>ENA-OQET01000108-OQET01000108.1-human-gut-metagenome-genome-assembly--contig:-NODE-108-length-43473-cov-4.436280_pt1 | contig 43473 bp, 43 predicted proteins | sample MGYA00242800_ERZ504645 | MGnify/ENA primary metagenome ERZ504645 (study PRJEB26092, sample SAMD00036308) | human gut metagenome | host: Homo sapiens | study: EMG produced TPA metagenomics assembly of... | reverse complement strand
AGAGATAAACTCGTGGGTCAGGCTCTCTGACTTGAGACTCGCGGCGAGACCGTCAGTTTCGGTCGGTAGCGTTGTTTTTATAAAGCCCGGTGCCGTCTACGGCGGCTGCACCTCGGCGCGCGGAAAGCGCGTGCCCGATTCTCAGCTCTCGCCGAAAAAACACACCGTCACGAAAGTTCAGCAGAACCACGGCACGCTCGAAGCCCTGCTCGGCGATATTTCGAGCTGGGTCGCGGTCGGCAGTCTCGAGGAGGTGTGAGATGAACGCAGAAATAACTGTGGCACTGCTCTCGGCGGCGGGTACGCTCATCGGCTCGCTCGGCGGCATACTCGCGTCGAACAGGCTGACGAATTATCGCATCGCGCAGCTCGAAAAGCGGGTCGATAAGCACAATAATCTCGTCGAGCGCATGGCGGCGGCAGAGGATTCGATAAAATCCGCGCACAGGCGCATAGATGATATCACGCGCAGAAAATAAGGGGGATTTTCATGAGAAAGCTTTTTGAAAATATAACAAAAATATCGGTCGGCACGTGGGTCAGAGGTATTTTGTCTCTTGTGTCAATAGTCAATATGGCGCTGACCGCATTCGGAAAAACACCGGTCGGCGTCGAATACAGCGAGCTATATACAATAATAAGTTTGATATTCACATTCATTGTCGGCGCTGTGAGCTATTGGAAGAACAACAGCTTCACTTCGGCCGCTATAGAAGCGGACAAATTCATGCACGAACAGCGCATAGCGGAGGGCGAAGATGATAACGGCACTTCTCTATAATATAATGAATATCTTCGGGCTTTATCTCGCGGCGGTTTTAGCTGCGATATACCGCATCTTAGAACTTCGCTGAAATAACACGAGCCGCTGCGGGGAAAACATCTCCGCGGCGGCTTTTTTGCTTCTTTTCTCTTCAAAAATGCTTGCAGAATGCAACACTCTTGCGGTATACTGTTACATATTATATAAGTCAAATGTCCGCACAGCGGAAAAATATATTTTGGAGAGAAGAATATGCTGGATTTAAAACAGACCGACAGAATGCTCAGAAAGCTTGAGCGCTTTGTCGATATCATCGAGCCGATGATTTTTGAAAAAGTCGGCGAGCCGGGCCCCGTGAGCGCGTTCGCAACCCTCGAGCGTTTCCACTGCATCCCGGAGGACAGCCTTTTTGACCCCATCGAAAAGGGCTACAAATGGGGCGAGGAGTTCGGCTATTGCTGGTTCAAGACCGATTTTGTCGTCCCCGACGGACTCGGCGGAAAAGATATTTTCATCCGCCCGCACATCTCGGGCTATGAGGGAACCCTCTGGGTTGACGGAGTGCCCTACGGCAACTTCAGCACGAAGATAGTTTTCACCGGCCACGGCAACCACTACTGCGACCTGCTCAAAAAGGACGCAAAGGCAGGCGAGAAGATAGCCATCGACCTCGAATATTACGCGGGCCATTCTTATAAGGGCTGCCACCCGACCGAGAACAACCCTCTGCTCACCTATGATTTCTCATATGAGGGCATTGATATCTGCGTCAAGAACTATGCTATCCAGGAGTTCTATTTCGATCTGCGCACCCTCGTTCAGCTAGTCAAGAACCTGCCGGAGAGCTCTTTCAGACGCGCTTCCGTTATAAACGAGCTTGAAAAAGTATTCAAAGAGATATATCAGTCGCCCGACGATGTTGACCGCGACGAGTTCATGGCGGCTCTCGAGAGAGCGAAGCCCTATCTTAAAAAAATCACTCTCCGTCAAAAACGGCGACGATGCGCCGAAGGCTGCGCTCATCGGACATTCGCATATGGACACCGCGTGGCTCTGGCATGTCGGCGAGACAGTCAAGAAGTGCGCGCGCACCTATGCAAACCAGCTCGCGCTCATGGACGAGTATCCGGAATATAAATTTATCCAGAGCTCCTCGTGCCACAGCGACTTCCTGCGCCGCAAATATCCCGACCTCTTCGCGCGCATTCAGAAGAAGGTCAAAGAGGGCAGATACGAGCCCAACGGCGGCGTGTGGGTCGAGTGCGACTGCAACATAACCTCCGGCGAGTCGATGGTCAGACAGTTCCTCTGGGGTCAGAGATTCACGAGAAAATATTTCGACTTCACCTCGAATTGCTTCTGGCTGCCCGATACTTTCGGCTACAGCGCGGCTATCCCGCAGATAATGAAAGGCTGCTGCGTCGATTATTTCCTGACAACTAAAATTGACTGGAACGACACCAACACTTTCCCGCTTGATACTTTCTATTGGGAGGGTATCGACGGCACAAAGGTGTTCACCCATTTCAACCGCACCCACATCTGGCCCGATGCCGAGGATCTCATGACCTATGTCGCGGGCACTCCCTCGAATGACCATTCCTGCATCAAAGATAAGCGCGTCACCGACACCCGCGTTATCTCCTACGGCTACGGAGACGGCGGCGGCGGACCGCAGTTCGAGATGATCGAGGCGGCAAAACGCTGCGCCGACCTCAACGGCTGCCCGAAGTCCGAGCACAAGCTCGTCGGCGAGGCAATGAAAGAGATTGAGAGAGACGCGGTCGAGCCCGATACATACGCAGGCGAGCTCTATCTTGAGCTGCACCGCGGCACGCTCACAAACCAACATGTCATAAAGCGCAACAACCGCAAGGCTGAGTTCGCGCTCAGAGATCTTGAAATATTCACGGTAACCGACGCGGTGAAGAACAATAAGACGGCGGACAGCGCGGATATCGCTCCGCTCTATGAGAAGCTGCTCGTCAACCAGTTCCACGATATCCTCCCCGGCACCTGCATCCCGCGCGCCCACGAGGAGTCCCGCGCCATGACCACCGCGCTCATAACCCGCGCCCGCGATCTTGTCAAGGAACTCGCTCAGAGCGACAAGGAGGACTGCGTGACCGTCACGAACACCCTTTCTTTTGACCGCTCCGATGTCATTGTTCTCGACTACAGCGGCAAGATAGTTGACGGCGGCTACAGACAGCAGGTCTACACCGATGTCAGAGGCAACAAAAAGCTCATGGTCGGCGGCGTGACCGTCCCGGCGTTTTCGAGCGTTACTCTCAAGCTCGTCGACGGCAAGCCCGAAGAAAACAGCGTGTTCAGCCTCAATGATAACAGCCTTGAGACTCCGTTCGCGTCCGTCAAGTTTGCGGATAACGGCACGATTTCTTCTTTTGTCGATAAGCGCGCCGACCGCGAGATCTGCGGCGATGGATATAATCTCAACACTTTCATCATGGCGGAGGATTTTCCGTCCGAGTGGGATAACTGGGATGTTGACGCCGATATCGAGATGAAGTTCGAGGATGTCTCGAAGCTTGTCAGCCGCGAAATAATTTCCGACGGCTCCGTCGCGCTCGTTATCCGCAGCAAGTATGCGATAAGCGGCAAGTCTACCGTTACCCAGGATATGATATTCTTTGCGGACAGCGCCGAGGTGCGCTTCGACACTGTCATGGATTGGCAGGATAACCACCGCTTCTTCAAGACCGCGTTCGATACTTCTGTCAGGCAGGAGTTCGCCCGCTTCGATGTCCAGTTCGGCAATGTCAAGCGCCCGACCACCCGCAACAACAGCATTGAAAAGGCAAAGTTCGAGGTGCTCAACCATAAATATACCGACCTCTCCGAGACCCGTTTCGGCGTTGCCGTTCTCAACGACAGCAAGTACGGCATCAGCGTCAACGGCGGCAAGCTGCGCCTGTCTCTGCACAAGGGCGGTCTGCGCCCCGATTTCAAGGGTGACAGAGGCGTTCACCACTGCGTCTATTCGTTCCTGCCGCATGACAGTGGCTTTGATGCCGAGAATGTTATCCGCCCGGCATATGAGCTCAATGTTCCCACCGCAGTGACTGCCGGCGAATATTCGGCTCAGAAGCTCATGAGCATCGACGCCGACAATATATTTGTCGAGGCTGTCAAGCCCTGCGAGGATGCTCAGCGTGCATTCATAGTTCGTATGTATGAGGCAGAGGGCACCTTTACCAACGCAAATGTCAGCTTCTTCGGCGGCGCAAAGAGCGTGAAGATAACCAATATGCTCGAAGAGGAGCAGGGCGAAGTAGAGAGCATTGCGCCCGCGAAGCTTCAATTCAGACCCTTCGAGATAAAGACCCTCAAGGTCACTTACTGAGGAGGAATATCATGACGGTTGAAAAGCTGGAACTCAAAAGCAATCCTGGGGCGACGCTCACCGCGTATCTGCTTGATACATCAAAAGAAATGCCGAATATGACCGACCGTCCGGCGGTTTTGGTCATCCCCGGCGGCGGATACTATATGTGCTCCGACCGCGAGGCAGAGCCGATAGCCATGGCGTTCGCCGTGCACGGATATAACACTTTCGTCCTGCGCTATACCGTGGGCGAGGGCAAGGATTTCAAAATGCCCCTTGCCGATGCCGAAGAGGCGCTGACGCTTATACGCGAAAGGGCAGAGGAGTGGCATGTTATAAAAGACAAGATCGCCGCCATCGGCTTTTCCGCCGGCGCGCATCTTGCGGCAGCCCTCTCGACTCTCAGCAGCACAAGACCCAACGCGTGCATGCTCGGCTATCCGTGCATCCTCTCCGAGATAAGCAGTATTCTGGCGTTCCCAGTGCCGTCGCTCGAAGAACATGTGGATAGAAATACCCCGCCCACATTTATCTTCGGCAGCGCGTCGGACAAAACCGTCCCGATAATAAACTCCATAAAATATGCCGAGGCGCTCACGAAAAATGAGGTGCCGTTCGAGATGCATATTTTCGCCAAGGGCTGGCACGGCTTCTCGCTGTGCACCCCGAGCGTCTGCGATAAACCAGAGTCAGTTATAGAAAATGCCCGCGCTTCCCAGTGGGTGAAGCTCTGCACCGATTGGCTCTCGGATACCTTCGCCCTCGGCGAGATGTAATAAAAATAAAATGAGTCTCCGTATATCGGAGGCTCATTTTTTTGTGCGCTGACATGAACTGTGTTAATTTTGGGCTTGTTTTTTGAAAACGGACAAAAGTGGAGCAAGTTACACGGTTGTTTTCTATAATCGGGCTTTCAATAGCCGCGCTGCAGTGTTTGACGGCCAACGGAGACAGGCGAGGGAACGGCTTGCGTAGCAAGACGCACGAGCACGCACCCGTTCAAGCTCCGGCGCGTTTGCGTGCGAATGTGCCGAGCTGCCGATTGAGAGCCGTGAGCTATGTACTGCGGCGCGGCGTTGCGGGGTCTCGGGGCGAAGCCCTGAGTTTGCTTTTCTTTTGCAGGCGTTTTCTTTTTCAAATAAAAAGAAAATGCCGAAACGCTGGTAGTGTAAAATATTCTCTTAGGGTAGGTAGCGAAGGCAACATATATATTTTTTCATTAACTTTCAACTCCGCTATTAACCGCCACAATCTATAACTGTACATCTGACTTTTGGGTCGTAACGACACCGACTTATTATAAATTTTCCGCGCCGCGCTCTCTGCGTTCGGCGCGATATACTGTTGAGAATAGAGGTACTGACCGAATGAAATACGATGCGGGTAGAATAGATGTTGCCGTTATAGGCGCGGGTCACGCGGGAATCGAGGCGGGGCTCGCTTCGGCGCGTCTCGGATGCAAGACGGAGGTGTTCACCGTCAATCTCGATTGGGTCGGCAATATGCCGTGCAACCCGTCGATAGGCGGAACGTCAAAAGGACATCTGGTGCGCGAGATAGATGCGCTCGGCGGCGAGATGGGTCTCGCGGCGGACGCGAATACGCTTCAAATGCGTATGCTCAATCTCGGCAAGGGCCCGGCAGTCCACAGCCCACGCGCGCAGATCGACAGGCGCGCCTACAGCGCATATATGAAAAGAACGCTTGAGGAGCAGGAGAATCTGACGCTCCGCCAGGCTGAAATAGTTGATATTCATTATGACTCCGGCGAGTGGGTGCTCACCACCCGGCTCGAAGCAGTTTACCGCGCGAAGTGCGTGGTGCTCGCGACGGGTACTTTTCTCGGCGGCAGAGTCTACATCGGCGATGTCTCATACGAGAGTGGACCGGACGGGATGTTCCCGGCGACCGAGCTCTCAAAATCGCTCAAAGCCCTCGGACTCCCTCTGCGCCGATTCAAGACGGGCACGCCCGCGCGAGTCAACCGCAGAAGCGTTGAGACTGAAAAGCTCGAACCGCAGTTCGGCGATGAGGATATAGTGCCGTTTTCGTTCACGGGCAGGTACGAAGTGAAGAACACGCGCGAATGCTATGTGACCTACACGGGGGGGGAGACGAAGAAAGTTATTCTCTCGAACCTCCACCGCTCGCCGCTCTATTCCGGAAAGATAGACGGAGTCGGTCCGCGCTATTGCCCGAGCATAGAGGATAAAATAGTCCGCTTCTCCGAAAAGGAGCGGCATCAGATATTCATCGAACCATGCGGCGCGGAGACTCAGGAAATGTATCTCCAGGGACTTTCTTCTTCGCTGCCGGAGGATGTGCAGCTCGAATTCCTGCACACTATCCCCGGATTGGAGCATTGTGAGGTAATGCGCACCGCATATGCTATAGAATATGACTGCATCGATCCGCTCGCGCTCAAGCGCAGTCTTGAGTTCAACGACTTTGACGGGCTCTTCGGCGCAGGCCAGTTCAACGGTTCGAGCGGATACGAAGAGGCAGCCGCGCAGGGACTGATAGCGGGCATCAACGCCGCACGTAAGGTTCAGAAAAAGAGCGCGCTCGAACTCGACCGCGCCAGCTCGTATATCGGAACGCTCATAGACGACCTCGTCACAAAGGGCTGCTCCGATCCGTACAGAATGATGACCTCGCGCTCGGAATACAGACTCCTGCTCAGGCAGGATAACGCCGACCGCCGCCTGACTCCTATAGGCTACGAACTGGGACTCATCTCGCAGGAGCGCTATGACGCATTCTGCCGCAAGCTCGAATTGATTGAAGACGAGAAACGCCGCGCAGAAAATACTACTATCCACGCGTGCAAAGAGCTGAATGATATACTTGTTTCACGTGAAACATCGCCCATCGACGGCGGAATAAGACTCTCCGAGCTTCTGCGTCGTCCGCAGGCGGATTATAAACTGCTCGCCCCGTTTGACCCGACGCGCCCGGACTATCCGAAAGAAGTGTTCGAGCAGGTCGAGATAGATATCAAATATGAGGGATATATAAAACGCCAGCAGGCGCAGGTCGATGAGATGCGCCGACTCGAAGTGAAAAAAATACCGCAGGATATAGACTACGCCGCGCTCGGCGGACTGCGGCTCGAGGCGGTCGAGAAGCTTTCAAAGATACGCCCGGAGAATGTCAGCCAGGCGTCGAGAATATCCGGCGTCAGCCCTGCGGACATTTCGGTGTTGCTGATTCATCTGGAGAGGGAGAACAGGAAACATGATAAATAAAGACAGGCTCAAAAATATCTGCGCCGATATCGGCGTTGAGCTCGACGCGCAGGCTCTTGAAAGATTTGAGCTTTTTGCGTCGATGCTCGTCGAAAAAAAACAAAGTGCTCAATCTCACCGCCATAACCGACCCCGAGGGGATAGCCGTCAAGCACTTTGCGGACAGTCTCACTGCGCTTCGCATGATCGATCTTCAGCCGGGGACGAAAGTCATAGATGTCGGCACGGGCGGCGGATTCCCGGGGATTCCTCTGCTGATAGCCCGCCCGGAGATAAGACTCACCATGCTCGACTCGACGGGCAAAAAGCTGGCGTTCGTCTCGCAGAGCGTTGAAGAACTCGGGCTTTCCGCTAATGTAGTCCATGCGCGTGCCGAAGAGGCGGGGCAGGGGGAGCTGCGCGAGAGCTTCGATTTTGCGGTTTCGCGCGCGGTCGCGGCGATGAATATTCTGTGCGAATACTGCCTGCCGTTTGTTAAAGTCGGCGGAACTTTTTGCGCGATGAAAGGCGCAAAGGGTGCCGAAGAACTCGACTGCGCCGGAAAAGCGATTGCCACACTCGGCGGCGAGACTCAAAAGACCGAGACTCTCATACTGCCCGACGGCGGCGAGAGAGTTCTGATAAATGTAAAAAAGATATCGCACACTGCGACAAAATACCCGCGCCCTTCGGCACAGATTTCAAAAAAGCCGCTCGTATAACGGGGAAAAGCTCCCGAACGGCTCATTTCTGCCCGACCGAAAACAGTGGACAACCGCCTTTTCCGGTGATATGCTTTTATCACAGAGGAACGGCGGTTCTTCTATTATCGGAAAGGACAAGTGCCATGGAAGTTTCAAAAGCCGGAGCTGTTCTGCTCATTCCTGTTGATAAAATCAGGACAAACCCGAATCAGCCGAGAAAATATTTCGACCCCGACGAGCTTTCGTCCCTCGGCGAGAGCATCCGCCGCAATGGAATACTCCAACCGCTTTCGGTGCGCGCGGAGGACGGGGACGGAAAATATGAGCTGATAGCAGGGGAGCGGCGGCTCAGAGCCGCGGCAGAATCGGGCTTCGACCGCGTGCCGTGCATTGTTATAAATGCGGATTCCACGCAGGCGGCTGTCTATTCCGTGATAGAGAATCTTCAGCGGCGCGACCTCAATTTCTTTGAGGAGGCGCTTGCGATAGAGTCGCTCGGCGAAAGGTACGGACTCGACAGAGCTCAGCTTTCGGAAAAGCTCGGCAAAGCTCCATCCACATTATCAAATAAGCTTCGGCTTCTGCGCCTGCCCGAGGATATCCGCGAGAAGATGATTTCCGCAGATTTAACCGAGCGTCATGCCCGTGCTCTGCTCAGGATAGAAGATTTAAATAAGCTGCACGCCGCGACCGATACGGTCATAAAGCGTTCGCTGAATGTGGCGCAGACCGAAAAGCTCGTCAATGCGATTCTCGATGACGAGACCACGCACAAGCCGCACGTTATAAAGCTCTTCAAAGATGTCCGCATCTTTGTCAACACAATAAACCACGCCGTCGATACCATGCGCGAAGCGGGTATCAGGGCGGAGTCCCTGCGCACCGAGACGCAGGACAGCATCGAGTTCACGGTGCGCATACCGAAAGAGTTCGCCTGCCGCAACGCAGGCTGACCCATAAATTTGACAATGCCCCCATTACCATATCTTTCTCTTTTCACACCCCACATCACGGCAGGGCGGCAGACTTCCAAAAAGAAGCCTGTCGCTTTGTCGTTTCAATGTTTCACGTGAAACATCGGTGCCCGATATTCTGATTGACCTTTTCAAAGCGTTATGGTATAATTTTTGCAGTATTTTTGGCCGAAAAAGGCAAAGGAGACTTCGGATTGGGAAAGGTAATTGCAATAGTCAATCAGAAAGGCGGCGTCGGCAAGACGACCTCGGCGGTCAACCTCGCGGCGGCCGTCGGCGACAAGGGGTATAAAGTCCTCCTCGCGGACATCGACCCGCAGGGCAACGCGACGAGCGGACTCGGCATCAACAAGCGCGCGCTCGAGCAGTCGGCATATGATGTGATGATAAACTCCGTCCCTGCAAAGGATGTTATCCTCGAGAGCGAGTATGAGAACGTTTGGGTTCTGCCGTCGAACATGGCTCTCGCCGGCGCGGAGCTTGAACTCGTGGATATGGATCGCCGCGAGAGCAGACTCAAGACTGCGCTCGCACCCGTCAAGGCGGATTTTGATTTTATCTTCTTTGACTGCCCGCCCTCGCTCGGACTCATAACCCTCAACGCCCTGTGCGCTTCGGACACAGTCATGGTGCCGATTCAGTGCGAGTACTATGCGCTCGAAGGTCTGTCGCAGCTCATGTCTACCGTCAGGCAGGTCAAGCGCCTCTACAACCCGATGATAGAGATCGAGGGAGTTCTGCTAACGATGTACGACGGCAGACTCAATCTCACTCAGCAGGTCGTTGACGAGGTCAAACGCTTCTTCCCCAGAAAGGTCTATTCCTCGGTCATTCCGCGAAATGTTCGACTCTCCGAGGCTCCGAGCTTCGGTCAGCCGGTCATGTACTATGACAGAAGCTCAAAGGGAACGAGCGCATATAACGACTTTGCGGACGAGTTCCTGAGAATGAACGGAAAGAAAAGCAACTGAGCCGAAAGGGGAAATATAAATGGCAGCAAAAAAAGGCGGACTCGGCCGCGGGCTTGACGCTCTGTTTGCCGACAACTCCATTGAAGAGATAGCCTCGACCAGCGCGGTCAAGCTCAAGATAATGGATATCGAGCCCAACCGCGACCAGCCGAGAAAAATATTTGACGAGGATGCACTCGCCGAGCTTGCGGACAGCATAGCGAAGCACGGCGTCATTCAGCCGCTTCTCGTGCGCCCGATGCCGGACGGCAGCTATCAGCTCGTCGCCGGCGAACGCCGCTGGCGCGCATCGCGCATGGCGGGTCTGACCGAAGTCCCCGTTGTTATAAAAGAGCTCAGCGACGACGAGGCGATGGCTCTCGCTCTTATAGAAAACCTCCAGCGCGAGGATCTCAACGCGATTGAAGAGGCGCAGGGCATAAAGGCGCTCATGGACACCCTCTCGCTGACTCAGGACGAGGCGGCGGAGCGCGTCGGCAAATCCCGTCCCGCAGTGGCTAATGCGCTGAGACTTCTCAAGCTCCCGGACAGCGTCATTGCGCTCGTCTCGGACGGCAAGCTCTCGCCCGGTCACGCACGCGCCCTGCTCGGTTTCAAAGATGAGCAGGATATCATCGAGACGGCGGATTTGATTATAGAAAAAGGGCTGACCGTCCGCGATGTTGAAAAATTAGTCAAAAAGAGAAATAAAGAACCCAAGGCGGAGAAGCCAGCCGCTCGCCGCGCGAGCTACTATGACGAAGTTGAACTCGCTCTGACCGACTTCCTCGGAAGAAAAGTCAAGGTCGGCACGAAGCCCGGCAAGGAGAGCGGAGTGCTCGAGATAGATTTCTTCGACAAAGACGATCTGACCCGTCTGGCAGATGCGCTCAAGAGCCTCGGCGACTAAATGCGAATTCCCTCCGCTCATGCGGGGGGATATCTTTTGCCCGCGGGCATATTTTGTGTTGAGGTGATTGCATGACAGAGGTTCTGATAACGGCGCCGTGCAGCGATGAGATAAAGCTGCGGCTCGAAGAATTCAAAAACAGCTGTGTATTTTTATTTAAAGACAGAAAAAGTGACATAGGCAGCGCCGAAGTGGTTATCGGCGAACCGCGCACGGAGAGAATAAGAGAGGCGAAGAACCTGAAATTCGTCCAGATGACCTGGGCGGGTGCGGATATATACACGCGCGGCGGCTTCCCGCAGGGGATAAAAATAGCGAATGCGTCCGGCGCGTTCGGCCCGGTCATTGCCGAATATGTTATCGGCGCGATTCTCTGCGTCTACAGGCGTTTCCCTGAGTATATCGAAAATCAGAAGGTGTGCATCTGGCGCGATGCCGGAGCCGAGCGGACGATTGAAGGCAAAACGGCTCTTATTTTAGGCACAGGCGACATCGGCTCGAACGTCGCAAAGCGCTTATCCGCGTTTGGAACAAAAAATATCGGCGTTCGCAGAACGGGCGCTCCCGCGCAATATTTTGAAGAGATACACACCCTCTCGAACCTCGACAGCCTGCTGCCGCAAGCGGATTTGATAATAGGCTGCCTGCCGAACACGAAAGAGACGGGACATATATTAAATTACGACCGTCTCTGCCTGATGAAGAGTGACGCGCTGTTTATAAATGTCGGGCGCGGGAGTCTTATTGACACAGACGCGCTCATCCGCGTGCTCGAAGAGCGGCGCATTGCGGGCGCGATTCTCGATGTGCTCGAAAATGAGCCGCTCGCGGCGGATTCCCCGCTGTGGAAAATGCCGAATGTTTTGATAACTCCGCATATCTCCGGGCGCGGCTTCGGTCACGACCCGGAGACAGAAAAGAAAGTATGGGACATCTGTCTCGAAAATCTGCGCCGCTATATAGCAGGGGAGGATATAATCAACGAGGTTGATATGAACCTCGGATATTAAAAAATCAAACTCTCCGGCGGACGGAGAGTAAAGACAACCAATCTGCCTGATATAAGCTTTGGGCAGGTTGGTTTTGTTGATGGGTAAATTGAGTATCGTTATAGAATATATTCAGGCGCCCCTGAAAGGGGAGCTGTCGCAGAGCGACTGAGGGGTTTGTTTCGCTTCGTTCAAAGTAAGTAGGGGCAGATATCATCCGCCCGCGAAATCTGCACAAATTTATTGACGCGCAACATGTAGGGTGCGGCGACCTCGACGCACCGATGCCGCGTGAGCGGCATGAAATCCTCGAACTGTTCATTACCGACCGTTTGTAGGGACAGCCCTTGCGGCTGTCCGTTATCGGCGATGCTTTCAATAGATTTAAACAGATAAAAGCAAACCCGTTTCCCTGACTCTTGTAAAGTAAAAGTAAGTGACCAAGCTGACTTTTGTAATCAAGCCACCAATAGCCGCGCCGCAGTGGAACAAGCTAACTGAGGACGCGAGGGGACGGCTTGCAACGCAAGCCGCCGCATAACCCTCTCAAAACATAGTCGCCTATCGCCCTTGGGGCGGGCGCTATGCTCCTTGTTTTTCGCCAACATCGCCTCGCTTTATCCGCCACCGGCGGCGCTTCGGCGACGTTGCCCGCACCCGTTCAAGCTTCGGTGCGTTTGCGGGCGAATGTGCCGAGCTGCCTACTGAGAAGAGCAACCTATGTACTGCGGCGCGGCGTTGCGGGTGTCGAGCGGAAACGGCTCGTTTTGCTTTTCTTTTGCAGGCGTTTTCTTTTTCAAACAAAAAGAAAATGCCGAAACGCTGTAAGAGATAAAATATTTAGTTAAGGTAGGTAGCGAAGGCAGAGGGTAAAAATTTTATAGTCTAACATCGTGCCGTTGGCGCGGCAAAGGGTCGTCGAGTCGCCGACCCCTACAAAAGGACATCTAAAAAAGCAAGGAAAAATCGGCAACTCCGGACAACAACCCTAAATCTCCACTTCGCCGTGCCGTATACACAAAAATCCTACCCAAGGGATTTTCCTCGGGTAGGATTGCTTTTTTATGCTTATAAGCCTGCGGGCGTTATATTAAAGATGAGTCGATGCCTCGGTAACATCCTGCATCGTGACCTGCTCTTTTTCGTACTGGCTCTGATACTTCTTCTGGTAGTAGTTTTCCGCCTTGCAGTCGAAAGTGCCGTCGGGCGAGACAGTGATTATCGTGCAGCCGCGCTGGGAACCGCGCTTGTTGATTCCCGAATAGGCGAGGTAGTCGATGCTGTATCCGTAGGTCATGCGGATGCCCTTGTAATAAATCGAGAAGTTGTTGTCGTGGTCGTGACCGAAGAAGAGTCCCTTCGTCGAGCCGAGCTCCTGTATCGTCTCGAACAGATCGTCTTCGCCCATGCCGCAATAGATTATCTTTTTGCCCTCACCGGCTTTGCCGTAGACATACTTGACATTTTCCGTGTCCTTGAAGCCGTTTGCCATGTATTCGTACCATGCGTCGCGCTGTTCGGTCAGCGGAATGTGGAAGAACGCGAGGGACTTGACATCCGAATTCTCGGGCAGACCCAGCTCCTTGAGACGCTCGTTGTTCTGCTTGTTCATGAGATTTACGTTGTCTCTGTACCACTGAACCTGGTTCTCATGGATGTTGTCGTATTTCCACATCATGCCAAGGAAGTCGCCGTCGGTGTACGAGTGGCTGTCGAATATGTAGAGCGACTGGGTGAGGATGCCCTTGGAGTTCTTGATGTTTATGACCTGGTTGCCGTAGCCGTCAACATCGTCGGGACCCTTCTGGAACAGGCAGTATTTGAAGCCGGAGTTGCCGTAGAAGTCGGAAATCTGCTCGCGGGAGTAGTAGCTGTAAGCCTCGGTGTCGTGGTTGCCGAAGGCGACCGTCCAGTAGACCCCGAGATGCTCCATGAGAGCGGCTATTTCTTTGGCGGGCAGCTTGTTGTTGAATGTCGCCGCCTTGAAGAAAACGGGGAACGCCATGTCGCCCGTTATAATAACGAGGTCGGGCTTTTCTGTCTGAATCATAGTGGCGACTGCGTTTATCGCCTGCGAGTCCTTCTTGAGCGAGAGCCAGCCGCCACCGAGATGTATGTCGGTCAGCTGCATGATTTTGAGATCGCGGTCGGTCGTGAACGTCCAGTAGCCGTTCTCGTCTTTTTCGGGCACGAGCTGATTCTCAATGACCACCGGGTCATAGCTCTCGGCGCGCTTGATGTTCGCCTTGTCGCCGATAATTGTTATCATAACGACGGTAATAACAAACAGCGCGAAAACGCCGAGGATAGAGCCTGTGATAATCAGCGCTCTCTTTTTCTTCTTCGGATCTTTCTTCTTTTTCTCTTTCATTTTTGCTCCTTTCATGACTCTTCAGATTTTCAATATGTGCAGCGTCACGCCTTTTTCTTTGCAGGCGCTGACAAGTTTTTGAGTTATTTCATTTTCATCTGTATTTTCCGGGAAGTTGGGCTTTGCAAACGCTTCAATTTCCGTCCCCGTGCGGCGGTAGGTGATATAATCGACCGCAACGCCGAGGGAGTCAAATGTTTCAGATATCTCTTCGCGTTTGCCGCTGCCGACGAAGTCGAGCATCACCGCGCCCGATTTTTTCGCGAGCTTCACCGCCGAGGTTACCAGCACCGCGCTGATGACAAGCCCGAACACCGCGTCGACCGCGAACTCGACATACTGCGAGACGGTGAGACTCATGACCGTGGCGAGGGTTATGAAGCAGTCGAGAATGCTGTCCGCCGCCATGACTTTTATTATCGGCGAGCCGGTGATTCGGTAGACCCCGCGATAGGCGAAGAACATGATGAACTTCACTGCGACCGTGACTATCAGCATCACGAGATAGCGCGTCAGATAAGATATCGGCGTCGGATAGAACAGCCGCTCGAGCGAATTATATGCGAAATACAGCCCCGTGAGAAGTATTATCACCGACATGACGAACGAAAAGAACTGCTCCGCTTTTTTGATTATCGCGCGCGTGCCCTCGCTCGATGAGCTGAGCAGTGCGGCGAAGCAGATGAACGCCGCAAGCCCCGAGAGGCTGTCGAACATATTGTTCACGGCGTCCGAATATATGCTGATGCTGTTCGCGCACAGGCCGACATAGAGCTTGACCGAAAACAGCGCGACATTCAGCGCGAACGCCGCCGCGCAGGTTATAACTGTTATCTTGTCGTTTTTTTTCATAGCTTCACCCGAAAGCGCGTTTTACAGCGCGAGCTTTACTACCGCTTTCTTCACTTTTCCGCCGCTGCGGATGCAGGGCTTGTGCGCGTCGCCGGGAAACAGAATAAGAAATTCGCCCGCCGAAAGAGTTACTCTCATGTACTCGTCCCCGCTGTAAAATGCTATGTCGCCGCCCGTTGAATATTCCTCGCTCTCTTCCTTGAGCGAGCCGAGCGGTGCCCAGTCGATGCGTTCTTCGCCCTCGAGAACCGCCTGGAGATCGGCGTATTTTTTATGCGCCTCAAAGCGCATATCGCTGTTGAACTCCTTTGGCTCATAGCTCGACACGTTTGCGAATATTTTTTCGCCGTCTATCTCGTAGTGTCCGTCTGCAATATTCTCTCCGGCGAGGAACTCCGCCGCCTTGTCGAGCCCCGGCAGGCAGGAAAAATAGAGCGGAAGATTCTCGAATTTGTCAATAATCATAGTGATGCCTCTTTTTGTATGTTGTTTTACAGCACGATACTAATTCTATTGTAAAATCTGTGTAAAATATACCGCACACCCATTTTACACGAGTGCGCGGCATCAGTCAACAGAAAATGGCTATTTGGAAAGATTTTCGAGCCTTTTTGCGACAAGCTCGAGCTCGTCTTTGCTGTTTATTTCGAGATCGCTCTCGATTATCTTGTTGCGTACTTCAACGGGCAGCGCGTCAAAGCATTCGCGTATCTCGCGGTTTTCAAGAAAGAATTTTCCCATTTTATAAAGCCTCCTTCAATTCTATTTTTGCTCCGCCGCGCGCCGATATTCATTGAAACCGCGCCCGGCGTGTGGTATAATTCATCTGTCAGAAAACAGGAGGGTATTTTATGCAGAGAATAACCAGCTTTTCGGTCGATCACGACTATATAGTCCCGGGGATGTACATCTCGCGCATCGACGGCGATATCACGACATACGATCTGCGCACCCGCAAGCCGAACTGCGGCGACTATATGGATAACATCACGATGCACTCCATGGAGCATATGCTCGCGACGTTCCTGCGCAACTCGGACGCGGCGGAGGATGTCATATACTTCGGCCCCATGGGCTGCCGCACGGGCTTTTATCTGCTCATGCGCTCGCAGAACCATGAGCGCGCGCTCGAAAAAGTCAAAGAGGCGCTGAGAAAGACTATTGACGCGCCGGAGATGTTCGGCGCATCGCGCAAGGAGTGCGGCAACTATAAAGAACTCAGCATCGGTGCGGCGCACAAAGAGGCGGCGCGGTATCTCAGAGAGCTCGAGAGCCGCGATCAGGATTTCAAATACCCCACGGAGTAAAAAGGAGACAGCCATGACCGGAATAATCGGAGCGATGAAAATCGAGATAGAGGCGCTCAACGCGCAGATGGAGAACAGGCAGACAAAGACAGTCAGCGGCATCGAGTTCACGAGCGGCACGCTCTGCGGGCGCGAGGTGGTGACCGCCGTTTGCGGAATAGGCAAAGTGTTCGCGGCAGATGTGCGCCCAGACTATGATCCTGCTCTATTCACCGGATAGGATAATAAACACGGGCGTTGCCGGAAGCCTGAGCACGAAGCTCAATATCGGCGATATAGCGGTCAGCGACTTCGTTGTCGAGCACGACATGGACACGAGTCCGCTCGGCGACCCGGTCGGCATGATATCGGGCATAAATATAGTCGATATCCCCGCCGACGGCGAGCTTGCCGATAAATCTGCGCCGCAGCCGAGGGAGTCGGAGGCATCAGATGCGTCAAGGGCAAAAATTGCCTCGGGCGACTGCTTTGTAAACAGCGCGGAGAAGAAGAAATATATCTCCGAAACTTTCGGCGCGATAGCCTGCGAAATGGAGGGCGCGGCGATAGGTCATGTGTGCTATGTGAACAAAGTTCCGTTCTGCGTTATCCGCGCGATATCCGACGCGGCGGACGGCTCATCGCACATGGATTATTCAAAATTCACCGCCCTTGCCGCGAAGAATTCGGCGGCGGTCATGACGGAACTGCTCAGGAGCGGAAAATAAACGATTTTTTCGATTTTTTTTGATTTAGGGCTTGACTCAACGCTCGATTTGTGATATATTATTCGAGCGTTGAGATGCTGGTGTAGCTCAGCTGGTAGAGCAGCTGATTTGTAATCAGCAGGTCGGGGGTTCGAATCCGTCCACCAGCTCCAGTTTTTTTCCAACCTCAACGAAAACCGAATATGGGAGAGTTCCAGAGCGGTCAAATGGGGCAGACTGTAAATCTGTTGTTTCGGCTTCGGTGGTTCGAATCCACCCTCTCCCACCAAGATCGGCAAGCTTTAATAAAAGCTTGCCGATTTTACTTATTACTTTTTCACTTTTAACTCTTCACTTTCCAGTGAAATTCGTTCCTGCGAAACGAGTGAAATATCTTCGATGTGAAATATGCCTGCGGCATATAAAGGAACGAATTTTATTTCACTTGATGCGCAGCATCAAATTTCACAATTCCGAGCTTGCGAGAAATTATTTCGCGTCGAGCAAAGCGAGACATTTCACTTTTTAAAGAGCTAAAACTTGCAGAGCTTACAAATTTAATTCCGCACTTACATGAACGCTCTATTGCAGTGTTCATGTTATTCTTTAGAAAGAGAATAGAGATAGAATTCCAATGTGTTCAATAGACAGAATGAAAGTCCGCGAGCAAGGCGAGCGATTTCACTCTTCGCTTCTCACTCTTGGGCGGAGAGATTTATCTGGCTGTTTCTAGGTGCACATTTGTGCATTTTATTCTTCATATTCATCTTATTTCGCATTTTTGTGTACCTCGTCTAAAATTTTTAGAGCCAAAATGGAGCCAAATATACTCTTAAAAATATACGTTATAATAATGAACTCACATATCAAAAATACTTAGCTGTGTTTCTTTTAATGACTCAACTTTTCTAATCGTTATTTTGTCATCTTCTTGAACTTGCCCACATAGAAGAGGTGACGAAGGATCATATTTGGCAGCGTTTGTTTCTACACTTTTTGAACTATAATTTGCATAGCAATATGCACATCCATTTTTGCATGTATTATAAGTACCTATTTCAACGCTTTCAACGCATCCACATTCTTTACGCTGATTTTTGTCTTTGCCAACATTAAGTTTACATCCGATAATTTTTTCAATTAATTCTCTATCTATGCAACAATTATGAATTATACCACATTCATCCAAATCTATTTTTTCTGCACAACTTCCAATCTTAATATTATTATCCGCAGCTATCTTACTTAATTTCTCAGCAAATTCCCGCAGCTCATCATCATTTAATTCATAACTTGACAATCTATCCATATTTTTTTTATTTTAGGATATATATCAACAAAACTAATCACGCATTTTTCCGTGTATCCACTTAAAGCCTCAGCAATACTTTAAATGCCTTCAAATGATATTCTTTCGTATATCTATCAGAAAAGAATATAGGATCATATCTCCAAATCACTTTTTGCTTGCCAATTTTTTCAGATAGTTCTTGAAATACTGGAATCATTTTGTTTTTTTATTTGGCAAATTAACCTCAACATCATTTCCATATCCCGTTAATGTGAATTGAAAATAATAATTATAATCTTTTATCTCGTCTAACCTCTTTATCATTGGCAAAGGGTTCTTTGTCCAAAACACTATGCAATCTACAACATCTGGAGTAATTTTTATTTCACTTATCTGATGAGCATTCATAGGATTACGAACATATAAAAATCCTTCTTTTATTCTATTATAGAACCATTCTGAATAATAATTAGGAATATCTGTTCTTCTACTAACACTTAATATCATTTCATCACTTCTTTCTTTCCTTTTTTATGAGTATCTGTGCGCTAGCACAACTTTCAAATGGATTATACGCATTTCTAATTTCATCTGAAATCATATTAAAGACGAGCTCACTACTATCATACTGCCCGCCATATTCGTAATGTCTTTCTTTATTTACATTATTAAAATGCATTCTTCTCACTATTTTCGGTGTTTGAATTTTTGACTCTAATAAATCAAAGAATTCTCTTCCTCCGCCCATAGATTTGCTGAGATTAATGTCATTACACAAAAAATATATAGGCTCTTGATTATATGAATTCAAAAAAGATGCCAACTTATCAATAAACTGAACTATTTGCTTTTCGTCTGAATGTTTACACATATCCGAAAATACATATTGAAAAATAAGCACATCTGGCACCCACTTTTTTTGAACAATAATATCCACTAATTGTAATATATCATTTGGATAAAATCTTATTCCGTCGCCAAAATAATCTATAATATCATTCCAAATAGGTTGCCATACCTCTCCTAATGGATCAATTCCTCTATAACAACCCCCGGAGACTTCCAAAATCTCCGAGGGTTCATTTCATTTTTAGCCGTGCTTGCTCGTTTTATTGCGTTTACTCGCTGTATCTGTCTGCAATGCTTCTGCCCATGAGCACGCCCATGACGGAGGCCATCATCAGACCTCTTGTCCAGCCGCTCGAGTCGCCGAGGCAGTGGAGACCTCTGACGTTCGTGTCGAAGTTTTCGTCCATCTTGATGCGGTTGGAGTAGAACTTGAGCTCGGGGGAGTAGAGCAGCGTCTCCTCCGCGGCGAAGCCGGGGACAACGTAGTCGACAGCCTGGATGAAGTTGATTATGTTGAGCATCGCGCGGTAGGGCATGGCGGCGGTTATGTCGCCCGCGACGGCGTCAGGGAGAGTGGGTCTGACATTCGAGCGGTCAAGCTCTTTCTGCCATGTGCGCTTTCCGTCGAGGATATCGCCGTAGCGCTGGACGAGAATATGTCCCGCGCCGAGCATGTTTGTCAGCTCGCCGACCTTCTGCGCGTATTCAATCGGCTGGTTGAACGGCTGATTGAAGTTGTGGGAGCAGAGTATCGCGAGGTTCGTGTTGTTGCTCTTGAGCTCTTTGTATGAGTGTCCGTTGACAACGGCGAGGTCGTTGTCGTAGTTCTCCTGGCTGACAAATCCGCCGGGATTCTGGCAGAATGTGCGGACCTTGTTCTTGAACGGCTTGGGATAGCCTATGAGCTTCGACTCATAGAGAACATCGTTGACCTTCTCCATGACCTCGTTTCTTATCTCAACGCGCACGCCGATGTCGACCGTGCCGGGCTGATGGGATATATCATGCTGAGCGCAGAGCTTTTCGAGCCAGTCCGCGCCGCGGCGTCCGGTCGCGATGACCGTGTGATCCGCGAAGATCTCTATGTTCTCGTCGCCCTTGCGGACATAGACGCCCCTTGCACTGGTCGCCCTCAAGAATTATGTTGTCGCACTCGTAGCCGAAGAGCATGTCAACGCCGTTTCGATGAGATACTGCTCGATGGCATAGTATATATCCTGCGCCTTCTCGGTGCCGAGGTGGCGTATCGGGCAGTCAACGAGGCGAAGACCCGCTTTTATCGCGCGCTTTCTTATCTCCTTGACTTCCTCTTCGCGTCCGACGCCCTCAACATGGGTGTCCGCGCCGAACTCGAGATAGATGCTGTCGGCATATTCAATGGTCTTCTGCGCCACATCGTAGCCGATGAGCTCGGGGAGCTGACCGCCGACTTCGGGGCTCAGGGACAGTTTGCCGTCCGAGAACGCGCCCGCGCCGGAGAATCCGGTCGTTATGTGGCAATAGGGCTTGCAGTTGACGCACTTGTTGGTCTTCGATTTGGGGCAGCGGCGCTTTTCAATCGGCTGACCCTTTTCAACCATCATAATTTTCTTGTTCGCGCCCTTGCGGATAAGCTCAATGGCTGTGAATATTCCGGCAGGGCCCGCGCCGATGATAACTACGTCGTATTTCATTGGTACACCTCGTTCTTTATTCGGGAAGAGTTATCTCTTCGTTTATTCTTTCAACGCCGTCCGTGCCGATCTCGTGAAGAGCCGGCAGGAAGAAGAGTCCGGGCGCTCTGCCGGACGGGAACAGATCGAGCAGCGGAACCATCACGAAAGCGCGCTCGTGTATTCTCGGGTGGGGCAGGGTGAGCAGGAAGCTCTCGCTCTTCATGCCCTCATAGAGCAGCAGGTCGAGGTCGAGCACGCGCGGTCCGTCTTTTATCGTCCTCACGCGGCCGTAAGCTCCCTCGATGCCGAGGCATGCGCCGAGCAGCATCTGCGCGGACAGCTCCGTCTCCACTATTATTGCGGCGTTGTAAAACAGCGGCTGCGCCTCATATCCGACCGGACGGGTCTCGTAGACGTGGGAGCACGCCGTTATTTTCGTCTTTGGCAGGCGGGACAGAGAGCGCACAGCGCCGTTTATGTTCTTCAGTCTGTCCCCCATGTTTGAACCGATCCCTATAACTGCCTGCATACAGTTTGCCATAAAATCTACAGTCCTTTCGCTTGATGTTTCTTGCCCGTTTTATGTTTTTATTTTCTTTCCCTGTAAATGCTGACCGCGGCGAAGCCGAAATCCGCCTTCATCGGCGCGTCCGGCTTTTTGCAGGTCACTCTCACGCCCTCAATGGGCGGAAATTCTTCGAGCAGTGCATCGGCAACACGCCGCGCGGCACGCTCAATGAGCTTGTCCTTCTGTGAGAAAAACACCCTGCGCGCGCATTTTATCATCTGCGCGTAGCTGACGGTGTCGTTTAAGTCGTCGCTCTCGCCGGCTTTTGAAAGCGGAATATCCGCCTCAATGTCGAGAATGAAGAACTGCCCGTCCTCCTGCTCCTCGGGATTGACTCCGTGATAGGCGAAGAGGCGAAGCGAATTTATAATTATCTTATCCACCGTCTGCCTCCCCGTATATCTTTTTCAGTGCGTCCGCGACGCGCGCCGACTGGACGGCGGAGAACACATCGTGGGCGCGGATAACATCTGCGCCGTTCAATATGCTCGCCGTGTGCAGCGCCACCGTTCCCGGGTCGCGCTTTGCGGCGTCTGTCTCGCCCGATGCCGTGCCGATAACGCGCTTTCGCGACGCGGCGGACATCAGCGCGCTGCCGTCGGTCTTTATCTTCCCGATATCCCTTATCAGGCGCAGGTTGTCCTCGTAGCTTTTTGCAAAGCCGATTCCCGGGTCGAAGCAGAGGCTGCTCGCCGGTATCCCGTGAGATTTTGCGACCCTCGCGGCTCTGTCGAAAAAGTCGAGCACATCGTCGGAGACTCCGTTTTCATAGACGGGGACTGCGTCCGCGCCGGCGGGATTGTGCATGATTATCCACCCCGCGCCGAATTCGCTGACGACCTTCGCCATCTCGTCGCTCGCTTCTCCGCTGACATCGTTGATTATCTTCGCGCCGTGCGTGAGAGCCGTGCGCGCGCATTCGGGATAGAATGTGTCAACGCTTATCGGAACGGTTATTCTGCCCTTTAACAAATCGAGCACCGGAATGAGTCTCGCGTTCTCTTCGTCGGCGGAGAGTCTTGTTGAGCCGGGGCGGGTCGACTGCGCGCCGACATCGATGATATCCGCGCCGAGCGACTGCATCTCAAGCGCGTGCTCAAGTGCCTTCTGCGGCTCGTCCCATTTGCCGCCGTCCGAAAAGGAATCGGGAGTTATATTGAGTATCCCGCACACAAGGGTGTGGGAGGAGGTATCAAAAATAAATCTCTCCATAATATCGCCTTATTTTGTCAGAAGTGATATTGCCTCGGCGCGCGCCCTCGCGTCCGAGCGCATCGTGCCGCGCAGAGCGGAAGTCCTCGTCTGCGCACCCGACGCACGCGCTCCGCGCATCGTCATGCACAGGTGCTCCGCCTCGATAACGACCGCCACGCCGAGCGGGTCGAGCTGTTCATCGAGGAAGTCCGCAATCTGCGAAGTCAGCCTCTCCTGAAGCTGCGGTCTGCGCGCGAAGCTGTCAACTATCCTCGCGAGCTTCGACAGGCCGATAACTTTGCCGTCGCGCGGGATATATGCTATATGCGCCCTGCCGATGAACGGCAGAAGATGATGCTCGCACATCGAATACATCGGGATATCGCGGACAATGACCATCTCTTCGTTTTTCTCTTCGTTGAAGAGCTTGACGTGGCGCTTCGGATCGTCCTCGAGCCCCGAGAAAATCTCTTCATACATTCTGGCGACCCGCGCGGGCGTTTCGACAAGACCCTCTCTGTCCGGATCCTCGCCGACCGCCGCAAGTATCTCGCGTACAGCCGCCTCGATTCTCTTTTTGTCCATCATTTCACCCCGGTTATACGAGAATAAATTCGATGACACAGTGGGTGTCGTCGGCGATATAATTAATCTGCGTTGTTGAAATCCGCCCTTACCCGCGTCGGCGATGCTGAGGAGTCTGTAGATCTCCTCTTTTTTCAGCAGTCCATCAATGGCGCGTTGATAAGCGTCTTCTGAAGAGAACCTGACGTCGAGCTTGTCGCCCGATTTATGCCCGCCGAACATATTTGAAAGAGCGGTTTTCGTCTCGGCATTGTAGCCGTCGAACTGCCTGCCGAGTTTGACGAAATAGTTGCTGTCCGTCGCGGTGCAGCAGGCAGACGCATCGGAAAACGTGTGGGTTTTCAGTATCTCTTCGTCCATAATATTGAAATAGGCATAGCGTTTGTTCTGCGTCACTCCCTCGCCGATAGGATCGTCCCAGGTGAGGTCGAGGTTATATGGCTTGCCGTCGATAAAGACGACATTCCACATGTGTCCCTCGCTCGCGCCGTCCTCGCGCTTCGCCGTGCCGGTGATGACATAGTTTTCTATTCCCGCTTTGTCGAGCAGGAGCTTCGCCGCCTTTGCGTATCCCTCGCATGAGGCGGAGCCATTGACGAGCACGCCGTAAGCGGAGCTTGCAATGAGCTTGTCGGAGTCGGTATATCTGCACGAGTCTATTATCGCGTCGTGGATAAGCAGTTCCTTGTCAAAATCAGAAGTTTCTTTGACTATCTTTGCGCCGAGCTCATCCTCTTTTGTCTGAAGCTCGGCCTTTTTCTGCTCATACTCGTCTTTGGTCATGGCGTATTCGCAGCTGAACCAGAATTTGCGGTCCCTCGAGACGAGCATACATTCGCGCCCGAGCATTATCAGCTCCGGGTTGTCGTACATAACGGCGAGCCAGACCTTTTCGAGCTCTTCGTTGTTGAGCTCGGGAATTTCAATTTCCTCGGGAAACGACTCAATGTCGCGGAGAATGGCGTTGTATGCGCGTTTCTCGTTCTCGTTAAGCTCGCCGAAGTAGTGCTTGAAGTCGCCGAACGCAGACACTTGTTCGGATGAGGGTATATTGTTCACCTTTTTCACCGAGCACCCGGTGAATATGAGCGTCAGCGCCAGCAGAAGCGCCGCAGGACACAGAAGCTTTCTTGCCAAATGACCGCCCCCTTGGTTTATATACGGTTATTTTCCGCGCTTGCCGGGCGTAACGGTCAGCTCGCCGGCGGAAGAAACAGATGTATATTTTATATCTCCCGCCGCCATCGCGGAGAGAGTGCGCTCACAGCGCGAGAAATCGACTATTGATATGTCAGTGTCCAAAGAGTCGATTATCTGCGAGAAATAGTTGCGCCCGGAGGCGAGATAGGTCTTGTTGATATACTGCGAGAAAAGCACGCAGAGCAGTTCGCCCTGCTTCTGCGCTCCGCCGCCCGACGGAGTCAGGCAGTAGCGGAAATATTTGAGCAGCGTCTCGCCCTTAACGGTCTGGTTGCCGGGCATGAGCGAGAGCGACAGCTCCTTTGTCTTATAGCTTATGCGCTCGGGCACGGATATCTGCGCGCCGGAGAGCACGTTGATGGCATTCTTGAACTGATTCGCGGTCGAGACGGCGTATTTGTCCGCGGTGAATCCGCAGAGGGAGTCAACCGCTTTCTTGAGCTCTTTCGAGCCGCCGGTCTTGTAGTGACCCATAAGACTGTCTTTGTTGCCGGAGATATCCGCCGAAGTATTCGGATCAAAGGCGCACACGCGCACCTCGCCCGAGTCGAGATCGGCGTTGACTGCGGCGACAAAGTAGAGTTCATCCTTTTCGTCCGAGACGCAGGCGAACATAAATGTCGCCTTGCCGCCGAGCGGCGCGATAGCCTCGTCGGTGCTCCCGTCGGAGGATTCAACTTCCTTTTCCGGGAACAGGTCGTTCATTGAGAGATGATGCGATTTGAACATATAGGCTACGGAGACGAGGGCGAACGCGAGCAGAAAGCCGACAAATCCGAGCACGAAAAGCCGAAACTGCTTTGTCTTTTTCTCCTGCGTTGTGCGGAACTTCATTCCCTTTCTTTTCGCCATGCTATCACCTCCGATTATTTATAAAGTATTGCCGCCGAATATGCGCCGAGCGGGACATTGAGTCCGTCGGCGGAGCTGCCGAAGAGCGCGGATGCGCCCCGCCAGCGTTCGGGGACAGTATATTCTATCCCGTGGCAGTTCGCGTTTGCGATTATCAGCGCGCTGCCCGATTCGGAATTGCGCTCATATGCGATGCAGCCGAGCGCCGAGGATATGCAGTTGAACTCTCCGTCGATAAACGCGGGACAGAGCTTTCTTATCCTGCCGAGCGTTCTGTAGTGGCCGAGTAGCTCCGCGTTCTCCTTTCCCCAGGGGAAGCAGGCGCGGTTGAACGGATCTTCGCCGCCCGCGAGTCCGACCTCGTCGCCGTAATAGACGCAGGGAACGCCGGGGAGAGTGAACTGCAAAACCGAGGCGAGCTTCAAAAGGCAAACGCCCTTTTGATATTGCTCTTCAGTCAAGATACCCCTGTCGCGCCCGTTTTCGGGGCGCCCGATATCGCCGCGTCCGAGCCGCGTTATGGCGCGTACCGTGTCGTGGGTGCCGATATGGTTCATCAGCGTGTCAAGCGACGCGCGGGGATAGTGTTCGACTATGTTTTCAACACATTCGCGGAGCTCTTCCGCGTTCGCCGTGCGGACAAAATCTTAACAGCATTTGCAACGGATAGTTCATCACACTGTCCAGCTCGCCGCCCTCGAGATATCTGCGGCGGTGGCCGTAGCTTATCTTGTCGGTCGCGTCCTCCCAGACCTCGCCGTAGATAAACGCGTCTTTTTTTCTCTTTTTCTGACCGCCTCGTGGAAGCGGTCGAGAAATTCGTCGGGCAGTTCGTCCGCCACGTCGAGCCGCCAGCCCGACGCGCCGAGCCTGAGCCAGTGCCGCGCAACGCCGTTTTCGCCGGTCAGAAACGCCAGCACGCCCGAATCGGTCTCATTGAGCTCCGGCAGGATGTCAACGCCCCACCAGCAGGCGTAATCGTCCGGCCAGCAACGAAAATTATACCACGAACGGTAGGGAGAATTTTTGTCGCAATATGCACCCTTGCCGCCGTAGGACGAAAATTTGTCAAAATATCTGCTGTCGGCGCCCGTGTGGCTGAACACGCCGTCGAGCAGAATTTTTATCCCGTGCTCTTCGGCGCTTTTGCAGAGGGACTTGAAATCCTCCTCTGTGCCGAGCATCGGGTCGATTTTCATGTAGTCGCCCGTGTCGTATCGGTGGTTCGAGCGCGCGGAGAAAATCGGGTTCAAATATATGCAGGTGACGCCGAGGCTCTCGAGATAGCCGAGCTTCTCTTCGATGCCCTTGAGGTCGCCGCCGAAAAAGTCGTATTTTTCAATTTTTCCGTCGGAGTCGGGCTCCCAGTCGGGCTCTTCGCCCCAGCGGGAGTGATATTCCGCCGCCGGCTTGTTCTCGGGCAGGGAAGTTTTGCCGGAGCGGCAGAACCTGTCCGGGAATATCTGATACATTGTGCCGCCGCGAAGCCACAGGGGCGTGTCGCAGTTTTCGCGGCATACGGTCAGCCGCCAGCGCGAGCCCTCGCCGATGACGGCATTTCCATTAGATTCAAGTGATATTTTTTTTGTGCCCCACGGGGTGTCGTATTCAAAAAAGCACCAGACTATCCCCGCGTTTTCGGGTGCGGCGGTTTCGAGCCGCCACCATTCCTCGTTTTCGCCCTGCATTCGCTCCCACGAGAAAGAAAAATCTTCTCTCTCGCCGCCGTCCGTCTCAAGAATGAGGCGAACCGCGCTGCACTGCTCCGAGCGGGGCAGAACTATCCTGAAAATCATATCCTCACCCGAGCGCACAGCCGCGCCGGGCGAGAGATGATATTTTTTTCTCGAGTTGTAGGGGATAAAATGCATTTAAATCTGCCTTTATTTCGTGAGGATATATGTGCTGTCGGTGTTTGAAGCCGAGCTCTTCATTTCAATGACCTTCTTCGAGGCGGGGAAGTTGCGCTGGGCGTCCGCCTTGAGGGAGCTGAGATCGACCGCGAAAGCGGAGGCGTTCGCACTCCAGAGAGAACCGTTGTATATATCGCTGCTGCCGCCCGCAGCCGCTTCGCCCTTCATCGCACAGATAACGGGAGTGCCGGAGCACGCGGAGACGCAGGCGTTGACGAAGTTCACGAGCACGACGTTTCTCGATACCGAGCCCTCGCCGTCAAATGTCGCAACGTTAGAATTTAAGTCGGGGAACTGCACGCCGTCGAGAAGTATAACATCAACGCCGAGGTTCTTCACTTCCTTGACGACTTCGAGCAGATAGTTCTGAGCCGTCTGCGAATAGGGGTTGAGCCACGGCTTGCCGCCCTTGGAAGCCTCGTTGTCGAGCCAGATCATCTGAGTTTTGTTGTAGTGAACAGCCATGGTGCGGTCAATGCGCGGCATCTGGGTATCTTTGAAGCAGTATATGCGCGCAACGACTTTTATACCGGACTGCTGAATTTTCTTGACACTCGCGGCGGCGTTCGCCTGAGCCTTTGATGACGGAGCTTTGTCTTTTACAGCCGCTATAGACGAGGGATAGCTGAGATAGCCGGACGCATCTTTGAAGTCGATGACAACGGCGTTCTGACCCGCGCTCTTGAGCGAGGATACGAACTGGTCGAGTCCGCTGCCGCCCGCGAGCAGGGAGACATTGCCGACGCGCGCCTTTATTTCAGCTGAGGTCTGCTGATTGTCGGCGGGAGCGGTTGTGTCGTTCTTGCCGCCTTTGTTGTTCTTGTCTTTGTTGCCTTTGTTATCTTTTTCGGCCTTCTGTGTGGTTTCGATATTCGCGTCGGAGATGCCGAGGAGCGTATCGGTGACGAAAAATGCCGCAGTGAAGACAACAGCCGCGCCGAGAATGCACGCGAGGACTATTCCGACTATCTTATTGCGCCTGCGCTCGGTGTAGCTCTTGCGGCGCTTCGAGCCGCCTGCCGCGTGCTTGCTGAACGCGGTTATGCTCCTGTGAGTGCCGGGAGAAAAATACTTGTCATATTTGCTGCGTTTTGCCATTTTTCATCATCCTCTGTGCCGCGCGGCGGGCATGACATCACCCGTCGGCGTCGGAATTTTTTAATTAATTATGAGAACAGGGAGCTGCCCGAGAAGCCGGAGAACGCGAGCGAGAGCAGCGCGACGTAGACGAACGCCGCCGGAGTGCCGCGGAAGGCTTTGGGCATATCCTGATTCTGTGAGATTATGTGCAGACCCTTGCATATGAGCGTCGCCGCGAGAATGAACGCGAGACCCGCGCCGATGCCGGAGCCGATGCTCTCGGGGAGAGTGTAGGCCGCGCTGCGGTTGAGCAGGGGAGTTGCGAGCACAAGGGTGTTGAGCGCCGCCATGCCGAGCGTGCCGAGAAACTTCTCGGTCGCGCCGAGGGCGAGCTTGAGTATGAGTCCGGTTATCAGGAAAACTACGATAAGCACGCCGCTGAACATTGCAAAATGCAGTGCCGAGGGCAGGGTGCTGAGCACCGGTATCATTTCGAGTGCGCGGCAGGCGAGTGCCGTGACGGTCGAGAAAAATGCGATCATCGCCGAGAACATCCAGAGTCTGCGCGGCTTCTTCGCGAGCATAAGAGCTTCGCTCGCCGCGTATCCGCCGTTGAAGACGAGATTCTGAATGAACACCGTGTAGAGTGCTGTGGAGAGCAAATCAAAAAACCAGGTCATGTTCATTTGTCTCCCTCCTTCTTCTCGTCGGAGTCAAAATCCTTTGCTTCGTCGAACAGGCGGTTGAACACCGAGCCGTAGTCCTTGTCATCTTCGTCTTCATCGTCTTTGGCAAAGATATCGGCAAGGTCAAATTTGCCCTTGCCGTCGAGCGGCTCAAAGTGTGCCAAGTCGTCCTCTTTTGGGTCTTCGGCTTCAACGGTCTCTTCGACTTCGACAGTCTCTTCCGTTTCAACAGTCTCTTTTTCCTCTTCTGCGGGAGCCAGATTCTCGGGAAGATTCTTCTTGCTGACTATGACGGAAGTTTTCTTTATCTTCATCTCGGTCTCTGCCGAGTGCTCGGGGAAGCGCTTGTTTATCAGCGCCTTGAGCGCGGCGGCGAAGAACGCGAGGAACAAAAATCCGCCGAACGGCATTAGAATCGCTGGGAAGGTCATCGGGACTTTGATATTTGCGCCCCATATGGTGGATGAGCCTATCATTTCGCGCAGCGCGCCGACGGGGATAATAACAGCTGCATAGCCGAGCGCCGTTGCCACGGAGTCAAAGAACGCATGGCGCAGGTCGGTCTTGACCGCGAGCTTCTCGCAGTGCAGGGCGATTATCGAGTTTGCCGCCGTCAGGGCGAGATATATACCCGCGCCGAGGCTGATTTCGGGCATAAAAGTATCAATTGCGTATATGATTCCGGCGATTATCGTCGTGCCGATGAGCAGATATATCGCGACTCTTATCCATCTCGGGACTTTTTTGAGCGCGAGGCAGGCAAAGACCTGCGTTATAATGAGCACCGGGAAGAACGCCGCCGCGAGCAGGACCGCCGTCTTGAGCGTCGTCGCGACTGCGACTATCGCACAGAGACCTGCCGCCTGGATGAGCACCGGGTTGTGAATGAACGTGCTGCTGAACAGCGCGTCGGAGAATGAGTATTTTCTGCCTGAACTCATGCCGGCTCACCTCCCTTTAATGCTGCTTTCTGTTTTCTCTTTTCCGCGTTCTTTGCCATCGACTTTTCAATGAACTTGTGGTAGCCGATCTTTCTCAGCGCGCTGTCAACTATCGGCCAGAAAGCGTTGGTGAGCAGGATGCCGAAGCAGGTGCCGTCCTCAAACGTTCCGAAGTAGCGCAGTATCATGCAGATTATTCCGGCGAACGCGCCGTAGATAAATCTTGTCAGCGGGTGCTTCGGGCTCGTGCCGGGGTCGGTTACAAAGAATATGCCCGAGAAGAGCAGGCTGCCTGCGCACAGCTCGGTGAGCAGGGATACCGGTCTTGAAAACGATCCGCGCGGGAAAATTACCGCAAGCAGGGAGCAGACGGTCAAAAATCCGAGGACATTGAAGAGTCTCTTCGGCTTTCCTGCGGTGAGCAGAGCGCATGAGCCGAGCAGCGCGACCGCGCAGCAGGTGCCGAGCGGGCCGGCGACATTGCCGGATATCATCGACATTATGCCGACGGAGTTCACATGCTGTATTCCGCCCGCGCTCAGCTGAGCGGCGAGGGACGAGCCCGCGTCAAAGACATCGAACGACGCCGAGTCGATGGCGGGATATTTGAAAACCTCGTCGGGGAAGCAGACGGTCAGAAACGCCATGCCTGCCGCAGCGGGCACGAACGGAGCCTTGTGCGCCGGACCGAACGGAATTTTTGCAACGAGAATTGCGAACGCAGCGCCCGCGCCTATCAGCCAGATCGGTGCGGTGGCGGGCAGAAGCATAGCGATGGCGAAGCCCGTAAACACCGCGTGCATATCCGACAGGCAGTGGAGCTTCCTTTTCATTATCAGCAGCGCGACTGCCTCAACGGCGACCGCGCTTATAATTCCCGTAAGTATCGCCCTGAATGCGAGCGCGCCGTAGTAATACCAGCTGACTATAGCGGGTGCGGCGAGCATGAGCAGATAACTCGTGTAGGGACTTTTAGGCGCTTTTATGCGTTTGAATCTTGCCATAAAACCAACCTTTCCGTTTGCCGGCTTATTGCGCTGGCAAAAATTTTGCATTGCACGCCGCGGGGGCGCGTAATATTATATAAGGCAGAGAACTTTCTGTTTATTAAGGAGGGGATGCGCTTTGAAGATACAGGCGCCGGCTGAAAACAGGATAACTATAGAGCTTTCGGCGCGAGACATGGATGCGCTCAATATTACATACGAGCAAATGGACTACTCGAATATTGAAACGCGCCGCGTGGTCTGGACTCTGCTCGACAGAGCGGGTCACGAACTCAAGCGCGACATCGACCCGAGCGGGCGGATGATAATCGAAGCGGTGCCCGCGGGCAGGGGAGGATGCGTTTTGAAATTCACCCTCTGTTCGGACGGCAGCCGAGGAGTCCGCCAGCCCCCGTCAATAAAGAAAGGGGAGAACACGGCGGTCTATGAGTTCGGCTCTCTGGACGATGTTATGGATGCGGCGCGCGCGCTCGGCAGAAGCTTTGAAAACAGCGGACTGTATGAGTCCGGCGGCGTCTACCGCCTGCTTCTCGGCGAGAGCGTTTCTGACGCGCCGGAGCATATTCTCAGCGAGTTCGGCGCGCAGATAAATTCCATTGCCGCCGCTTCGCACACCCGGGAGCACTGGCGGTGCATAGCCGAGGGCGACGCGCTGAAAAAACTTTCCGGCAATTGATTATTGGCAGTTTGCGGCGATATCTTTCATCTCGGCTATCGCCTTTGCGGGGTCGTCCGCGCCGAAAACCGCGCTTCCCGCGACAAAGACGGTCGCGCCGCGGCGGGCGGGCTCTTCAATGGTCTTTGCGGATATGCCGCCGTCGACCTGAATCTCAATATCAATCGAGCGCTTCTCGCACTCCTCGCGCAGCGCGCTTATCTTCGGCATCATGTCTGCCATGAACTTCTGACCGCCGAAGCCGGGCTCAACAGTCATGATGAGCACCATGTCGAGCTTGTCGAGATAGGGAAAAACGCTCTCAACGGGAGTGCCGGGCTTGACGGAGAGTGCCGCCTTGCAGCCCGACGAGCGGATGAGGTCGATAGTCTCGTCGACCGGGGAATCCGACTCGATGTGGAATGTGATAACATCCGCGCCCGCTTTCACAAAATCGGGGATATACCTGAGCGGCTCGCTTATCATCAGGTGAACGTCAAAGACGAGCGAGCTTTTGCTGCGGATACTTTTTATGATCGGCGCGCCGAAGGTTATGTTGGGCACAAAATGCCCGTCCATCACATCGAGATGGAGCCAGTCCGCGCCGGCCTTTTCTATCATTGCGGCCTGCTCTCCCATTTGGGAGAAGTCGCCTGCGAGCATTGAAGGAGCGATCTTAATCATCGTTTTTTCGTCCTTTCGTATTTTCATACATACCTTATACCATTATACCAACTAAATCCCGTTTAGTCAATCGCGCGGGGCGTCTTTGGAAGTCTTTACAAACAGTTAAAATTATGGTATTCTTTGACGGAGAAAATAAATCCGGGATGTGTGCAGAGCTTCCCGAACAAGGAGAAAATGAAAATGAATGTTTATGATTTTGACAACACCATCTACGACGGCGAGAGCTTTATTGATCTGTTCATCTTTCTTTTCAAGAAAGACCCCTCGCTCGTCAAGTACATTCCCGACGTTATCAACGGGCTCTACAAATACACAAAGGGCACGATAAACGCCGAGGAAGCGCTGGAGCAGTATTCCGATGTCGTTACCGATTACTACAACAGCATCGAGGATTTCGACGCGCTCGTCACCGAGTTCTGGGATACGAACATCCACAAGATAAAGCCGTTCTATTTCCGCCAGAGGCAGGATGACGATATAATAATCTCCGCGAGCCCCGAGGTTCTGCTCGACGATGTCATGCACAGGCTCAACATCAAGAATTATATCTGCTCGCGCACCGACGGCAACGCACATATAACCGACCTCTGCTTCCGCGGCAGAAAGGTTGAGCTGTTCAAGGAGATGTATCCCGATACGATAATCGACAATTTCTATACCGATTCCGTCAACGATACCCCGATGATGGAAATTTCCGAGCACGCGTTCCTCGTCTCCGGCAACAAGATAAAGCAGGTAAAATAAAAAAAACTCAAAGCCTCCGTGTGATATCATACGGAGGCTTTTGGCTTGCTCAAAGTAATAAGCAAGATGTGTGTGGCATGGTCGGATGTTATCTGCTACATTACCGCAAACGCAACCCCCACCCATCAAAAAAGGAGCGCATATGCGCTCCTTACTTTGTTGTGCTGTTATTTATCAGTCGAGGGTCTTGACGAGCTCCTTGAGATAAGCCTTGAAGCTCTCGCCGATTTCGGGATGCTTGAGGGCAACTTCGCAGTTTGCCTTCATGATGCCGAGCTTGTTGCCCATGTCGTAACGGATTCCGTCGAAATCATAAGCAACGAGGTCGCCTCTTGCGCCGAGCTCGCTCATGACGTCGGTCAAATAAAGCTCCTCGCCGGGCTTAACAGTAGTCAGTCCCTTTTCGAGCATACCGAACACCTCGGGCGGGAGAACGACTCTGCCGAGAATAGCATAGTTCGACATGACCTGCTCGGGAGTGGGCTTCTCGATGATCTTGTGGCAGCTCATTGCGCGTCCCTCAAGAGGAGTGACATCGAGCGAGCAGTACATCGAAATGAGCTCGTCGGGAACTTCCTTGACGCCGACAACGCCCTTGCCGTACTTCTCATATGCTCTGCACAGCTGAGCAGTTACCGGATCGTCGCTGACGGTGACATCGTCGCCGTAGAGAACGGCAAACGGCTCATCGCCGACGAAGCTCTTGCCGCAGAGGATAGCATGGCCGAGGCCCTTTGTCTCCTTCTGGCGGATGAAATATATGTTTGCAAGGTTTGCAACTGCCTTGACCTCTTCGTAGATCTTCTCTTTGTTCTTCTTGCCGGCAAGATTTGCCTCAAGCTCGAAAGAATGGTCGAAGTGATCCTCGATAACGCCCTTGCCGCGGTTGGTTATGATGAGTATATCCTCGATGCCCGCCGCAACAGCCTCTTCAACGAGATACTGGATAGCCGGCTTGTCGACTATGTTGAGCATCTCCTTCGGAACTGCCTTGGATGCGGGGAGAACTCTTGTGCCGAGACCTGCCGCAGGAATAATAGCCTTTTTGACTTTCATTTTGCACCAAACCTTTCTTTTATTTTATAAGCATCTCTACTAAATACAACAGCAGATTGTATACTATATAATAACCTATATAGCCCGTAAAAGCAAGTAAAATCGATGTTCCGCCCTTTCTCATCGTCGCCGCCTCAAATGCGCGATCATCGGGGAACTCAGCGCGGAGCTTCTTGACCTTTGCCACTACGCTGCGCTTATAGAGAGGATTCGCGATAAATCCGGCGACAATGTGCAGAACAATCTGTATGCCGATCATCGGAAGCACGGGCATCACCGCCGTCGCAGCGGTCTCAAGCGCCGTCGCCACATCCGCAGCCGGAGCCGAGGTGTATATCGCCTCCGAATACGCCTGATATGCGGTTGTGAACGCCTCAACTTTTGAAGTGAACGGCAGAGCCACAGCGAGCATCAGACCCATAAAAATGAGTCCCGCTTTCCAGAGCTTGCGGTAAAACAGCCAGTAGGGGCTGAAGAAAAACGCCGCCCAGTTGAAGGTTATTTTCTTTTTGTCGTCCGCCATTGCCTTGAACTTCGGGATATATCTCGCGCTCGCTGACTGAACCGTGCAGGCGATATCCTTGACCTTCGCGCCGTCTATCTCGCTCTCCGGGTCTATTGTTACGCCGTAGAGGAACGGGTTGCCCGCCTCGCCCGCGTTGAAGAACGGGTTGAACGGCTGAGCGCCGCCCGCAGTCAGGGGCGCGCCGCAGTTTGTGCAGCTGAGCGAATTCGGGTCGTTTTCCGCGCCGCAAATGGGGCAGACCTGCGTACCCTGCTTATTTTCCGTCTGCTCCTCCGGCTGGGGCTCGGCTCTGTAATCGGCCGCCTCGGGCTGCCAGACATAGCCTTCGGCGTGGCGCGATGCGTTGACGCACTCGCCCCTCTCGTCCCAGCACGCGCGGTGCTGAGGTGTGCCGCAGACCGGGCAGACGACTATATCGTCATCGTGATCGAAGCTCCTGCCGCAGGCAGGGCATTTCTGACCGTTGAAATCCATATTTTTCCTTTCACCTTTCCGATGGATACTATTCTCCATCTTCCGTTTCGATTATATCACAAATACCAACGGTTATTGTAGACGAAATTGAGACAAATTTCAATTATTATGTGAACAAACAACGATTTTTAGCCAATTTTTATTGTTATAGCAAAAAGTTCTGTGAGACATTATCTGTCGTCCCCGTCCCACCTCATGTTTTACATATAGATGGGCTTGTCCGCATGCCGTCGTTTGGCAAAAAGCTTGTGCCGCCGACGGCGGCAGCGGTGCGTCGGGTCGCCGCACCCTACCGAGCCTCAAAGAAGCAGCACTCGCGCCGTAGAGCAGCAAAAGCCCCCGCCGAGAGGGGGCTTTATCTATAGTCTGTGATCTATAATCTATAGTCGGCGGTCTCACTTCACATTTCTCCACAGCGTTCTGTCGAGCGAGCGGTACTGCACCGCCTGGGAGATGTGGTCGGAGTTCACGGTCTCGCTGCCGTCAAGGTCGGCGACGGTGCGCGCGATGCGCAGTATTTTGTCATACGCCCTCGCGGACAGCTCGAGCTTTTCAAACACTCTTTCGAGCAGGATCATGCCCTCGGGAGTCGGGCGGCAGAAATTTTTTTCGTCTGCGCTGCGTCCATCTTTGCGTTGCACGAAATGCCGCTGCCCTTGAGGCGCTCGGTCTGAATGGCGCGAGCCGCGTTGACGCGCTTTCTGATATCTGCGGAACACTCCTCCTGCGAGGTGCCGGACAGGCTCGCGAACTCAACGGGCGGCACCTCGATATGAATATCCAGCCTGTCGAGCAGGGGACCCGAAAGGCGCGAAAGATATCGCTGAACCGACTGCTGGGTGCAGGTACATCGGCGGGTCGGATGACCATAATATCCGCAGGGACACGGATTCATCGCGCAGACTATCATCGCCGAGCACGGATATGACAGCGACGCGGATACGCGAGAGATCGTATTTTTGAGTCCTCCATCGGCTGGCGCAGAACCTCCATCGCCTGGCGCGAAAACTCCGGCAGCTCGTCCAGAAACAGCACGCCGTTATGCGCCAATGATATCTCACCCGGACGAGGAATAGTGCCGCCGCCCGAAAGTCCTGCGGGCGAAACGGTATGGTGCGGCGAGCGAAACGGACGTTGGGTCATCAGCGATACGCCCTCGGGCAACGCGCCCGCGACGGAATAGAGCTTCGTCGTTTCAAGGCTCTCTTCAAAGGTCATGTCCGGCAAAATAGACGGCAGGCGCTTTGCGAGCATACTTTTGCCCGAGCCGGGCGGGCCGACCATGATTATATTGTGACCGCCTGCGGCGGCTATCTCGAGCGCGCGTTTTACCTCCGCCTGTCCTCTGACATCGCGGAAGTCCGGCGCAAATTCGTCCGGCGCGTAGCTGTCTCTGAAATCGTCGAACTTCGCGGGAGCTATTGTCTCCTCGGAGCGCAGGTGCTTTATCAGCCGCTCGACGCTTCGCACGGGTATAACCTCGATGCCCTGAACGACCGAGCTTTCTGCCGCGTTCTCCGTCGGGACAAATACAGTCTTTATTCCGTTCTTTGCGGCGGTTATGACCATGGGCAGCGCGCCGTCGACGCGGCGGACGAGCCCGTCGAGCGCGACTTCGCCGATGAACGCCATATTGTCGGAGTCAAAGTTTATCTGCCTGCCGGCTTTGAGCAGAGCCATGAGAATCGGCAGATCATATACTGAGCCCTCCTTGCGCGTGTCCGCAGGAGCCAGGTTCACCGTGATGCGGCTGACGGGGAAGGCAAACCCCGTGTTCTTTATCGCCGAACGGACTCTGTTTTTCGCCTCGCTTATCGCGGCGTCGGGCAGTCCGACTATATCAAATCTCGGCAGCCCCTGTGAGAGATCCGCCTCGACCTGAACCATGTAGCTGTCCATGCCGAAAAGCCCCATGCTGTTTATCCGTGAAAACAAATTCATACCCCCAGTTGCCAAATGAAAAGTCCCCCGAGCTGCCTCGGAGGACTCACTTCAGTTTTTGTTAGTCTGCCTCGGCAGTGGTTGTGGTCGAAGGATCGGTCCAGTCCATCTCGTACTTGTCGCCGTAGGTGTACTCGAACGAGCAGGGAAGAGTGCCTATCTCGGCAAGGGTGCCCTCGCCGGTTATCGTGGTCGTGATCTTCTCGGTTCTTATGTACTCGACGGAAGCAACGGTGTTGTCCTTCGTGTTGATGACGCAGATTATCTTGCACTCGGTGTAGGTCAGGGACTCGATATCGGTGAAGCTGAGGTAGCCCTTGAGCTTCTCTCTGAACTCCTTGACTGCCGCCGCTCTGTCTTCTTCGGAGCCGAGGTTGAACGCCTTCTTGACGAGGTCGACGCTGGGCTCTTTGATGACGAGAGTCAGGGTGCGCTGGCTGTTGTCGTCGTTTGCCTCTATCTCCGCGGACTCAACATCAGCTGCGGTGAGGCGGCTCGACCAGCTCTCGCCGGATACGGGGAAGACTGCGGTCAGGTCGTCGCCGTACTTTGTCTCGGCGTTTCTGCTCTCTTCAAAAGCTTTCTTCGTGCCGTCGAAGATGAACTTCTTGAGCGTGGGAACGGACTTTTCGAGCAGGGTGTTGCGCTCGCCGTCCTCCGTGCCGCAGATAACGTTCGAGACGTTCTCCGTGCTCTGGAATTTCTTAACAGCGGGCTTCTTGACCTTGACGGCGTTTATGACGCTGTTGTAGTAGTTGACCATTGCCTCTTTGCCAACGGGCATCTCGGACATCGCGGCGACAGTGGTCTCCTCAGTGTCGGTAGTGCCGGCATCGCAAGCCGCGAACGAGAAGAACATTGCGGCCACAAGCACGAGCGCGCATACGGCATAGATCTTTTTCTTCATGAAGGTTAAATCCCCTTTCGTTTTTAAAGCGGAAGCGCACAAAATCGAATTATGCTGCGCCGCAGTTCCGCTGCTCTTTAGACTGAATTATTATAACATATTAATTTGAATTATTACAGTAAAAATTAACAGTGCCGCCTATTTTTGTTATAATTATTGAAAAACAGGCGGCATATTTGGTTATAATATACAAACAATCAGTTTGAAAGACCCTTTTCGTCGAAGAGGAATGCAGTCTCGAGCGCAACGCCGAGCACGGCTTCAATAGTCTTTATGTCGAGATTATCCGCGGTGTCGAGTCTCGTGTGATAATATCTTGCGGGGGCGGGATCCATTGCGGCTATCGAAACAGCCTTCATGCCGGACTGGGTGACTGCGGCGGCGTCGGTCGCGCCAAAGAAAACGCTCTTATAGGGCATATCGAGTCCGTTCTGCTTTGCAGCCTCTTTGACAAGCGCGCATGCGCTCTCGTCGTTCTTGACGGTACCGGTGAGGTCGCGCGAATATATCGCCATAAAATCGTAGTCGCGGATGGTATCGAGACCGACAAACACGGTTTCAACATCGCCGAGCTCGTCCTTGTGCGCCTTGCAGAACGCCTTTGCGCCGCGAAGTCCCGCTTCCTCCGAGCCTGTGAGCACTACCCAGACCTCGGTATTTTCAAAGCGGATGTCGTGGTGCTGCATATATTTGACGACCGCCATTGAGATAAAGCAGCCGGTCAGGTTGTCGTTCGCGCCCATGACGGGTCTCTTCTTGTTTTCAAAGAAGAGCGCGACGAAGAGGATCGGTATCCAGGCGAGGAACACATATCTCAGGATGTTGAGCGCGCCGTCTTCAGCTATGGAGAAACCGTGACCTGCGGCGATAGCCCAGATGTTGAGCACGAGTCCGAGCAGAATGCCGACGAAGCTCAGACCGATTATCGGAACGAGCAGCTTCGAGCCGCCGTAATAGGTGAATCTCCACTCGTTCGCGCTGTCCGAATGGCCGGAGAAGATTATGCGGCGCTTGACTTCGCCCTTGGGTTTTCTGACGGCGACGACATTATGCGACGTCTTTTTGGGGAAGAAGGGGTCAAGCATCTTTTTGTAGAGCAGGAACTCCACGATTGCGAATATCAGCGAGAGTGCGCTGAGAACCAGCGATATGACGCTCATGCCAAAGAAGAAGAGGACTATCGCAGCGATCATCATTATGCCGTCCGTGAGTATCCAGCCGAGGAATGCGCCGGGATGCACGTCAAAGGGCTCAATTTCAACCTTGTCGCACGCGCCGTCGAGCTCGGCCACCATGAGCTTCTGAGCCTCATGCTCCTGCTCGCTGCCGGCGGGTCTGGGACCGACATCCTTGCAGATCTTTTTGATTCCGCGAACCGAGAAATTCGTCATCTCTCTGAGCGCGGATGGATAGTTTTTTACACTGTCCTGAGCTTTCATGATAAGACTCCTTTCGTCTTTTGAATTCCGCCGCGAGTTTGACACGGCAGGTTTATTGTGATATATTTGTGTCGCAGCCGTAGGGCTGTTGAAACCTTTATGGGAGATATGGAAAATGAAGAAAAATATACGCTCGATACTTGCGGTTATCCTCGCGGTAATACTCGTCGCGCTCGTCGGCACATACGCTATTCTCAAAGTCCGCTCGAAGGACAGCAAAACGCCGGCTGAAACTTCAAGCGAGTCGCAGTCCGAATCGGCGCAGAGCACCGCGCCCGAATCGACCTCGCAGGAGACCGCGACGCAGACCGAAAAGACAACAACTCAGCAGACCACAAAAGCCTCCACAAGCGGGGTCACGGAATATGCATATGCATACGCCGGATTCTCGCCGAAGGTGACGAAGATAGACGAATCGAAATGGTATCTGACCCTCGTCAACCGCGACTATATTCTGCCCGCGGACTACACTGTCAAAACCGCAAAGACCGTTGTTGACATCTACGGCGGATATGACTACGGACTGCTTGACTACCGCGTCGCTCCGCACTATATAGAGATGTATAACGCGGCGCTCGAAGACGGAATTAAGCTCTCGCCCCTGTCGGGCTACCGCTCGATAGCGCATCAGAAGAGAAACTTCGAGGCGCGCATCAGCCTTTATATGAAGCAGGGCTACAGCAAGAAACAGGCGACGATAATGGCGTCGGAGATAATCCTGCCGCCGCAGACGAGCGAGCACAATGCGGGGCTCTGCATGGACATTCTCTCGATATACGAGAGCTTCGAGAACACGAAAGAATACAGATGGCTCCAGGCGCACGCCGCGGACTACGGCTTTGTGCTCAGATATCCCAAGGACAAACAGAGCATCACGAACATCACATTTGAACCGTGGCACTGGCGCTATGTCGGCGTCGAAGCCGCCAAGGAGATGAAAGCGAAGAACCTGTGCCTCGAAGAGTACCTCGGAGTGGCATAAGATAAAATAATATATCAATGAGCTGCCCGGAGAATTATCCGAGGCGGCTTTTTGATTTGCTCAAAGTAACAAGTAAAAATATAAGACAGTAGGGGCGGATATCATCCGCCCACGAAGTTTGCACAATTTTTAAACAGCGCACTTCGTAGGGACAGCCCTTGCGGCTGTCCGCTATCGGCGCAGCTATTGGAACTTGTTCGTCGAGATTTATTGAGTCATCGGCTTTACCCTTACAAAGTGTAAAAAACCGCCACCTACAAATAAAGCCGCAATATGCGGCTTATTTTTCTTCCTTATGGTTCATTCCGCCCTCGACAACGTCTTTGCCCGTGAGCACGACCCAGATGGTGCGGAAAAATATTTTTGTGTCAAACAAGAGCGATCTGCGCTCGATGTATTCGCGGTCATATTCCGCCTTTTCCTCGTCGGAGAGGCAGTCTCTGCCGTTGACCTGCGCCCAGCCGGTCAGCCCCGGGCGGACGGAATATACTCCGTATTCGCGGCGAAGCTCACGGATGTGGCTCTCTTCGGGGATCAGCGGACGCGGACCGATGAAGCTCATGTCGCCCGCGAGAACATTGAACAGCTGCGGCAGTTCGTCGAGGCTTGTCCTGCGCAGGAATTTGCCCGAACGGGTGATAAACTCATCCGATTGTTCAAAATCGGCGGTCGAAAGATTCGGCGCACCGTTTTTCATCGTGCGAAATTTTTTGATTTTGAACAGCTCGTCGCCCTTGCCGACCCTGTTCTGCCTGAATATGACAGGCAGACCGTCATCGCAGATTATTATCAGACTGATAATAAGCATCAGCGGAGACAGAAAAATAATAGCCAGCAGGCTGAGCAAAACGTCAAGAAAACGCTTCATTGAGCAGAACACGCCTTTCATTTATTGCAGATACGGCACAGCGTCAACGGCTGCCCCAAAAAATATAGTCGCTGATAAGCACCGCGCGCACGGGTGCACCCTCGAGTCCGCCGAGCTTCACAGGCGCGGCGAAGAGATAGTAGTTGCCGGGGGTAACCTCGCTCAGGTCAAGCCCCTCGAGCACGCAGATCCCCGCGCCCAAAAACGCCTTGTGCGGCGCTACCTGATCGCCCTTTACGCCGACGGAGAGGGAGTCCGTGCCTATGAGCTTGAGTCCGATGTCGGCGAGCTCGTCCGCGGCGCTACTGTGAAAATAAGCCTTGCCGCCGCCCTTTATGAGCAGGCGCTCGCACTTTTGCGGGAATTTTTCATTGATATCCTCGCCCGTTATCGCGCCCTCGGGCACTTCAATGACCGTGCACGGTCCGATAAACGGTTCGAGCGGCACTTCGTCGATGCTCGCGCCGCCGTCGATGAAATGCAGGGCGCGTCGGCATGAGTGCCGGTGTGTACGCACGAGAAGAGCGTGGACAGATTGCAGCTCGAATTTTCTCCTATCCGGCTGACGAACTCCGCATGCGGCAGAGGGTCGCCCGGATATATTTCGGTTTTGAGCGCGTCGCGCGAAATGTCGATAATGTTCATGTTATCAGTCCTGGTTCTTGAGCGACTCCATCTTGAGATAAGCGTTGATGAAGCCGTCTATGTCGCCGTCCATAACGGCGTTGATGTTGCCGTTTTCAAAGCCGGTGCGATGATCCTTGGCGAGGGTGTAGGGCATAAAGACATAGGAGCGGATCTGGCTGCCCCAGCCGATCTCTTTCTGGTCGCCCTTGATATCCTCGATTTTGTCGAGATGCTCGCGCTCTTTTATCTCGAGGAGCTTCGATTTGAGCATTCTCATCGCGACCTCGCGGTTCTGATGCTGGCTGCGCTCGATCTGGCAGGAGACGACGATGCCGGTTGGGATATGCGTTATACGCACGGCGGACGAGGTCTTGTTGACCTTCTGACCGCCCGCGCCGCTCGCGCGGTAGGTGTCGACTTTAAGATCGTCGGGATTTATTTCAACTTCTATATTGTCGTCGATTTCAGGCATGACTTCAAGGGAAGCGAAAGATGTGTGTCTGCGTCCCGATGAATCGAACGGGGAGACTCGGACAAGGCGGTGAACGCCCATCTCACCCTTGAGATAGCCGTATGCATTCTCACCCTCGACGAGCAGAACTGCGGATTTAAGACCTGCCTCGTCGCCGTCAAGAAAGTCGAGCATGCTGACCTTGAAGTTGTGCTTCTCGCCCCAGTGCTGATACATACGAACGAGCATCTGCGTCCAGTCCTGAGCCTCGGTTCCGCCCGCGCCGCGTGGAAAGTCAGCAGTGCGTTCTTCGCGTCGTATTCGCCGTTCAGAAGCGTGCTGAGGGTCTGCTTCTCGAGCTCGTCCTCAAATTTTGTAACACCCTCGCGGCACTCGTCGAACATGGAGAGATCCTCCTCCTCGTCGGCGAGCTCTATAAGGGTCATCGTGTCATCAAAAGCGGTCTCGAGCGAAGTATAAGCCGCGACCTTATTTTTAAGCTGGCTTATTCTCTGGAGCACCTTCTGTGAATTTTCGATATCGCCCCAAAACTCCTCTGCGGCGGTCTGCTCCTCAAGCTTCGCAATCTCTTCTTTAAGCGCGTCGAGACCGAGAGCCTCGCGCAGCTCGGAGAGCTTCTGTTTATTGTCGTTGAGCTCAAGTCTCAACTCTTCAAATTGCAGCATACAAAAACCTCGTTATCAAAAAAGTTAATTTTATACACATAACATTATACAAAAAAGCAGCACGCAAAGTAAAGCAAAAATTGATATGACGCGCAAAACAGAATATTTTACCGCCTGCCAAAAGTATTGACTTGCCGCAAAATTATATTCTATAATATGTTTGCAATAATTTCGCGAAACAGGGAGAGCTTTTTACCCCTCGACCGGCGGTAAATTGCCCCAAAAACGGCGACTTGACTGACACTCCCGTGACAAATACTGCGGGCGGTGCTATGATATGCAGCGGAGGTGATCGAAATGGTCAACAAATCAACATTCGGTCAGTTTTTGCGTCAAAAGCGAAACGAAAAGGGGATGACCCAAAAGGAGTTCGCAGAAAAACTTTTCCTCAGCGAATCTGCAATATCAAAATGGGAGAATGGAGTTTCCCATAGTTAAAGATACCACACCAAATATGATGAACCCACGCTTATACACTACCAGCTATAATAAACCGCAAGGACAGCAATTTGATGATACTGCTGTCCTTT
>ENA-OQET01000107-OQET01000107.1-human-gut-metagenome-genome-assembly--contig:-NODE-107-length-43566-cov-5.495269_pt1 | contig 43566 bp, 38 predicted proteins | sample MGYA00242800_ERZ504645 | MGnify/ENA primary metagenome ERZ504645 (study PRJEB26092, sample SAMD00036308) | human gut metagenome | host: Homo sapiens | study: EMG produced TPA metagenomics assembly of... | reverse complement strand
GATATAGTGTAAATTCACAAATAAGCAAAGAAAATGCGTATAAAAACGCCACAAAACAAAACGGAAAAGGATGGGGGAGTATGGGAAGGAAAAAAATCGAAAAAGAAAAAAGGGTCAGAAAATCGCCCCCGCAATTTATGGAAACAGGCTGGCTGCTTGTGATGTCAGTACCATTTGTAATCTGGCTGATTATCTTCAAGTACATTCCGCTGTGGGGATGGACCATGGCATTTCAGGAGGTAAAACCGGCAACGTTCGCACTTCCGATCTGGGAGAGAACCTGGGTTGGATTTAAGAACTTTACAGATGCATTTAAAGACCGTCTGTTCACACAGACATTAATCAACACATTGGGAGTAAGCTTCCTTGACATCGCGGTTGGAACGATCGCAGCAATCGCATTTGCGGTTCTTCTGAACGAGATGTTCTTTATGAAGTTCAAAAAAGTAACGCAGACCATTTCTTATCTGCCGCACTTTGTATCCTGGGTTATCATTGCAAGTATTGCAAAGAATATTTTCAACGACGGCGGTGTTGTTGACAGTATCTTCGGCAAGAACCTGCACCTGATGAGTTCCAACTCACCGCTTATCTGGGTAACCATTATCCTGATTAACTGCTGGAAAGAGGTTGGCTGGAACGCAATTATTTATCTGTCCGCCATGGCAGGTATTGATCCTGGTCTTTACGAGGCCGCTGATATGGACGGTGCAAGCCGTCTGCAGAAGATCTGGCACATCACTCTGCCGGGTATCCGACCGACCATCATCGTACTGCTGATTATGAGCATCGGTGGCGCCCTGAACGTAGGGATGGAGCGTCAGATGCTTCTTAGTAACCCGCTGGTTGAGGATCACACGATGGTACTTTCCTGGTTCTCTTATAAGAGAGGTATCGGAAACAGCAACTACGGTCTTGGTACCGCAATCGGTGTATTCCAGTCTGCAGTCAGCGTTACCCTGCTGCTGATCGCCAATAAGATTGCCGGTCTGGTAGGCGAAGATAAACTTATGTAGGAGGACGCGAATATGAACAAGAAAGCAAAAAAATTTGACTACGTACTGGCGGTAATCTTCGTATTCCTCGTCATCATCACCATTTATCCGTTCCTGAACGTACTGGCGATTTCGTTCAACGATTCTACGGATACCATTAAGAATGTAAACTTCATCATTCCGAGAAAGTTTACATTAAGCAACTATAAATATGTATTTAAAGACGGCGGCATTGCAATGCCGGCTGTGATTTCTGTAACAAGAACCATCATCGGAACAATCGTAGGTATTGTATGTACCTCGATGGTTGCTTACACATTAAGCCGCAGAGACTTCGTACTCCGTAAACCATTCCAGCTGCTGTTTGTCATCACAATGTATGTCAGCGGCGGTATGATTCCGGAATACCTTCTGATTATCCGTACCTTAAAGCTGGGCAATAACTTCATGGTATACATTCTGCCTGGTCTGATGTGGGTTTATAATATGATTCTGGTTCGCTCTTATATCGACGGACTGCCGATGGCTCTGCAGGAGGCAGCAAAGCTCGACGGAGCAAACGATTTTCAGATCTGGTATAAAGTCGTTATGCCGCTTTGTAAACCGGTTATCGCAACCGTAGGTCTGTACTATGCAGTAGGACAGTGGAACTCCTTCATGGATACTTACCTGTATGCGAAAAAACTCCCGACTCTGCAGTACAAACTGTATGAGATTATGAACCAGGCGACCATGAAAATGGACGTTCATGCAGGAACCAATGTACAGACGGCCGTAACACCAATGTCCGTACGTATGGCCGTAACGATTGTAGCAACTGTGCCGATCGTTATTGTATATCCGTTCCTTCAGAAATACTTTATCGGCGGTATGACACTTGGTTCTGTTAAAGACTGATAAAAAACAGTATTAAAAAATTTTTAGAAAAAGATGATGTTTATTCCTGCCAGGCGAAAGCAAGAGTGCAGGATGACATAAACCATTTTAAGGAGGGCTTTTATGAAAAGAAAAGTAGTATCACTCATGTTAGTATCTGCTATGGTGGCCGGAATGCTCGCAGGATGCGGTTCCGACAGTGGCAGCAGCAAGGGAGGATCCAGCACAGAGACTGGATCAGCGGCAGAGGCAAGTTCTTCAGGCGAGACAGCAGATGATGCAGATGACAAATCTCCGATTACCTTTGAGTATTTTAACGCTGATGGTAAAAACGGCAACTGGGATAACCCGGTAGCAAAAGCAATCACAGAGGCAACAGGCGTTACACTGGATGTTTCCTATCCGGTAGCATCCCAGGGTGATGCAAAAGAAGATATTGCGCTGATGATCGCAAATGATGAGTATCCGGACATGATTTATGCAAAAGGCTCAGCAACGGATTTGTATCAGGCAGGCGCGCTGATTGATATGACAGACCTGATTGAAAAATATGGTCCAAACATCAAAAAAATGTACGGAGCAGAGATGGAAAAACTGAAATGGAGCCAGGATGATCCTGGAATCTATCAGCTTTCCTACGCAGGTGTAAACCAGAAAACCCTGACAACAGGCGGAAGCTGCCAGATTCAGTGGGCTGCATTAAAAGAGAACGATTATAAATATCCGAAGACACTGGATGAGTATGAAAAAATGATCAAGAGCTATCTTGCAGCACATCCAAAAACAGAAGATGGTCTGGATATGATCGGTATCACCATGAGTGCTTCTGACTGGCACTGGATGATTACCCTTGGAAACCCGGCAGGACTGATCGCTGATGCATCCCCGGATAATGGACAGTGGATCATTGACGACGAGTACAACGTACATTACAAACATGTAACAGATGAAGAGAAAGAATACTTCAAATGGCTGTGCCGTATGTACAACGAAGGTATCCTGGATCCGAACTTTGCAACGCAGACAGATGATGACTATATTGCAAAAGTTGCCAGCGGCCGTGTTGTTGCCATCACCGATGCTGAGTGGCATTACAGCCAGTGCGAAGCTACTCTGGTAGCAGACGGAAAAGTAGATCAGACTTATGTTGGACTTCCTGTAACCTTAAGAGAAGATCAGGTAGAAAAAGCCCTTCTGTATCAGGGAACTACCGTTGGCTGGGGTATTGGAATTACCAAGAGCTGTGAAGATCCGGTTCGTGCCATCAAATTCCTTGACTATCTGTGCTCCGATGAAGGACAGATCCTGTATCACTGGGGTATCGAAGGCGAGAACTACTTCCTCGATGATGACGGACAGCCATATCGTACCGATGAAGAAGTTGCAAAAGCTCAGTCTGATCCGGATTATGCAAAGAATACCGGTATTGACAACTACACTGGATTCCCGATCTACGGAACAGGTTCCTACTCTGAAGACGGATTCCCATACACTCCAACTACCAAAGAGTCTGTTATTGCAAACTACAATACAGCAGAAAAAGAAGGATGCGAAGCGATGGGATTTGAGATGCTGACCGACATGTTTGCACAGCCGGAAGAGTTCGATCTTCTTCCATACTCTGCACTGTGGGCATATCAGCAGCCACAGGAACTTGCTGAGAAACAGACAATTCTGGACGAAATTGCTTGGCCGGGACTTGTTAAATGCGTAACTGGTACTGAAGATGAGTTTGATGGAAACTGGGAGAGCATGGTACAGGAGCTGACAGACAATGGTCTGGCAGATGCAGAAGAAGCTATGACAGAGTTCCTTGCTACCAAACTTGTTGATGTAGAGTAAGTAAAGCAAAAACATAAGGTTTTGCCGTTGAACGGAAGGCGGCACAAAAACATGGTCTGATATTATTAAATGTCAGGCCATGTTTTTAAATACAGCGACAGTAATGGGAAATGTGAAACATTGTAAAAAGATAACAGTATATGGAAAATCTGCAAACAATTTCATGAGACAAAATCTAGGGAGTTTTTGAAAAATGACAGAAAAGAAGGAGTTTCAGGTAAACAAAAACACACCGTTCTGGGATGCATCACTGACGGATCAGGAAAGAATCGACTGGCTGTTAAAAGAAATGACGGTCGAAGAAAAACTGGGATACCTCGCCAGCTCTTCCCCGGATCTGCCGCGCCTTGGCATCCCGGGAGTCTCTGTGGGCGGTGAGGCGGCACACGGCGTTGAGGGCAGAAACGATCAGAACGGTCTTGGAAAACCGGATGTGACAACATCCTTCCCGCAGCCGATCGGTATGAGTGCATCCTGGGACCCGGAGCTGATCAGGCAGGCCGGTGAAGTGACGGGAACGGAGGCGCGTGTCGTATGGCACCGCCATGAGGGCCATGGACTCAGCAGATGGGCTCCGACCGTTGATCTTGAGCGCGATCCGAGATGGGGAAGAAACGAAGAAGGTTACGGAGAGGATCCTGTGCTGACCGGAAAAAATGGCCGGTGCTTATATCCGGGGAATGCAGGGCGATGATCCGAAGTATCTGCGCTGCGCAGCGACCTTAAAGCATTTCTATGGAAACAACACGGAGGTCGGCCGCGGATGGAAAAATTCTTCCATTGACCCGCGGAACAAATATGAGCTGTATCTGGAGCCATTCCGCAGATGTATTGAGGATGGCGGCGCAGAGGGCATTATGACGGCATATAACAAGATCAACGGAACGATCGGTATCCTGAATCCGGAAGTGACCGATATTCTGAAAAAAACAGTACGGTCTCCGTCACGTTGTCAGCGACGGCGGTGCGATGGGACTTGTCGTGAATCTGCATCACTATTTCGGACAGCATGCGGAGACGATCGCAACGGCGCTGAAAGCCGGTGTGGATGCCATGTCTGACGATCCGCGTATGGTAGAGCAGGCGGCACGCGAGGCATATGAGCTTGGCATTCTGAAAGAAGAGGATATGGACCGCTCTATTCGCTGTATGATGGAGACGAAGCTTCGTCTCGGCGTTTATGATCGGGAAAACCTGAATCCGTATGACCGCGTGACCGAGGACGATATCGATTCCCCGAAGGCACGTGAAATCTGCAAAGAGCTGAGCCGTGAATCGATCGTACTTCTGAAAAATGAGAACGGGGCGCTGCCGCTTGACAAAGCTCTGAAAGCAGAAGATATTGCCATTGTCGGACCGCTTGGTGATGCATGGTATCAGGACTGGTACGGCGGAACGGCACCATACCGCACAACCTTCCTGCAGGGGATGGAAGTACTGAAGCAGGAGAACATTACATTCGCGGATGGTCTGGATCGCGTTGTTTTCCGCTGTGATGGAAAAGGTCTTGCCGTAGCAGAAGACGGAACACTTCAGATGGCAGATGAGCCGGATGTGTTTATCAAGGAATACTGGGGTGAGGGAAGCTATACGTTCAAGAGTGTCCGTACCGGAAAATACCTCGGCGCAAGACTCTCAGAGTCGCAGGGAGAAAAGCCGAAAATGGGACAGATCGCGGCAGACCGCGAGGAAGCCTTCGACTGGTTTGTGATGGAGATTTTCCACGTGGAGCCGCAGGAGGATGGCAGCGTTGTGCTGACCAACCGTTTCCATTACCCGGTTTATAGAGATGTGGAGGGATTTTTCTCCTTCGAGCAGACGGAGGGAATTCCGATTACGATGGAGGTTGTCGAAAACGGAATTGAAAAAGCAGTTGCTGCAGTCCGGGGCAAAAAGCAGGTTTTACTTGCGCTCGGCTGTAACTCCGTGATCAATGCGAAAGAGGAGATCGACCGCAACACACTGGAGCTGCCAGAGGAGCAGGAGATGCTGCTTGACCGGATCGCAGAGGTCAATCCGAATACCGTTCTGGTGCTGTTTACGAATTATCCGTACACACTTCAGAAAGCGATGGAAAAACTGCCGGCGATCATCATGTCTGCAACGGGAAGCCAGGATATGGGAAGCGCAATGGCAGAGGCTGTGCTTGGAATCTATGCACCGGCCGGTCGTCTGAATATGACCTGGTATGAGAGTATCGATCAGCTGCCGGACATTGACGATTACGACATCATCAAAGGAAAAAGAACGTACCGCTATTTCGACGGGAAGGTATTGTATCCATTCGGCTATGGCCTGACGTATACCACATTTGCGTATGAGAACTATAAGGTTTCCTTAAAAGACGACCGCCTGCTGCAGATTTCCCTCGATGTAAAGAACACCGGCGATACCGCAAGCGACGAGGTTGTCCAGATCTACGGTTCCGCTCTGGAATCCTGCGTAAAGAAACCAATCTGCCAGCTGCTTGATTTTGTCCGTGTGAAAAACATTGCCCCGGGCGAGACGAGACACATCGCACTGGAAATCCCGGTGGAGGAGCTTCGCTTCTACGATGTCATCAGCCGCAGACTGATGGTAGAAGAAGGAACGTATGAAATCTATGCGGGCGCATCCTGCAAGGATAAAGCCGTTTCCGCAGAAATCTTTATTCCGGGCGGAAAAAGGGGAGTACGCGATCTGAGTGCATTTACCGCGGCAGACCATTATGATGATTACGAGAACATGTATCTGACGGAAGGCCATTTCAACTTCAAGGCAGTCCGCGTGCAGGATGAGATGAAAGACGGTGTTCTCGTTTACCGTGACTGTGATCTTTCCGATGCTGCTGTTCTGGCACTTCATGTGAAGAGTGAACGCGGCGGCAGTGTGAAAGCCTTTGTGGACGGTGTTTCAATGGGAAGCTTTACCGGTGACACAAGAACCTGTGAGTTCCGCAGCGCCCCGAAACTGGACCGCTATGCGGAGGAAGAAATAAAAGAGCGCAACCGGTACCGTGAACCGGTGTATGAGGATGTTGAAATTTCCCTCGCAGACAGACCGCAGACAGACGGCGCATCTGAGATCCGTCTTGTCCTGAAGGGGGATATGCGGATCTGCTATCTGCGTGTGCTGAAAAATAAGAGCACAGGAAAAATTCAGATGGGCGTAGCAAACTAACCAGATAATGTATTGTCTGAAAAAAGTATTGACAAATTGTGTGAATATGAATAAAATATTCCTGTAAAAACAAAATACGGAGATCTTCAGGGCAGGGTGTGATTCCCTACTGGCGGTATAGTCCGCGACCCGCTGCGATATCAAACAGCGGCTGACTCGGTGCAACTCCGGGACCAACAGTTAAAGTCTGGATGAAAGAAGATGAAATAAAATTTATTTGCATGGAAATATTTTTGGTGCCCTGAATTCAAGAAAAGGAATTCAGGGCACTTTTTTTCGCGGGCAACGAGCCAAAGTCCGTGCTTGCACGAGACCTTGGCGACTGCCGCGAAAACGAGTTCAAATTCGTGGAGCGTATTTGGACTCGTTACTTCCGGCAGAACCGGTCAAGATCTCCAGAAAAAAGGAGAAATGCAGTTATGAATGCACAGACAACAGCAAAACAGACATCAAAGATGTCGCAAATCGGAAAAACCCGTTACATGGTACAGGTGGCAATGCTCGGCGCCGCCGCAGTCGTATTGATGTTTTTTTGACATCCCGCTTCCGTTTGCCCCAAGTTTCTACAAGATTGATTTAAGCGAAGTTCCGGTGCTGATCGGAGCCTTTGCGATGGGACCTCTTGCCGGAGCTGCGATTGAGCTGATTAAGATTCTGCTGAACCTTGTCATGAAAGGAAGTACCACCGCAGGTGTTGGCGAGGTAGCAAACTTCCTGATCGGCTGTGCGTATGTTATGCCGGCCGCATGGATCTACAAAACACAGAAAACAAAGAAAAATGCCATGATCGGTATGGCAGTCGGAACCGTATTTCTGGCAGCAGCCGGCGGTCTTCTGAACGCTTTTGTACTGCTTCCGGCTTATGCAGCAGCCTTTGGAATGCCGATGGATGCCCTTGTGGGAATGGGATCCGCAGTCAACAAAGCAATTACAAGCCTTCCGACCTTTGTTCTGTTTGCCGTTGTACCGTTTAATATCATCAAAGGTGTTGTGGTATCACTGGTAACCATGCTTCTGTACAAGCACATCAGCAGACTGCTGAAGGGTGAGGCGATGAATTAGTTCATCATTTCCGTAAACGGAGAATCCAATAAATACGTTGTAGGGAGACGGACAAAATGCAGAGAGAAATCCTCTGTTTTTTGTCCGTCTTTTAAAATTTTCGGGGAATGGCGGCAATGGATTGCCCACACAGGTCTTTTAGTAGTACAATGAAGCATAATCGATAAAAGAAAATACGCAGCGAAATTGGAAAGGAGCGCAAAAAAAAGAGATCCGCACATTGGCTGAAATCTCTTTTCTATCACATTTTAATATTGTTATTATGTCTCGAAACTGTTAAGCGCTTTCCAGATGTTCCATCACTTGAACGCCCCATTTAAAAAGGGCGGTTCGCATGGCAAAGGTCAGGACTGCGGTAAGCAGAATCATCACGCTCGTGGTGATGTGGATGTTGAGGTGAAGTTTTCCGTACAGCAGGTAGCCGGCTCCGATCAGGATTGCGCCGACGGTGAGGTCGATGAGGACGGAGATCAGGGAGCGGTTGTTGGATTTTATGGCGGCGGTTTCGTTTTCCCAGTTTAATTTCGGAAATGCAAGGTCAAAAAGGAGCTGTTCATAGTTTACGAACAGGGTAAATAAAACCGTGATCGCCGTGGTGTAAAGAAGGGTCGCCGGGTGCAGACCGAAAACGACCGCGATGATGTTGAAGACCAGAGCGTACGGCAAGGTGCCAAGGAGACTGATCAGGATGCCGCTTACCAGCATGGCACGGATCTGGTCGTGATAGCTCATCGGAATGCATTTCATATAGATGTATTCGCTGCCCTTTCGGGACATCGCTGTGGCAGAGATCACGCAGAACATGGACATCATGACGGCGATTCCGGCGGCGGTAAGGACGGCAACTGCGACAGGCAGTTCCCCTTTCAGGAGGCGGAATATGGTGCCATCGGCGACAAGCCGGGTCCAAAGGCCGGTGGTTTTAGCCATGCCAAGGCTGGAAATGACCGAAACGAGGGCAATGCCAAGCATGAAGACCGGCCAGATGAGAGGCATCAGAACACAATTCATGAACCAGGCCGGGGTTCGGTACAGTTTTTTCCATTCGATCATCGCGTAGGTGCGGATCGGATTTTTGCTTTTGACCGTTCGGGTCACTTCTTCTTTGGATAAAATGCGTTTTTTCGCTGGTGGTTTCGCTCATGCCGAGGACAGCCGGGAGGTAGATTTTCCAGGCGAGGGCGAAAAAGACAGCAAGGATGACGGCTGTTGTAGCGATGTAGAGTATCATTTCGAGAAAGGATGCATCTGCAAGGCTTCCGGTCATCAGGGGCAGGTTCGGAAAAATGGTCCGGAAGGCGCGCAGAGTGCCCTTCTGGCTTTCCATCAGGTTCATAATATCCTGCATTTCAAAATTTCCGATACTGCGCGAAAATACGTTGATGCCGATCGCAAAAATCAGGGATGCGGCGAATCCGAGGTAGCTTAAGAAATCCTTGTTTCGGATATTTTTGAAAAGACGCATCACGAGCATCGTCAAAACTGCGGCGTAAACGAGCGGCACAACCGGGAAAATAAGGCAGGCGAGGATCATATTGATCCAGTAAAAAATGCCCATTTTGGCGCTGATCCCGTACCCTAACAGAAACGGAAAGAACAGCAGTACAATAAGATAGTATTCGTTCAGCAGACAGCAGAAGCCTTTCGCACCGACAATCTGCGCCGGGGTAAACGGCAGCGGCAAAAGCTTTACGAGGTCAGAGTCCATGTAATACTCGCTCAGAAACAGCGGCAGGCCATAGAAGAAAATGACCATCATGCCGATGGCACAGACGAACTCGATCAGCAGGGTTTCCAGCCCGAGCGGCTGCAGGAAGGTATAGCCGGAATATCCCAGAAGAAACAGTAAGACCGACACGGGAAGGAGGCAGACACCAAGCAGAAGGTATACAACGATACGTCCTCCGTCCGAAAATGCTTTCTTTTTTCCGCTCTTCTGATTGCTTTTTCCTGGTCCGCTTTTCAGAAGGAAACGGGTGAGAATCCATAAGTTACGCATGTTCGGTGATCTCCAGAAAGATATTTTCAAGTGTCTGATCCGGATAGGCCGCTTTTAATTCTTCCAGGGTACCCAGGTATACCTGGCGGCCGTGATGGATGATGGCGATGCGGTCGCAGAGTTTTTCCGCTACTTCCAGCACATGGGTGGAAAACAGCACGGCGTTTCCGGCATCGGCGTGTTCACGCATCATCTGTTTGAGCTCGTGCGCGGAGCGCGGGTCAAGGCCGGTCAGCGGCTCATCGAGAATCCAGACCGGCGGCTTGTGGATCAGTGCGCCCATCACCATGATTTTCTGACGCATGCCATGCGAGTAGCTCATGATACGGCTCGAAAGGTTCTCTTCCATCTCAAAGCGTTTTGCGGTTTCTTCGATAAAACGCTGACGTTCTTCCGTTCCGACACCGTAGATATCTGCCATGAAATTCAGGTATTCAATTCCCCTGACGCGAAGAAACGCATCCGGGTCATCGGGCACAAAGCCGAACTGGCGCTTGGCTTCGAGCGGATCCTTCTGAATATCTTTTCCATTGATTTCAATCGTTCCTTCGGACGGCGCTAAGATACCGGTGATCATTTTTAACGTTGTCGTTTTTCCGGCCCCGTTAGGACCGATGAAGCCGGTGATCTTTCCATCTTCGATATCCCAGGAAAGATCGTCGACGGCTTTTTTGCTTCCGTCTCCGTAAATCTTACTGACGTGGTTCAGACGAATCATGTTTTATTCCCCCTCTTTTTTCTTTGTAAAGCAAAGCTATCATTCTCTTGCTTCGTTTCTAAAAACAGACTGCCCTTTTCTCACTCCGAAAGCTCTTATCCTTCCCTGCGCAGGAAAAGGAGTCAGGCGGATCTTCGCAATCCGCTTCGCTACTTGCTTGATTCAGTTAAATTTCGAAGCACGGGCTGTGATCTTGTGTTTTTTTCAGTATGCATTCTTCTGCCAGAACTGTCAATCAGCGGAACGAAAAATACAGAATTTTGTAAGAACTTGTAAGACTTTTAGAGCGTGTCTGAAAAAAAAGATACCGCAAAGTGAAGCCGGCAGATTGCGGAAATGCTTTTTCAGACACGCTCCAGAATCAAATCCGATTTTACCCTCTACTTTTTCAGAATCACATCGATGACTGTATCGACTCCATCCGGCAATACCGGGTCTTCGCCGAGATCGGCGAATGCCATGGTCGGATAATCGCTGTGTACCCAGCTTGTGGAAACCGGGATTTCCGCGCCGGTTGCGACGTAGCGGATCGCCTGGATTTCTTCTTTTTTCACGCCGGGCAGCGGCAGCGGCCCAACGGTATTTTCATAGACATGAAAATACAGATGGTTTCCGCGGCGCGTCACACGGCCAAAGTCCGGTTTCTCAATACCGGCTTTTCCGCAGCCGTAAATGCTCTCTCCGTTTTTCTTCATCCACTTTCCAATCTCAGCCAGCCGTTCGATCGACTCCTCCGGGATATTTCCCCTGGCGTCCGGGCCGACGTTCAAAAGCAGGTTTCCACCCTTCGATACGCACTCGACCAGCTTTTTGATCAGCATCGGTGCCGGTTTGAAGAAGTGGTCATTGGCACAATAGCCCCAGTGATTGTTCATCGTAACGCAGGATTCCCAGGCGATATCGTTTCCATTCACATCCTGGATGCCATTCGGCGGAATCATCTGCTCCGGGCTCACAAAGTCGCCGTGGTACGGGGTCGGATTTCCGGCCGCCAGAGAGCCGTAGCCCTCTCCGCTCACCTCAAGACGGTTGTCGATAATCACATCCGGCTGGAGCTTCCGCACCATCTTGATCAGCTCCGTCGCTTTCCATGCTTCGCCGCGCAGCGTATCGTAAGAGAAGTCAAACCACAGCACATCCAGCTTTCCGTAGTTTGTGCAGATCTCGCGTACCTGATTGTGCATGTAGGTCAGGTAGCGGTCGAAATCGCGGTCATCGTTTTTATATGCCGGGTTGTTCCGCATCGGGTGATTCCGGTCGCCATAGTGCGGAAAATCGTCGTGGAACCAGTCGAGCAGAGAGAAATACAAACCGACCTTCAGTCCTTCTGCACGGACGGCATCAACGTACTCTGCAACGAGGTCGCGGCCGCATTTCGTGTTGGTGGATTTGAAATCGGTATACTGGCTGTCGAAGAGGCAGAAACCGTCGTGATGCTTGGCAGTCAGAACCACGTATTTCATACCGGCCTCTTTCGCCGCCTTGGCCCATTTCCGCGGTTCGAAATCAACAGGATTGAACTCCTCAAAATATTTCATGTAATCTTCTTTCGGAATCTGCTCGGTACTCCGCACCCATTCTCCGCGCGCCGGGATGGCATAAAGCCCCCAGTGGATAAACATGCCGAAACGGGCGTCGCGGTACCACTCCATCCGCCTGTCATAGGCTTCTCTGTCAAATTTGTACATCGTTTTGCTTCCTCCTGTTTTAGTTTTATATTGGTAATGATTCAGAGTACCATTTCGCATGGCTCTGAATCGTTACGTCAAGCGGATATTCGCAATCCGCTTCGCTGCTTGATTCGATTAAATCTTAATTTTCACCCATTTTCCCTGTTTGAATCGGATCGTCGCAAAGATAAACCGTGACATCTGATCCGCCAGCACGCCGAACCAGATTCCGACGATGCCAAGCCCCAGCGTGTAACCGCCGAGATACGAAACGATCGTACGAATAAATGTAACGCTGATCATAGATGCAACTGCCGTATAAAGTGTATCTCCCGCACCGCGCAGGCATCCCATGTAAATAACCTGACAGATCTGGAAAATGACGACGAAGATAATGACATGGATGATGCTGACACCGATTTCAATGATATGCTGTTCTTCGAAAAACAGGCTGTACAGCCATCTTCCGCCGAAAAGATAAATGGCAACGAGGCATACTGCGATGCCCGCGCCGATCAGACGGCACGCTCTGCCGTACTCCTTCGCAAGATCCGGCTTTTTTGCGCCAAGGCTCCGGCTGATCAGTGCAACCGCTGCGGACTGGAGGCCGTCACCGAACGCAAACGAAAGCGACATAATATTCATGCCGACCTGGTGTGCCGCCATCGCATCGGTTCCCTGCTTGGCCGCCATGATCGCCGTCATCATAAAGCCGATCCGCATGAAAACCTGCTCGAAAAACACACTGTACCCGACCCTGACCAGGCTGATGAACGCTGCAAGCGTCGGTTTAATTTTGTTCTTCAGAATATAGCCAAGGTTCAGGAATCCGTCTTGCTTTGTGATGGAAAGGATGCTCATCACACATCCGACAACCGTTCCTGTGACGGTTGCCAGTGCCGCACCCTGAATGCCGAGTGCCGGGAACCCGAAATGGCCGTTGATCAGAAGATAATTCAGGATAATATTAATCATATTTGATGTTACATTTGTGCGCATCGTGATTTTTGTATTGCCCGCACCGCGCTGTGCCGAGTTGATCCCCATCTGGATACAGTTAAAAATCATACCGCCCATGATGATACGGAAATATGTTACTGCGCCATTATGAGTCTCCGCCGTTGAACCGCACAGATGGATAATCGGACTTGCAAACGCCACAAATCCAACACTGAATGCAGCTGCCGCAAGGATAATAAATACAAGCGCAGTTACCAGAGTCTCATTCGCCGCACCCTGCCTCTGCTCTCCGCGCCGCCGCGCAACGAGAGCCGAAATCGACACATTCAGCGCAAAGAAAAACGCCAGGCCAAGCAGCTTCGGCTGTGTCGTCAGACCGACCGCGGCAACTGCGTAGGAGCCAAGCGAGCTTACCATCAGCGAATCTACAAGACCCGCAAATGCAATGAAAAACGACTCCACGATCGCCGGCCACGCCATGTTGACGGCGGTCTGGAATGTGTCTTTGTGGTATTTCCCCTTTAACTTGTTTCCTAAGTACCCCATTTCTTTCCTCTCTTTTCGTCCCAATTACCAATTTCTATTTTACTTTTGTTTTAACTAGAGGTCGAATACGGTACCGGCAGAAAAAAGCCAGCCGCAAAAGCAAAATTCTTTTCGCTTTTTGTGGCTGGCTTTTCTTTTATCTTTCCGTAGCGATTCAGACCCCCATCTTGATTCCGCTTACGCTACATCCCAGTATTGCTTCTTATTTTTTCAGCACAAATTCTGCCTTATTCTCTGTCGTGCTGTCGCTTCCGATGAAGACTTCGAAAGCACCGTTTTCACTTTCTACACGCTCATTTTCTGTCAGGAAGCGAAGCTCTTCTTCTGTGATTTTGAAGATGACTTCGGTTTCTTCTCCCGGCTGAAGGGTTACCTTGCAGAAATCTTTCAGCTCTTTCACCGGGCGTACCACGGATGCGGCTACGTCGTGGATGTAAAGCTGTACGGTCTCGGTTCCCTTTGTATCGCCGGTGTTTTTCACGGTTACGGAGGCTTTAATCTCATCTTCCATGCCAAGCTCTGCCTTGTCCAGTTTCACATCTGAAATTGCAAAGCTGGTGTAGCCAAGGCCATATCCGAACGGGAACAGTGGTGCGTTCGGGATGTCGAGGTATTTGGAACGGAAACGGTCTTTGTCCTTGCCCGGCACATGCGGTCTTCCGGTGGAATACTCGTTGTAGTGAACCGGCACCTGGCCTACAGAGTACGGGAAGCTCATGGTCAGCTTGCCGCTTGGAGCGTATGCACCAAAAACAACATCTGCGATTGCATTGGCACCCTCGGTACCCGGCATCCATACTTCAAGAACGGCTTTTGCTTTCGATACGACATCGCGCAGGTCGAGCGGACGGCCGTTGAAGAGGACAACGACAACGTTTTCATTGACTTTTGAAACGCGCTCAAGCAGTCTCTGCTGGATTTCCGGGATGCGGATGTTCGCGTTGCTGGTTGCCTCGCCGGACTGCAGACGGTCCTCACCGATCGCAAGAACGACAACCTCGGCCTCCTTTGCTGCGTTTACAGCCTCAAGAAGCATTGCCTCCTCTTCCTCCGGTGTATGGGACTGCTCCATCGCTTCACCGAAGCCCTCCAGACGGATGTCGGAGCCGAGCATCGGGGAACCTGCATGGAAGCTCATGTTTGTCGTATCTGCCTGCGCTTTTACGGCCTCTTCCAGATTTGTCACATCCTTTGCATCTCCGATAAAGGACCAGGCGCCCATCAGGTTTCTGCTGTGGACATACGGTCCGACCCAGGCAATTTTTTTCTCCTTGCCAAGCGGCAGGATTTTCTCTTCGTTTTTCAGCAGTACAAACGATTTTCTTGCGGCTTCTCTTGCCAGATCGCGGTGCTCTTTGCAGAGAATGACCTCTTTTTCTTTCGTCTCGTCTGCGTCTTTATACGGATTTTCAAACAGTCCCAGTTTGTTTTTCAGTTCCAGAATACGCATGCAGGACTCGTCGATCAGATCCTCGGAAATCTTACCCTCTCTTACAAGACGGCACAGGTTTTCGCAGTAAATGCCGGTCATCATATCAATGTCAACGCCTGCCTCAGCTGAGCGTACAGCTGCCTCCTCGCGATCTGCGCAGTAGCCGTGGTAAATAATCTCCTCGATTGCCGCCCAGTCGGAAATCAGAACACCGTCAAATCCCATTTCGTCACGCAGGATGCCGCGCATCAGTTTCTTGTTTCCGGTTGCCGGAACACCGTTTACCGTGTTGAAGGAAGTCATTACCATCGCTGCTCCTGCATCGATGCCGGCTTTGTAGGACAGCAGATAGAAGTCACGGAAGGTATGCTCGGAAAGCTCTACCGTATTGTAGTCTCTTCCTGCTGTCGGAGCACCATAGCCTGCGAAATGCTTCACACAGGAAGCAATCTTGTACGGCTCCTTCAGATCGTCTCCCTGGAATCCGCGCACCATTCCGGCACAGAACAGACCGTTCAGATACGGATCCTCACCGGTAGACTCCATGACACGGCCCCATCTTGCATCGCGGACCAGGTCGGTCATCGGTGCGAAGGTTACGTGAAGGCCGGAAACGGCTGCCTCTTTTGCAGCAACTGCCGCACACTTTTCGGACAGCTCCGGTTCAAACGTTGCGCCCTGTCCCAGCGGAATCGGGAAAATGGTCTTGAAGCCGTTGATGACATCCAGCATGAACAGCATCGGGATGTGATGCGGGTGCTGCTCCACAAAATCCTTCTGGATTTTCTTTAACGTTTCTGCGCCCATGCTGCCCAGGATGGAACCGGAAAGCGCTACATTTTCCGGCGTAAAGCCTTTATCCGCCATCGGTCCCATGGCTGTGATGTCCATATCTTTATTGAAGAAGGCACCCACCACCTGGCTCATCTGGTTCACTTTTTCTTCCAGCGTCATGTCGGCCAGAAGCTCTTTTAATTTCTGCTCGGTCATTTTTTCTCCTCCATACCTCGTTTTTGCTGTATCTGCTTCTTCAGAAACCCCTAAAATGTCAGAAAAATATCGTTTTTCCGTTTTTTCTGAATCTTATACTGAAATTTTACCACATCTGATCTGAAAAAAATATCCCCTGATCCGACCTTTTTCTTTCACTATTCTGACCTGTTTGCTGTTGTTCCGGTGCGTAAGAAAGTGATAAAATCCTCTGTTATTTCCCGGACATGTGAAGGGTGGCTTTCCGCTATTTTTCACTAAAGCTTCTTCGGTATTCCAGCGGTGCGTATCCCGTATTGTCCTTAAACATCTTCGTAAAGTACGAGAAATTGCTGTACCCCACATACAGCGACACCGTATTAATTGGCAGCGAACTCTGTGTCAGAAGCTTTTTCGCCTCCTCCACCCGCTTTTGAATAATATAATTGCTGATCGAAATACCCTTTTCTTTTTTAAAAATCCGGGACAGATAATCGGTATTCAAAAAGACAAGCTCCCCAAGCTCCTCCCGGTGAATCTCCTCCCGGTAATGTGCATCGATATAAGCGCATACCTGACTCGTAACCGAATCTGATTTGTTGATGTACTGTCTGTACTGCACTGCTTTCCGAACCAGTACCCCCGCATATTCCATCATCTCTTCTCTTCCGTAAAGAGAATTCCGATGCAGATTTTCCATATCCGCATCTGCAAACAGTGCGTACGCCTTGATCTCCCGTTCCGAAAGCCATGCATATACCACCTGGGTCAGATCGGTACGGAGCGCTACCAGAAATTCTCTGGTAATCATTCCTTCCCGTTCCGTCCGGTCAAGGTATTTCTGCAGCCGCTCCAGCAGCTCCTCCGGTTTTTCCTCCGAAAGCAGAGCTTTCCACACATCCAGCTCCTTATTTTCGTAGCTGGTCTGCGGAGCCTGAAATTCATTCAGAAACAGCACCTCGTTCCGCACGGAAAGGCTTCCCTCCCGCATTTTCTGAAGATTCCGGCTCTGCTTTTGCATCCCCCGCACAGATTCCCACTGTCCGGCACCACACCACAGCTCCGGATAGATTTTTTCATTCATCCACGCAACAAACTGCCGCAGAATTTCACAATCCCGTCCACCGTCCTGCGGGAATGCTTTTTCCTTTGACTGTGTAACAATCCAGTAGCTGCCCGGTTCCTGGTAAAAAACAGTATCTACCGCAATATCCGTTTCCTCATACAGTTCCGACAGCACATTTTCGATCACAAATTCCATGGTCGCCGTATCCCACATTTCCCGCTTATTGCTCTTTATTTCCGGCATCAGACAAATCAGCCGGAAATAGTGTCCCGGTCCGTATGGCAACTGACGCTGTGCCGCCGTTTCGCAGAATTTTTTCTCAGAGAAGCCGTCTTTCAGCACATTTTTCCAGATATCCTGCTGCAGAATTTTTCTGTTCCGGTTCCACTTGATGCTTTCCTGCCTGAGATCCTGTATTTTCTTTTCTTTCGCAACGGATTCCGCCGCACGCTGTACGGCCTCCTTCAGCTTTTCAAAATCAATGGGCTTCAGCAGATAATCGACACTGTTCAGCTGTATCGCTCTTCTGGCATAGTCAAACTCCGCATAGCTTGTCAGGAAGATGACCTGGACCTTCAGCTCCTCTTTCCTGACCCACTCCACAAAGTCGAATCCCGTTCCGCCCGGCATCACGATATCGCTGATTACAATATCAATGTCCACCATTCCCATGATGTTCTTCGCCTGCTGTACGGAAAACGCGGTATACACCTCGTTCACCCCGGTCTCTGTAAGATCGAGGTTTCTTTTGATACTTTCAATCACGTACTCTTCATCATCCACGAGCAATAGTTTCATGTTCTTCTCCCCCTGTCCTGTATGGAATATGGATATCTACAATCGCTCCGCCGAGCGGACTGTTATCGAAATGAATCTCTCCTGTATCACCATAGTAATAACGGAATCGTTTCAGGCAGTTTTCAATCCCGATATGCTTTCCATGCTCGGAAATATCTTCCCCTGCTTTCAGCCTTTGCAGCGTCTCCTCCGGGAAGCCGTTTCCGGTGTCTGAAATATAAATGTTGACATACTTTTCGTCTCCGCGGTCCTCCGGGTAAACCGTCACGGAAATCAGCGGAACCGTCTCCAGCGTCAGGGCATGTTTTGCCGCATTCTCTACAAACACCTGAATCAGAAACGGGAAGATTACCGCGTCTTTCACTTCTTCATGGACTTCAAAATAATAGGTGAATTTTTCCGGATAGCGCAGCAGCAGAATTTTGAGGTAATTTTCGCAGTGGTTCGTCTCCGCCGTCACTGGCACCATCTCGCTTGTATTGCGGAAAATATAGGCGAGATAATCGGATGTAATACGGCTCATCGACTTTGCATGATCGTACTGTCCGAAGTCAATCATGCTGTAAATAAAGTTCAGACAGTTCATGTAAAAATGCGGACGAATCTGGATTTTGAGGTAATCCATCTCGATTTTCTGTTTTTCCAGCTCCTGCTCATACAGCGTGATCTTCAGACGTCGGATCTGATGAATCATGTTTCGGAATTTATCGTCAATCCGCTCCAGCTCTACCAGATTTCCTTCCGACATCTGATAGGTGAGATCCCCATTGTCATATTTTTGAAGATTTTCCGTAAACATAGCGACCGGCTTCAGGATTTTTGTTTTCAGATGGAACAGCAGCACGGAACCGGCAATCACCATCAGAAATGCAACGCCGAGAAGAGCAAACACACTTCCCGTCATCAGATTTAAGACTCCCGTCCAGGAGATTTTAATCCGTATTTCAAACGGTGCCTGTGAAAGCTCCTGCCGGAACGTATAATTGCCGGTATCAAGCTTCGAACCGTCCGTTACAATTCCTTTTTCCGTCAGTGTTCCGATGCTTTTTCCGTTCTGGTCAACGAGACTGACATAGCCGCTCTTCCCAAGAGACAGCTCAGAGAACGGTTCCAAAATCGTCTTCCGATTGACGTAGCAGCCGAATCCGACGCCCTGACTCTGTGCTACCTTGAGCATATAAACCTCATCGCCCTGGCGCATCACGGTCCATTTTTTCTTGACTGCATACGTCTGCTGGGACAGACTCCTGATCCGGCGCTTCAGCGCTTCCTGCAGATACGGATCAACGGCATAACGCCCGTCGGAAGAAATGCTCAGCTGATATAAGCTCTCATCCTTCTGCGTATAGAGAAAAACATTGTAATCCGTTCCGAAATCCCACGCTGCAGATACATAGTTCTTTCGCAGCTGTGTGATGACATATTCCTCATACTGATCCTTCTCCATCAGATCCATATATTTCCAGAACGCGGAATCCGGGTTGGAGCTGTCCATTACAGTCGAGAACAGGTTTCGGCTGATTCGAAAAAAACGGTTATCCAGCTCATCCGTATACAGCTTTGAAATCTCTTCCAGCTGCTCATATACCTGCCGCTGCGTCCGGTTCAGAATAAGCACGCTCCCAGCCAGAAAAAGCAGCAGCATACTCAGCAGGCAGATCAAAAGATAACGCCCCTGCTGCGCCAGTGTTGTTTTTTTCGTCTGTTTTGAAATATGCATGAAGTTTCCTCCTTTTTTCTGTTCCGGTACGCTCGGAAGCTTTCCATGTTTGTTTTTGCGAACGGATCTTTTTTACTGACTATGATAATACAGCAGAAAAACAGCACACCTCATGTTTTCATGAGTCTGTACTGTTTTTCTGCTGTATGCCGGAAACACAAACGTGTTTCTCTTTTTTCATTTCCGCATGTGAATCATCCTTTTACCGCGCCAAGTGTGATACCTTCTGCGAAGTATTTCTGAAGGAACGGATAGATGATAAACAGCGGCAGCATGGCGATAAATGCGATTGCCATACGGATGGAGGTTGTCGGCAGCTTTGCCACCTCCGCGCCGATATTTCCGGTTACTTTTCCGCTTGCCAGATACTGAATATCGGTGATCATCTGGTTCAGCAGGTTCTGGATGCTGTAAAGCTTCTGACCGTCATTTCCTGATAAATAGTATAAACCATTAGTCCAGTCATTCCAATAGCCAAGTGCGGAAAACAGTCCCATGGTTACCAGAATCGGTTTTCCAAGCGGCAGTGTGATGCTGGTGAAAATCTTCATGTGTCCTGCGCCATCGATTTTGGCCGCCTCGAACAGCGCGTCCGGGATACTGGTGTTAAAGTAGCTTCGGATCATCAGCACGTTGTTTGCGCTTAACAGGAAGCCCGGAACAATCAATGCCCAGATCGTGTTTTTGATGTGAAGATAATTTACATACATCAAGTAGGTCGGCACCAGTCCGCCGTTGAACAGCATCGTAAAGAATACGAAAAAGGTAATTGCTCTGCGGTACGGCAGTTTTTTAACAGAAAGCGGATACGCCAGAAGAGAGGACATCGCAATATTTGCAGCCGTACCAACGATCGTTACAAAAATGGTGATTCCGTATGCTCTCAGAATTTTCTCGCCCTGGCGGATGATATAGGAGTAAGCATAGAAGCTGAATTTCTCCGGGAAGAACGAATATCCGTTGCGGATCAGTGTGTTTTCATCGGTCAGCGAGGAAATAAATACGAGTACAAACGGCAGTACAATGGATAAGGTAATCAGAATGAGTACTACATTAATCCAGAACTGGAAACGTTTTGCTTTTTTTGAATTTGTCATACTTCCATCCTCCTAGAATAATGCCTGGTCTTTGTCTACTTTGCGGACAATCCAGTTGCTCAACATTACGACACAGAAGCCTACCAGAGACTGGTATACACCGGCTGCAGATGACATACTGATATTTCCTTGTTCAATCAGGGCACGGTATACGTAGGTATCGATAACGTTTGTGGTCGGGAACAGAACACCGGAGTTCATCGGCACCTGATAGAACAGACCGAAATCGGAATAGAAAATTCTTCCGATGCTGAGGAGCAGCAGGGTGATGATGGTCGGAACGAGGCTCGGCAGTGTGATTTTTGTGATCTCCTGCCATTTGCTTGCGCCGTCCAGTCTGGCAGCCTCATAGAAGGAAGGATCGATACCGATCAGCGATGCAATGTAGATCAGGCATCCGTATCCTACGCCCTTCCAGCAGTTCGCGATAATCAGGATCGCCGGCCAGTATTTCGGTTTCTGGTACCACTGAATCGGGTCAATGTGGAACAACGGAAGGATCGAGTTGTTGACAAGACCATTTTCCGCACTCAGAAGCGCATATACGATGTAGCTTAAGATAACCATGGACATCAGGAACGGAAGAAGAATCGCACTCTGATATATCTTTTTGAGCTTTGTGTTTCTTACCTCCGTAATCAGAATCGCAATGGCAATTCCGACTACCATGTTTACAAGAATAAATGCAACGTTATACAGCAACGTGTTTCTTGTAATAATCCATGCATCCTTGGAAGCAAACAGGAACTTGAAGTTTTTAAGTCCTGCCCACGGGCTTGCCCAGATACCTTTCGCAAAATTCAGTTTTTTAAACGCAATCACCATACCTGCCATCGGGATATAGTTGTTGATCAGCAGATACAGAAGTGCCGGAAGCATCATCAGATAAAGCGGCCAGTATTCCTTCAGCACGTTTTTCTTTTTTCCTTTTTTAACCTCTGCTTTTTTCATAAAGCGTGTCTCCTTTTATGAGGGCTGTTTTTTCAGGTTCTTTCACAGAGAAGGCTCCACATCTTTTCTAGTAAGAGTGGAGCCTTCGGTTACTGTATCACACCGGATTTTCTTCCGCCCCGGTCGTGTTCTTTTTACAAATTAGCCTATTTCTTTGCAAGAAATGCATCCAGCTGCTCCTGCTTTGCAGCAATGACATCATCGATTCCCGCATCGTCCAGTGCCTCCAGGAACTGTGGAAGCAGTTCTTCCGGATCTCCGGAGCCGCTGCTAAGTGCGCCGTTGTACTGGCTGATTACGTTGTTCAGGGCTGATACCTGATCCGCATATTCGCTGTTATCAAAGACAAATCCCAGTGCTTTCGACTCGATACCGGAAGCGTTGAACTCCTGCATTTTGTCCCAGAGCTGCGGGTCAGATCCATCCCATTTGTATGCGATGAACTGGTTCGGAAGCTCCCATCCACAGTTAAAGCTGTAGCCTGCATTGTCTGCTGTTACACCGTCCGGGTAGTTGATGATTCCGTTTTCTTCATCTTCTACTACGTAGTCGGTTCCCTCTTCGCCCCAGTTCAGAAGGTTCATGACCTCCGGGCTGCCATAGATATAATCGAGAACCTGCATTGCTTTTTCCGGATTTCGGAGTTCTGTGCTACAGAGAAGATAATTCCGCCGTAAGAGGATGAGTTGATGATCGGCTGATCATAGAACGGTACGATTTCAAACTCATATCCTGTGGAGCTCTGGAACTCAACCGGGGTACCTGGATGATAAGCAAAGAACAAGGAGAAGAGATTTCCTGCTTTGCATACGGTTCTCCAGTTTTCTGTGTTTGTTCCGGCATCCTTGCTGATATAGCCTTTCTGATACCAGTCATGCAGCATAGTTGCAGTCTCCTTGTACCAGTCGCTTGCAAAGTAGTTTTCTACGGTTGTGCTGTTGGTCTGATCCATCAGAGCGCCCGTGTTGGCATCGCCAAGTCCATCAGCGCGGGACAGACGGCTCAGAGGCGTATCACTGTTGTTGCTGGAGAACAGCATTGTCATATCAGGCTCGCCTGCCTGTACGGTCTCAAATACTTTCTCCATATCCTTCGGCTCTTTGATTTCATCGGTATTGATATTATACTTTTCTACCAGGTCTTTTCTCATGAAGATGGCTGGAATGCTGCCTCGTTCGATCTGGTTCGGAACGCCATAGACAAACCCATCAATCTGATTTGTTTTTGCAATATCCTCGCCATAGATATCTTTCAGGTTTGTGCCGTATTTGTCAATCAGTTCAGACATATCCATGATCTGGCCGGAATGCATATACTGTACAGCTGTTGTTGCATTTGTGTACAGAAGATCGATTTTCTCATCGCCGGAAAGCATCAGCTGTAACTGCTGAGATGCGCTTGCCCACGGAAGAACAACGATATCGAGCTTTGCATTCAGCTCCGGCTCCAGAATCTCGTTGATTTTTTCTTCGATTCTCTCTTCATCCTGCTGCTGGCTGCCCTGCAGTACCATAGTTACAGTGTACGGCTCGCCTTTTTCCTCTGTCTTTGCTGTGCTTCCGGAAGCTGCGGAGGAACCGGAATCAGAACTGGATCCTGTGCTTCCGCATGCTGCCATGGAAAATACCATAGTTGCTGCAAGAATGCCTGCTAACACTTTTTTCTTCATACGTTTTTCTCCTTTTCACGTAGCGTGTTGTGTGACCTTTGATGGTTGTATTATAGCAGGATTTTGACTTAAACTCTATAACTGATTTGACTTTGAAGTATCACTCTTCCGACCTTTGTGTCATTTTTTTGTGTCGTTTTTTTCTGTCAAAAAATCTTTCCACCATCTTTGCCCCTTCTGCCCCATCGAGTTCGGCCACGGTTCCATTCATGACACGGTAGACTCTCTGGCAGAGGCCGAGGACACTCGGACGGTGCGTCGTAACGATACAGGTTTTGTTGGGACGCTGACGGATGATGTTTCGGAGGACGTTTCGTTCCGTCGTAACGTCCAGTGCCGAGGTGGCTTCATCCAGAAGCAGCACCGGGGCATCGCGGAGGACGGCACGGGCGATGGCAAGCCGCTGGGACTGGCCTTCGGAGAAACCGCGGCCACGTTCCCCGACGCGGCTGTTGATGGTATCCGGCAGATGCTGAACAAAATCCCAGGCGCAGGAGATTTTGAGCGCTTCGATGATCTCCTCGTCGGTCGCATCCTCTTTTACCATGCGCATATTTTCGGCGATTGTGCCGGAAAGGATCGTATTTCCCTGCGGCACATAAGCGAAGAGATGACGCGTTTCGGCGTTCATGGGAACCGTTTTTCCGTTTGAGGCAATGATCACGGTTTCCCCCTCCTGCGGGCGGATAAGGCCGAGAATCAGGCGGATCATCGTTGTTTTTCCCTCGCCGGACGGGCCAACCAACGCTACAATCTCGCCGGGGGCGGCCTGAAACTCCGATCTGGTGATTACTTTGTTTCCTTCTATATAAGAAAATTCTACCCCATGCATCTGTACCCGGAAGCCATCCTTTGCCAGTGGATCGAGCTTGGCGCTCTCCGGGATATGAACTTCTTTTGGCAGCTCTACGAGCTCACGGATCCGGTGCGCCGAGACGGAGCTGTTGAGGAAGGACGGAATAATCGAAATCACGTTTCCAAATGCGCCGGAAAGGTTACTCCGCTGCTGCAGGAACAGTGTCATGGTTCCATAGGTAATGTCGTGCGTCCACAGACGGAACAGGCAGTATCCGAACGCCGTAAACTCCACCGCACTCCCGAGAATAGACATTACGATATTGGTTTTAATCGTAAACAGATTATATTTCAGGCTGATATCCTTGAAAAGTCCCTGCCACCAGCGCATCTTTTTACTGTAATACGGTGCGATGCCAAACGACTTGATCGTATCAAAATTGTAGAACGCTTCTACCTCAAAACTCATCAGATTACTGCTCATCTCGCGTACTTCTTTGCTGTATTCCCGCTGACGGCGGATCATAAACCGGGACATCAGAAGCAGGAACGGTGCGCTTAAAAAAGCAATCAGTGCCATGACCCAGTCATAATGCAGGATTACGAAAAAGGTGGCAATAAACCGATACACGGCAATGATAATCGTCGGGAGCCAGCTGATTGCGTTGCCGCTGACCGTTCCAATGTCGCCGTTGAAACGGTTGAGTACGTCACCGTTTGCGTATTTGCTGATTTCCAGCCAGTCCGCATCAACGATTTTGTCAAAAATATCCGCCTGGATGTCGTTGTTGATGGCGATACCAAGCTTCGTTGAAATGCGGTTGATGACACTCTCAAACCCAAGGCTGAACACGGTACTTCCGATCATGATGCAAAGCAGCAGCGGGAGCTTCTGTATCTGGTATCCGGTGATGATATCGATCAGGTATTTTCCTGCCACGCTGCCGACAAGCCCAAGCGAAGTGCTTAAGATACCGAGAATCGTATAAAAAACAATCGCACCCTTATAGCGCGCGCTGTAGCCAAAAATCCATTTCCAGTCATCGATGATTTCCGAGAACGTTCCGTTTTTCCATCGCTCCGACAGAATGCGGAGAGACTCGAAGGGAGCGTCTTTACTTTTCTCTTTGGATTCTTCCTGCATGCGCGTCTCCTCTCTTTTTCCCGTCTGCGGTACGGATCATATCGTATTTCCTCAGCAGCTCGACACGTCCCGCACCCACTTCAATGCTCGATTTCTGTTCTTTTTCTCCCTGCCCCAGCCATTTCAGGATTCGCTGCACGTATGCAGCCGGGAGCAAAAACGGATACCTCGCCGCATAGAGATACTTGTTTTTCATATAGGAAGCTTCCGGAACCAGCGATTTCCAGATTCCCCCGGCTGTGTGCTTTTCCGCCCCGGTCTCTGCCGCATACAGGGTAATGTTTGCACTGTGGATCCGTCCCGCACTCGATTTTCCAAACGAACCGGCATCGAGAATATCGATCAGAAGCGCTTCGGAATCCGGGTGAAGCTTCTTTGCGGCACGGACTGCCCCACTTGCTTCATAGGAAAAGCCCAGATAGCGCTCGCCGATATCCAGCAGATTGATACAGAAACACGTCATGTGATACTCTTCGCACAGCTGCCAGAACATTTCCCAGTCTATTTTTCTTCCATATACACGAATCATCTGTACCATGTCACAGATCTGACGGATCCCGACACCGCCGTGAAGAAAGTGCTTGAAGCTGTGACAGAGAAGATAGAAAAGATGATGCGTTTCTTCTAAGGTAAAGATGCTCTGCCCCTGCACTTCCACTTTGGATGGATGCGCAAAAACATCGGAAAATGCACGATTCAGATAACCATAGGCAGAGGATTCTGTGCTGAACAGCCTGGTATGTATTTCATAGAAGACCCCTGTTTTCGGATGAATGTAGCCCATCTCTTCCGGGGTATCACCATCTTTGGCACCATTTGGCATTGCGGTTTCTTTGTCCCGCACAAAGCCCTTCCTCATAAAACAGGCATCTACTGTTGCAAAATCCTTTGCCGAAATCAGAAGATCCTCATCCCCGGACGGGCGCAGATCTGGTTTCGGGTAGAGACTTCTGCACACAATTCCTTTCATCACCAGCGGCTGCACACCCAGATGCTCCAGCTCCTTTTCATCGGAAAGAAACAGCGCTGTACGCGAAACCTGCTGCAAAATCACTCTGCATTGCCTGCGTTTTTCACCTGTCTGCGAAGCTCGTCCGAAAGCTCTGCAAATTCCGGTGTTTTGCCCACAACATCGTAGACCGCTGACAGCAGCGAATGCTGTGCCGCGAGGACAAACAGATGATTCCATTGTTTTTCTGTCAGCGCCTGAATTTCCGCCGGCGATGCTTTTTCTTCTGTCAAAAACGCACAAATCACCGCAAGGAATGCGGTTTCTGTTTCTGTAATCATCTTCTTTTCCTTTCATTTTCTCTGCACGCATCATTTTTCTTTTTATCCACACCGAATAACCGGGCATATCCATGCATCAGAATCGGGCGAAGCGGGATGATGCGAATCCAGACCCGTGCAAAAAACTCCCACCAGAACGTTCCCGGTACAAGTATTTTTCCTTTTCGCTCCACTTTTGTCACCCGTGCAAAGATCTGCTTCCGTTGCACATGATGCTCGATTTCCGTCTGTGCATCCCCGATTATGTCATAACCGTCTGCATGAACGCGGCAGATCCGATGCACGACAAACTGTCCGCCCGGCCGCTCGTAAAATACGATATCACCTTTCCGAAGTTCCCGCGCCGGCGCTCGGAAGAAAATACTGTCGCGTCCATGAATCAGAAACGGCGCCATGCTGCTCCCGGAAATCACCATACGCACTTCTCTGCCCTGCTCTACAAGTTCTTTCAGCATTCCGACATAGGCACGTGTATCCATCATTTTCATGCATGTTTCTCCCTTTTCTGAATCATGTTTTTGTGCAGTGCAGCTGCATATGTTTCACTTTCGAACGAACCGGTCCCGATCTCCTGCTCCAGCGTTTTCACCGCATCTTCTGAAATGTCGCACGCCAGATGATACACCGGAACTTTTCCAGCAAGCTGTTCGAGAAGGTCGAGACTGTGCACCAGTCCCTCCCTGTCCCAGCGGTTCATGGTGATCTGTCCGTACAGACTCGTAAATGCCTCTGCCGGACGCAGCCGCCACGCCTGATTCGTCTTTGCCTGGCTCAGCATTACAATGCATCCGACCGGGAGCTTTTTGTTTTCGCAGACTCCTGATGTTCCGCAGACCGGCCAGCCGTTTGCTGTCCACGCTGTGCCGTCATATTCCAGCAATGCCTTATCCCCATTTACGGTACGGCTTTCCCGGTACTGTTCCCAGAGTCCCGCCTGCGTGGTTTTGCCCGTTCCCGATGGTGCAGAAAAGAGCATTGCTTTCCCCTGATACTCCGTGTATGCACAGTGCAGAATCAGGCACGGCTGCTCTGCCAGACGGCGCTCCAGGGCAAGGAGGGAAAGAAAAACAACTTCATACTTTTCAACTTCTGCCAGATACCACCTGCCGACGAAAACCTCCGCACGATTTTGCGCAGTCTCACGGTAGAATGCATAAGGACGCGCTTCTCCTTTCACACCGATCCGGCGGCTCTCCAATCCTTCTTTTGTATGAAACACCTGCAGATCGACCCGATCCACAATCAGCTCTCCCTCCGCTTCCGGCAATATGTCGACAGCCGTAATGATATATGTATAATCCGCAGAATCCGTTTTCACCAAAAATTTTTCCATATCCACCGGAAGTACCAGCTCTTCCGGAAACTTCAGCCGGAAGGAAAAACCTCCCTGTCTGAAATGTTTTTTCCATCAAAAACTCCTCTTTCTCCCCATGATCTTCCCTTCTCTCCGCAACGTATCACGATCCCTTTTTCCGCATTTATGATAACAAAAAAAAGAGACTCCGTCAATCTTCGGAGCCTTTTTGTAATTAAATACGTAATTTATTTTGACTGGTCTGCAGCGTTTTATAGCCATGCCGGAAATACAGGATCTCCGCCGCACCGGTAATTGTCCACGAAAAGATATACAGCAGATACAGTGACGTAATGGTATGGAAATACGCGAAAATCGTGTACACCCAGATCACACGGAACACACAGGAACCGAGAATAATGATAAAAATATTCTTCCGCAGCGAGTCTTCATCGTTGTATTGCAGAATGGAAATCTGCTGATTGCGTTGATATACTCCTGGGAGACTTCGCGGTTTGGAATGGATACGTTTTCTTTTTCGTTATCGTATGTCAGATCTTTCTCCAAATCGTCTCGGACGGCTCACGCACAGATACCGCTGGAGTGTCCGCACACAGCGATTTGTTTTTCGTTTTTGAGCAGATTACATTCCCATCTTTTTCCAGTTTTTACTTGACTTTTCCTAGTTCTTCTTTTATAATCTTTTTGTAATGATAAATGTAATTTATTTCTGCAAACATTCTACATATTTTTCTTGCTGACTGCAGAAATACTTTCTGCCTGAAAAGGCACAGCATTTTGCAAGAGGGGAGTTTGTGATGGAACCGATTGCTTCTCCGACCCGGTCAGATTTGTTACAAAAGATAAATGAAAAAAAATTATCGTGTCAATTCCGATTATCTACTGCGTGAAATTGCAGGGGAATATGCGATTATTCCCGTTGGGACTGCCTGTCAGATTTCGAATGCAGTGATGGTTCCAAACGATACCGCCGCATTTCTCTGGAATGCTTTTCAGCAGCCACGTACCATTTCGGAAGTCGTTGCACAGGCGTTAGAGGAATATGCGGCTGCGGAAGATACGATTCAAAATTCTGCTTTAAATTTTGTGCATGATACTTTAAGGTATGCATTATTAGAGGAGGTTATATCGTTATGAAGAAAGAGTGGATGGAACCTGTTGTTGAGGTTCAGGAATTTGCTGCAAATGAATATGTGGCGGCCTGCGGGGATAGCGGGAAAGTTTATAAATTTGTCTGCGATGCTGGACAATACGGTCATAATTATAATGTTTATTATTATGATGGATCTGGGCAAAAAAAATTATATCGCAAAAGAAGGCTCATGGGGAGGCTGGGGCTCTCAAGCTCAATTTTCTGGATATCATCCTTGTAACAAGACTCATGAAGCGGAATCTGATAGTGGATTTATCAGTGGTTTTATAGATGACCAGTCTACCCGCGATGATGAAGCAACCCCCGTTGTCATCTGGACCGAAAATGGTACAAACGTTCATTGTACTACCAGATTAGACATCAATACTTGGGAAACCGCCAAATCCTGATTTTTCCACTAAATAATAATTTTTCAAACCACAGCAAAAGGATCGAACCCACTCGTTTCGATCCTTTACTATACCTATTAATAATTGGTTCATCAAACCACTTTTTTCGGAGGAACCTTTATGAACTACATGAACGACGCTTCCACCTTCGAGCGTTCTTTTCTCCAGAAAGCGCGCCAGCAGCACATTCCTATTACCGGCGCGCTTGAACTTCTGCCACTCTGCAATATGAACTGCGACATGTGTTATGTCCGTCTGTCCCGTTCAGAAATGGAATGTCAGGGACAACTCCGCACAGTTGATGAATGGATTCTGCTTGCACAGCAGATGCAAAAAGCCGGTACACTTTTTCTTCTTCTGACCGGCGGTGAACCACTTCTCTTTCCTGATTTCAAAACACTATATCTTGAGCTTCGAAACATGGGCATGATTCTTACCATCAACACCAATGGAACCCTGCTGGGCGAATCCTGGGCTGATTTTTTTGCTGAGTACAGGCCGCGCCGCATTAACATCACGCTCTACGGTGCCGATGCCGCTTCCTATAACCGTCTCTGCCATTACCCCCAGGGCTTTGATCAGACCGTCCGCGCCATCCGTCTGCTCCGCGAACGAAACGTTGATGTCAAAATCAGCTGTAGCGTCACTAAAAAGAACGCGCATGATTTTCCAAAAATCTTTGTTCTCGGAGAAAAGCTTGGAGTCCCCGTTCATGCCGATCACTATATGATGCCCGCCGTCCGGGAACGCTCCCTTCCTTTTGATGCTCAGGTCCGCCTGAACCCGGAAGACGCCGCTGCGCTTGCCCTGCAGACACTGAAACTGCAGCTGACCAGCGATATTTTCCGGCAGTACGTTCATGAATCCATCCACCGCGTCAACAATCCGTCTTTTCCACGGGGCAATGGTCATATCTCCTGTCTTGCCGGAAACTGCTCCTTCTTCATCAACTGGCAGGGCTTTCTTTTCCCCTGTGTGATGTTATCCGAAATCTCCGCCCCTGTTTTTGATCTTGGATTTATTTCCGCCTGGGAAAAAGTTTCCGCCGCTGCACAGAAGATTTCCCTAAGTTCCCAATGCTGTCAATGCCGTTTGCAACCGATATGCCGCACCTGCGTCGCAGCCGCGTTTTTAGAAACCAGTTCTTATCGGGGAATGCCTGGTTATCTCTGCCGCTATTCCGAGCATTACTATCACCTGCTGCTGGCAGAAGAAGCTTCTTTTTCCTCCATCGCCTTATAGTCTTTACATATGCTGAAAACGCCGGACAGATTTTTCTCTGCCAGCACATCCTGCACACGCGGCTCCCATGCGGCAACCTCTTCCTTCGCAGAACGGAACGTACTGTCCGCGCCGAAGTACAACACGGCCTCATCTGCCTCTTCGATCACCAGAGTATGACCCATGGTATACACACGGCCGCCCATTGCTTTTGCCGACAGGCACATGGCAAATTCCAGGGCATTTTTTCCGAGGTTTCCGCTCAGATAAATCGTGTGATCGTTGACCTTTCCTGTACGGTCAAAATATTTTGCACGGTTCAGCATCACCTCAACCGACACTTTTCCCTTCGGTGCACGAAGATGCAGCACCATACAGTCCGCCGGTCTGGAAATGAAGCAGGTTCGGCAGATTTCCAGCGATCATCGCACCAAGCCGTCCATTCTGTCACCAAAAGAGGGAGGCAGACGATTCCACTCCCTCTCGTTTTTCAATTTCTATCTAATACTTAATACTCGACGTTCTCTTCATTTCCTCTTTTCCTGACCGTCAGAATCTCTGTCTCACGTCCTGTCAGCGCGCGGCTTCTTTCGCCCGGCTGCTGTCCGCCGATGGAGATTTCCATACTCGCCCGGCCGTACGACACATCCGCCGTCCTCTGTGATAACAGCAAAATTCTCTTGCATGCAGTGTCACGGAAACCTCTTTTTTCTTCTCCTGCCTGCAGTTCCACGCACGCGATGCCTTTTAACTGGAAGCCTGGCTCACCCGGCTGTGCGTTTTTGTATTTCACATAAACCTCTACGCTCTCATGCAGCGGATATGCACTCTCATTCTTCACCTTCGTGCACACGGTCACATCGTCGAGCACCGCGCTCGTCTCCTGCTCCGTTTTTGCGCCGCTGTAGGAAATTGTTCCATACGTCAGTCCATATCCAAATGGATACAGAATATTTTTATCAGTATAGCGGTAGGTTCGTCCTGCCATGCTGTAATCGGTGAACTCCGGCAGATTTTCTGTTCCCTGATAGAAAGTCACCGGCAGTTTTCCGTTCGGTGCATAATCGCCGAACAGCGCCTCTGCCACGGCTTTTCCGCCGCGCGCACCCGGATACCAGCTGTCAAGAATAGCCGGTACATGCTCCTCGGCCCAGGACAGGTCGATGGCACTTCCTGCCGAGAGAACGAGGACTACCGGTTTTCCAACCGCTGTGATTGTCTCAAGCAGTTCCTCCTGTAAGCCCGGCAGATTGAGGCCCAGCTTATCGCCGCTCGCGTATTCGTTTCCGGCATCGCCTTCCTCGCCCTCAACAGTTGCATCAAGTCCAAGGCACAGAACGACAACGTCTGCGTGCTCAGCGGCAATGACAGCCTCTTTGAAACGGTCTTTGTCCTCGCCGAGTCCTTCGACTTTATTTTTATACAGATGACAGCCCTCTGCGTATGTCACTCTCACATCATCACCGACATACTGCTGAATTCCTTCCAGCGGTGTGATGTATCTGGACGATGTTCCCTGATAGTTTCCAACCAGCGCTGCTCTCGAGTTCGCGTTCGGTCCGATCACGGCGATACTGCGGATCTTCTTCACATCGAGCGGCAGCATATTGTTTTCATTTTTCAGCAGAACCATACTTCTTCTCGCTGCCTCGACGGACAGATCAACATGCTCCTTGCACTCGACTAGATCGTAGGACAGATCTTCGTACGGTGACGGATAGTCTTTCATCATACCGAGGCGGATGCGGATTTCCATCAGGCGCTCAACTGCCGCGGTGATTGCCTCTTCGGATACCAGGCCATCCTCGTATGCTTTCGGCAGATGCAGGAAAGCAACGCCGCAGTTCAGGTCACAGCCGTTGTTGACAGCACGCGCTGCGGACTCCTCTACATTTTTGGTCACTCTGTGGTGCTCATGGAAATCTATGATTGCCCAGCAGTCGGAGACAACATGGCCTTCAAAGCCGAACTCATCGCGCAGGATGTCCTTTAACAATGTCTTGCTTCCGCATGCCGGTTCACCGTTGACACGGTTATACGCACCCATGACTGCCTCGACTTTTGCATCCTTGACACAGCGTTTGAAGGCATACAGATAGGTGTCATACAGATCATGTTTGCTGACTCTTGCGTCAAACTCATGGCGGATCGCCTCTGGGCCGCTGTGGACGGCGAAATGTTTGGCACACGCCGCTGCCTTCGGGTGATCCGGGTCAGGTCCCTGTAATCCGCGGATGTAGGCGCATCCGAGCTCACCGGTCAGATACGGGTCCTCACCATATGTCTCATGGCCGCGGCCCCATCTCGGATCACGGAAAATGTTGACGTTCGGTGCCCAGAAGGTCAGGCCTTTGTAGATGCCGCGGTCGCCTTTTCTCGAAAACTCGTTGAATTTTGCACGTCCCTCGGTAGAAACAACATCACCGATCTCCTGCAGCAGCTCTTTATCAAACGTTGCTGCAAGGCCAATAGCCTGCGGAAATACCGTTGCCACACCAGCTCTTGCCACGCCGTGCAGCGCTTCATTCCACCAGTTGTATGCCGGAATGCCAAGACGCTCGATCGCCGGTGACTGATAGACCATCTGGCTCATTTTTTCTTCCAGCGTCATCTGGGAAACCAGCTGTTTTGCATACTCTCTCGTCTCTTTACTCATAGGTAAAATCCTCCCGAAATTTGTTGCCTCTATTGTATCGCCACGTTTCCCGTTCGGCTAGTCAAGTATTGCTCTTTGCTTCTCATTTTATGCGATTTTTGCGAATGACACAGGGGAACATACGAGGAAATCGTGTATGCGTAACCATCCGATATACACGCAGAAACTCCCGGCAGAATTTCTCGTATAAGATCTTCCGTCGGGAGTTTCCCTTATCTATTCCTGTGAAATTTTATTTCTGATACTCTTCCTCGATATTTTTTACCGCACGGAGCTTGTTCGCGTATTCCAGAATCTCTTCTTTGGAATATTTCTGTTTCCGGCACCAGGTGAGGATTTCTTCTTTTACTTCCTCCGGCATCTTATTGTTCATGCGCAGACAGTCACAGAAGGTTCTCTTCGGAGAATAATATTTGTAGGAACCAAACTCTGTCTTTTTCTCACAGATTTCGCCCGGGACATCGGCATTCTGGAAATAAAAACGTCTGATTTCAAAATTTTCCAGATCCATTTTTTTTCGGTCTGTCCGTGCTGTTGCAACTGCAATCGTAGCCGGCTCTTCTTTCAGCATTCCGGCAAGCCATGCAGCACTGTCCATGCAGATGACTGCGCGTGGGTTTACTTTCGCAATTTCAATATATTGATAGTCTTCCGGTTTTTCATAACCACAGTCCTTGCACCAGTACCAGCCGCGTGCAAATCGTTCCAGACTTCCTTCCTCTTCCATTTCTGCCAGCTGCAGTACGGTCACCTGATGATCTCTGAGGTCTGCGAAGCTCATATATCCATGATGTTCTTTAAATAACGTCGTGATCTTCTGGTATGTTTTAAAAAGCATATTTTCTTTCCCCTTTCAGGATGTGATACATCTTTTTTCATCTATAGGCGTTTGCACATATAATATTCCAATTTTCATGGAATGGCAAGCACTAATTTGCAAAAACCATGTTTTTTCTCTGTTTTTTTCTTATTAGCTGCTGCTAACATATTTCTCTTTTCATCACTTATAAGTATACCTTTTTTACCTGAAATATGCAACCTGCTGATCCGCTTTTTCTGTTCTCATACCAGCAGAAAAAGACCGGATTTTTTACTTCTCATCCGGTCTTTTTCTCTTTCATTCTATCTTTTAACGTTTACCGTAAAACCTTTTTCACTCTGCCGCTTTCTGTGCACAGACATTCAGGTTCCAGGAAGCGGAACATTTCCGCATGATTCCAATCAGCTCTTCGGAGCCCAGCGCATAGCCGACACGAAGGCCTGCCATCGCATAATATTTGGAAAAGGTGCGGAGAACCAGAATCGGTTTTTCCGGATGCGCTTTCATATAATCGACCATACTACAGCAGTCCGGCTCGGTGGCAAATTCCATGTATGCCTCATCCATCACCAACAGAACGTCCTCCGGAAGGGTATCTGCGAATGCTTCCAGCTCCCCGATCGGCACATACGTTCCGGTCGGGTTATTCGGATTGCAGATCACCACGATTTTTGTTTTTTCACCGATTTTTTCTTTCATGGCAGGGAGATTAAATTTCTGCTCCTCGGTTACCGGTACGGAGACCGGCACACCGCCATTTAAATACGCCATGTCGGCAAATGCCCCGTAGGTCGGCGCGGAAAACAGCACCTCATCTCCATCGTCCAGAAAGGTCAGTCCGATCATATCGATCATCGCACTCGATCCGGCTCCTGTCAGTACATTTTCTGCTTTTAATCCGTACTGCTCCGCTACCTTCTGTTTCAGCAGTACTGCTGCAAAATCAGGATAAAAATGGCTACCTGCCATAGAGTCCTCCAGCGCCGCCTCCTCCCCGGAAACTGTGATTTTTGTTTCATCCATACATTCCAGCCAGCATCTGCAGCAGTGCGTCTCGCTGTAGGTTGTCACCGGAGAGGCCTGTACCTCACATATCTTCATAGTGTAAGGACAGCGGCTCATAAATGCACAGCCCTTCGGAAGCTTTAAGAGGTCCGGCGGTGTTCCCGGAATCGGAGCGAGCGGCTCGTCGTTATCCTTTGCCGAATTGTTGATACTGTTCAGAAGACCTTTCGTGTACGGATGATGCGGTTCGTAGAAAATCTCATCGACGGTTCCCTCTTCTACGATCTGGCCGGCGTACATAATGGCAATCCGGTCGCACATAGAAGCGACAACGCCGAGGTCGTGGGTAATCATGATAACAGAGGTTCCTTTTTCCTTCGTCAGCTTTTTCAAAAGCTCCAGAATCTGTGCCTGTACGGTCACATCCAGTGCGGTTGTCGGCTCATCTGCGATAATCAGCTCCGGGTCACACGCCAGAGCCGTCGCAATGATGATTCTCTGCCTCATACCGCCGGAAAATTCGAACGGATACTGATCGAGCCGTTTTTCCGGACTTGGAATTCCGACCTGCCGCATCAGCTCAATGGCTTTCGCTTCCGCTTCTTTTTTGGAGCAATTCTGATGCTTTCGGATTCCCTCTGTCATCTGAATTCCGATTTTCAGGATCGGATTCAGAAATGTCATCGGATCCTGGAAAATCATGCCGATGCGGTTTCCGCGGATCTGCTGCATTTTCTTTTCATAAGCCCGTTTTTCTTTCCGGTCCTTCATGTGCGGCGGAGAAATGTTTTCTCCGTCGAAAAGGATCTCTCCTTCTTCCACTCTGCCGTTCGATGCCAGAAGCCCCATCAGGGTCAGCATGCCGACACTTTTTCCGGAACCGGACTCGCCGACAATACCAAGTACCTCGCCCTCTTCCAGATGGTAGGAAACATCGCGGACTGCGCTGACGGTTCCCTGCTGCGTTTCAAATTTTGTTGTGAGATGGCTGATTTCGAGTAAACTCATACGCTTCACCCCCTGGTTTTCTTTGGATTAAAGGCATCGCCGATTCCCTCGCCGAGGAAGTTCAGGGAGAAAATGGTGATACAGATGCAGATGGTCGGCAAAAGCAGCTGTCCCGGGTGCATGGTAAGCACCTGACGGGCATCCTGTGCCATGGAACCCCAGCTTGCCATCGGAGCAGAAATGCCGATTCCGATGAAGCTTAAGAAGGCTTCCGTAAAAATGGCATTCGGAACAAGGAAGGTAATCTGTACAATGATCGGTCCGATGGCATTGATCAAAAGGTGACGGAAGAGAATTCTCGCATCACTTGCTCCGATGACGAGTGCTGCCATGGAAAACTCCTGCTCCTTTAAGGCAATCAGCTGGCCTCTTACCTGACGAGCCATGCCGATCCAGCCCGGAATGCAGATACCGCAATAGAGAGAAGTCCGATGCTTAGCGTGTACGGAAATCCTCTTGCGATCAGTGTATTAACAGAAACGTTCTTTTTATAGGAAATGCCGAGATCTCCGTGCATCAGATTTTCCATGTAAAGAATATACTGTTTCCACATGGGTTCATCCAGTCCGTAGGTCGATTCGAGCTGTTCAATCGCGCTCCGGGAAAGATTATCCGCCTCGAACGGGCTGCCCGGCATAATCCGAATCAGGAAAAAGGTAATGGTGATCAGTGCCCAGATTGTCACCACTCCGATGAATAAACGTTTTATGATGTATCTTACCATGCAGCATTCCTCCCGTTCCGGCTTTTTTAGCTCAGAAGAGGCAGCCGAACGATCTGCTCTGGCTGCCTCTTTGCACCTTTTTACTGTCTTTTGTTTTTATAATGCTTCCTCGCCGCGCTGGCCGGTACGAACCCGGATGACGTCTGCCACTTTCTCGACAAAAATCTTTCCGTCTCCGATATTTCCGGTACACAGCTTCTTTTCCAGAAAGCCTTTTAATACTTCAATTGTCTTATCGTCACCGACGGTCTCGAATTTGCATTTCATCAGTACATTCGGTCCGCTCATGGTTCCACGGTACATCACCCGGTAACCCTTCTGGTTTCCATATCCGGTGATATCCGTTTCCATCACGCCGTACACGGCACACGATTCCATGATGTCGATGACATCCTCCCGGTTCGCGGGTTTGACAATAACTGTCAGCTTTTTCATATCCGCACCACCTTTTTTATTGATCCTTTTTTATTTATCATTATGGAAGTGGAAGTTTGCATAAGCGCTGCATCCGTGCTCGTGCATATCCAATCCGTCGATCTCTTCCTTCTCGGTTACGCGAAGTCCGATGGTCTTTTTCAGGACGAAGAACAGAATGAACGCCAGGATCAGGGTATATGCTGCAACTGCTACAAAACCGATCATCTGGGTGATAAAGCTGCATCCCTCGCCGAAAATACCGGTGAATAAGGTTCCGAGTGCTCCACAGACACCGTGTACACTGATTGCACCAACCGGGTCATCGATTTTTACGACTTTATCAAAGAATTCAACTGCGAATACAACGACAACACCTGCAACTGCTCCAATGAACAGTGCCTCGTAATCATTGACTACATCACAGCTTGCTGTAATAGCTACCAGTCCGGCCAGTGCGCCGTTCATTGTCATACTGATATCCGGTTTTCCATAACGTACCCAGGTAACAATCAGGGTAACAAGTGTTGCTGCTGCTGCCGCAAGGTTTGTAGTCATGGCAATGTCGCCAAGATTATAGGTTGCTGCTGTGGTAGATCCACAGTTAAATCCGAACCAGCAGAACCAGAGGATAAAGACACCAAGTGCTCCAAGCGGAAGGTTATGACCAGGAATAGCAACCGGTTTTCCCTCTTTTGTGTATTTTCCGATACGAGGTCCGACCATTTTTGCACCGGCAAGGGCACACAGACCGCCGACCATATGAACTGCGGTAGATCCTGCAAAATCATGGAACCCGATCTGGCTTAACCAGCCGCCTCCCCAGATCCAGTGTCCGGTGATCGGATAAATGAAAACGCTGATCGCTGCGGAGTAAATCAGATAAGAGATAAATTTGGTTCTCTCTGCCATAGCTCCTGATACAATCGTTGCCGATGTTGCACAGAACACGGTCTGGAAAATCATGAATACGCCGATCGGCAGTCCGTTGAACATGCCGTCTGCATCTGCCAGCGATTTCGGATTAAAAAAAACCGGCGGTTCCGATAAAAGCATTGCTTCCTCCGAACATCAGCGCAAATCCGATGATAAAGAAGAAAATAGAGCCGAGCACGAAATCCATCATGTTCTTCATCAGAATGTTTCCTGAGTTTTTCGCTCTTGTAAATCCTGTCTCCACCATGGCAAATCCGGCCTGCATAAAATACACCAGAAAGGCTCCGACCATGGTCCATACGATATTGAGTAATACCTGTGTGTTTTCCATAATAAGTTCCTCCTCATTCCCATCTTACCTGTTCCCGTCTGCAGATCTTCTGAAACGGTGGCTTTCAGATTTTTTAAAGTGCCTGTTCGCCGTGCTCACCTGTCCGGATCCGCACTGCATCTTCGACATCGTAAACGAAAATTTTTCCATCGCCGTAGTTTCCGGTTGACAGGTTTTTCACAACAAAATCAACGATTTTCGGAACCTTGTCGTCCTCCACAACGGTCTCCACTTTAACCTTCGGAAGCATTTTGGCCACGATTTCCGCTCCACGGTACATCTGACGATATCCCTTCTGATTTCCATATCCAAGGATATTTGTGATCATCATACCGTTTGCCTTCTGCTCCTCGAGGAGTAGCTCCAGGTTTTCGAGGCTCTCCGGACGAATTACAATTTCCAGCTTTTTCATGATTTTCCCTCCCTTTCCGAACCGGTCCCTGTACAGCTTCTGATTTTTCCGGCTGCGGATTTCTTTTTTATCCGCCTTCCCGGTTTTCTCTTCCATTCATTTACCGGCTCTGCTGCTTCTATATAGAAATCTGTTTTCTGACAGATTTTCTAACCTCTTCTTTCATGCCTGGACTGTTCCGCAGCTCTGCTGTTTTTACAGTTGTTTTTACAGTCGTTTTTTTGCATCTGCTTTCACAATCCGCTGTTTTTAATTAATCACACTTGTCGGCATTCCCTCCAGGTACGACCGGAAGTTTTTCACCGCCAGATCTACTGCACGGAGTCTTGCTGCCTTCGGCTGCCAGGCGATATGGGAAGTAATAAAGGTGTACGGCGACTGCATCAGCGGAATCTGATACTGCGGCGGCTCATTTGCGACAACATCGAGTCCTGCCATATAAACCTTTCTCGATTCCAGCGCCTCAAGAAGCGCCTCCTCATCGATGATGATTCCCCGCGCGGTGTTGATAATGATGACACCGTCCTTCATTTTGGCAAATGCTTCACGGTTCAGCAGGTTTTCTGTTTCCTTCGTATGCGGACAGTGAATGGAGATCACATCCGACCGTTCGAAAATTTCTTCCATGCTGACCTGCTCGATGCCGTCATACTGCGGCCCCGTCTTTTTGTGACGGCTGTTTGCGATGACCTTCATGCCAAAGCCCTTTGCCATTCTTGCCGTCCAGAGGCCGATCGCGCCAAGTCCGATGATTCCCATCGTTTTCTGGTAGAGCTCAATCTGCGGCACGAACAGTTGATTGTAGCTTGCCTGCGGATTCGTTTCTTTTTCTTTCCAGTACCCTGTTTTGGTGTAATCGCTCTGTACCGTCACGTTATGACAGATGTTCATGAGCAGTGCCATCGCATACTGGGCAATGGTGACATCGCCGTAAATCGTATTCGTTATGGTCACGCCCCGGCGTCTTGTCATTTCCACATCGAAGTCTTCAAATCCATGTCCCAGCGTTGCGATATATTTCAGATTCGGATGCGCTTCAAAGAGCTTTTTCGTTGATCACTCCTTTGTGGACCCAGATACCAAGTGCTGCGTCGGCGTTCCCGATCTGACTGCTGTAATCTTCGAAGGTGTACCTCTTTTTCTCCTGATGGATGATACGGAACTTTCCGATCTGTGGTACGGTCTGCAGCATTTTGTTCCACTCTGCTTCTATTTCTTCGTACGTCAGATCGATGGTTCCCGGGTCTCCCTGAAAAACGACTACCTCATAGTTTTCTTCTTTCATACGCCTCGCCTCCTGTTGTGCAATCAGTCCGCAGATCATCACGAGCTGTTCGGCTGCGTGACACGCTGTTTTCTTATCCCCGCTTCCGAGGAACTGTGCTCCGACAACGGAACCGCCGCTTGCCATCGATGTGAAAATCACGATCAGCAGTACGCAGATCGTATTGACAAGTGAGATTCCGGAAACAGCCGTTTCACCGGCTCCGGATACCATCACCATGTCTGCCATACCGACGGTAACGGCCAGCACCTGTTCCACAATCAAGGGAACGATCAACCGGACCAGACGCTTTCGGTCAAATAAGACGTTTGTGTTTTCCATCGGACTTTCTCCTTTCCGGTAAAATCAAAAAGCGATCTGGAAATCTTCCTTCCAGATCGCCCCGTTGCGAACTCTTTACTGACGTTTCTCCTTTGGATTGAAAAACGCGGCACGAAAGCTTTCCCTTCGTACCGCGCCTTCGCGAATCCACTACTTATATGGAGTTTATCTTGAAAAACAGACAGAGCGTTTTCCGGTTTTCTGAGAGTGTTTTTTTGGGAGAAATAAAACCTTGGAGAAAGGGAGAAAATTACAAACGGAGTGATTCTATTCCCAGAACCGCTCCGTTGCGTTATCTTTACTCTATTCTTTTTCTCTGCTGTTTTTCAACATAGGCATATTCTAGCGGAATTCCCACTTTTTGTCAATCCTTAAATTTTTCGATAATTTCCGGTCTTTTGCATCAATTCTGTCAATTTTACACAATTTCACCGATATTTTTTCGGCTGTTTCTGAATATTTTTCTCATGAACCTTTGAAATTTCTTTGTTTTCTTTTAAAATCGCGGAAAAACTTCGGCAAAATTCTGTGAAAATTCAGAGCGAACGCAAGACTTGGCATTCATCAAATATCCGCTACCTGTCTGGAGCGTGTTTGAAAAAGCTCTGTTATGTCAGATCCAGTCAAAATCTCCGCCGGTAATCGCAAGACTTAAGAGTGCATCCATCTTTTCCACTTCCTCTTCGCCCTCAATTTTTTGCAGCAGCACTGCGGTGTCCAGCACATCCTCCAAAGATTCGCCAGGTCCGATTTCATAATCCACCTCCGCCTCGCAGTCCGGGCATGGGATTTTTTTCCATCGTCTGAAGGGATAAAAAGCGGTTGCCGCATTTCTTGCATTCATAATAACCACATGTTTTGGTTCCGTCTGGTACGTAATACATCTTTTCATACTCCTTTTTATTTTTCATACTTCTCAATGATACACTGATGTTCTTTTACCGCATCCGTGAACTCGCTGCGGATTTCTTCATTTGGAATGTACGCCATCTGTTCTCTTCAATCGTATGCCAGATAGCCTAAGTGAATCAGTGCAGTTAAAACGTCATCTTTATTTTTAAATGTCACCATATCATTCTGATACGATTTCGTTTTTACTTTCACTCGTTCCCCGGACATCATCGTAATAATGTCTGTTATAATATGCATCCAATTACGTATCGGATTCTACATCTTAATTCCGCAGTATTCCCATGTCACTGTATCGAGCAAGAGGAACTCCTCTGTTCCAATCGGCTTTCCATCTCTGTAAGTTGAAAACACATCCGTGCTAATCAGATTTCCCTCTTTCGTAATTGCATCCATAGGTGTATGACCTACAACCTGCAACAACTTACGTGGCTTATATAATCTCATTTTTGAATGCTGTGGTCTCAGCCAGATCGGCGATGCATCATTCCACATCTCGATTCTTCCGAGCTGATTAATCGTCTCTAGCACAGCATCCACATCATTATATTTTGCTCGCGGAACATATTCCTCTACAAAGAAATTCAGTACGCCTCCATGAGAAAAGAGAACATTGTCTATTCTCTGAACATATTTAATGGGATTATCTTCTGGAACAGCCTCTCGCAAATCCAACAACTTTCTTTGCACTGTCATTGAAGCCATGGAGCTATAACCGCTCTCCAGACAATGCCACAGATAACTCAAATCGTGATTCCCATAGCACCAGGCTGTTTCCGGAAATGCTTTTGCAAACCGAACAGCCTCATCATAAGTTTCTTCATAAAGTCCGACATTATATTGCTTGTCCCAATCATCAGGGATGTCCATCAGACATACCGCTCGATCGGCAATTCCCTGATGCATAAGAGCTGTAGCCTGTTTAAACATCTGCGGTTTAAGATGAACATCAGGAATTACTAATATCTTCATACCATCATACCTTCTTATACTATTCTACTGGATATATCACCCTTTGTCCGGATATCTTCCAACTGATACCGCATTTGCAATGTCTTAATCCAATGAACTGCTGTTTCATAGCACCACCACAGACAGGACATCGTTTTGCTTTTGATCTCATCGCTTACCATGCTCAAGTTAAGCTTCTCTTCTCCATTTACCTGAGGTACAGGTGATCAAGATGCCGAAGCGATGACACAGCCGAACGTTCTGGCAAACAAAACTTTCTGCACATCATCGGGGTAGAATTTGACCCAAAACATTACAAAGGAAAGTGACCCTGTACGACAAAAACATTATACAACAAAAAACACTGATTGGTAGACTTCATCAATATTTTTTTCTACAAATATTTTTATATTATATCATCCACACATGAAATCAAATACATAGCACTGTAAAATCAAAGTAAATATTTCGATCAACAGAACCTTTTATGACAACATCTCTTTCACACAAGTACTTCGATAATCACTTGGTGATATTTTATATCTTTCTTTAAATACTCGGTTAAATGTTCTCTGACTTTCAAATCCACTATCCAGACAAATGTTTGTAATAGAATCATTCGTATTTTCCAAACGATGGCATGCATAGTTCAGCCTTGCATCGTTAAGATATTGATTAAAGTTTCTATGGAATGTTTTGGAAAAGAGTCTGGATAAAACATATTTGCTCACCCCCAGATCTTTTGCCATCTCTTCCAGAGAAAACTTCTTCTTAAAATTTGCTGATATATAGGAAACTGTCTGGTAAATAAGATCGTTGCTCCCCACACTGCTCTTTTCTACCAAATTTAATTTTCCTATGCAGCGTGCCAACACAATTTGAAGATATGCCTGTGCAACAGTAATATCCGACTGTTCTGTCTCTAAAATTGCATTTATAACCCTATATACCTCCGGTT
>ENA-OQET01000105-OQET01000105.1-human-gut-metagenome-genome-assembly--contig:-NODE-105-length-44307-cov-3.916885_pt1 | contig 44307 bp, 44 predicted proteins | sample MGYA00242800_ERZ504645 | MGnify/ENA primary metagenome ERZ504645 (study PRJEB26092, sample SAMD00036308) | human gut metagenome | host: Homo sapiens | study: EMG produced TPA metagenomics assembly of... | reverse complement strand
AACCTTGTTTTCGCCGATGAGATCGACTCCGCAGGCAATAGCATGATTTATAAGCTCGACAGAAACAGTCTTTGTCACCGCCATGAGCTTCACTTCCCGCGGGTCTCTGCCGCTCTTCAACGCGGTTTCGGCTATCTCGTCGCGAACCTTTTTCAGGTTGTCCTCAAGGAGCCTCAGACGCGCATCAGCAACTGATAAGTTTTCCATCTTTAAGATCCTTTCCTTCCAATATTACCGCATCGTAAATTTTCAGATACGGCACTTTATTTTCATCGTATGTATCCTCTTTTATCATCTTTGAGACTACATAGTCATCGCCTGTATATATTACATCGAGCTTCTTGAAGCGGACGATATTGCCGGTAAGCACATACACGCCCTGAACTCCGTTGACAACTCTGACTGCGGACTTGTTTATTCTTATTCCGTCGGTCTCGTTTATCACTATTTCGACATCTTCCGTTCTCAGACGCGCTATGTCCGAATCCATTATCTTCGATGAAAGAATCAGGACGGTCTCATCTGTGTTTATCGGACCTTTGTAATAAACCGTGGCATTTATGCCGTCACGCGACATATTGTCGCATCTGAGCGTAACGCTGTCTCCATCATTGAGCTTCGTGGCGTCGGACTTGTTGACTACGCCTACAAAGTACCATGTATATCCGCGGATAAGCTTGCCCTTTATATTAGCAGACATCGCGGCAGGAGAAGCGGACAGTGCCGCCTTTATTTTATCGCTGCTGAGATTTTTGATATCCGAAAAGCTCAGCGTATTCTCATACCCGTCGGCGGATGAAACATAATAGCCGGTATCGTCAGCCTTGAGATAATCGACAGTTCCGACTTTCGCCGAAGAGAAGCTATTTCAGACTTAAGAGATGCTATCTTCTCCGAAAAATTCTATATTGCCGTTTATAAGTATCTGCTTTGCGGTCATCTTGTCGCTGAAGTTTTCCGCACTGCCTTCAAGTGCCGAGATTTTATCCGACCGCACATCGTCGAGCATCTCGTAAAAACTAGGAATCCGCCTGAAGATTTATCTTTGATATGTCAAGCTCTGTAAGATTCTGTTGATTATTTAAGTTTTCGTACCGTTCAAGTTCGCTTTTCGAGGTTTTCCAAGGTCGACATATGCCGAGGCTGAATCAGCTTTGCCGAACTGCGCCGCAATAGCCTGTCCGCCCGCGACGCGCTCGCCGTCCTGCAAAATGTGGAACATAGGTCAGCGAAGAAGAGCCATTTATAAGCGACTCATCGCGCACGGCAAACATCTTGACGGTTATGCTGTTTCGGTATGTTGTAGCGGCAGCAGGTTGGGTTTTTCCACATTTGAAGAGTTGAAGTTGCCTATCTCGTAGCATAACACTACCACGGCCAGAAGCGCAGCAACGGCAGCGACTATTTTTCCTTACGCCTTTTTTAGCTCACTTTAACTTTGCTTCATTCTGCGATCCCCCTTTCTATTATCCCGACTGCTGTCTTTAGCAATTCGTCGTATGGCATCTCGTCTATATACAGATGAATTATTCGCTCGTCGCGCCTGAACCATGTCAACTGCCGTTTGGCGTAACGGCGCGTGGAGCGTTTGAGATTATCTATTGCATCATCGAGTGATATTTCTTCGCTGAAATATGGCTGCAGCTCTTTATAGCCGATAGCCTGTCCTGATGTTTTGCCGAGTTCGCCTGAGAGAAAGCGTCTCGCCTCTTCGATAAGACCGTTTTCGCTCATTATATCGACTCTGCGGTCGATTCTGTCATATAAAAACTGTCTGTCGCGCACATCGAGACATATCGCTGTGCAGTCATATTTAGACTCAACAAGCCTTGACCTGCGCTGTTGCTCACTCATTGTTACTCCGGTCTTATAATAGACCTCGAGCGCTCTTATAATCCGTCCGCGATTGTTGAGGTGAAGCTGCGCGGCAGTTTCAGGATCGATAGCTGCAAGCTCCCTGTGGAGCGTTTCAATGCCTTCGCTCTCCGCGCGGCGTTCAAGCATGCTGCGTATTGAAGCATCGTCGTCCTCGTCGGCAAATGAAATATTATCGATGAGCGATGAATAGTAGAGCCCGGTTCCGCCGACAAGCACGGGCAGCTTTCCCCTGCCTAATATATCGTCTATACACTTTCCCGCTTCTGCGCAGTAAGCAGCGACGCTGTATTTTTCGCCGGGTTCGAGAAAATCAAGCATATGATGCGGTATCCCGCACATTTCCTGAACCGTTGGCTTTGCGGTGGCGATATCCATATATTTATATATCTGCATCGAATCGCAGGAGACCGCCTCGCCGTTAAGCACACGGCAGATATCCACCGCGAGCTTTGTCTTGCCCGACGCCGTCGGGCCAACGACAGCAGCTATTTTTATTTTCTTACGCTCGTCCAAAGTTCTTCTCCAATTCACGCCTGGTTATCTCGATCATGACGGGTCTGCCGTGCGGACAGTATCTTATCTCGGGGCTCGCGAACAGGCGCTTTATAAACAGCTCCCGTTCATATTCCGTGGTGTACATTCCGCCCTTTATTGCCGCCTTGCACGCCATGAGGCTGAACAGCCACTCTTTCTTTTCGGATATAAGCTTCTGCCTGTTTTCAACAAGATATCCGGCAAGCTCCGCGACAACATCGGGGACTTCATCGGCAGATATCTCCATCGGGCACTCACGGACTATAACAACGGAATATCCGAAGTCTTCAACCGCAAATCCCGCCTGCATAAGCATATCGAGATTATCGAGCACCGCGGAATATTCCTCTTTGCTAAGCGTTACGGTTATTGGGGTCAAAAGCATCTGAGTGGAACGCTTGGTGTCATTTTTAACAAGCTCGTTAAACAACATTCTCTCATGTGCAGCGTGCTTGTCAACAAGAAAGATACTCTCCCCCTGCTGAACGATTATATATGTTCTGAACGCCTCACCGATAACGATCACGGGAGGCTCTTCCGGTTTATCTTCAATTTTATTCTCTACTGCTGCATCGACAGTCTGAACTGCTTCATCTATTTTTTCTTTCGGAGCCGCAGCAGGTTCATCTATCGGTTCGGGTTCAGTACGCACTTCAGGCTCAATGACAGCCGTCTCCTCTTTTTTCGCCCTCTGTGCATCGAGAAAATGCTGAATGGTCGACGGCTCTGTATCTGCCGTTTCAGGCTTTTTATCGGGACTTGCAACAGACACAATATCCTCGCGCGGCGCAGGTGCAGGCTGCTGCGGATAGCTGTATCTCGGCTTTTCCGGCTGCTGCGCCGAACGGTATTCGGAAGATGACATACGATTCCAGAAATCAGGCTGCTTTTCCGGCAGTCTCATCTGCTCAGTCTTTGGGCGTGCAGGCTCGAAGAGCTCCGCCTGCGGTGTCCTCGGAATAGATACTTTCGGCGCTTCATCTCTGCGTTCGAGTGCATTTTTTGCGGCATAATATACCGCGCTGAAAACCGTTCGCTCGTTTGCAAAGCGGACTTCCGTCTTTGCGGGATGGACATTTACATCGACAAGTCCGGGCGCTGTCGTTATGTTGAGCACGCAGTACGGGAACTTGCCAACCATTATAGAATTTTTATATGCTTCGCTCAGCGCCGCCGAGGCCGTACCCGACTTCACGAGTCTGCTGTTGACGAAGAAAAACTGCATATTGCGGTTCGGACGCGATTTTGTCGGCTTTGAGATGAGTCCGCTTATCTGCACCGATTCAAAGCTGTAATCGGCCTCAATGAGTCCGTCGGCAAAATCCTTGCCAAATATCTCATATGCCGTAGTTTTGAGATCTCCGCTGCCGGAGGTGAACAGTGTATTCTTGCCCTCTCTGATAAATCTTATCGAAACATCCGGGTTTGAGAGCGCGATTTTATCAACTATGCTTGCGACCGCGTTAGCCTCGGACACATCTTTTTTGAGGAACTTCATTCTCGCGGGAGTGTTGAAGAAAAGATCACGGACAACTATTGTCGTACCGAGCGGGCATCCTGCATCATCGACAAGCGTCTCTTCGCCCGCACTGATGCAATAGCGCGTCCCGGTCTCTTCTTCGGGCGTTCTTGTGAGCACTTCGACATTTGAAACCGCGGCTATAGACGCGAGCGCTTCGCCTCTGAATCCGAGAGTACCTATGGCATAGAGATCGTCGCGCGTGCTTATCTTGCTTGTGGCGTGGCTGATAAACGCTGTATGTATATCATCACGGCTTATTCCACACCCATTGTCAGTTACGCGGATATAAGTTATTCCGCCGTTTTTTATTTCAACCGTGACCGAAGAAGAGCCCGCATCTATTGCGTTCTCCATAAGCTCTTTTATAACGGACGCGGGTCTTTCGACAACTTCGCCCGCGGCAATAAGCTCCGCTATTTCTTTTGGCAGGACTTTTATCTTCGGCATGGTTTCCTCCTGTTATATTTCTTTTGCGCTCTTTGTCAGCTCATAGAGCACGCCCATTGCCTCTATCGGCGTCAGCGTGTTGACATCGAGTACTTTAAGTTTTTCGACTATCTCATTTGAACTGTTTTGACCGAACGAAATCTGCCCGGAGTCGGGTTCAACAGCTGTGCTCGGTTCACGGTCGCGAACGAGCACGAGTCCGCTCTCTTCGAGTTCTTTGAGAACTTTTTTCGCCCTCTCAACGACCGGCTTCGGAACTCCGGCGAGCTTCGCGACCTCGATTCCGTAGCTTCCGTCCGCTCCGCCGCGCACTATGCGGCGCAGGAAGGTTATATCATCACCGCGCTTTTTGACGGCTATATTGTAGTTCTTGACACCGTCTATCTGACCCTCGAGCTCAGTCAACTCATGATAATGTGTTGCGAAAAGGGTCTTTGCACCAATGCGCTTTTTGTCTGCGGCATATTCGAGCACGGCTCGCGCAATACTCATGCCATCGAAAGTGGAAGTGCCTCTTCCTATCTCGTCAAAAATTATAAGGCTTCTCGAAGTTGCGTTATTGAGTATCGATGCAACCTCGCTCATCTCGACCATAAATGTCGACTGTCCGGCTGAAAGGTCGTCGGATGCGCCGATTCGAGTAAACACGCTGTCAACTATTCCGAGCTCCGCGCTCGCGGCGGGAACAAAACTTCCTGCCTGCGCCATGACGCAGACGAGTGCGACCTGACGCATATATGTGGACTTACCTGCCATATTGGGACCGGTTATTATCGCACAACGGTCGTCAGCACAGTCGAGAACGGTGTTCATTCGGAACGAACGGTTCGCCGTTGAGCATTTTTTTCAACAACGGGATGGCGTCCTTCGTTTATCTTTATAACCGGCTCTGCGGACATCTGAGGGCAGACATAGTTATTTTCGAGCGCAGCCTGAGCAAACGAGCAGAGAACATCGAGCTGCGCCACTGCCGCAGCTGTGCGCTGGACTCTGGCGAGTTCTGCGCCGGTGCGTTTTTCTGATATCGTCGAAAATCTCATATTCGAGCTTGACTATTCTGTCCTGCGCTCCGAGAACTTTCGCCTCAAGATCCTTTAACTCCTGAGTAATGAATCTCTCGCAATTTGCAAGAGTCTGTTTTCTTATATATTCATCGGGTACAAGCTCTTTGTAAGCGTTGGGCACTTCTATGTAGTAGCCGAATACCCTGTTATATCCTATTTTAAGTTTCGCTATTCCGGTCTTTTCCTGCTCCTGCTGCTGAATGGCGGCGATATAATCTTTGCCGTTTAAAACTATATCGCGCAGGGAATCAAGCTCCGGATGGAAGCCGTCCTTTATCATACCGCCCTCGCGAACGGAAAACGGCGGCTCTTCAACTATCGCGGCATCTATCAGCTCATAGATATCGGAAAGCGTGTCCATATTTTCGGCACACTCCTGCATCAGAGAGGACGAGAGCGCCGAGACTTTTTCTTTGAGCTCCGGCAAGCACGACGCCGCGAGCGCGAGCGCACGCAGGTCTTTTGCGCCGGCGGTACCGAACGATATTCTTGTTATAAGGCGCTCGAGGTCATGTATGCCCGACATGCTTTCGCTGAGCTCCTGTCTCACCATAGGCTGAGAGACAAGCTCCGCTACGGCGTTATGGCGCTTTGTTATGCGTGCCATGCTGAGCAGCGGGCGTTCGAGCCACGCGCGAATCATTCGCTTGCCCATCGGTGTGCGGGTTTTATCGAGCACCCAGAGCAGAGAGCCGCGTTTTTCGCGATTTCTGAGAGTCTCGACTATTTCGAGGTTGCGCAGAGCCGCAACATCGAGGCGCATGAAATTGAGTTCCGAATAGAACGATATCGAAGATATGTTTTCAAGATCGTTGCGCTGAACTTCGGTAAGATATTTGAGCGCCGCTCCGAGTGCCGGAACCGCCGCGCCCGTCTCATTGAGTTCAAGCTCGGAGAGACTGTCTTTTTTGAAATGCTTGAGTATTATTTCGGCGCTTGACTGCGGATCGAAATAATTGTCGCCGAGCTCCTGTGCAAGGGCTTCGGTCTTGTTTGAAATGAACGAGAACACCTTGGTAAGAGAGGAAGATGCGGAATTGAAAACTATCTCGCTGGGCATAAATCTGCCTATCTCGTTGATTATCTTATCGGGAAGCGCGGGAGCGGCAAGCTCGGTCAGGTTGACGGAACCCGTCGAGACATCTATAAAGCAGACACCCGCCGACTCGCCCGTAAAATACACGCTCGCGAGGAAATTGTTTCTGCCCTCGTTGAGCATGCTGTTTTCAATGACCGTACCGGGGGTCAGAACTCTGACGACTTCGCGCTTGACAAGACCCTTTGCGAGTGCGGGATCCTCCATCTGCTCGCATATGGCGACTTTGTAACCCTTTGCAACAAGGCGCGCCATGTAGCTGTCCGCGCTGTGAAACGGCACTCCGCACATCGGGGCACGCTCCTCCTGCCCGCAGGCTCTGCCTGTCAGCACAAGTTCGAGTTCGCGCGATGCAGTTACCGCATCGTCAAAGAACATCTCATAGAAATCACCGAGTCTGAACATCAGTATCGTATCGGGATATTTCTTTTTGGTTTCAAAATACTGTTTCATCATCGGAGAAAGCTCTGCCATTCCGATACCGTCCTCTCAGCGGCTGTGCCGCAAAATAAAAAGCTTTCAGCTCCGCGGGAGTTGCCCGCGGAGCAGGATATGCAATAATCAGCAGCCCGAGCAGCCGGAGCAGTCTCCGCCGCAGTGATGGTGCTCTTCTTCAGGCTCGCAGGTTGCGGGATCTTCGCCCTGGATGCAAAGAGCTAGGATGCCGGTGATATAATGCATCATTTCATCTATCTCGGCTCTTGCAACTTCGTAGTCGCGCATATGCTCGTTCTCCATGACCTTCTTGTAGAGATCGTTGAACTCGGTCTCGTATGCAGCAAGCTTCTGCTCGTTGGCGTCTTCCTTGCTCGCTTCATGCTGATAAGACATATGAACGAGCTGGATCTTGCCCATGAGGTCGTTGAGATCCTTGTCCTCTTCATTTGCCTTCTGAGCTGCCTGGAACTTTGCGTATCTGTCATCCTGCTGGATAGCCGCGCCGAGTTCTCTTGTAAGTTTGATGATGTCCATAACTGTACTCCTTGAAATTTATCTTATATCATTATCCGCAAAGCGGAGATATAGCATTTTTAATCGGCGAGTTCGCCTTTGAGCATCCATATCAGGGCTTCGGTCACTCTGACGGTTCTGAATGAGCCTATAACCGACTCGTCCGCCGGAAACTCAATTATTATATTCCCCTGCGTTCTGCCCGATATATAGCCGTCCTTCTTGGCTTTTGATTCACAGAGAACGCGGTATTCCCTGCCAACCATCGCAGAAGTTCGCACCGCCGCGATTTTTTCCTGCGCGGCACAAAGCTCTGAGAACCATTTTCCCTTTTCTTCTCTCGAAACGGGGTCGTCCATCTTTGCGGCACGGGTGCCCTCGCGGGGTGAGAAAATAAAAGTATAAAGCGACGTGTACTGCGCTTTTTCAATAAGTTTCACAGTGTCAAGAAACTCTTCGTAAGTCTCGCCCGGAAAGCCGACAATTATATCGCTCGTCACCGAAAGCTCCGGCATGACGCTGCGGGCGTATTCGAGCAGCGAGAGATACTTTTCAGCCGTATATCCGCGGTTCATCGCTTTTAGCACTCTGTCGTTTCCGCACTGGACGGGAAGATGCAGATGCTTCGCAACCTTTTCGCACTGAGCCATGGTGTCAAGCAGCTCATACGTGCAGTCCTTCGGGTGCGAGGTCATGAAGCGTATGATGAAATCGCCGTCGATATTATTTATCTCGCGCAGAAGAGATGCAAAATTCATCTCGCCCTCGCGGTCGTTTCCGTAGGAATTGACATTCTGCCCGAGCAAGGTTATTTCTTTATATCCACTCCTGACAAGCTCGCGCGCCTCGCTGATTATAATATCGCTGCTGCGGCTGCGCTCGCGTCCGCGGACATAGGGAACTATGCAGTAAGTGCAAAAATTGTTGCACCCGTACATTATCGGCAGCCACGCTTTGAATGTGCTGTCTCTGTGCAGAGGCATGTCTTCCGCGATAACGCCGTCGGAATTTTCGATATCAAATACACGCTTGCCGGTAGACAGAGCGCGGTAAAGCAGCTCAGGGAATTTATGCGCAGCGTGAGTGCCGAAAACTATATCGACAAACGGATAGCTCTTCTGAATCTTTTCGGCTATCCTCTCCTGCTGCATCATGCATCCGCAGAGGATTATTTTGAAGTCAGGATTCTTCTCTTTTATTTTCTTGAGTGCACCGACATTTCCGAAGAGTCTGTCTTCGGCGTGCTCGCGGACGGCGCAGGTGTTAAAAAGCGATATATCCGCGTTTTCCGGCTCTTCGGTGAAACCGAAGCCCATTTTTTCAAGCAAACCCTTGAGTCTCTCACTGTCGGCAACGTTGCCCTGGCAGCCGAAAGTGTGGACATAAGCGAGCGGCTTGCGCCCGTCAAGGCGCGTTTCAAGCACTGTATGCACAAGTCCGCAGAACTCCATCTGTCTGTCGAGCTCCTCCTGCGGAACAATTATGTTTCTGTCTTTGGAAAGCGGCAAATCAGTTCTCCTCCGAAAAATTTTTAATCAGTTTATTATACAACGAAAAGTGAATTTGCACAAGCTCAATAATATAAAAACTTCTGTATATTTACAAAATCCGTGTTAATAAAAAATTTTTCTTTCAAGGCTGTTAATAAAATTAAAAATAGGCTATAATCATCATATGTTACTTTAATCGGAGGCACATATGAACAGGCACTACGATATAACTATTATCGGCAGCGGTCCCGCAGGACTGTCGGCGGCGCTCTATGTAAAGCGCGCCGGACTCACCTGCGCCGTTATCGGCAAGGACGGCGGAGCGCTGGAAAAAGCGGAAAAGATAGAGAATTATTTCGGCACGGGAGCAATTTCCGGTGCAGAGCTTGTAAAACGCGGCGTTGAGCAGGCAAAAGAGCTGGGAGCGGATATATTCAGAGAAGAGGTTTTTTCGCTCGGTTGGAACGGCGATTACACCGTATCGTGCTCGGAGGATAACTTTGTCTCCCCCACCGTTATAATCGCGACCGGCTCGGCGAGAAAAAGTGTGAATATCCCCGGCATCAAAGAATTCGAGGGAAAAGGCGTCAGCTACTGCGCAGTCTGCGATGCGTTTTTCTATCGCGGAAAAGATGTTGCAGTGCTCGGGAACGGCGCATATGCACTGCACGAGATAGGCGATCTTTCGGGAGTCGTAAAAAGTATCACTCTGCTCACAAACGGCGTCGAACCGAACGGAGACTTCGGCAATATAAAAATCATAACCGATCCGATAGATTCACTTTACGGCGAAAACAGGCTCAGCGGAGTTAAATTCAAAGACGGTTATAGCCTGCCTGTTTCCGGGCTGTTTATCGCACTCGGGAGCGCCGCCGCAAGCGACCTTGCAAAGAAAGTCGGCGCACCGGTTGAAGGAAACTCGATAAAAGTCGGCGCCGATATGTCAACGGGGCTGCCGGGGCTTTTCGCCGCCGGAGACTGCACGGGCGGTCTGCTGCAAGTAAGCGTCGCCGTCGGCGAGGGCGCAAAAGCGGCGATGAGCGCGATAAAATTCGTAAAATCATCCGGCGGGAGGAACGGCAATTGAAAAGTTTTACTATAGGGAAAAACGACACCAATCAGCGCGTTGACAAATTCATAAAAAAGACCGTTCCGAATCTTCCGGATTCGTTGATGTACAAATACATCAGACTCAAGCGCATAAAGCTCAACGGCAAACGGTGCGAAATATCCACGCGCCTTAAAGAGGGCGACAAAGTGGATATGTACATAAACGACGAATTTTTCGAGCAGCGGTTCGACAGATACGATTTCATGCACGCTTCGACGAATCTCACGGTCATCTACGAAGACGAGAATATAATGCTGCTCGACAAAAAAGTCGGACTTCTTTCGCACCCCGACGAGCGCGAATACAACGACACTCTTCTGACCAGGATAAAGCGCTATCTCTACGAAAAGGGCGAATATAATCCGTCCGACGAAAACTCTTTTTCGCCCGCGCTCATAAACAGAATCGACCGCAACACAGGCGGAATAGTCATGGCCGCAAAGAACGCAGAAGCCCTGAGAATCATGAACCAGAAGCTCAAGGACAGAGAAATAAAGAAATTCTATCTCTGTGTTGTCCACGGAACATTGAAAGAAAAAGAAGGCATCCTGCACGGCTGGCTGACAAAGGATGAAAAGAAGAATCTCGTCAAAGTATTCACCCGTCAGACAGACGGTTCTAAAGAAATAAAGACAAAATACCGCGTGCTCGCGGAAAACAAAGGTATGAGCTTAGTTGAGGTCGAGCTGCTGACGGGGCGCACGCATCAGATAAGAGCGCACTTCGCTTCGATAGGTCATCCCCTGCTCGGAGACGGAAAATACGGGCGCAACTCCATGAACAAGGAGAGCGGATATAAAAAGCAGTTTCTGTATTCATACAAGCTGAAATTCGACTTTGTCACCGATGCGCAGTCGCTCAACTATCTCAACGGCAAGCAGTTTGAAGTCAGGAATGTGTGGTTCAAAGACGCATTTCTAAACGGCGAGCTGTGATTTGATTATGAACTAACTATAAAACTTGCAAATTCGGCTTGTCAAAACTAATAAAATAGTATAAAATAAGAATGTTATAGACCGTCAGGTCAAACCAACCTTAACAAAGAAAGGATGAAAAAGAATGGCAAACAAAGACACTCAGCGGACTTCTGCCGAGTCATACCGTGACGACAGAAAGGCCCGCCTCGCTCAGTCTGCGAAAAAGAGTCAAAAGAAGAGCGAGAAGAGCAAGGCAGCGGCAAAAATAGTCAAAATGGTAGTAGCTATCGTTCTTGCCGTCGTAGTTGCAGGCGGAATCGTTTGGAAGGTTCTCGACGATACGGCCGCTATCAAGAAGAATACAACCGTGTTCTCTTTGGGCGACGATATCCGCGTTTCGGAAGTTGAGTTTACATATTACTACAGCCAGTATCTCAACAATATCTACTCATACGCTCAGCAGTACGCAAGGTACGGCATGAACATCGGCATTGACCCGACAAAGTCGCCGGATGAGCAGAACTACGGCACCGATGCCGACGGAAAAGAAATGCTTCTTTCCGATTATCTCAAGAATGAGACCATCTCCGCCCTCCAGACCTACAAGATTCTCTATGCCGAAGCTATCAAGGCAGGCTACAAGCTCACAGACGACGAGCAGAAGTCAATTGACGATCAGGTCGAGGAGCTCAGAAACACCGCCGCAGAGAACAAATACTCTCTCAACGCCTACCTCAAGGCGAGCTACGGCAAGGGTATAAACGAGAAGTTCCTGCGCAAGCAGCTCGAGATGCAAAATATCGTTTCGAGATACCAGAGCGACACCGCAAAGAAGCTCACCGATTCTTACAGCGCCGCCGACATAAAGGCTGTCTACGACAAGGATCACAGCGCATATAACGCAGTTGATGCAAGAACCCTTTCGTTCGCAATAGAGACTCTCACTGCAAAGGACGGCGAGACCTCTGAGCAGCTTGCCGCCCGCCAGAAGGCCGCTGCCGCAAAGGTCAAGGCTGAGGCTGAAGCCGCTCTCAAAGCCTGCACCAGCGAAAAAGCTTTCCTTGAGCAGGCAAAGAAAAAGAACAGCTCCACCGAAAACTATGACGCGGAGTCCGCAACTGCCCTCAACGAGGCCGCAAAGTCAACCATCACCTCCTATGTCTCCGAGGACGCCGCAAAGTGGGCGTTTGACAGCGCGAGAAAGGCAGGAGATGTCAAGCTCTTTGAAGTCGGCAGCGACGGCAACGCGAGCTCATATGTTATCCTCTATATCAACAAGGGCAGCTACGCTCCCATGGCCTCGAACGTAAGACATATTCTCATCTCGTTCACCGACAATGCAAGCTCGTCCTCCGAGGCAACCGACGAGCAGAAGAAGGTCGCAAAGGCTTCCGCCGACAAGATCTACAAGGAGTGGCAGAGCGGAGCTAAGACCGAAGATTCCTTCGCAGCTCTCGCAAAAGAAAAGTCCAAGGATACCGGAAGCGCCGCTGACGGCGGACTTATAAGCGGCATCACCTCAAGCGCCAACTACGTTGAGTCCTTCCGCAACTGGGCTACCGATAGCAGCAGAAAGGTCGGCGACACCGGCATTGTCGAGTCCGAGTACGGCTACCACATCATGTACTATTCGGGCAGTGACTACGCTTGGAAGAGCGCCATTCGCTCCACAAAGGCCAGCGAGGACTTTGAGAAGCAGCTTGACGAGCTTGAAGGCTCCGACGAGTACAAGCTCAACAAGAAGGACAAGAATATCGATAAGGCAGTCAAGGACTTCCTCAAGACCTTCAAGCAGAGACTCGCAATGAGCAACAGCACCGCAAAGAAGAGTAGCCACTAAGCAATAAAAAATTGTCCCTCGGGAGTAAAAACTTCCGAGGGATTTTTTTCGTACATAAAACATGCCCGGGACATTTATATCCCGGGCTATATTTTTTATTCGTCCGCAAGAGCGGCTTTTATCATTATCGCACACTCAAGTCTCTTCTGCTCAAGAGCACACGAGAGCTTGTGCGGCTTGAAGATGGTGTCGTTATACTGCATGTTATTAGCGTTGCATCCGCCGCTGCAATAGAACTTCGCCCAGCAATCGGCGCACTCTTCTTTTGAGTAGATGTTCGCTTTCGAGAACATCTTCTTCATCTTGTAGTCGATAGAATCGTCAAGCACGCTGCCCATCTTCCACTCGTCCATGCCCACGAACTGATGGCAGGGATAAATATCGCCCTCCGGAGTGACGGCAACATACTCGTTGCCGCAGCTGCACCCGCGAAGTCTCTTGATAGCACACGGTCCCTGATCAAGATCGATCATGAAATGGAAGAAGTTGAAGCTCGTACCGTTCTTCTTTCGCTCTATAAGTATCTTTGAAAGCTTCTCATATTCCTCTGCAATAGCCGGAAGATCGCTTTCGGTCAGCGCATACGGCAGCTCGGGATCTGTCACAACGGGTTCGACAGAAATCTGATCGAATCCAAGCTCGTTGAGATGCAGAACATCATCGGTGAAGTCAAGGTTATATTTTGTAAACGTACCGCGGACATAATATTCCTTGTCCCCTCTTTCGGCGACAAGCTTCTGATACTTCGGAACGATTATGTCATAGCTGCCCTTTTTATTGACAGTCGGGCGCAGACGGTCGTTGACTTCTTTTCTGCCGTCGAGCGAGAGAACGACGTTCGACATCTCGCGGTTGATAAAATCAATACTGTCATCGTCGAGCAGAATACCGTTTGTGGTCATTGTAAAACGGAAATTCTTGTTGTGCTCTTTCTCGATCGATCTTGCATACTCGACAACTTTTTTAACAACATCGAGATTCATGAGCGGCTCGCCGCCGAAGAAATCAAGTTCGAGGTTGTGTCTGTTTGCAGAATGTTTGATAAGGAAATCTATCGCAGCCTTGCCGACCTCAAAAGGCATGAGCTTTCTGCCGTGGCCGAAATCGCCTTGAGCGGCAAAGCAATACTCACAGCGGAGATTGCAGTCGTGCGATATGTTGAGGCACATAGACTTTATCGGTGCCTCGGTGAGCATATCTGCAAAGGGTCTGTAGGTATCCTCGGAGAAAAGAGAATCGTCATCACACAAAGCCTTGAGTTCGGCATAAGTGTCGATGATATCCTGCTTATCAAACCCTTCGTTCACAAGAGTTGAGATAATCTCATCGGGACATTCGCCCTTGAGCTTTTCCGTAAAGAAATCAAGCAGTCTGTATGCAAGCTCGTCCACAATGTGAACGGCGCCGCTGTTTGTGTCAATGACTATATAGTAGCCGTTGAGAAAATATTTATGTATCATATACGCCGGGTCTCCCCGCTTTCGCTCCTTTTAGCCGCGTTACTATCGGCAAATTGTTTCAGACAGAATTTTAGGGACAGGCGCAAAGCCTGCCCCTAATTTACGTTCAAATCAGATTACTTCTCGCACTTCTGGTTAGCAACGGTGCAGGAAGTCTTGCAAGCTGACTGGCAGGAAGCCTGGCACTCGCCGCAGCCACCCTTAGCAGCACTCTCCTTAAGATTCGAAGCGTTGATTGTCTTGATGTGTTTCATGATATAACACCTCCAAAAATTTTACTGAAATGATTATAACATAATAGTCCTGGTATTGCAAGTACAATTATTTCGTGCCGAAGATTCTGTCGCCGGCGTCGCCGAGACCGGAACGATATAACCGTGATCGTTGAGCTTCTCGTCCTTTGCAGCGGCGAAGATATCAACATCGGGATGAGCCTTGCTGAGAGCTTCAAGTCCCTCGGGAGCTGCAATGATGCACATAAACTTTATAGACTTGGGATTTCTCTTCTTGATCTGGGTTATAGCATCGATAGCCGAGCCGCCGGTGGCAAGCATGGGATCGAGAACAATAACATCGCGCTCGCCGATATCGCTGGGCAGCTTGCAATAATATTCAACAGGCTGCAGGGTTGCGGGATCGCGGTAAAGACCGATGTGACCGACTCTGGCGGAAGGAACAAGGGTCAGGACGCCGTCAACCATACCGAGACCGGCTCTGAGAATCGGGACAAAAGCAAGCTTCTTGCCCGCAAGAGCCTTTGTGGTCATCTTCGAAACGGGAGTCTCGATCTCAACATCCTTGAGAGGAAGGTCTCTTGTAGCCTCGTAGCACATGAGCATAGCAATCTCGCCAACAAGAGTGCGGAACTCTTTGGAAGCGGTGTGCTTGTCTCTGAGGATAGACAGCTTATGCTGAATAAGCGGGTGATTTGTTATTGTTATGTTTGCCATTTTTGAACTCCTCCAGATATATATAATTTGAAAATTTCTGACTTCTTTATTTTGAGAACTTCTCGTTCTCTATAGCCATGACCTGATCGATTCTTCTCTGGTGTCTCTCCTCGCCGCTGAAAGGCGTGTCAACGAAGAGATCGACCATATCGAGTGCAAGACCTGCGCCTATAACTCTGCTGCCAAGGCAAAGGACATTTGCATCGTTATGGAGTCTTGTCATGCGCGCGGAGAAAGTATCTGCGCAGTTTGCAGCTCTGACTCCCCTGACCTTATTTGCCGCCATCGAGATGCCGACGCCGGTACCGCAGCAGAAAATGCCGAGCTTGCACTCGCCGGACGCGACTGCCTCGCCCGCTATCTTCGCAAAAACAGCATAGTCAACGGACTTGTCGCTGTCAGTTCCGAAGTCCTTGACATCAAAGCCTCTCTCTAAAAGATGTTTTTTGATTTCCTCCTTGAGAGGATATCCTGCATGGTCAGCAGCAAGAGCTATCATGATAATTTCTCCTTTTGATTTATTGATTATGAGACTTTTTCAGGCTGAGTTCACGCTCCGCCTGCGAAGGTCTCAGATATACGGGCAAAAGTTGAGCCGGAGGAATGAAGTCCATATTCTCGCACACGGCGGCGCAAGCGGCTCCGTATGCACGCTGAAAACGCCTGCTGTCCTGCGCGAGGCTAACGCTCTTAAAACTGTCTTTAACAGCCTGATAAGCGATATGCGCTCCGTCTCCGACACAAATTATACGCTCATTTGCATATTTTTCAAGTATTTCCGGAAGTTTTGATGCGGGAATTGCGTCATCTTCGGTCAATCTCTCGACTTTTCCGTCAAAACAGCGGAATATTGCTGAATAGACTTGCGAACATCTTGCATCCATTGCACAGCAGGCAATGCAGTTATCATAGCGCAGATTATAAGCCATCGCTTTGAGAGTAGAAACGCCGCAGCACTTCGTCTCATTGGGCATTGCAAGCCCCTTCACGGCGGCGATACCTATTCTTATACCAGTAAACGAACCGGGACCGTCGGTTATAACGCAGCCGTCAATATCTGACATTGTGAGGCGTGCGAGGCTGAGAACGGAATCGACCATAGGGAGAAGAGTCTCACTGTGCGTGAGTCCGGCATTGACAAATGCTTCGCTTATCAGCTGCTCGCCGTCGGTTATCGCGGCGCTCGCTGTTTTGGCGGACGAATCAAGCGCGAGTATCTTCAATTTCGGCACCCCTCTCCAAAGTAATTATGCGTTCATTCTCGTTATCATTCTTGGATATCGAAACTCTAATCGAATTTCTGGGCAGACAGTTCTCGATAATTTTCGCTCCACTCAATCACGAGCACCCCGCCCATATCGAGATAATCCAAAAAATCCGGTTGAATAAAGATCGTCCCAGGTAGTAATCCTGTACATGTCAAAATGATAAATCGGTATATCCGCCGGATATTCATGCACAAGCGCAAAGGTCGGGCTGCTGACTTCGCCGTCAAAGCCCATTCCGTGTGCGAGTCCTCTGGTAAACGCAGTTTTGCCTGCGCCGAGATCACCGAACAGGGCGACAACATCCCCTGCTTTGAGGCTTTTGCCGAGCTGAGAGCCGAACTCCTCGGTCTGTTTTGAAGAATAAGAATGAAAAACCGTCTTCATCTGAAAAATACCGCTGCCTTGCATTAAATTCAAATAATTATATCACACAAATCAAAGATATAAAAGTATTTTACTTGAATTTGATTAAATTTCGCTTTATAATATCAGTATAATTTCTAAGGAGCTGCCAATGAACATACTTCAGGCAATCAAAAGAGGATTAAAAACTACGGACAAACTGCTGATGTTGCTCTGCCTTCTGACATCGCTGTTCGGCGTTCTTATGGTCTACAGCGCCACATACAGCAGCCTTGAGGACGGAAGCCTTATCAGCCGTACGGCGCTTGTCATGCTGCTCGCAGTGATTGTCGGTGTGGCGATGTGCATAGTCATATCATTTATCGACTATGAAATAGTTCTTCGCTTCTGGATGATAATCGGCGGCGTGTGCCTGCTGATGATGCTTCTGCTTTTCCCATTCGGCAGCGGAACAGCAGACAGACCGGATGCAAGAACATGGTTCGATTTCAAAGTCATCAACTTCCAGCCGTCCGAGCTTTTCAAGATAGCGTTTATAATAACATTCGCCGTTCATCTCGACTATGTCGGCGAGGATATAAACAAACTCAAGAACGCTCTGCTTCTCTGCGTTCACGGCGGAGTTCCGGCACTGCTTGTCATTCTGACCGGCGACCTCGGCTCTGCGCTCGTATTCGTCTCGATATTCATCGGCATGATGTTTGCATCGGGTCTTGCCGCAAGATATTTTGCGGCTGCAGGAGCTGTTATCCTTGCGGCGGTTCCCGTGCTCTGGTTCGCATTCTTCAGCGACTTCCAGAAAGGTCGTATTCTTGCCGTATACGCTCCGAGCAAACTTGACACGGCGCTTTATAAGAAATATATCTTCCAGCAGCAGCAAAGCGTCAACGCCATCGGCAGCGGAAGATTTTTCGGACGAGGGTTTCTCAAAGGTGCGTATACTCAGTCGCACTCGGTCCCCGTCAATGACAGTGATATGATATTCTCCGTTATCGGCGAAGAGCTCGGATTTGTCGGCGCTTTTGCAGCGCTTGCGCTTATAGCGCTTATAATAGTCAAGATAGTATTTGTCGGCAAACAGGCTAACACAAATATGGGTTCGCTCATCTGCTACGGCACTGCGGTTATGATAGGCTCGCAGGCTATCATGAACATCGGAATGTGTTTGAAGCTTCTCCCCTGCATCGGCATCACGCTGCCGTTTTTCAGCTCCGGCGGCTCATCAAACCTCTGCATATATATCGCGATCGGGCTTGTCATGAGCATCTACAGGTGCAGTCAACGCGGTGAGGTAACAAACTTCAGATATAACAGGATAAGCACACCTTTCAACTAAATAAAAGACGCTGTACGAAATACTACAGCGTCATATTATATTTTCAGACAAGGAGATCAAAATGAGTCAAGCAGTTAAACCCGTAAGAGGTTCAACGGAACAGCCCGACCACATAATGCTCAGCATAAAGGGCGACGCCGCAACCTCGATGACCGTCACCTGGAGAACCTGCACAGATATCAAGGAGGGCTATGTTCTCTACCGCGAGGACGGCAACAGTGAAGTTATGCGCGCCGATGCGGCGACAGAAGTTTTCAAGAGCGACATCGACATAAGCAATATGTTCTGGGCAGACCTCACAGGGCTCAAGCCGGACACTAAATATTTCTACACCTGCGGCAATGACAAACACAGGAGCGAGGAGTTCTATTTTTCAACCGCGCCCGAGAATCTCACGAAATTCAAATTCCTCTGCGTATCGGATCAGCAGAAGGGCGAACCGTTTGACTGCCCGGACTATTCGCATTTCAACGGATTTGTCAAAGAGATGCTCGAAAAGAACCCCGACACCCGATTCATTCTGACCGGCGGCGACAATACCGACTGCGGACAGCACGAGGTTCAGTGGAACGGCGCGTTCAGCGGACTTGTCGGAATATCCGAGCACATCCCGTTTATGATGACTCTTGGCAACCACGATAACCGCGGATTCAAGGACTATAAAAACGCCGTAGGCAGATATTACGCCGAACCTGCGGAGTTCTTTGACAATCAGTTCAAAGGCTCATATGCCTATAATGGCCCTGAAAACTGGAAAACGGAGAACTACACTTTTGACTACGGCAATGTACATTTTGCAATACTCGGAATAAACGGTCCCGAAGAAGTCAATGAATGGCTTATAAAAGACCTCGACGCCTGCGATAAGCAATGGAAAATAGGATCATATCATTTCCCGATATGCTATTCCGGCTCGGACTGCCAGAATTATGATGCATATCCCGTCATGCGCGAGGGAATGGAGAAGCTTGACATACTCTTCTCGGGTCATGAGCACAATTTTTCAAGGAGCTTCCCCGTCAGAAACGAAGAAATTTTCGACAGACCGTCGCAGGGAACTATACACTATATGCTCGGCAACTCGAATCTGAATCCGCCCGGAACACGCGCCGTTCCGAAGGTCTGGCACAGCGCCTTCTATTCTCAGGAGGAGATGGTCTCGATGGTCGTTGTCGTCGAGGTTGACGGACCGAAGATAACGCTGACCGCCCATCTCAACGACGGACGCATTGCCGACCGCTGTGTGATAAACAAAGAGACTGATTCGATTGATCCGCCCGCGCTCGCACCTATATACAACACAACGCGGATGAAGTTCAAGGGCATGGATCTCGGTCTCTGCCAGTACACGACCCCATGCGAATTTAAAGACGGAATATGGTTCGCTCCCCTTTCCGTTCTCGTCGGATTCATCGGCGGCGAAGTCAGAAAGACTCCAGGCAAGGTGTATCTTGACGTTTACGGCCACAATGCGGAATTCACGCTTGACAGCGACGTGGCGCAGACCGACCGTGGCGAGCTCAAGCTTCCCGCAAAGGTCTACAGAGGCAAGAGAGATCAGCTCTACATACCGCTCGACGGAGTTAAGGCGTTTGAAATGCGCTGGGCATATGCGCCGCGCAATAATTTCGTTTCTATAGAGCACGAGAGCGAAGACAAGCCGATAACCGTTCAGCCCTAAAAATATACAGCAAAACGCCGGACAGCGTACACAGCCGTCGCGTTTTTTATGTTGTTTGTTCCTGCCGCTTTATTCCGAAAATGAGTCTGAGTATTCCGGAAAAAAGTTTAGGGCTTCTGACTACTACCACTTTCATCTCATTCTCACCCTCCGTCACCAAAAGCTTCGTGAGGCGGTGCAGATAAGCAAAAGCAGGATGAGCATAAGAATAATGAACAGCGAATACGGGAAGAATTTTGCGGCGATTATCCCGGCCGCAAATGAAATTATTATGATACATACAGACCCGTCTCTGCCGCATCCGCATCTTCTCACGCTCGCCACCGCCCTTACATATAACAGTCTCGCCTTCAGTCCATTATATACAAAGCGCGGCGTTTGCGTTACTTTATTTCTTTTCCCATTCTTTTATATCTTTTGCTTCGTTGTAGAGCGCAATATAGCTGTTGTGGCGCGATTCGCTGATTTCGCCCGATTCAACGGCGGCAACTATTTCGCAGCCCTTGTCATTAATGTGCCTGCATGAAGTAAACCTGCATTTTCCGAGATATTTTTCAAACTCTGGGAAACAAAACGGAAGTTCGTCAACAGGTATCATCTCGCTGTTCTCTCCGGTCAGGGAAGAGAATCCGGGCGTATCCGCAACATATCCGCCGCAAAGCTTATAGAGTTCAACAGCTCTTGTCGTGTGTCTGCCTCTGCCGAGCTTGTCGCTTATTTCACCTGTTTTCAGCGAAAGTTCGGGGGCGATGAGATTAAGAAGCGACGACTTTTCCAACGCCGGTATTGCCCGCAAAAGCACTTATATGGCCGCTGAGCATGGACCTTCACTTCGTCTGGCTCCCCTGCCGTCGCGGCTCGACACCGAAAAGAACGGTATGCCCGCTTTTTCATATATACCGCGAAGCTCGGAAGTGTCTCCGAGGTCGTCTTTTGTGATTACTATAACCGGCTCTATAATTCTTCCAGCAAGCTATCGCAGTCATTTGTCAATTATCAGCGTGCTCGGACTCGGGTCGCGTACGGACGAAAGAATAAACAGCCTATCAAGGTTTGCAACCGGCGGGCGCATCAGCTCGCTGCGGCGCGGATATATCTTTTCGATAGTGTTGTTTGCCCCGTCCTCGCCAATTAGTATATCAACTTCATCGCCGACGAGCGGCTTCTGTCCGCTTTTGCGGAAGATTCCGCGGGCTTTGCACTCAAATACCGCATCGGCGGTCTCCACAAAGTAGAGACCACCGATTCCTTTTAATATTATTCCTTTTTTGACATCTGCCATAACAAAGACCTTAGCCGACAAACTTGCCGACGGTTATAGTTACTGTTGTGCTCAAAGGATATGCTTTGGAGCTGTTCTTCGGGGTCTGAGAAATAACCTTTCCGTTCTTCGAGGAATCGACAACGCTTATATAATTGACTTCAACGGAGGTAAAGCCGTGACTCTTGAGAATGCTTATCGCCGAAGCTTCATTGCTGCCGACAACATTGGGGATTGTCGAACTTTCGGAAACATCATGTCGCTTGACATTTGATATCTCCGCAGGGCTCTTTGTGAAGTCAACATTGCACTCATAATACAGCTCGGAGTCAATATAGACCTTGATGTGGTTGCTGCTGCCGGAACCGTTTACGGTTATGGTATACTCGCTTCCGTCGAGAATAACGCTTTGATCCATAAAGACATTATTGTTGTTTGCAGCCTTTATGGACTTAGAAGTGCCGCTCGAATATTTGGGAAGCGTTATGGTTATATTCGCCTCGGAAGAAGCCGCAACACCTGTGCTGACGGTAACTCTTATCTTCGTTCCCTCAGGCACTTTCTCGCCCTCGGCATAGCTCTGCTCGATAATAGTGCCCTTGGGCTTATCGCTATTCTTCTCATCTATTGTCTCATCAAGAACAAGGTTGAGAGACTCGAGTATAGCCTTTGCGTTCTCGACATTTTCATCTATAAGCTTGGGAACTTCGATAAGCTCCTGCTCGCTCGCATAATAAATCGTTATTGTCGAGCCCTTTGACACCTGTCTGCCGTATTCCGGCGAGGTGCTAAGAACAGTACCCGCCTTTTCCGTGCTCTGCTGAGGAACGGAGTAGACCTCAAAGCCCGCGTTCTTGAGCTTTGTTATAGCATCGTTGAGCTGATACTTGAGAACATTCGGAACAGATGCTTTTTCTTCACTGACCGCGACGGTAACGGTGATAACATTGTTGGACTTATCAACCTTTGTGCCTGCCGCAGGATCCTGCGCATAGACCTGACCGGGCTCATAGAAGCTGTTCTGGACTTCGTTGACTTTGATAACAAAGTTCTTATAATCGTCGTTGCCGAGAATTTTCCTCAGCATAGTTTTTATTTATGAGCTTAGGCACAGTAAGCTTTCTGTTGAAAACATCCGTGAACGAATACAGGCAAATAAGAACTATCGCGAGAACAGCAACGAATCCGATAACGATTCCGGAAAGAATCGGTATCATCTTATTTTTCTCTGTAGTCTTGTTGGTCTCTTCCGGTGCCGGCTGCGGGTTGTCTATAACACGCGTGTCGCTGGAGTTAGCCATGGGTACAGTGACCGGTGCGGTCTTGTCAACAAACTTTGTCGGCTCGTTGTCGACAAAATAGCTGTAATCAAACTTTATCGATGGGTTGCGCTTGAACTCTTCAAGATCAAGAATCATCTCAGCAGCGGACTGATATCTGTCTTTCGGATTCTTCTGCATAGCGCGCATGGTTATCTGCTCGAGTCCCTCGGGGATGGAGCTGTTTATCTCACGCGGCTTTACCGGGTCTGTCTGAAGCTGCATAATGGCGACCGAGACGGAATTATCCGACTGGAAAGGCAGCTGACCCGTGAGCATCTCGTACATAACGACACCGACGGAATAGATATCCGACTTGTCGTCGGTTATATCTCCTCGAGCCTGCTCGGGGCTGATATAATGAACCGAGCCAATTGCGGTATCGGTCATTGTTCTCGTTTCGCTTCTGCTGAATCTTGCAATGCCGAAATCGGTAACTTTGATAGTACCGTTTTCAAGAAGCATTATGTTCTGCGGCTTGATATCGCGGTGAACAATGCCCTTGTCATGAGCGTGCTGAAGTGCGCGGAGGATCTGCGTTGTAAAATGCACGGTCTCCTTCCACGATATAACGCCCTGCTGCTCAATATACTCCTTGAGCGTGATGCCCTCAACATACTCCATAACGATATACTGGAGCTTGTCGCCATAGCTGACATCATAAACCTTGACTATGTTCGGATGAGAAAGCACAGCTATCGCCTTGGACTCATTCTTGAATCTGCGGCGGAACTCCTCGCTTGCAAGGAACTCATCCTTTAGAATTTTGACGGCAACCGTCCTGTCGTCGATATTGTCGTAGGCTTTATAGACAACCGCCATTCCGCCAACGCCAATGACTTCCTGAAGTTCATACCTTCCGTCAAGTCTTTTTCCGACATAATTATCCATTAAATCTCACACTCCTGTTGGGATACAGAAACCTAAAACGCCATTGCAACAACAGTGATATTGTCCCCGCCGCCGTTCTCGTTGGCAAGGTTTATCAGCCTGTCTGCAAACTCGTAATAATGATTGTCTCTGGTGGCATTATATATATCATCGGTCTCAACATAATTAGTCAGACCGTCAGTGCAAATGATAATAACGTCTCCCTCATCAAGAGTATCCTGATAATAATCCGTCTCTATGTCCGCGCTCACTCCGAGCGCTCTTGTGATTATATTCTTTCGAGGGTGATCCTTAGCCTGTTCCTGAGTCAACTCGCCGTGTTCAACCATATCCTGAACAACCGAATGGTCTCTCGTGAGCTGGGTTATACCCTCCTGCGAAATGCGGTAAGCTCTGCTGTCTCCGGCATGAACGAGATAAAGCTCTTTGTCTCTTATCATGGCGGCAACGACCGTCGTGCCCATGCCGTTGAGGCTCTCAACCGAGCATGACATTTCATAAATAGAAGAATTGGCATTCTCGACAACAGAGGTCAGAAGATTTTTTATCGATCTGTCGCTCATTCCGTGCTGGTAGCCGGAGGCTATTTTTTCGCTGATCATCTTAACGGCAGTCTGGCTGGCAACGCTTCCGCCCGCCGCGCCGCCCATACCGTCGCAGACAACAGCCCAAACTACGCCGCCGGGAAGCTCTCCCGCAGCGAACGAATCCTGATTGTCTTTTCTGACTTTTCCCTGGTCTGTCTTTGCAACAATTTTCATATCTTCCCCCGGAAATTGAGAAAATTCCGAATTGAGCTTACTGCTCTTTTATTTTACGAAGCCGAAGCTGGCCGCACGAAGCATCTATATCAGAGCCGAGCTTCCGCCTTACCGTAACATTTATCGATTTCTTTTCGAGTATGCTTATAAATTGTTCAATGCGCTCCGGCGTTGACGGTTTATAAGGACTCTCGGCAACCTCGTTGACAGGTATGAGATTGACATGACACAGCATACCTTTCAAGAGTGCCGCAAGCTTCTGAGCGCACTCGTCGCTGTCATTGACTCCGCCGAGCATTGCATATTCAAACGATATTCTTCTCGAAGTTACCTTTGCATATTCACGGCACGCCGGCATCAGCTCGTCGAGCGAATACCGACGGTTGATCGGCATTATCTTTGATCTGAGCTCGTTATACGGCGCGTGAAGCGATATCGAAAGCGTGAGCTGAAGCTTTTTTTTACAAGCAGTTTGTATATCCCGGGAACTATTCCGCAGGTGGAAAGCGATATATTTCTCATGCTTATGTTGAGCCCGTCTTCACAGGTCACAAGCTCAAGAAAACGCATAACATTATCAAAATTATCAAGCGGTTCACCCATGCCCATGAGGACAATATGGGAGATTCGGATATTCTCATCGCGCTGAGCGGTATATATCTGACCGAGAATTTCCGACGGAAGCAGACTTCTGACATAACCACCCAAAGTGGACGCGCAGAACGAGCAGCCCATTTTGCAGCCTATCTGAGTCGAGACGCAGATAGTATATCCGTACTTATATTTCATCAAAACGCTTTCGGCATATTCATTGCCGCCGAAACCGAAAAGGTATTTAACCGTTCCATCCTCTGCGGATACCTGCTTGCGCTCGATAGTGCACTTTTTAAGCGGCAATTCTTCTTTCAGCTTCTCGCGCAGAGACAGCGGAAGATTGGTCATCTCATCGTAATCGAGAGCGCATTTCTGATGGATCCACGAATAGATCTGCTTCGCTCTGTATGACTGAAGTCCCATCTCGGAAAGAGCCGCAGAAAGCTCGGTAAAGTTCATTGACTTTACATCAGTTGTATTCAAAAGCTCACTCCGTTCTGGTAAATGCGGCGATAAAGAAGCCGTCCGTTCCATGTATCTGAGGCATCAAAGTCAAGTAATTTTCGTTGCCGTCTACCCTTTTTATGTCAGGGAAAAGCTTAACAGCCTCAAAATTTTTATGTTCGCTGAGAAACTTGTTGCAAATCTCAGAATTCTCTGCCGGATTCAGCGAGCAGGTAGAATAGACTAACCGACCGCCAACTTTGACATATTCAGAGGATGAACACAGGATATCATACTGCAAAACAGGTAATTTGTCAATATCTTCAAGGGTTTTATAGCGTATCTCGGGCTTTCGGCGGAGTATTCCGAGTCCCGAACAAGGTGCGTCGCACAAGACCCTGTCCGCTTTCTTCAAAGCCGGATTAACTTTTGCGGCATCGTTAGGTATAACCGCGATGTTATCGAGCCCGAGTCTTTCCGCTCCGTTTTCTATAAGAGCGAGTCTCGATGGATAAACATCCATGGCAAGTATTTTGCCTTTACAATTTGTCAGTTCGGCAAGTGTAAAGCTTTTACCTCCGGGTGCTGCGCACATATCGTATACAGTATCTCCCGGCTGCGGGTCGAGCGCCATGCAGCAAAGCTGCGACGAAAGATCCTGCACATGAAAAAGTCCTTTTTTATATGCATCAAGATGCTCCACCGCGCCGCCGTTCACCAATTCAAGTGCGTTCGGGAAGCCGTCGATTTTCCTACCATCAACACCCTGCCGGGCTAATATCTCTATAAGCTCGTCCGCTGTACATTTCTGTGTATTCACACGGACAAATATCTTCGCGCGCTCAGACATTGCCTCAAATATTTCGCAGGCAGTCCTGTCAGAATAAGCATCAACAAAGAGCTTAACAGTCTGCTCCGGAACGGAATATTTGACGCTCATAAATTTGAGTCTATCCGATTCATCGGGCAGCTGCAATCCGTTTGAAGCCACTTTTCTAAGCACTGCATTTACAAGTCCCGCCGCAAACTGCGCACGGTTGTTTTGACGAGTTTCACGCTCTCGTTGACCGCCGCGCTCTCAGGGATCCTGTCCATAAACAGCAGCTGATAAGCTCCGATGCGCAGCGCAATGAGCACCTCCGGCTTGAGCTTTTTCAGCGGCTGACGCAAATAAAGTGCGATGTCATAATCAAGCGTAATAAGCCTTTCGAGCACGCCGTATACGAGTGCCGTCAAAAGAGCTGACTCGCCGTCGGCCCCGTCTTTCGACGAGAGCTGTGCATCGAGAGCAAGATTCGAATACGCCCCGCTGCGCTCGACTTTATAAAGTATTTCAAACGCGCTCTGGCGTGCGCTCTTACTCATTAACGATACACTCCGTTCAATTTCTTCGATTTCTGCCGCTGAAGCGTATAACAAACCTCAGCAGATTTGCAAGCGCCACGAGAAGCGACGCAACATATGTCATTGCCGCCGCAGAAAGCACTTTTCTTGCGCCTGCGCGCTCGTCATCGTCCAGGACACCGGTTTCTTCAATAACTTTCAGCGCTCTGCGGCTCGCATTGAACTCGACCGGCAGAGTGACAAGCTGAAACACTGCGATAAGTGCATAGAGCAGCAGACCGAATGTGATGAGCGGCTCAAAGCTGAGAATATATCCCAATATTGCAAGCGGCAGACCTATAGTTGAACCGATATTGCAGACAGGGATAATCGCGTTTCTGAGTTTTTATCGGCATATAGCCCTCTGCATGCTGCGCGGCGTGCCCTGCCTCGTGGCATGCAACGCCTATGGCGGCTATAGAAGTGTTGTTATAGACTTTATCCGAAAGTCTTATAACATTCGTCCTCGGGTCATAGTGATCCGTTAAGTCGCCCGCTACGCGCTCTATGCGAACATCGTTTATTCCGTAATATTTGAGTACCTGCATCGCCGCCTGCGCGCCGGTAAGGCCGCGCGAGCTGAGTCTTTTTGACTGCGAAGCGAAAGTGGTCTTTACTTTTATCTGTGCCCACAGCGCAATAAGCATCGCCGGGACAACGAGAATCAGAAAATAGTAATCATAGTAATACATCCAGCCCATAAGCCGAACCTCCTAATGGTCATTCAAAGAATGCGCCCTTTTCAATCGGATTGCCGCGCAGGAAATCCTGAGCCGGCATCGCCCGTTTTCCGGGAGCCTGAAGAACGAGTATCTCAACGGCGTTGCCGTCTCCGCAGGAGACAACAAGGCGTTTGCCGCTTTCAATTATCTCTCCCGGCTTTCCGCTGCACGCACCCGCAAGGCGCGACAAATGTATCTTTATTACCTTGCCGTCGAATTCGCCCGACGCACCCGGCCATGAATACAATCCTCTTATCTTATCATGTATATGCTGTGCGGTATCATTCCAATCTATTTTTGAAAGCTCCTTGGTAAGTATAGGAGCATATGTGCTCTTTTCGTTATCCTGCTTCACAGGATGGAGATCGCCCGCCTGAAGCGCAGATATAGTCTCGCGCATGACTTCCGAGCCAAGTGATGACAGCCTGTCATGGAGTTCTTCGGCGGTCTCGTTTTCGCCTATTTCAACGCTCTTTGAGATAAGCATATCTCCAGTATCAAGTCCCTCGTCCATCTGCATGGAGGTGACTCCGGTGCGCTTTTCTCCGGTGATTATAGACCATTGAATGGGTGCTGCGCCGCGCAGTTTCGGGAGCAGCGAGGCGTGCATATTGATGCAGCCGTACTTCGGCGCATGGATAAACTCACCGGGAAGTATCTTTCCGTAGGCGACGACTATCGCAAGGTCTGCATTGAGCGACTTAAAAAGCTCTTTTGCTTCGTCTGTTTTCAGTGTTTTCGGCTGATATACGGGGATATCATATTTAAGTTGCAAGCTCTTTACGGGCGGCGGAGTCAGAACGCCGTGGCGTCCTTTGGGCTTGTCCGGCTGAGTGAACACAGCGCAGACATCGTGTCCGTCGTCTATAAGTGCCTGAAGGCACGGAACGGAAAAATCCGGAGTGCCCATAAAAACTATTCTCATAAATTCTCCTTATGCTCCATCGGGTCTGCGAGTCTCTGAGTGAACAGGATTCCGTCAAGGTGATCTATCTCATGACAGAAGCATCTCGCCTTGAGTCCCTCGCCCTTTAGAACCTGCCACTTGCCGTTTCTGTCCTGCGCCTTGACTTTCACCACCGCCGGGCGGATAGTCGTGCCGTACTCTCCGGGGATTGAAAGGCAGCCTTCGGCTTCGCGCTGTTCGCCGTCGCGGAAGATTATCTCGGGATTCACGAGTTCAATGCAGCCGTCGCCGACATCGAGGACAACTACCCTCTTGAGAATACCGACCTGCACCGCCGCAAGACCGCAGCCGTCGTTTGCATACATTGTCTCTTTCATATCGTCAATGAGCTGCGCCAGACGGTCATCAAACTTTTCGACCGTCCTGCTGTGCTTTTTAAGCATCGGATCGCCGAGCTTAACTATGTTTCTCATCGCCATTTTATTGTCCTCCTTCGATCATACGGTTATTTCGGGGTTCATGTCGGCATAGACGGAGACATCTGAGAATTTGCTGTCGCCGTAAAAATCTTTTAGTATCTCCGATATCATACTGCGAAATCCCTTTGTGTTTCTGCATTTTATTATGAGTCTGTATCTGTATTTTTTATTGACGCGCGGCACTCGCGCAGGCAGAGGTCCGAGAACGATAAGCTTTTCGTTTTTATATTCCCCTGCTGTCAGTTCTTTTATTTTGTCGAGCGTACGCTGAGAAGCAACGCGGGTTTTGACTTCGTCCGCGCCGGAAAACCCGACAACGCATATATCGCAAAACGGCGGATATATCATCAAGCGTCTCATGCGTATTTCTGTATTATAGAACGCATCGTAGTCCTGCTTTGCCGCAAGCCTTATTATCTCATTTTCGGGCGTCAGTGTCTGAATAATAGCTTTTCCGGGGTGCTCTCCGCGTCCCGAGCGGCCGACGACCTGAGTGAGCAGCGAAAAAGTGCGTTCAAGGCTTCTGAAATCGTCGTTATAAAGCTGCTGATCGACCGAAACGACAGCCGCAAGCGTAACATTTTCAAAGTTCAAGCCCTTTGCGACCATTTGGGTGCCGACGAGTATATCATAATCGCCTCTCGCGAAAGCATTCAGGCACTCTTCGTGAGCGAATCTCGACGAAGCGGTATCGGTATCCATACGCATAATACGCGCTCCGGGCACGGCCTTTTCAAGCTCGTCTTCTATTCTCTGCGTCCCGAACCCGGCATATCTCAGCGCGGGCTTGTGGCAGGACGGGCACTCCTGCGTAAAGCGCATGGAATATCCGCAGTAATGGCACATCAATCTGCCGTTTGCCGCATGATAGGTCATGGAAATACTGCAATTCGGACAGGTCACAACATCGCCGCACGCAGTGCACGAGACAAATGTATTATATCCGCGACGGTTTATCAGCACTATTGACTGCTTGCCGTCCGTGCGATTTTTGTTCAGTTCTTCTATAAGCTCGCGGCTCAGCTCGCGGTTTTCCGTCTGCTGTTCGTTGCGCATATCAACGGTAATGACCTGCGGAAGCACTGCTTTGCCGTATCTGTTCTTCAGCTCATAGAGAGAATACTTGCCGCTCTTCGCCGCAGCAAAAGACTCGACGCTCGGAGTAGCGGACGCGAGCAGAGTCAAGCCTTTATGCCATGCGGCACGGTATCTTGCCACGCTTTTGGCGTTATAGCGCGGAGTCTGCTCAGATTTATATGTATGCTCCTGCTCTTCGTCGATTATTATAAGTCCGATATTTTCAAGCGGTGCAAAGCCGCAGAACGGGTGCCTATAACTATTTTTGCATCGCCGTTCTTGACGCGCTTCCACTCATCAGCTCTTTCTCCGGCGGACAGCGCACTGTGAAACACCGCAACACCGTCATTGTATCTCGAATGAAACACCGAAAGCGTCTGCGGGGTCAGCGAAATTTTCCGGCACCATAACTATAACCGTCTTATTATCCGCAAGAACCGCGTCTATGAGCTTCAAATAAACTGATGTTTTGCCGCTTCCGGTAACGCCGTAAAGAAGTGCAGTCTTACCCGTACCGCCTTTATAGTCCTCGAGTAGACCGTCATAGGCTTTCTGCTGTTCGTCGGTGAGATGTATCTCGCCGCTGTCATATGCGCTTTGCACAGCATATCTGCTGACGAAGCTACGAAGCTCTTCGCGTTCAAAGCATTCGACAACGCTTTTCTTTTCGAGCGCGGATATGACCGACGGCGTATAGCCCGTGAAATAGCACAGCTCTTTGACGCTTACAGAGCCGACATCCTTCAGAACATTGACAACTTCGCTCTGTTTCTTTGTCATCGACACATCGTCCGAACCCTCGCACAGGCGCACCATACGGATGTTATTATCCCCGATGTTGCGCACAGCATCGTCGTTTGCGGCAAGAAGTCCGGCTTTAAGAAGGCGTTCCGGAATATCCGAAGAAACATCAAAGCCGAGATTTTTCAAAAAATTCTCGGGCTTGACATAGCCCGAACGCGAGAGCAGATAGTCATAGACCTGCTTCTCATCGGAGTCGAGCGAAGCAATAACACTCTCATCAACGCCCGGAACAGCGCAGAACGAACGTATTATTTTATGGTTTATCCCGGCGGGCAGCATAGCCTTGACCGCTTCATAGTATGTACAAAAAGTCTGCTCGGATATCCACCGGGCAAGCGACATCATCTCATTACTAAGAAGCGGCGCTTCATCGAGCACCGCTGAGATAGACTTTATTCCTTTTTCCTTGAGTCGAATCGGTCAGCCGCGTGATAATTCCTATGCGCTTTCTGTTGCCGACGCCGAACGGTACGGCAACGCGGCAGCCGACGAGAGCTTTGCCCTCGAGCTGCTGCGGTATGCTGTAATCATAGTCCTTATCGAACGTACAGTTGACGTTCTCGACGGCGACCTGTGCGTACATTTGAGTCACACTCCGTGAAAAAGCGTCAGATGTTGCGGATCTCTTCCGGCTCGATAATGATATATTTGCCGCTGAGGATCTCATCGATAGCCATGGAAACGGGCTTCTCGGTAAGGATTATCTGCTTCTCCTCGGCATCTTCGGAGATAGCGCGTGCTCTCTTTGCGGTTGCCGTAACAAGAGAATAACGGCTCAGGTGATTTTTAAGAACGCCTCTGAGATCAGGATTAAACATTGTTGATTACCTCACTTATAATGTTTTTGCAGCGGAAAGTTTTCTGCTTTTCCGCATCAAGAATAGTGCATATATCACTCACGGCATATGAAACTATGTCGTTGATGACTATGTAGTCATATTCAACGGCGCGCTTTATCTCGTCAACTGCGATGGTAAGGCGGCGCTGGATATCCTCCTCGTCCTCACTCTCGCGGCAGCGAAGTCTCTCTTCGAGCGCTGCCATTGACGGAGGCATAAGGAAGATGCTGACGGCTTCGGGATAGAGCTTACGGATTTTCTCCGCACCCTGAACCTCGATTTTGAGGAACACGGTTCTGCCCTGGGCAAGAAGTTCGTCAACGGGAGCTTTGGGAGTTCCGTAATAATTTATGCCGTACTGCGCATATTCAAGAACCTGTCCCTCATCTATCTTGCGCATGAAATAATCCTTGTCAACGAAATAATAATGTATTCCGTCAACCTCCCACTCGCGTTTTTTGCGCGTCGTCATGGAAGTGGACACTTTGATATTCATGTCGCGCTTGGTAAGCTCGGTCAGAATGGTATCCTTGCCGGAACCCGACGGGCCGGAAAGAATGACCAGAAGACCGTTGTTGTTATTATTCATCGCTTTCTTCCTCCTCAATATCAAGCTCATCGCCGTCATTGTTGAGGCGGTTTGCTACTGTCTCGCTCTGCAGATAAGTAAGAATAACATGGTCGCTGTCGGTTATTATGACAGCGCGTGTGCGTCTGCCGTGGGTCGCATCGATAAGTGTTCCCCTCTCCTTGCAGTCCTGAATTATCCTCTTTATCGGGGCTGATTCGGGGCTGACTATAGCCACAAGACGATTAGCGTTGACCATATTGCCAAAGCCAATGTTTATCAGCTTCATTATGATAATACCTCCGCAGTTATTCGATATTCTGTATCTGTTCTCTGATCTTCTCGATCTCAGCCTTGACATCGACAACGCAGCGCGCTATCTCGATATCCTGAGCCTTTGAACCGATAGTGTTTATCTCTCTGTTTATCTCCTGAACGAGGAAATCCATCTTTCTGCCGATGGCGCCGCCATCCTCTTCAAAGAGCTTTTTAAACTGATCAATATGACTGCGCAGACGAACCGTCTCCTCCGCCACAGCGACCTTGTCGGCATATATCGCCGCCTCGGTCAGCAGGCGCTGCTCGTCCACATGGACATCGCCGAGAACCTCGCGCATTCTCGTGAGGAGCTTTTCGTTATATTCTTTTACGGTCTGCGGAGAACGTTCTTCGATAAACGCGACCTTGTCGATTATGAAATCAAGGCGCGAAGTAACATCGTCCTTGAGCTTTCCGCCCTCGACTGCGCGCATAGCGATAAATCTTTCGAGTGCTTCTGCCGCAACACTGAGAACATCGGCACAAATCTTTTCTTCATCTTCGGGCTCTTTCGAGACGGTGAAGATATCATTCACTCTTGCAAGGTCTGATACTTTTATATCATTCTCAATCCCGCAGGTCTCGGAAAGTTCTTTGTAAGCCGCGAGATAGCCTTTTGCGAGCGCACTGTTGAGCTTGACGACAGCCGATTCTTCGCCCGCCGTGTCTATCTGGACATAACACTCGACCTTGCCTCTTGATATTTTTCCCTGGAAAAAGCTCTTGAGCTTTTCATCAAGGAAGCCGAAATTTCTGGGTACACGCGATGAAAATTCAAAGTATCTGTGATTTACGCTCTTGAGCTCAAGAGTTATATCCATTCCGTCGAACGAGCCTGTTGCCCGTCCGTATCCGGTCATGCTTTTTATCATCGGAAGGACTCCTTTTCGTCGGTCTTTTAAATCATTTTATTTTATCAGTTTAAGCATACATTTGTCAATATGTGAGGCGCATAAAAAGGGTTATTTAGTGCAGTGACCGCAGCTACCCGTAAGAGCGGACGGTATATCGGACTCATAAAAGCCGTTTTTCTCTTCAAAACCGAGAGTTATAAACGGTTCTTTTTCAACTCTGCCGACATTCGCTCGCGCCATATAAGCATTGCGATTTGCGGCAAAATTCAGCGCGCTGCGTACAAGCCCCTCTGCAACGAGCCTGTCCCCGTCACGGGTTTTCACGCTCAGGATTTCAGCATAGGTTCCGCCGAGCGAGAATATGCATTCGCCGATATTCTCCCCGTTTTCTTCTGCGCGGTATCCGTGAGTTTTGTCATCTATATCAAACGGCTTGAATTCAAGCATTTTTTCTTCTTTTCTCCTTTTTGTTCGACTTTGCGCCGGCAGCCGAAAGTATATGCGAAACCTCCTGCGGGGTCAGCTCGCGCCACTTGCCCTGGGGAAGCATGCCGAGCTTGACACCGGCTATCGCGGTTCTCTTAAGGCGTGCGACCTCGATTCCGAGCTCCTCGCACATTCTTCTTATCTGCCTGTTTCTGCCCTCGAAAAGCACTATTTCTATAACCGCTCTGTCGTCGCGCTTTTCGAGCACCGTCACCTGCGCCGGAGCGGTCATTCTGCCGTCGATCATCATTCCGTCGCTCATAGCAGCTATCTGCTCGTCGGATATGTCCGGTCTTATGGTAACTCTGTAGACTTTCGCGACGTGCTTTGACGGGTGCATTACGGCGTTTGCAAATTCTCCGTCATTAGTCAGCAAAAGCAAGCCCTCGGAGTTTCTGTCGAGCCTGCCTATCGGATAAACTCTCTCGCCTACATTTTCGACAAGCGACGCCACACATCTGCGCCCGAGCTCATCGCTCATAGTTGTGACAAAGCCGCGAGGCTTGTGAAGCATAATATATTTTGCAACCGTTTTATTTTCTATTTTTTTGCCGTTGAGCGTTATTATATCGCGCTTCGGATCTACAGAGTCACCTATCTTTGCAACAACGCCGTTGACTTTAACAGCGCCTTTTTCGATAAGCTCCTCCGATTTTCTTCGCGACGCAACACCGCATTCGGACATATATTTCTGAAGTCTTATTCTGTCATCTGACAAATGATTCACATCCAATTTCTGAGAATGTTCTTTATTTTTTCAATAAACTTTTTTATTCGGCTTTTTTCTTTTTGAGGCTCTTTCGGAACAATCTTTTGCACCTGAACCGCACCAGCCGTCAGAATCTCCGCCCGGTCAACTACATTTCCGTCTATTATAAGTTCGACCGAGCCAACCACCGTATTTTCTTCTATCGGTGCATATTCAAACTTTTTCAGGCTTATTTTCTGCTCTGTCCGCACCGATTCGCCTTTTCGCGAGATATACTGGAGCGGTCTTGATAGCTTCAGCGGCACGGTTTCGCTTTCCCCGCCCGCGATTTTTAATGAAACTGCGGACATGTCAGTATCCGCTTCATGCCGCTCAACAACCGAAAATCCGTATTCGAGCATTTTTGAATGGTCATTCCAGTCGTCGGGCGCATTGAGCGTCACAGCAACAAGCGTAACTCCGTCACGCCGCGCCGCAGAAACAAGGCACCGTCCGCTCTTTTTTGTAAAACCGGTTTTTATTCCGACTGCGTCATCGTATATACGAAGCAGACGGTTGTGGTTCGTAAGCGTGCGGCGATACGGCGGATTGCCGTAGCACACGACGGCACTTTTTTGCGAACAAACGGCGGCAAATTCAGGATTTTTGATAGCTGTGCATCCGAGCATAGCCATATCATATGCCGTCGAATAGTGTTCCTTTGAATCAAGCCCGGACGGAGTCTCAAAATGCGTATCATTCATGCCGATTTCCGCGGCGCGCTTGTTCATCATCGAGACAAAACTTTCAACATTGCCGCCGAGCGTTATTGCAGTAACATTCGCGGCATCGTTGCCGGATTGCAGGAGCATTCCGTAGACAAGCCCCTCAAGGGTAACTGTGTCTCCCGGAAGAAGCCCCATCGAAGTGCCCTCGACGTTTAGCATATCAGCGCTGACAGTTATCTTCCTCTGCGGGGTCAGCGCTTCTATTGCGAGAAGCGAGGTCATTATCTTCGTTGTGCTCGCCATGGAGCGCCTGTCATGCTCATTCTTGCCGTAGATAAGCTCGCCCGTCTCGGCGACCATAAGAGCCGCGCACGAAGCCGAAACATCCGGCTGAGCAAATACCGTCAGCCCGGACAATACAAAACAGACCACCGTAAAAACAGCAGTCACAAAAGCAACCGGTCTTAAATTCACCAAACACACCGCCATTCATCATCCGTTACTGATAATGAATATGCGGTGTGCAGGAAAAAAATCAATATAATCCTTCGAGGTTCTCCTCGGTCTTCTTGCCCTTGCCGTCAACGAACTTGTTGACAACATCTGTGACACTGTTGACAACATCGGGAATCATGCCGATGGTTCTCTCGATAGAGCCTTCCTCGGTCGAGATATGTTTGATGCTGACCTCGCCGTTGTTGACAACGATAAAGGCGATGGGAGTAATGGTGATGCCTGCTCCGCCGCCGCCGCCGAAGAGCTCGGCGTTTGACTTCGACGGGAAGTCCGAGCCGCCCGACGCAAAGCCATAGGAGACCTTAGAGACGGGAATAATCTTTATGCCGTCGCCCAGATCCATGGGATCGCCGATGATCGTGCTGACATCAACAAGATCCTTTATCTTTTCGATTGAAGTTCCGAGAATTCCGGATGCTGACTGTTCTTTCATTTTAAAGTCCGCCTTTCATTGGGATTTCAAACAGATTTATTTTTCTTTTTACTGCCCTTGAGCAGCTTCAAAAGCACCTTGAACAAAAGCCTGAACGCAAGAACAACTACCGCGTTCGTAAGCTTTATAGGTCTGACGGAGAGCGAGAGCGCAAACTGAGCTTTATTCTCCTGCGAGATAAAGTCGGGAACAACATTCACCTCATATTTTTTGACCTTCATATTTGAGCATATAAAGCCCATTGAAGGATAGACTGCCGAACAAAACTTTGCCGTATTTTATGGCATTCTGAGCCGCATCGTCTCCGGAGCTGACTTTCAAAAGGAGCTTCAGATTTTCTATGACAAAGGCTCTGTATATGCTGCCCATAAAGCCGCCGAGCTGAGCCGCCGCGGTCTGAATGAGTTCTACCGTTGCGCCGAAGCCCTGGTTCTCATAGAACTCTTTGAAGATGTTTTTCTTGGGTTCGGAGGGTTTGTCCTCCTCTTTCTTTTCTTCCTCGGGCTTTTCTTTTCTTCTCTCTTCCTTTTTCGCCTTTTTGGGCTGCCTTCTTTGCCTTTTTAGCTCCTCCGTCTGCGGGGAAAGATATGCGTCTTTATAAAGAGCCACTGCACATCGAGAGAAAACGAATCGGCATATTCGGCAGTTACACTGACTTTTTATCGAAAACAGGATAACTATAAGCGCGATAATGCCCAATTATTATGTAAAGAGCTGTCAAACTAACACCTCCTGATTATTCATACATATTTTTCAAGCTCGCCTGCATCGACATCGAACTCGTCAAAATCAAAGTCCTCGTCATCTTCTTCAGGTTCAGGTTGAACGGGCTGTGCAGTGCTGTCCTCCGCTGGGACTTCAAAAGTTTTAGTCTCTTCCTTTTCCGGCTCCTGCTCTTTCTCTTCGCGCTCTGGAAGCTCCGGCAGTTCAGAGAGAGATTCGATGCAGAAGCATTTGAGAAACTCCGGGGTGGTACCGTAAAGCAGCGGTCTGCCAGGAAGATCGAGCCTGCCTTTTTCTTCGACCAGACCCTTTTGACAGAGCGTCGATATAACTCCGGAGCAATCCACTCCGCGAACCTGCTCGATATATGCCTTGGTGACGGGCTGATTATACGCCACTACCGCGAGCACCTCGAACGCTGCCAACGAAAGCGGGACATTGCGCTTCATATCGAGCACGCTTCTTATGTTCTCGGCATATTCCTGCCTTGTGCAAAGCTGATATCTTTCGCCGAGCTTCAAAAGGCATACACCGCTCTCACGCTCGTCGAGCTGTTCGGCGCAGGAGCGCAGCACGGTTTCGGCATCCTCTATCTCTATATCGAGAGCCTGAGCTATTTTAGCCGTTTCTACCGGCTCGCCCGCCGCAAAAAGTATAGCCTCCGCCGCGGCGCGCATTTGATTGAATGTCAAGCTGATTCTCCCCTCAAAATCTCATCGTCTGTCAGTTATCAAAGTGACCTCGGCATCGCCGCCGTCACCGTTTATCTCAACCTTTTTCGACTTGACGAGCGCAAGCATCGCCATAAAGGTTGCGACCATCTCCGAGCGCGAAGTTGAACGCTCAAAGAAAGATATGAATTTCTGTTTTTTGTTCCTGCCGAGCTTTCTGAGTATGTAAGAAAATCTCGACGAGACGGAAACTATCTTTTTTGCGATTATTCCTGAAAAAGCTTCAACAGGCGGCGGCAATTTGCGCTTGCCCTTTCCGACTGCCGCCATATAAGCTTTGTAAAGCTCGGACGGCTCATGAAGCCTCGTATATGTCATATCGACATCGATTTCCTGCGGTTCGCGCGAAAAGAAGTTGAAGCCGTTCGCCTGCTCCGCAAGCTTGCCCGCCATAAGCTGGCAGTCGCGGTACTCCGTGAGCTCGCCGCGGAGCTCTTCTGCGAGCCTGTCCGCCTCCTCATGGACGGGAAGAAGCGATACAGTCTTAATATACACCAAACGCGCCGCCATTTCAAGGAATTCGCTCGTGACCTCGAGATTTTCTTCTTTAAGTTTTTTCATATAATCAAGATACTGATTGATGAGATCCATTATCGGCACATCTTCGATCCTGACCTTATGCTTGCTGATGAGGTGCAGAAGGAGATCCATCGGACCCTCAAAAGATTCAATTTTATAAGAAAGAGTCTCCATAAAAACCTCACATCGCGGATAAAACTATCTGCATGAACATGTCGCCGTATTCGCCGAACGGCTTTGAAACGAGCCATGATATACCGTAGAGCACTTTATCGGTAAGCCAAGACAGCGGAGTCGAGAGCCAGCCGAGAGCGAGCAGAACAAACACCACTATTATGATATAGCGCTCATACTTCATTATCTGATAGTAGATTTTATTGGGTATAAGCAGCCCGACTATACGCGAGCCGTCAAGCGGCGGAATCGGAATAAGGTTGAAAACCGCAAGGCTGATATTTATCATCGCGGCGTAGAAGAAGAACAGAAACGCTACCCTTGCGACGATGGAATCGTTTGTCTTGCAATAAATAACAAACGAGATGTTCGACAGCAAAATAAAGATAACGGACATTATCAGATTTGAAGCCGGGCCTGCGGCGGCAGTCAGCGCCATGCCCGCTTTCGGGTTCTTGAAGTTACGCGGATTCACGGGCACGGCCTTTGCATAGCCGAAGCCGACAAGCAATATCATCACGGCGCCCATTATATCGATATGCGCCAAGGGATTGAGGGTCAGTCGCCCGCTGAGCCTCGGGGTATCATCGCCGAGCTTTGTTGCGACAAGCGCATGGGCATACTCATGTATCGGCAAAGTACAAAATACGACAAACACACTCGCACACAGCCCTATGAGCGTGTCTATTGAAAATCCGTTTCTCAAAAGAGAGCGTATCATTGGTCAAAATCCTTTCCGCTTCAGAATATGTCTGCAAAGACTGCGCGCTGAAGTCCGAATATGTCCGTTACTATTTTTACCCGCATCGCATACGGCATGAGCATATCTGCAATTTCAAGCGTCTGCGACGGGTCGCATTCAAAGATTATTCCGCCGTGTTTATTAACATTCGGCAGCCAGCGTGAAGCAATTATGCGGTAGAAGTCGATGCCGTCCGTCCCGCCGTCAAGCGCGGTGGCGGGCTCATGCATGACTTCTGTTGAAAGTCCGCCGAGTTCATCCGTTCTGAGATAAGGCGGATTTGAAACTATAAGATCGGGTGTTTCAGAGATTTTGTCGTCGCAGCCGAGAGTTATATCATGCTGAACCGCCTGCACGTTTGTAAGCCCGAGCTTTTTGATATTGCGTTTGAGATAGTGAAAAGCTTCATCATACTTTTCAAAAAGCCACACATGGGCATCCGGCCGCTCGGCGGCAATCGTAAGCCCGACACATCCGCTTCCGGCGCAAAGATCGAACACCACCGGATATCTGACATTGCGAAGCTTCTCAAGCGCCAGCTCAACAAGCAATTCCGTCTCGGGTCGCGGGACTAGCACGCCCTCGCCGACTTCAAACGTTCTGCCGAAGAAGTCCCATTCGCCGAGGATATACTGAAGCGGTTCGCCGGATATACGGCGCAAAACCGCACGCTCAACAAGTTCAGCCTGCTCATCGGCAATATCATCGTCGCAGAGCATTATTTTTGTGCGCGAAAGCCCGGTGATATTTTCAACAAGACAAGATGCGTCAAATGATGCATTTTCTATCTGTGCTGCCCTGAGCTTCTCCGCCGCCGTTCTGAGTACCTGTTCAGCTGTCATGGCTTATATCCCCTTTCAGAATGTTTCGAGAAAGCTATATCAGTTTTCTTCTCCGTTCTCTTCGGATATGTTTTCGGTCTCGCCGACTTCTTCGATATTCTCTTTTTTCTCCTCCGGATGAGGAACAACTGCGTTTATCGCCGCTATTCCGACTTCTATCATGCTGTCGTCGGGCTCCGCGGTGGTTATGCGCTGCATCCAAAGTCCGGGAGCCGAAAGTATCTTGACAAAAAGATTGTCGTGCCTGCCGGCGTATCTGATGAACTCATAGCCGAGTCCCATAACTATCGGCATTATGAGCACTTTGACACAGATCCACACGGGGCGAATATGCGTAAGAGCCGGGAAAGCCAACGCCACCAAAGACGAGACTAAAATGCTGAGTATTATCATGACAAAGATAAAGCTTGTACCGCAGCGCGGATGAAAACGACTCTGTTTTCTGACATTTTCGACCGTCATCTCTTCGCCGCTCTCGTAGCAGAATATCGACTTATGTTCTGCGCCGTGATACATATAGACGCGCTTTATCTCTTTCATTTTGGAGACTGCCACCATATAGACAACAAATATGATTATTCTGAGCAAGCCTTCAAATATGGTGCGGAGCATTGAGATGTGCTCGCCGGTCAATTTGTTTATCAAATCAAACAGGAACGACGGCATCCACACAAACAGCGCAAACGCAAGCGCGAAGCCGAGCACCATTGATATCGCGCCGATGACATTCATCATTTTTTCACCGAAGTGATCGGTTATCCAGCGGTCGAGCTTTGACATATTTTCCTCTTCTTCGCCGAGATCCATTCCGGTCTTTTCGGCGGATTCCATGAGGCATTTGTAGCCGAAAATAAGAGCCTCGACAAAGTTGACTATGCCGCGGATCATCGGCAGAGCGAAGAATTTATTCTTATCTTTAATTGAATTGAATGTCTTTTTCTCGACCGAGATACTTCCGTCGGGCATTCTGAGCGCCATCGCCTTGCCCTCGGGACCGTTCATCATTATGCCCTCCATCAGCGCCTGACCGCCGACGGAGCCGTATTTAGTTTGAGTTTTTTGCTTCTTCATCGTGTACTTCCTTTTCGTCTGTGTAGGTCACTGCTTCTATCGGCAGCGTTATCGTTACGGTGGTTCCCTCGTTGAGAATACTGTCAATATTGAGGGTTCCGCCGTGGAGTTTGACTATTTCATCCGCTACGGCAAGTCCGATTCCCGAACCCGTAACGGTATTGTCCGTTTTATAGAACTTTTCTTTTACTCGCGGAAGATTTTCCGGAGATATGCCCCTGCCCGTATCGCTTATAGATATTTCAAGCACAGTAGGGCTGGTTATCTGGGCGAGCACTATTACTCTGCCGCCGTGATAGTTATATTTGATGGCGTTGTCAAAAATATTGATGAACACCTGACGTATTCTGTCTTCGTCCGCCTCCATCGGCGCTGGCAGCTCGGGGGCGTTGTATATTATTTCTATGCCCTCTTTTATTGCGCGCTCTCTGAATGTGAACACCGTCTCATCAAGTTCGGCGAGAACATCTATCTTCTTGAGCTGGAGATTCATACGGTTGCTCTGAATCTTTGAGAAATCAAGCAGCTCTTCGACCATGCCGGAAAGACGCGACGCCTCGCTGATTATAACGCTCATGCCGCGTTTTGTCAGCGCAGGATCGGTATCGCCGACCTGCATAAGCGTTTCGCCCCAACCCTTTATGGAAGTAAGCGGAGTACGGAGCTCGTGCGATATGGTCGAGATGAAGTCATTTTTAAGCCTGTCGGTATCGTTGAGCTCATCAATCATGTTATTTATCTTGCCGCAGAGCTCACCTATTTCATCATCGTATTTGTAGTTTTCGATTCGGGCGCTGAGGTCGCCGTCCGCGACCTTGCCCGCAACGTTGCCTATATTTCTCAGAGGTCTTACTATAGACCGAGTAAATACAAGTCCGAGTATCGTTGATACGGCAATGATAACCGCGGCTATCAGTCCGATTATAAGGCACGAGAAGCCTATTTGCGAATCGACATCTTCGAGTGAAACAATATATCTTATAGCGCCCGCAGCCGTGCCGTCGGTATTCATGACCGACTCGGTCATTGCCATTATCTTTTCGCCGGTGCTGAGCTTTCCGATCCAGGTCGCCTTACCGGAAGCCGAATTCATCGCCTCGATAAAGTCGGGCATATTCTGCTGAGGCGAGACTTCAAAGCCGCTCGAGGACAAAAGAACATTTCCGCTGTTATCGATTATCCATATCTCCATTAAATCGAGCATACCGCAGTTTTCGATAAACTCTCTGCCGGCAATCGCAAACCCGTCTTCGCTGTTTGCGCCGTAAATGTTAAAGAAAGTGGTTATAAGTTCGCCCGAATTAGTCTCGAGCACATTTTTTATCGATGTATAATAATAAGTTCTTATAAAGAGGCAGGCCGCGACCGAAACGGAGAGCACGAGCACCAAAATGACGCTGAATATATCTTTCAGCCATCGCTTTGTTATGCCGCCGATTTTCTTCACTTTGCCTGCCCCCTCTCGTGTTTTTTAATTAATTCAGGCTATCCATTTGTATCCGACGCCCCACATCGTCAGCAGATGCTTGGGTGCGGACGGATTGTCTTCAACTTTCATTCTCAGTCTGCGTATATTGACATCGACTATCTTCTCTTCGCCGAAGTAGTCGCTGCCCCAGACTTTTTCGAGAATATCCGTTCTCGAAAGCGCCGCGTCCTGGTTTGTGAAAAAGTATTCCATTATCTGGAACTCGACCTGCGTGAGTTCTATCGGGATGCCGTTCTTGGTAAGTGTCCTGTTCCTCATATTGAGTTCAAACTCGCCGGAGGTTATAACATTCGCGTGGGAGCTGTCCGCAAACCCGGCGCTCATCTCTACGCGGCGATAGAGCACATCGACGCGAGCCATGAGTTCAGAAGGCGAAAACGGCTTTGTGACATAGTCATCTGCGCCTATGAGCAGTCCTGAAACTTTGTCCATCTCTTGAGTCTTTGCAGTCAGCATTATTATGCCGAGGTTCGCGTTCATCGCGCGTAGCTGCTTGCAGACCTCAAGTCCGTCAACATACGGCATCATTATATCAAGGATGGCAACATCAATGTCGCCGTTGCAGGCTTTGTATTTTTCAATAGCCTGAGCGCCGTCCGCCGCTTCGACAACATCATAGCCGTTTCTCTTGAGGTTGATAACCACAAACTCTCTGATTGAGGACTCGTCCTCGGCTACGAGAACTTTTTTCATTTTGCTGCCAACTCCTTATCCTTGAATATCTTGATGTACGGTTTTATTGATTTGACGGTTATTCCTGCCTTTGCGCCTTTTTCGCGGGATTCAAAATAAACAACCGTTCCGTCATCGTTCTCTATAAGATAGTTTTCCGACTTCACACCCTTTTGGTTCGCACTGTCTTTTGTTGTGCATACTATGGCGAAAAGGTCATCGCCGGCAGTTTCGTATTTTGCGCTGTATTCTTTAAATATCCATGTGCGTGTATTGCTGTAGGAATACACTGTGAACTCGCCCATGATATTTTCAAGCGGTTTAAAATCGAGTATATACGAATCGCTTGCGTTGACGAGTGTCTCAGTAAATTCAAAGTCCTTCGATGAACGCACTTCGATCCAGCTTGTAACATTCATCTGCTCGTACATATTCTTCGGAGATTCGTATTTTCGGCTGCCCATCAGCGGGCGCTGGCTCGGTATTTCTATTATTCCGTCTCCGTCATAATCCTGCGAAGCGAGCAGCTCAGAGCGCGCCGTAAACATATTTGACTGCGTATCAAGACTGAACATTGGGGTCACAAGCGATTTGCTCGAAGCGCTCCAGAAGAGCACTTCGGTTATCGCCTGGTCTTCGCCCTTTATCGCATCAACATATATTCTAAGCGGCGACGAGGGACTTACTTTGTCCGTCTGAATCGAGCAATATTTGCTGATTCCTCCGTCAAGCTTTGCGGTGCCGAACTCATCGAGAGTGCCCGAGGCGTTCATCTTGAAGACCTTCGCGGTCGAGCGCGGCGAATTGTTGTTTGTCAAATCCTGCTGAATGAGGAATATGTCAAGCAGACCGTCAGAATCAACATCGACGTTCTCCATAACAGAATATACCTCGGTGCAGACATTCTTGATCGTAAGCTTTTCTTCGTTTCCGGTGCAGACATAGACCGAGAGTATTTTGCTCGCGTCGTTTTCATAGAGACTCTGGGAAACAAGTATCGCAGGGCATCCCGTTTCCGTCATCTGCACGAAGCTGACAAAGTTGACACCCGTGCCGGTGCCAGAGAAGTCATTTACCGAGACCCAATTGCCATTGACATTGTCGAGCACATTCATATGCTCTTTTGACGGTTCGCTTTCAAGCTTATAAAACACAAGAGCCTCATTGACCCCATCGTTATCTATATCGTGAAGCACGAATGCGGAGCGGTGATCTCCAGAAAGCGGAGATATCAGAGAAATTTCGGACGCGGACGCCGCCTTTCCCTTGCCGGTCGCGGCAGAAAGGAATGCACTTTTAAGTTCGCTGTCAACGCCCGCCGAAAGCGGAGGACGCATAAGCCCCGTGGGCGATTTCATCTTCGT
>ENA-OQET01000102-OQET01000102.1-human-gut-metagenome-genome-assembly--contig:-NODE-102-length-44674-cov-6.609401_pt1 | contig 44674 bp, 35 predicted proteins | sample MGYA00242800_ERZ504645 | MGnify/ENA primary metagenome ERZ504645 (study PRJEB26092, sample SAMD00036308) | human gut metagenome | host: Homo sapiens | study: EMG produced TPA metagenomics assembly of... | reverse complement strand
CCTTATCTGTGTCATCTGTGTGCTATATTACTTTTTTAATCCCCTCCCTTCCCCTTTCACTATTTTTGTCCTCACTTTTCTCTTTTATTTCCGCATATTGCGTATCTTTACGGCGATAACTACAGAAAACACGTCGCCATGAAAAAATACCTCAAGACCGATGAATGGAACATCATCGAAGACCAATTCCACCCCGACTGTCAACGGATGTCGGAAAGTATATTCAGTCTCGGAAACGGACGTTTCGGGCAACGGGGGTATTTTGAGGAGCCTTACAGCAGTGACAGTTACCGTGGTTCATTTGTGGCCGGCATCACTTTCCTGGACAAAACCCGCGTAGGATGGTGGAAGAACGGATTTCCCCCATATTACACCCGTATACCCAAGGCTGCTGACTGGAGCCGCATCAACCTGCGCCTCATCGATGAGGAACTCGATTTGGCAGGCTGGGATGTCGACAGCTTCAACCGCCGTCTGGATATGAAGGAAGGTATCTCCTACCGGGACATGGAGGTGACGTCTCCTCGCGGAAACCAGCTCCGCATCCATGTAGAGCATATCACAAATATGGCAAGACCCAACCTCTGTCTCATCAAGTACAGCGTATCTTCCATCAACTATACCGGCAGAATCTCACTTGTGCCCATCCTTGACGGGAATATAGTAGACGATGCCGACCTGCCAAACCTGAAAATATGGAACATACTGCGTTCCGGTTCTACCAGCAGCTGTGCCTATCTCTGGACACAGACCCGCCGGGAAGATGCACAAGTGTGCTACGCCATGACTTACCAATTCTTCAAAAACAACAAGGAAACCACTGCCAACCCCATACGGATAGAAAAGGAAAAGCAGACCGGTTTCAGCGTAGGTGCCGACGTGAAACCCGGAGACAACCTGACACTCATCAAATACACCGCCATCGCTTCTTCTCTCTACCACGAACGGAGTGAATTGGTGGAGCACTCCGTGGCCGAGGCACGCGAAGCCAAGAGCATAGGCTGGAATACGCTGGTAGAAGAGCATCGAAGGGCCTGGCAGGAAATCTGGGACGAAACGGATGTCGTCATCGAAGGGGACCCGGAAGCACAGCAAGGTATCCGGTACAACATATTCCAGCTGTATCAGACTTACCGGGGAGATGACCCGCGCCTGAACATCGGCCCCAAAGGATTCACCGGAGAAAAATATGGCGGCAATACTTATTGGAACACGGAACTGTGTTGTGTACCGTTTTTTCTGCTCTCCACTCCCAAAGAGATTGCAAAAAACTTGCTGGCATACCGACACAACCAACTTCCCAAGGCCATAGAAAACGCCCGAAAACTGGGTTTCAAGGATGGTGCAGCGTTGTTTCCGCAGGTAACCAACAATGGAGAGGAATGCCACAGCGAATGGGAAATAACCTTCGAGGAAATCCACCGTAACAATATCATTGTCTATGCCATCGTTCAGCATGCAGCGCTGACGGGCAATATGGACTATATCGCTAAATATGGCCTGGAAGTAATGATTGCCGTCAGCCGTTTCTGGAGCCAACGGGTATCCTTCTCCCAACCCAAACAGAAATATGTCATACTGGGGGTTACCGGCCCGGATGAATACGAAAACAATGTGGACAACAACTGGTACACTAACTATTCCTGTATACAGTGCCTCAAGATGACCCTCCGTTTTCTGGAAATGGTGGCACAGCAATATCCGGATGAATATGCCCACATACGCCGCATCACCAATCTCGACCAAGTGAAGGAAAGTGCCCGGTGGAGAGACATCATCGAACACATGTATCTGCCGGAAGACAAGGAACGGGGTATTTTTATCCAAAATGACGGCTATATGGATAAAGTACTGGAAAGTACAGATAACATTCCTGCCGAAGAACGCCCCATCAACCAACATTGGTCATGGGACCGCATTCTGCGCTCTTGCTACATCAAGCAGAGTGACGTGTTGCTCGGACTTTACCTCTATTATTTCTATTTTGACACGGAAACCGTCCGCCGCAATTTCGAGTTCTATGAGCCGATGACCGTACACGAATCCTCCCTTTCTCCCCACATCCATTCCATCCTGGCTGCACGCATCGGCAAAGTGGAAAAAGCTTACCAGCTTTTCCTGCATGCCACACGGCTTGACCTGGACGACTACAACAACGAAGCAGACCAAGGTCTGCACATAACCAGTATGCCCGGCAGCTGGCTGGCCATTGTACGCGGATTTGCAGGTAATGCAGGTGCTGAAGGAGACGTTGTGTTTCTCCCCTGTCATACCGCAAAAATGGGACAGCTATTCATTCAAGGTGAATTATCTGAAAAACACACTTCACATACGGGTAGGAAAAGAAATCGAAATCTCGCTTACAGCAGGCAGCAAAGTGGACATACAAGTCTACGGACACCCATATACGCTGGAACGGGGGACGGAATTGAAAATTAATATGCCAATGTGCCAATGACCTGCGGCGTGATAGCGCAGCATAAACATTGCGCAGCCAATTAGCACATTGGCACATTAAATCATCATTTATCCTATAACCGGGAGAACATTTGGTTGTTTTCCCGGTTTTATGTTTTTATATATACCTGAACGAATAACTATATACTTGTTTACCAATGAAAAAAATGTTTCTTTTCGCCCTGGTCATGGCGTTGCTCATCACGTCGTGCGGGCAAAAACAAAAGGGTAGCAATACCCTTATCCGACCGGTGAAGACTGCGCAAGTCAGTTCACAGTCGGTTATCCGCAAAGACTTCTCCGGAATAGTGGAAGCCGTGGAATATGTGAGACTTGCCTTCCGCGTCAGCGGACAAATCATCAACCTCCCGGTTGTAGAGGGACAGCGGGTAAAAAAGGGGCAACTGATTGCCGCCATCGACCCACGCGACATCTCCCTGCAATATGCAGCCGACAAGGCTGCCTACGAAACAGCTGCCGCACAAGTGGAACGTAACAAACGGCTGCTTGGCCGCCAGGCTATCTCCGTGCAGGAATACGAAATCAGCGTAGCCAACTATCAGAAAGCAAAATCCACTTACGAGTTGTCCGGCAACAATATGCGGGATACGCGGCTGACAGCCCCTTTCGAGGGTTCCATCGAAAAACGGCTGGTAGAGAACTATCAGCGTGTCAATGCAGGAGAAGGGGTTGTACAGCTGGTAAATACACAGAAGCTACGAATCAAGTTCACCGTACCGGATGATTATCTCTATCTGCTCCGTGCCAAGGACGTAAAGTTCAAGGTGGTGTTCGACAGTTACCCTGCAGAGGCTTTCGATGCCAGACTGGAAGAGTATCTTGACATCTCCACAGCAGGGACGGGTATTCCGGTGACAATAACAATTGACGACCCGCACTTTGACCGTACACGTTATGACGTAAAACCGGGATTCACATGCAAAATAAAGCTGGCATCGGATGTCGCTCCCTTTCTGGAAGAAAAGCTGATGAATGTACCGTTAAGCGCCGTATTTGGCGACAGTGAAAACCGGAAAACGTATGTATGGGTGGTGGAAGGTAATAAAGTCAGTCGCCGCGAAGTGACCGTTTATTCTCCAACGGGAGAGGCAAACCTGCTTATTTCTAAAGGGTTGGAACCGGGAGAAACCGTTGTGACGGCCGGAGTATACCAGCTGACAGAAGGAGAAGCAATAAAGGTACTAATGTGATTAATCACATTGGCACATTACATTCCCCATTTATCTAAAAAATATTCATTATGAATCTAGCCCAATATTCATTAGACAACACGAAGATAGTCTACTTCTTTCTGGCTGTGCTGCTTATCGGCGGTATACTGTCATTCGGCAGGTTGGGAAAGAAGGAAGACGCACCTTTCGTCATCAAGTCGGCAGTCATCATGACACGCTACCCGGGAGCGGAGCCGGCAGAAGTGGAACGGCTCGTCACCGAACCCATCTCCCGAGAAATACAGTCGATGAGCGGCGTCTACAAGATAAAGTCAGAGTCTATGTACGGACTCTCCAAGATAACCTTCGAACTGCAACCGTCACTCTCTGCCGCATCCATTCCGCAGAAGTGGGACGAACTGCGGCGTAAAGTGCTCAACATACAGCCCCAACTGCCCGCAGGCTCTTCTGTACCGACCGTCTCGGATGATTTTGGAGACGTTTTCGGCATCTATTACGGCCTGGTGGGTGACGACGGTTTCTCTTATGAAGAAATGAGAAACTGGGCGGAACGAATCAAGACACAAGTCATCACGGCAGACGGTGTGATGAAGGTAGCCCTTTTCGGTACACAGACAGAGGTCATCCATATATTCATCTCCGTAAACAAGCTGGCAGGAATGGGTATCGACCCCAAGCAGCTGGCCAGCCTGCTACAATCGCAGAACCAGATTATCAATACGGGTGAAATCAGCGCCGGAGAACAACAGTTACGCATTGTGGCCAACGGTACCTACACGACTGTCGATGATATCCACAACCAGGTTATCACTACCTCCGGCGGACAAGTCAAGCTGGGTGACATCGCCATCATTGAAAAGGGATACATGGAACCTCCCGGCAATATCATGCACGTCAACGGAAAGCGCGCCATCGGTATCGGCATCTCCACCGACCCGACAAAGGATGTGGTAAAAACCGGTGAACTGGTAGACCGGAGGCTTGCCGAACTCATGCCCCTCATCCCCGTGGGGCTGGAACTGGAAAGTCTGTATCCCGAAAACGTGATTGCCAAAGAAGCCAACAACGGGTTCATCATCAATCTGATAGAATCCATCCTGATTGTGATTGTAATCATCATGCTGGTGATGGGCATGCGTGCAGGAGTACTGATTGGCTCTTCCCTTATATTCTCTATCGGAGGCACACTGCTCATTATGTCGTTTCTTGGCGTAGGTCTGAACCGGACCTCCCTCGCCGGATTCATCATAGCCATGGGAATGCTGGTGGACAATGCCATCGTGGTGACAGATAATGCCCAAATTGCCATTGCCCGCGGCATCGACCGCCGAAAAGCGCTGATAGACGGTGCCACCGGTCCCCAATGGGGATTGCTGGGAGCAACGTTCATTGCCATCTGTTCGTTTCTGCCACTGTATCTGGCTCCCTCTTCCGTAGCCGAAATCGTGAAACCGCTATTCGTAGTGTTGGCCATTTCCCTGGGATTAAGTTGGGTGCTGGCGTTGACACAAACCACTACATTCGGCAACTTCATACTGAAAGCAAAGGCTAAAGATGGTAGCAAGGACCCATACGACAAGCCTTTCTACCATAAATTCGCCTCCATCCTCAGCACACTGATACGCAAGAAGGCGTTGACCCTTGGAAGCATTACAGCACTGTTCATCCTCTCCCTCATCGTCATGGGGCTGATGCCCCAGAACTTCTTCCCTTCTCTGGACAAGCCCTACTTTCGGGCAGATGTATTCTATCCGGACGGGTACAGCATCCGCGAAGTAGAAACCGAAATGAAAAAGGTGGAAGCGCATCTGATGCAGCAGCCGGAAGTGAAACGGGTATCCGTCACATTCGGCAGCACACCGTTGCGTTACTATCTGGCCTCCACTTCCGTCGGTCCCAAACCTAACTTCGCCAATATCCTGGTGGAAGTAACGGACAGCAAATATACCAAGAAGCAGGAAGAGAACCTTGATGCCTACATGAAGGCCAACTATCCCAATGCCATCACCCGTACCATGTTGTTCAAACTCTCTCCTGCTGTAGATGCCGCCATTGAAATCGGGTTCATCGGCAATAACACGGATACGCTGGTCATGTTGACCAACAAGGCTCTGGACATCATGCACCGTGACGGCGAACTTATCAACGTGCGCAACTCCTGGGGCAATAAGATACCGGTATGGCATCCCGTTTACAGTCAGGAGCGTGCACAACCGTTGGGTATCTCCCGTCAAAGCATGGCACAGAGTATCCAGATCGGTACGAACGGCATGACACTTGGGGAATACAGGGAAGGAGACCAGGTACTTCCCGTTCTGTTGAAGGATAAAACTATCGACTCTTTCCGCATCAACGACTTGCGTACACTCCCCGTATTCGGCACTGCACGCGAAACAACCACTCTGGAACAAGTCGTCAGCCGGTTCGACTTCCAGTACAAGTTCTCCAATGTGAAAGACTACAACCGGCAGATGGTGATGATGGCGCAGGCCGACCCACGCCGCGGTGTGAATGCCATTGCCGCCTTCAACCGTATATGGAAGCAAGTGCAAGAAGAGATTGATGTGCCCGAAGGTTACACCATGAAATACTTCGGAGAGCAGGAAAGCCAGGCAGAAAGCAATGCCGCACTGGCAGCTAACCTGCCGCTGACATTCTTCCTTATGTTCGTCACCTTGCTGTTTCTGTTCCGCAGCTACCGGAAGCCGATTGTTATCCTGCTGATGCTGCCGCTTATCTTTATAGGTATTGTACTGGGACTGGTGGTATTGGGGAAATCATTCGACTTCTTCTCCATCCTCGGCTTGCTGGGGCTGATTGGAATGAATATCAAGAATGCCATCGTGCTGGTGGACCAGATTGATACGGAAACCGCTGCCGGAAAAGCACCGCGTGAAGCCGTTATCAGTGCAACGACCACCCGTATTGTCCCGGTGGCCATGGCATCGGGTACCACTATCCTGGGAATGTTGCCGTTATTGTTCGACGCCATGTTCGGCGGCATGGCGGCAACCATCATGGGTGGTTTGCTGGTAGCCTCGGCATTGACACTATTCGTGCTGCCGGTGGCTTATTGCGCCATTCATAAAATCAAGTGAGAGAACATTCAACAATTTACAGTTTACCAATTGAATGATGAAAACAAATATACTTATTCTATCATTACTGTGCTCAGGACTGAATGCCGGGGCACAACAAGCATATCTGAGCCGCGAAGAATACCGCGACAAGGTAGAAGCATACAGCCAGATTCTGAAACAACAGCATCTGAAAACATTCGCCAGTACCGAGGCACGCAAGATTGCCTCCACCGGTTTCCTGCCCCAGATTGACATCACCGCCGAGGGTACCGCCAATCTCAATCATCTGGACCAATGGAACAGTCCGAAAGGAGACTACCACCCTTATACCTATCAGGCACTTGCCACCTTGACGCAGCCGCTTTATACCGGAGGTTCCCTAATAGCCCAAAAGAAAGTGGCGCAAGCCGAAGAGGCACTGGACCAACTTACCACAGAGCTGACCCTCGACCAGATACACTATCAAAGTGACGCCGTCTATTGGAATGCCTCTGCCGCCCGTGCCGGTCTGAAAGCCGCGGCTACCTTTCAGGATATTGTACAACAGCAGTACGACATCATCCAAGACCGCTTTGATGACGGTGCCATCAGCCGCACAGACTTGCTGATGATTTCCACCCGACGTAAGGAAGCCGAATTGCAGTACATCAAGGCACGCCAAAACCATACCCTTGCCCTGCAAAAAACTGAATATCCTTATGGGCTCGGAACCGGACGCTCCCATAGACAGCATAGCCGAAATAGATATACCGACTGCCTCCATCATACCTCTGGGCCTGGATGATGTGCTGCTTCGCCGGGCAGAATATGCCAGTACCTCCGTGAACATCGCCCGCAGTGAAGCGCAACGGCATGCCGCCCTCAGCCGCTACAACCCACAAGTCAACATGTTCCTCGCTACCGGTTGGGATACGGGAATCACCTATATGGGGCAGGATGTACCTCATACTCCCGTCGTAGGAGTCAATGTCAGCATCCCCATCTTCCGTTGGGGAGCCCGCTTCAAGACAAACCGCCAACAGAAAGCCTATATCGGCATACAGAAGCTGCAACAAAGCTATGTAACGGACAATATTCTGGAAGAGCTCTCCGCAGCCACCACAAAACTGACGGAAACTGAACAGCAAGTCAAGACGGCCCAGGAGAATATGATACTCGCCGAAGAGAATCTGGGCCTTGTCACCTTCTCTTATAATGAAGGAAAAGCCAGCATGGCAGATGTGTTGTCCGCACAACTCTCGTGGACGCAGGCACACACCAACCTGATTGATGCGTATCTGGCGGAGAAGATGGCGATGGCTGAATATTGGAAGGTGGTTAGTGAATGAAATGCCCCTCAAAGAAAAACATACAAAAAACTCCGGCATAGCTTTACAAAGCCATACCAGAGTTTCTTTATATTTTTCCTACTGACCGTTTATCCCAGGAATGAAATCAGCACACCCGCCGCAACAGCCGAGCCGATTACGCCGGAGATATTACTGGACATACAGTAATTCAGCACATGGTTTTTCGGGTCATACTTCGTTGCTATTTCATTGCAGACACGGCTTGCCATGGGTACGGCACTCAGGCCGGTAGCACCAATCAGCGGATTGATCTTCTTCTTGCTGAATAGGTTGAACAGCTTCACAAAGAAAATACCTCCCGTAATGGACAATGCAAATGCCAGGAAACCACCAATCACAATACCGATAGTCGTCCAATTCAGGAATGCCTCACTGGTCATCGTGGCGCCAACGCTCAATCCTAAGAAGATGGTAGCTGCATTCATGATACTATTAGCAGCAGCATCAAACAAGCGGCTTGTATCCGAACCGATTTCCTTAATCAAGTTACCGAACATCAACATACCAATCAAAGGTACTGCTGTGGGCACAAATAAAGCAACAATCGTAGTCACTGCAATCGGGAAGATAATCTTCAATACACGCAGATTCTTAATCTCGGTTTTCGAAGGATACAGCTTCTCCTGCTCCTTCATGTTAATCATCAATTCCTTCTTGGTACAGAACAGCTTCACCACCATCGGAATGATGACCGGTACCAGCGCCATATAAGAATAAGCAGCAATGGCAATCGGTCCCAACAGATGGGGAGCCAGCTTGATGGTAGTAAAGATAGCCGTAGGACCATCGGCACCACCGATAATGCCCAACGCACCTGCTTCCTGCGGAGTGAACCCTATCATCACAGCACAAAGCAGTACGGTGAAAATACCTAACTGCGCAGCCGCACCGAATATGGAGAGACGCAAGTTACGGAGCATCGGACCGAAGTCTGTCAGCGCACCCACACCCATAAAGATAACAGGCGGCAGAAAGCCGGTCTTAATCAGCATATAATAAATGAAGTTCATCAGTCCGAGGTCGTGCGCAATCTCGTGCAACGGCATCTCCCAAATATTCTTCATCACCCCGCCTACCATGACCATTCCGTTTTCATCTGCCTGAATCACCCCCATCTCGCCGCCGGGAAAGTTGGCAATGAGCACACCGAAAGCGATGGGTACCAACAACAATGGTTCATAGTGTTTCTTGATACCTAAATAAAGCAGGATGAAAGCGATGGCATACATCACGAGGAACGACGGATCAGCAATGATGTTACTGAAGGCCGTCATATCATAGAGTTTTGCAAATATATCTTCCATTATCCTATCTTCATTAATACATCATCTTCAGAAACAGAGTCACCCGGATTGACACAGATGGCAACAACCGTTCCATCAAAGTCTGCGCGGATGGCATTGTATGTCTTCATAGCTTCGATATAGCAGAGGAGGTCGCCACTCTTCACCTTGTCACCCACTTTCAACGGGGTTTCCTGCGCATTCTTTGTCAGGAAGAACTTGCCTTCGAGCGGAGCCGGAACGTCCTGACCTTCGCCTACGGGGGGAGCTGTCACCTTTTCGGTGGCCGAAGCGGGCAGGTCGATGTCACCGTATGCCACCGTCACGCGGTAAGCCTGACCGTCCACCTGCACAGTGAGCGTCTTGGGTTTGGCATCGTCCAGCGGAGACTTGTCACGTTCGGCACGGCGTTTCTCCACATCCTCCAGGAAGTCCTGCTTGGCCTTGCCACTCTTGTAAGCCTCGTATTGAGCCGGGTGCATGGCGTATTCGAAGAGCTCTTCGTCGTCCTCGCCCAGTTCCCACTTGTTCTCCTTCATCAGCTTGCGGTACTTGTCCAGAGCATCGGGATAGTTGTCCTGCGGATTGCCGGTGAAGAACTTGCGTCCTTCGCGTTCGGCCTTCTCTATGATTTCGGGAGCCAGCTGACCCGGCAGCTTACCTGCCTTGCCCAACAGCATATCCCAAATGTCATCGGCAATCATACCCCAGCGTTCCTTGCCTTTCTCCATAGCAATGACGTTCATCATGGAAAGGTTCTTGACGTACTGGCTGAACGGAGTCACCAACGGGGGATAACCCACGCGCGGCCAAACATATGCCACTTCGTTGAACAACTTGATGAGCAGTTCATCCTGCTTCATGAAGGGCAGGTTGCGTTTTGCCTTGTATTTGTTGATGGACTCCAGATTGGATTCCAAGTCTGCCATCAGACTGCCCATCATGCCACCCGGCAGTCCGGGACCAATCAGCAGGGAGTTCATCAGGCGGTTGCGCGGGCTGATGTACAAGCCAAGGAAGTCGTCCATAAACTCCTGGATGAGTGCGCGTACCTTCATATATGCCTCCATATTGACTTCGGGCACCTGGAAGCCTGCATCCTTCAGCATGGCCTGCACACTGAGCAAGTCGGCATGTCCCGTACCCCAGGAAAGCGGCTCCATGCCTACGTCGATATAGTCGCAACCCGCTTCGCACACTTCAAGAATACTTGCCATATTGAAACCGGGACCCGCATGACTATGATACTGGATAGGAATATCGGGATGCGCCGCCTTGATATTGGCCACAATCTTGCCCAAAGAAACCGGACGTCCGATACCTGCCATATCCTTGATGCAGATTTCGTCGGCACCTGCCTTGATAAGCTTCAGTGCCATCTCCGTGTAGTATTCTACGGTATGGATGGGTGAATGGGTGATGCAGAGCGAGCATTGGGAAATCATTCCGGCATCGTGTGCATAGCCAATAGAAGGGATGATATTGCGGGTATCGTTCAGACCGCAGAAGGTACGCGTGATGTCCGTACCCTGCGCTTTCTTTACCTTATAGAACAGCTTGCGCACATCGGCGGGCACGGGACTCATGCGGAGGCCATTCAGGGCACGGTCCAACATGTGAGTCTGGATACCGGCTTCATGGAACGGCTTCGTCCACTCGCGCACGGCTTTATTCGGATTCTCCCCAAACAGCAGATTTACTTGTTCAAAACCTCCGCCATTGGTTTCCACGCGCGCAAAACAACCCATCTCAATGATGGCGGGAGCTACTTTCACCAGTTGGTCAACACGGGGTACATATTTTCCGGCACTCTGCCACATGTCCCTGAATACCAAACTGAACTTAATTTCCTTTTTTCATACTAAATTATTCGGTGTGTTTTTATATAAGATTATTATTTCAGATTTTTTCTACCTTAGCAACTTTACCCTTACCTTGTGTCACTACTGTAACAGCAGCACTGATAGCCGCCAGTATGTTGCCGGGGACAGGGGCAGGACCGCTTGCCGCAGCCTTGGCCGGTACCACTTCTTCGGGTGCATATTTGTTCACAAGTGCAATGAGACCTTTTCCTAAGTAGATAACAATCAGCAGGATAGCAAAGACTGTAGCCATACCTACCACCATTAGCAGAAGCGCTATGTTCAAGTTTTCCATATTATAAATTATTAGTTATTCCGTGGGATTTAAAAAAAATCGTTCGAAATTAGCGATTATCCGTTAAAGAAAGGTGGTAAAAAATAATAAAAGATGCTAAAACGTCACTTCCCGCACTACCGGAGAGGTGGTACGGGAAGTGTATAATACCCCATTTATGTCAAGAAAAGAGGCAATTGGCGGGACGGGCAGAATCAGCCCAGCGGGTTCTCTCCCTGGTCGCCGTCGTTACCGCCCTGGTTGCCGCCATCGGGGTTGCTGCCACCTTGATTGCCACTGCCGGAAGAAGGAAGCTTGCCCCACTCTTCCCAAACAATCTTAGTATTCACCATACTACGGGTAGTCACCTGATTACCACTGTTACGCTCCACTTCAGGCAGAAAACGGACACGCACTCCGTTAATCAGCGAAGCACTTACCTCCGCAGCCGTCGGCACTCCTCTCTTGGTGGAAGTAGCCGTATAATAGAAGGTACCTATGCCGTCTATCTTCACAGTACGTCCCTGCCCCATGAAGTTACTCAATACACGCCCCAAGTTCTCCATCACCGCATACGTGTCACCACGGGTCACGGTAGAGAGAACGGACAGTTCGTCTGCCACTTCACGGGTAGTGACCGCCTTGCCCCAGGTTACTGACTGAGGATACCACAAATCGTTTACTTTCTTCTGAACTCTTTTAAAAAATGCCATAATCGTAATGTTTTAAATGATTAATTAATAATGTATATCCGGTTTCTCTTGTCTCACCCGAGAAGCAGAAGTTTTCATCGTGAGGCCTCAACGATTCAGGCATCTGCTTTTCTCAAATTCGATGTTGCAAAGTTAGAGCGGGCAACAAGAGAAAACAAGAAAATGGCATCTACAGCCGATTTACATAAACCACTAATACACAAATCATTAACCAATAAGCATCTCTACAATCTAAAAGGGTAATAAGGCATAATAGAAGAAAAAGAGATAACAATCTCTACAAGGCGGCATTGTAAACAGTTGATAATGAGCACAAGGATTATCGACAATCTCTACAGTCATAAGATTTATCATGTGTCAGCCCAAATCACACACCAACTGCCACTTTCCCATTGTAATTGTCATGAATATATTACGAATATTTTTTTAGCATCTCTTCAATCATCTCTTTACACTCTTGACGCACCCACTCTGGAGAAAGCACTTCTATTTCCGCACCGTGCGAGAGCACTTCCTGAAAGAAATCATAAGTGGGATATAGGCGATAAGTAAATATAGAATAATCCTTGTACTTCTCAACCTCTTCTTGCGAATGATGCAGGGGAAGCTTCCGCAAATACTGCCGTTTATGATTGTGGTCGGTCACCTTGATACGTATGGTTTCCACATCTAGTTCATCGGGTGTCACCATAATGCCGTAGCTGTCGTGGAAATAGGCAGCGGCATCGAAGCTGTCGGGGAACTCGAAAGTCACATCCGTCATTTCCAGTTGCAGGATGCGGTCGAGGGCATAGATAAAGACGCCGTCCTTTTCCGGACTGCGGGCCACCATATACCAACGCTGCTTGAACACCTTGACGCAATAAGGCTCAACCAGAAACGTAACCGGATGGCTCTGATGGAAACCCAGGTAGGTCAGCTGAAGAGTTTTGCTGTCCTGCATAGCCTCGATAATACGCATCAGCGACTCATTGCCCGACGGAATCTGCTCAAACAGGATTCTCCGCTTCAGCTTGCGGCTCTCCAAAATGCTGTTGTTCACAGCAAACGAGCTGAGCAACCAACTTTTCACCGTGTCTTTCTGTAACCCCTCGGCATCGCACAGCTTGTATTTATACCCATCAGAAGCGTCACATAGGATGTTTGGGCACTATCGGCAGCACCGCACTGCACCAGTGAGTCAGCACGGACGAGGGACTGTTCGTAGTTCATCAAAACTTTACCGGAAGATTTCGAGCAGGCTGTCAAGCCTAAAAGGAAGGTCAGCAAGAGAAAAAGGGAGGTGTGCTTCATCTTGAAATTTTGTGTTTATAATAAGGCAGTAAGGAACACACTTACTTCAACCGTTTCGATAGACGGGAAGGCTCGCGACGCATATCCCAAAGATCGGTGATGTAGACTATTTGCCGTATTTCATCAATATAGTAAATCAGTTTATGATGCTCGTGTACAATCAATGAACGATATAAACGTTTACGACCTGCCAGTAAAGGTTCCGGCGAGCCAAGTTCAGGATGGATTACAAGACGCTCTGCCCACATCTTTATCTTTTGATAAAACAGCAAAGCAGTACGTTCGCCAAAGTGCTCCACACTATATATCACAACTGCACGTACTTCACGCTGTGCTTGTTTTTTCCATTCTACTTGCATAGCCAAGGCATTTCACGCTCCATCTGAGAAAAGAATTCGGCACTGGAAGTTCCCCCATCTTCCGATTCCGCCTCATCGAGCCTTGCATTCAGCTCTTCCATCGTATAAGCAGGGAGATTGTCCGCATCCGTACTTTTCATCATTTTATTCACTGCACGACGATAAGCACGTCTCACCGTCCTCAGCACCTGCAAATCATCGGTAGCCAGAATATCACGAATCAGTTCAATCCGGCACGTATCCAATTCCATTGTTTTCATATCCAATACATATTACTCATTACCCAAGACAAAGATAACGCTTTCTCTCCACAACAAAAAACACAGAGACACAAAGTTTTCATCCTTTGCATCTCTGTGCCCTTTATTTGAGAAAAAAAAATTCAATCAAAACTCACTCGTAAAGTGGAACTTGATATGCTTGAAGTCCATCTGCGCCATCTGCAACACATATCCGCTATCGGCCAGGAACACATCCCTACCCTCGCGGTCTTTGGCCATGTACTGGTATTTGCGCTTCTTGAAGGCTTCCAACTCTGCCGCATCATCGCTCTCAATCCAGCAGGCCTTATACAGACTGAGCGGCTCCCAACGGCACTTCGCACTGTATTCGTTCTCCAGACGATACTGGATGACCTCGAACTGCAACTGCCCCACCGTACCGATAATCTTACGCCCGTTGAACTGGTTGACGAACAACTGCGCCACACCTTCGTCCATCAACTGGTCGATACCCTTGGCAAGCTGTTTCTGCTTCATCGGATCGGCATTCTCAATGTACTTGAACATCTCCGGAGAAAAACTCGGAAGCCCCTTGAAGTGAAGCGCCTCGCCTTCGGTCAGCGTATCGCCAATCTTGAACGTACCGTTATCCGGCAGGCCGATAATATCTCCCGCCCAAGCCTCATCGACAGTTGTCTTGCGCTGCGCCATGAACTGCGTAGGCGACGAGAAACGCATCGTCTTGCCATGACGTACATGCAAGTACGGAGCATTGCGTACAAACTTCCCGGAGCAGATTTTGCAGAAAGCGATACATGAACGGTGATTCGGGTCGATATTGGCGGTTATCTTAAAGATGAATCCGGTAAATTTAGGCTCTTCCGGCTCCACCTCACGCTCTTCCGCCTTCACGGGACGGGGACTGGGAGCAATCTCCACAAAGCAATCCAACAGTTCCTGCACACCGAAATTATTCAGTGCCGAACCGAAGAATACGGGAGCAAGCTCCCCTTTCAAGTATTCCTCCTTATCGAATTCGGGGTAAACACCGTCTATCAGTTCCAATTCTCCGCGCAGCTTGTCGGCCAGCTGGGCGCCAATCTGGTTGTCCAGTTCCTCGGTATGGATGTCCACTTCCACCTTCTCCGTCACTACCTGCTTGCTGGGCTGGTAGAGATTGAGGTTACGCTCGTAGATATTGTAGACACCCTTGAAACGGACACCGCTCTCAATAGGCCACGTCAAGGGACGCACGTGGATGTGTAGTTCCTCCTCCAGCTCGTCCAGCAGGTCGAACGGGTCTTTGGCTTCACGGTCCATCTTGTTGATGAAGATAATCACCGGCGTATTACGCATACGGCAGACCTCCATCAGCTTGCGTGTCTGCGTTTCCACACCTTTCGCACCGTCCACCACGATGATAACACTGTCCACAGCCGTCAGCGTGCGGTAGGTATCTTCGGCAAAGTCCTGGTGACCCGGAGTATCGAGGATGTTGACCTTGTAGTCATGGTAGTCGAACTCCATTACAGAAGTGGTAACGGAAATACCACGCTGTTTTTCAATATCCATCCAGTCCGACGTTGCCGTCTTCTTTATCTTATTGCTCTTTACGGCACCCGCCACCTGGATTTGTCCACCAAAAAGCAACAGCTTCTCGGTCAATGATGTCTTACCGGCATCCGGATGCGCGATAATCGCAAACGTTCTCCGTCTCTCTATTTCGTTGTTATTGGCCATATATCAATTAGTCAGTAATAATCACTCTTCCAAATTCTTCATGCAGACGGCAAGGCTCGCCTCCCAATGGGGTATATCGATGCCGAATGTCTTCTTTATCTTTGTCTTGTCCAACACGGAATAATGCGGACGCGGCGCCTTGGCAGGAAACTCATCCGTATGCAGCGGGCTTACCTTGCAGGTCTTTATGCCGGCCAGGCGATGGATAGCCAACGTGAAATCATACCACGAGCACACACCCTCGTTGCTGAAATGATAGATACCGGGAACAATCCCCCGGTTGACAGCCGCAAAAATGGCACGTGCCAAATCATTGGCATATGTCGGTGTGCCTATCTGGTCGAAGACAACCCCCAGCGTCTCTCGCTCACGTCCCAGACGAAGCATCGTCTTCACAAAATTATTCCCGTAAATGGAATAGAGCCATGCTGTACGGATAATCATGGCACGGCTGCAATGCTTCATCACCGCCTGCTCACCTGCCAGTTTAGTAGAGCCATATACCGAATTGGGGCAAGTGTCCGCCTCTTCCGTATAGGGAGTGTGTCCGGTTCCGTCGAAAACATAATCGGTGGACACTTGTATCAAGGCAGCACCGCAAGCTTCGGCAGCAGCAGCCAGATAGCCAGGAGCGACATGATTCAGCTTGTCGCAAAGTTCCTGATTGTCCTCTGCCTTGTCCACCGCCGTATAAGCAGCGCAATTCACAATCACATCTATCCGGTTACCCTTCACAAACCTGTGCACAGCTTGTTCGTCGCAAATGTCCAATTCCTGCACGTCAGTGAAAAAATAAGCATGTTGTCCGTTTTCTTTCGACAACACTCGCATTTCATTGCCAAGTTGACCGTTGGCACCGGTTATCAGAATATTCATTTAATAAAGTTACACTTATATATAGAATGTTACGATGAACAATATTTTCCTTCATAATTATCAATCATCCACTATCAATTATCCATCAACTCCAGTTCTCCCCGCTTCTCCTTGTCATAATAGTTGGCAAGCAACGAGATGAAACCACTGATGGCCTCCATAGCCTTTGCCGTGCCCTGACTGATTTCCTTCTTCTGCAAGCGCAACAGCAGCACTCCATAAAGCGCCTCGAAACAAGTGTCTACCTCAGACTCCTCTTTCCGGCCGTTCTTCTGACGCAGTTCCACGATAAAAGGCAGTGCCTTGAAATAAGCCGCATTATAGAACGGATATTTCGTAGAAGCCAGCAATTCGCCATGCAGCTCCGTCAGATTCAGAATGACATTACGGTTGATTTGCAGATGCCCTTTTTCCATTACGCCTTCCGCACGCATCATACCTGCCAGATTTCCATACCATTCTTCCAGCGCAGGCCGTTCCTCCTCCGGATAGCGCAAAATGATGTTCTGGCGTATCCGGTCTATGTCACAGCCGTTGGCACGGAGCAAATCCTCCACCTGCCACATATATATAAGGTATTCGGCTATATTCTTCTCTTTCAGTTGTTGCGCAATCTTCACGATAAAATGTATGAATTATGATTTTTCACCTTCCCACTTTCACCTTTCCACTCAATACAGTGATTCACCCATCAGCGTAAACACCAGTCCCAGCACAGACACCACAATGACAATGCTCCCGATAATACGGTTCAGTATCCAGATACCTCGCAGGTTGAATTGTGTACGGACCTTATTGACAAAAAAGGTTATGCCAAACCACCAAGCCAAAGCACCCAATGCGATGGCCAGGTATCCGGTAACGGCCTCGAACACCAGCACACCCTCACTTACAAAAGCAAAGCGAGCAAAAAGACCTACAAAAAGGAAAATAATCAGTGGATTGGAAAGTGTGACGGCAAACGCCGTTATGAAGTTATGAAAATAGGAACCCTTGTTGATGGATACCGGACGGATGGACTGTACCGGATTGCTGCGGAACGTATAAACGCCAAACGCCAACAGAAGAATGCTTCCGAAAAGTTGCAGGTAAAAGATGTTCTTGTTGACATAATCAAAAACGAAACTCATCCCGTAGCCCGTCAGCAAAGCATATGCAATATCGCTTAGCGAAGCTCCTATCCCCGTTACGAAACCATACCACCGTCCTTTATTCAAAGTACGCTGAATACACAATACTCCTACAGGACCCAATGGCGCGGACACAATGACGCCGATAATGAACCCCTTCCACAATATGTCAAATATGGTCTCTATCTGAATCATGGCTGCAAATATCGGACTTTTTTATGAGACGAACGAATAGTGTTAACGTTTTTTCGACGGAAAAGGATTTTAAGAAGTAAAGATTATCCATTTTTACATATTATTCCGTATATTTACCTCCGAACTTAACAATACCCCCTTATGAAACGAATAAAAAAAACTCTAACACTCGTTTCCATGGCCGTCTTACTACTGACGGCATGCGAAGCCCCCAAGGAACTCGGTGTGGTTCCATATCCGCAGTATGCCCAAACAACGTCAAAAACAGTAGAACTGCCATCTACGGTAACCTTCTCGACCAATCTGGCGAAATCCGACAAGAATGACCTGCTGGCCTATCTGCCGGACTTTGCCATCCCCATGAAGCTTGTCGACAAGAACCCTTTTGTAACGATAGAAATAACGGACGCAACGGATAATCCAATCGCTGCCGAAGGCTACAACCTGACAGTCAGCAAACAAGGTGTAAACATTCAGGCCTCCTCCGCTGCAGGTGCCTTCTATGGACTGCAAACCCTGGCACAACTTGCCCGTAACGGGAAGAAACTGCCAGTCACGACCATCAAGGACGAACCCAGATTCCCCTATCGTGGGCTGCACCTGGATGTTTCAAGACACTTCTTTAACACGGACTATGTCAAGAAACAAATAGACCTGGTAGCCACCTACAAAATCAACCGCCTGCATTGGCATCTGACCGACGGTGCCGGATGGCGGCTGGAGATTCCGGGCTATCCCCGCCTGACAGAATTCGCAGCCTGGAGAAAAGCCGCCAATCTGCAGGATTGGGGGAAATATGACCATCACTTCTGCGAGAAGGATGAAGAAGGAGCCTATGGAGGCTACTATACGGAAGCGGATGTACGTGAGGTTCTGGAATATGCCCGCTTGAGGCATGTCACCGTTATCCCCGAAATAGAAATGCCGGGACACTCGGGAGAAGTACTGGCAGCCTATCCACAGCTGTCCTGTACCGGCAAGCCTTATACATCCGGTGAAGTCTGTATCGGAAACGAAGAGACCTTCAAGTTCTTCGAAGATGTGCTGGATGAAGTGATACGGCTGTTCCCTTCCCGGTATATCCATATTGGAGGTGATGAAGCCAGCAGACGCCACTGGAAGGCATGCCCCAAATGCCAGAAGCGCATGAAGGAAGAAGGGCTCAAAGATGAAAGTGAGCTGCAAAGCTATATGATAGTCCGCATAGAGAAGTACCTCAACGACAAAGGGCGTGAAATCATCGGCTGGGACGAGATACTGGATGGAGGCCTGGCCCCCAACGCAACCGTCATGTCGTGGCGGGGTACGGAGGGTGGCATTGCCGCCGCCCGCATGGGGCATTACGCCATCATGACACCGGAGAGCCACTGCTATCTGGACCACTACCAGGATGACCCTGAGACACAGCCGCTGGCGTTTGGCGCCTGCATCCCCATCGGACAGACCTACTCCTACGACCCGGCTCCCGATTCATTGGGAAGTGATATCTGCAAATACATATTAGGCGTGCAAGGCAATGTATGGGCTGAATATCTGCCCACTTACGAACATGCCGAATATATGATATACCCACGCATCATCGCTCTGGCAGAAGTAGGCTGGACTCCCATGGAGAACAAGCATCCGGAGAGTTTCAAGAGACGTATCAACAACGAAATACGATACATCCGGACGAAAGGGTACAACCCGTTCACCTTGTCGGAACAAGTGCAGACCAGCCAGACCGTTGACTATGCCAAGAAAAAAATCATGCTGTCCCTCACCTCCGAAAAACATCCGATTGACATCCGCTACACAACGGACGGCTCCGAACCGACTGTATCTTCCAAGTTATACAAGAAACCGTTTGCCGTAAAAGACTCCATATTGCTGACCGCACGCCTTTTCGACGGAGAAAAGCCTATCGGAAAAAGCCTTCACCTGCGCACCGACTACCATAAGGGCATAGGCAAAAAGATAACCTATGCACCGGGCGGCAGATACTATCAGCATAAAGAAGTATACAAAGGCGGCGGTGACGCCGGTCTCCTCGACGGACTTCGCGGCGGCAAAAGCTACATGGACGGACGATGGCAGGGCTTCTGCCCCAATGATTTGGATGCCATTATCGACCTGGGCGAAGTGACCGCCATACATCGGGTCATGGCCAACTTCATGCAAATCCGTACCCCACAAGTATTTCTCCCTGCCAAAGTGGAAGTATGGGCATCTGTTGATGGCAAGAACTTCACCCTGCTGGGCAGTGATATCTGCAGCGAGGAAGAGGCCGGAAAGGACGTGATATTCCGTGATTTCGGCTGGATTGGCACCCCCACTGAGACACGATATGTACGCTTCCATGCCATACAAGGGAAGAAGCAATTCTTATTTACGGATGAAATCGTCATACAATAACACACATCCGGTTTTTATGAAACAGAACAAAAAACGCATACGAGTAAAATTGCATGCGTTTTTTTGTTTTCCTTTTTTTCTCCTCCCCACCGATTTTACGTATCTTTGCCCCCAAGAAGAAAAGATGAAGATACTCAAAGAAGTAACTTCAATCGTAAAATCGTAAATCGTAAAATCGTAAATATAACTATGATTCTTTTTTTCAGAACCCCATCCAAGAGTGTGATTGCCGTAGAATGTAATCATGAACTCCCCCAGGCAGACAGCGACAAACTCTGCTGGCTTTTTGGAGAAGCCACCCCCGAAAGTGAAGACAACCTGAAAGGACATTTCGTCGGCCCGCGCCGTGAGATGATTACTCCTTGGAGTACAAACGCCGTAGAAATCACCCAGAATATGGGGCTGGACGGCATCATACGCATCGAAGAGTACTTCCCCGTAAAAGATGAGAACGCAGACCACGACCCGATGCTGCAACGTATGTACAAGGGGCTGGACCAGAATGTATTTACAACCAACCGGCAGCCGGAACCGATTGTACACATCGAAGACCTGGAGGCATACAATGAAAAGGAAGGTCTGGCACTTTCCAAAGAGGAAATGGATTACCTCAAGAAGGTAGAGAAAGACCTCGGGCGCCCTCTGACAGACTCCGAAGTATTCGGCTTCGCGCAAATCAACTCCGAGCACTGCCGTCACAAAATCTTCGGCGGAACATTCATCATCGATGGAGTGGAACAGGAATCTTCACTCTTCCAAATGATAAAGAAGACCACACAAGAGAATCCCAACAAGATTATCTCTGCCTACAAAGACAATGTGGCCTTTGCCGAAGGTCCGGTTATCGAACAGTTTGCTCCGGCAGACCACTCCAAGCCCGACTATTTCCAAGTAAAAGACATCAAGAGTGTCATCTCCCTGAAAGCGGAAACACATAACTTTCCCACAACAGTAGAACCGTTCAACGGTGCGTCTACCGGTACGGGCGGTGAGATTCGCGACCGTATGGGCGGCGGTAAGGGCTCTTGGCCGATTGCCGGAACAGCCGTTTACATGACCTCCTACCCCCGTACGGAAGAAGGACGTCCCTGGGAAGAGATTCTGCCGGTACGCAAATGGCTGTATCAAACTCCCGAACAAATACTAATCAAAGCCTCCAATGGTGCCAGTGATTTCGGGAACAAATTCGGCCAACCGCTAATCTGCGGTTCCGTGCTCACTTTCGAACATAAGGAAAAAGATGAAGTCTATGGTTACGACAAAGTGATTATGCTTGCCGGAGGCGTAGGCTACGGTACCCAGCGTGACTGTTTGAAAGGTACACCGGAAGCCGGCAACAAAGTGGTTGTCATCGGTGGAGACAATTATCGCATCGGTTTGGGCGGCGGCTCCGTATCTTCCGTAGATACCGGACGCTACAGCAGTGGCATCGAGCTGAATGCTGTACAACGCGCCAACGCCGAAATGCAGAAACGCGCCTACAACGTGGTACGCGCACTTTGTGAGGAAGAGACCAATCCGGTGGTTTCCATTCACGACCACGGCTCTGCCGGACATGTAAACTGTCTGTCTGAATTGGTAGAGGAATGCGGCGGTCTGATTGACATGAGCAAGTTGCCCATCGGTGACACGACTCTGTCCGCCAAGGAAATCATTGCCAACGAAAGCCAGGAACGCATGGGCTTGCTGATTCAGGAAGAGGCCATCGAACATGTACGCAAGGTAGCGGAACGCGAACGCGCTCCGATGTACGTAGTAGGTGAAACCACCGGTGACCATCGCTTTGCCTTCCAGCAAGCTGACGGTGTACGTCCGTTTGACCTCGCCGTAGAACAGATGTTCGGATCTTCCCCCAAGACCTATATGGTGGACAAGACCGTGGAACGTCACTACGAAATGCCCCAATACGAACTTTCCCAACTACACGAATACCTCACCAATGTGCTCCAACTGGAAGCTGTGGCTTGTAAAGACTGGTTGACAAACAAGGTGGACCGTTCTGTAACAGGCAAAATTGCCCGCCAACAGTGCCAGGGTGAATTGCAGTTGCCTCTGAGCGATTGTGGTGTGGTAGCTTTGGACTATCGCGGCGAAAAGGGTATCGCAACCTCTCTGGGCCATGCTCCCCAGGCGGCACTTGCCGACCCGGCAGCCGGCTCCGTTCTTTCCGTCAGCGAAGCATTGACCAACTTGGTTTGGGCACCGCTTGCCGAAGGTCTGGACAGCGTTTCCCTTTCTGCCAACTGGATGTGGCCTTGCCGTTCGCAAGAAGGTGAAGATGCCCGTCTGTACACGGCAGTAAAGGCCTTGAGTGACTTCTGCTGTTCCCTGCAAATCAATGTACCGACCGGTAAAGACTCTCTTTCCATGACACAGAAATACCCCGACGGCAGCAAAGTAATTTCTCCGGGCACGGTAATTGTTTCTGCCGGTGGAGAAGTTTCCGACGTCAAGAAAGTCGTATCTCCGGTGCTGGTTAACAATGAAAAGACTACCATTTATCATATAGACTTCAGTTTCGACAACCTGAAACTCGGCGGTTCCGCCTTTGCTCAAACCCTGGGCAAGGTAGGTGACGAAGTTCCCAGCGTGCAGGATGCCGAATACTTCCGCGATGCTTTCCTTGCCGTGCAGGAGCTGGTCAACAAGGGACTGATTCTTGCCGGACATGATATTTCCGCCGGTGGTCTTATCACTACACTGCTTGAAATGTGCTTTGCCAATGTGGAAGGCGGTATGGAAATCAACCTGGATAAAATCAAGGAGCAAGACCTTATCAAGATTCTGTTTGCAGAGAACCCGGGTATCGTTATCCAGGTGAGCGACAAGCACAAGGAAGCTGTAAAGCAAATACTGGAAGATGCAGGCGTAGGTTACGTGAAGCTCGGCAAACCGACAGACGAACGCCATATTCTTGTATCAAAAGGCGATGCTACTTATCAGTTTGGCATCGACTATATGCGTGATGTATGGTACTCTACTTCTTATCTCCTTGACCGTAAGCAGTCCATGAACGGCTGCGCCAAGAAGCGTTTCGAAAACTACAAGATGCAACCGGTGGAATTCGCCTTCATGCCGGACTTCAAAGGCAAGTTCTCACAATACGGCATTAATCCGGACCGCCGCACACCTTCCGGTATCCGCGCCGCCATCATCCGTGAAAAAGGAACCAACGGCGAACGCGAAATGGCCTACTCACTCTATCTGGCAGGCTTCGATGTGAAGGATGTTACAATGACCGACCTTATCAGCGGCCGCGAGACGCTGGAAGATGTAAACATGATTGTTTACTGCGGTGGTTTCTCCAACTCCGACGTTCTTGGTTCTGCTAAGGGTTGGGCAGGTGCTTTCCTCTTCAATCCGAAAGCAAAAGAAGCGCTCGACAAATATTATGCACGCGAGGATACGCTTTCACTGGGTGTCTGCAACGGCTGCCAGCTCATGATGGAACTTAATCTTATCAATCCCGAGCACAAGAAAAACGGCAAGATGCTTCATAATGACTCACACAAGTTTGAATCCAGATTCCTCGGTGTTACCGTCCCCACCAACCGCAGCGTAATGCTCGGCTCACTGAGTGGCAGCAAACTGGGTATCTGGGTAGCTCACGGTGAAGGAAAATTCTCCTTGCCATACGACGAGGACAAATACAACGTCGTGCTGAAATACTCATACGACGAATATCCTTCCAACCCCAACGGCTCAGATTATTCCATAGCCGGATTGGCAAGTGCCGACGGACGTCATCTGGCCATGATGCCCCACTTGGAACGTGCCATCTTCCCCTGGCAGAACGGTTGCTACCCCGCAGACCGCGTAAACAGCGACCAAATCACTCCTTGGGTAGAAGCATTTGTCAATGCACGCAAGTGGGTGGAAGCCAATAAAAAATGAGCTGAACTTCCTTTTTTATAAAAATGTAACAAGCGCGGGTTATGAATAATCCCGCGCTTGTTACATTTCTATTCTTCGCTTTCTTTTTGTTTTTCTCAAACAAAAGCATTATTTTTGTGTTTATTTTCAACTCTCCCTCAGTACAACATTCAAAAAACCGTTCGACAATTATGAAAAAGTACTTCTTTTTCTACATACTACTATTATTGCCAATTATAGGCATTGCACAAACATACAAATACATCGGTGTGGAAGACGGTTTGAGCAACAGACGGGTATATGCAATTCAAAAGGGACCTAAAGGTTACATGTGGTTTCTTACCCACGACGGCATCGACCGATACAACGGAAAGGACTTCAAGCCGTACAAATTGATGGATGGAGATGAAGAAGTGAATTCCATGATGAACCTGAATTGGCTCTATGTTGACCCCAAAGGCACCATATGGGAAATAGGCAAAAAAGGACGTGTGTTCCGCTATGATACAAAACACGATCGCTTTGTCCTGGTATACAAGCTACCCGAAAGCGAAGTGAAAGGACGTCCAACCCCTATCAGTTACGGTTTTGTGGATGCCAACAGCGTAATATGGCTTTGCAATGAAGATGCCCTATATCTGTACGACAGCAATACCCAGAAGGTGACATTCATTCAAAACGAAATAGGAGAACGAATTACTGATATCGCACAGATTGATTCGACCCACTTCTTCATCGGGACCGACATCGGCATACATTATGCTGAGCTGGCCAACAACACCCTCACCCTCAGTCCCTGCAACCAATTGGACACCTTGAAGATACAAATCAACGAACTATACTATCATAAACCGTCTCACAAGGTTTTTATCGGTACTTTCCAACGGGGAATATTTACCTATGACCTGAATGAGCACAAAGTCATGCATATCCCATCCGGACTGATGGACGTTAGTATTAACTGTATCCGTGCCTACAATAACAATGAAATCCTCATAGCTACAGACGGGGCCGGTGTCTACAAAATGAATACCGATACCTATGAATCTATACCATACATTGTTGCTGACTATAACCGGTACAACTCAATGAACGGAAATACCATCAATGATATCTACATTGACAGTGAACAACGCATCTGGATGGCTAATTATCCCATTGGTATAACTGTACGCAACAACCGATATGCCGATTATCAATGGATAAAACACTCTATCGGCAATAAACAGTCACTCATCAATGACCAGGTAAATGCCATCATTGAAGACCATGACGGCGATTTATGGTTTGCCACCAATAACGGCATCAGCCTTTATTATAGCAAGACGAAACAATGGCATTCTTTTCTCAGCAGTTTCGACACCGCAAGCCATAGTAAAAACCATATCTTCATCTCATTGTGCGAAGTGGAGCCCGGCATCATCTGGGCCGGAGGATATAGTTCCGGCATCTACCAGATCAACAAGAAACTACTGTCCACAGAGTTCTTTACTCCGTCTTTATTCAGTAATCTGAATATCCGGCCGGACAAGTATATCCGTTCCATTATGAAAGATTCTTCAGGAAACATCTGGTCCGGAGGGTATTATAACTTAAAAGAAATAGATTATTCCAGAAAAAATATACGCCATTTCCCGGGCTTGAATGGTATCACTGCCATCATAGAGAAAGACTCCACACATATGTGGATAGGCACTTCCACCGGCTTGTACCTGTTGGAAAAAGCAACCGGTAAGTATACCTATATCCAGATGCCGGTAGAATCCTACTACATCTACTCCCTATGCCAAGCTTCCGACGGAATGCTGTATATCGGTACCAACAATGCCGGTTTACTGGTATATGATACGACCAAAAACACATTCAGACATTATCATAGAGACAACTGCGCCTTGATTTCCAATAATATCTATACACTATTGTCTGATGGTAAAGGAAATATCTTTCTGAGTACAGAACACGGTCTGTCCACCTTCTATCCTGTCGAAGAGACATTCCATAACTGGACCAAAGAACAAGGACTGAAGTCTGACCATTTCAACGCAGCCTCAGGCACCTTGAGGAAAAACGGCAATTTCATTTTCGGCAGTACGGATGGAGCCATAGAATTCAACAAAGACATGATCCTGCCTCGCGACTATAAGTTCAAAATGGTATTCAGTGACCTGCGGGTATTCTATCAGACCGTTTATCCCAAGGATGAAGGTTCTCCACTTATTCTGGATATTGACGAGACAAAAACCTTGCGTTTGAAGTACAACCAGAACATCTTCTCATTGCAGGTCTCAGACATCAACTATGACTATCCTTCCCTAATTCTGTACTCCTGGAAACTGGAAGGCTTCTATGAGGGTTGGAGCCGTCCGGGAGAGGAAAACGTCATCCGTTTTACCAACCTGAGTCCGGGCAACTATACCCTCCGCGTACGTGCCATCTCCAACGAAGACCGTCGTATTGTCCTGGAGGAACGCAGTATGGACATCATTATCGAGCAACCCCTCTGGCTCAGTTTCTGGGCGCTGATACTCTATGCAGTGATTATCATATCCATTGCAAGCATCACTCTACGAATAATAGTCTTGAGAAAACAGCGGAAAGAATCCGATGAGAAAATACGCTTCTTCGTCAATACGGCGCATGATATACGTACTCCACTGACGCTCATCAAAGCACCCTTGGAAGAAATCACCGAACGCGAGCAACTGACTTCCAGCGGACAGAGCAACATCAATACAGCCCTGCGAAACGTAAATGCCTTGTTGCGCCTGACCACCAACCTTATTAATTTCGAACGCGCAGACACCTATTCCGGAAGTCTATACGTATCCGAATACGAACTGAGCACATATATGGAAGAGACGATCGATGCTTTCCGTTCATACGCAAACATAAAACACATCAACCTAACCTACGAAAGCAGCTTCCGTTATCTGAACGTATGGTTAGATAAGGACAAGATGGATTCCATTTTGAAAAATATCATATCCAACGCACTGAAATATACACCGGACGGCGGCAATGTACATGTCTTTACTTCCGAGACAGAAGATACCTGGAGTATTGAGGTGAAAGATACCGGTATCGGAATTCCGGCTTCAGAACAGAAAAAGCTGTTCAAGATGCATTTCCGTGGCAGTAATGCTATCAATTCCAAAGTTACCGGCAGCGGCATCGGACTACTTCTGGTAGGGAAACTTGTACGCTTACATAAAGGAAAGCTCAACTTCAGCAGCATGGAAGGGAAAGGCTCTTGCATCAAAATCACGTTCCCCAAAGGGAACAAGCATTTCCGCAAAGCAATCCAACGCCCTCAACCCAAAAACGAACGGATTGTTTATTCGGCTTCCGGAGTGCCTATCAATGCCTCTACTACATCATCCCCTGCTTCCAGTGGAATCTACGACAAGACGCAACAACAGTCACAAAACAACAGTAACCACCAGAAAATTCTTATTGTAGAGGACAATGACGAATTAAGGGAATATCTGCGCAGAACATTGTCTGAACAATACAACATACAAGTATGCTCCAATGGAAAAGAAGCACTGACCATTGTCAAGGAGTATATGCCCAACCTCGTCATTTCAGACATTATGATGCCGGAAATGAGAGGAGACGAATTGTGTCATATCCTGAAGAACGACATCGAGACATCACATATCCCCATCATCCTGCTCACAGCACTGAATACCGACAAGAATATCATCGAGGGACTGCAAAGCGGAGCGGATGAATATATTGTGAAACCCTTCAATATCGGTATATTGCGGGCAAACATTGCCAACCTGCTGACTAACCGGGCACTGTTGCGCCACAAATATGCCAGCCTGGACCTGAACGACGAGAAGAACAATACGGATTGCATCAACTGCTCCAACGACTTGGACTGGAAATTCATTGCAACCGTCAAAAAGAGCGTCGAAGACAATATGGACAACCCAAGCTTCAACGTCGACGTGCTCTGCAACCTGCTGAATATGAGTAGGACCAGCTTCTACAATAAGATAAAGGCACTGACCGACCAAGCTCCGGCTGACTACATCCGGCTGATTCGACTGAAACATGCTGCCCAACTTCTGAAAGAACAAAAGCATACCATCACCGAGATTTCAGAGCTGACCGGTTTCAGTGATGCGAAATATTTCCGTGAAGTATTCAAGAAACATTTCAATATGAGCCCAAGCCAGTATGCCAAGAGAGGGAAGGAAGGGAAAGATGATAAAGAAATAAAGTAAATTACAACATTTTGAATATGAATATATATCTTGAAGCATTCTCCATTTTCTTTAAGATAGGAGCCTTTACCATCGGCGGCGGTTATGCTATGGTACCGCTGATAGAAAACGAAATCGTAACCAAACGAAACTGGATAGCCAAAGAAGATTTCATTGACCTGCTTGCTATATCACAGTCCGCTCCGGGCATCCTTGCCGTCAATATATCCATTTTTATAGGGTACCGGCTACGGGGAATACGAGGGAGCATAATCACTGCATTGGGAACCATACTTCCTTCGTTTCTCATCATCCTCGCCATAGCGTTGTTCTTTCACAACTTCAAGGACAACACCATTGTGGAACGTATATTCAAAGGTATTCGCCCGGCAGTGGTTGCATTGATTGCAGCCCCTACATTCAGCATGGCTAAATCGGCCCGGATAAACCGATACAACATATGGATACCGGTGGTTTCAGCACTGCTCATCTGGCTGTTGGGCTTCTCTCCCATCTGGATTATCATTGCGGCAGGTGTAGGAGGATACTGCTTCGGACGTTTTCAACGTCCGAAGAATTAAAAATTAAAGAATTAAAAATTAAAAGGATAGCAACATTAATCACTAACCATTTATCATTAATTACTAATCATGGTTTTCTTACAGTTATTCTATACATTCTTTAAGATTGGGCTTTTCGGCTTTGGTGGCGGATATGCCATGTTGTCTATGATACAAGGTGAAGTAGTTACCCGTTACGGTTGGCTTACAGCGCAGGAATTTACTGATATTGTGGCAATCAGCCAGATGACACCCGGTCCGATAGGAATCAATTCGGCAACTTATGTGGGTTATACTACGATAGCTGATTGCTACGGTACAAGCTATGGTATTTTAGGTTCTATTATTGCTACGTTTGCCGTGGTGCTTCCTTCTTTCCTACTGATGCTGACCATCAGCAAATTCTTTCTGAAATACCAAAAACATCCTTCCGTGGAAGCGGTATTCAGTGGGCTCCGCCCGGCAGTGGTCGGTCTGCTGGCCTCAGCCGCGCTGGTATTGATGAATTCGGAAAACTTCAGTTCTCCCAAAGAAGACATATATTCCTTCGTCATCAGCTGCCTCATCTTCCTCGTGGCATTTATAGGCACAAAGAAATATAAACTGAACCCGATAGGAATGATTGTAGCTTGTGGAATAGCAGGATTGATACTTTATTAGGGATTAAGGATTAAACGTTAATGATTAATCCCTAATCCTTAATCCCTAATTTTTAAAGTTTAATCTTCTTTCCAACGGATTTCGATTCATTATGCAGACGGTCCAAGGCTGTCACCACATAGCGGTACTTTGTCTTTCCGTCTTCATAAGGAAGTTTATAGAAATTATCGCGCGTAATGGCTACAATATGGGAAGGGTCATCTATATTCACTTTCTCTTTGTCATTAAAGCAATAGACCACATATTGGACGGCACGGTTCATTTCCTCTTTATACTTGGGAGCTGTCCAGAAAAGAATATATCCGTCTTCCGTCCACACCGGTTTCATCTTACGTACCTTTGCCGGGGCTTCGTTATCCATGAAATCGAAAACGGGAGGTAGCGCCGGATACTTATGATATTCGGCAATCAGGGCATCGCGATACTTGCCTGCATTCTCTACAACCGCACTGGCAGGCCACTGGCAACTGCCACCGATGGTCTGATAGGCCCGTTGCAAGGCCATTTTGCGAGGAAGCTGATTTATCGACGGGTTCTTGGGGTCGGCATTCTGCACGGTGTTCATCACGGACTGGCCAATAAACAAGGGGCGGTTTTCCGTATTCCTGGCCCACCACTTCACCAGTGTCTCATAGTCGGCAACCGGATGTCCTATATGCCAATAAATCTGCGGAATATTATAGTCTATCCAACCTTCACGGGCCCACAGCAACACGTCCGCATAAAGGTCATCGTAGTTTTGCAGGCCTTTGGTCTTACTGCCAAGCGGGTCACTGCTTTCATTCCGGTAAATGCCAAACGGAGAAACCCCGAACTTCACCCACGGCTTGATTTCACGAATTGTTTCATGCAGTTTCTTAATCAGCACATTCACGTTGCTCCGGCGCCAGTCTCCTTTATTGCTGAAACCTCCGCCAAAACGTGCAAAACTTGCATCGTCAGGGAAATCCTTTCCCTTAATGGGATAAGGATAAAAGTAATCGTCCATATGAATGGCATCCACATCATAGCGGGAAACGATGTCGCTCACCACCATGCAGATGTGCCGGCGGCTCTCAGGCAGTGCCGGGTCAAAATACAACTGGTCGCCATAAGTGACAAACCATTCCGGATGGATATTGTACACATGATTGGGAGCCAACTCACTCTTCAAGGTCGTCTTCGTGCGATACGGATTAATCCATGCATGAAACTCCATACCACGCTTATGGCATTCATCAATCATAAACTGCATAGGGTCCCAATAGGGTTCGGGCGCTTTACCCTGCACTCCGGTAAGGAAACGACTCCACGGTTCCAGTCTGGAAGCATACAGAGCATCCGCTTCGGGACGTACCTGGAAAATTATGGCGTTGATTCCCGCCTTCTGCAAGGAATTCAACTGCCCGATCAGATTCTGCTTCAGTTTTTCGGTCGGCATTCCACGGAACTGTCCGTTTACTGACTGTATCCATGCTGCACGAAATTCACGTTTAGGATAGGCAGACCCGGTCTGCACTTGCGCAAATACTCCTCCCGCCATTAGCAGCAAGAAGAATACACATAAAAGGGATTTTACTCTCATTCTCTAATTACAGCTTTTTAATACTTAAAATAGTTTATAATTAAGGTTTGTCCTTCATCGGCCATTCCACAATAAAGCGGCATCCTCCGCAATAGGTGTCATCCAGATAAATCCGGCCTCCCACCAACTCCATTATCTCATTGGCTATGGCAAGCCCCAATCCGGACCCTTTGGTAAACGTGTCCACTTTATAAAAACGTTCGAAAATACGGTCCGATTCGTCCGGCCTGATGCCTATACCGGTATCCTCTATCACGAAGCGCAATACATGTCGGGACTTATCTTCCTCGCAGGAAACGCGTATATGACCTTCTTCCGTAAACTTCACCGCATTATCCAACAAAGACACCAGCACCATTTTCAGCCATTGCCGGGCTGCATAAAAGGCCATAATGCCGGAAGCAGGCACATATTCCAATTCAACTCCCGGCTTCAGTTCCGGACGGAAGCCCTCAATACATTCCTTGCAACACGCATCCACTTCTATCTCCTCCCGCGGCATCTCCCACACTCGCGAATCCATATCCGCAATATTGAGTATGTTCTCCATCAGACTCAACAGATATGTATTGTTGCCCTCCACTTGTTCAACATACTCGCGTTTCTCCACATCATCCAGCTTCTCTTGAGCCAGCAAGGTAGAAAAGCCGACGATGGAATTCAACGGAGTACGGATTTCATGGGTGATATGCTGTATAAAGGAACTTTTGACCTGGCTCATTTTTTCCACCGCCCTGCGTGCAGCTTCCAACTTGCGGTTCATGGAGAGGGTGCGGATATACAGATAAGTAATGAGCAGCAAAAGCAACAATACCAGTCCGCCAACGGCCAAGGCTATCATCAGTCGTTCCTTGTTCAATCTGGCACTCAGCTCCAGCTTCTCCATCTTCAACCGGTCCACCTCAAACTGTGCCGTATATTTGCTTAACTTGTCATCCATTTCTGCCGTACGCACGGAGTCACTCACGGCGGCATATCTGGCATAACTGCGGCAAGCCGCACGATAATCGCCCAACTGTTCCTGCAGTTCTCCTTTCATATAATGGTTATAAGGATAGCAAAGCCCCAGTGAATGCTGATAATCCATGAGTGAATCCACGTAAGCAATGTTACCTTTCAAATCACCGAGGATACGGCAACACATTATCTTATAGCCAAACCATGCTTCGGGCGTCGAGCTCTCCGGATGTCGACGGTAGAAGCGGTCGGTCTCCTCAATATAAGGCTCAGCAGCCTTTCTACCTTCATTGGCCAATAAGCCTATAACCCTGAATTCACAGAAACGCAGGTGCAGGGAAGGGTCTATGCCGACTTGTTTACGGTCCAGTTTGTCCTCCAGTTGCGACAATTTACTCAGATACTCGCCGGCTTCCGCATACTCACTGCGTGAAAGATAAGTCTGGATAATATTAAGCAACACCACGTATGCGTCACGATAATAGCTGCCCTCCTCGAAAAGTTTCAGTGCATTGTTGTAATTCTCTATACACAGTTTTACGTTGTTTCCAAAGACCCGATGGTTATACCCGATGCACATTTCGCCACATGCCAATCCGTATTTGTCCCGGGCTTGCTCGGCATCCTGATGGAGCCTGACGGTTTCAGCCATCGCCTCCTCCTGCATACCTTTCTCCGTCATGCGCTGAATGTACTGCCGCCACGCCATATACCGGTCTCGTGTCCGTTGGTATTTCCGGCACCAGTCCATATATTCATAGGTTGCGGCTTTCAAGTGGTCAATGTCCCCCAACTGATAATAATGAGAAATCAAGTTGTTATGGGCATCACTAATCTGTACCGTATCGTTCAGTTCGCGGGCAAGTTTTATCCACCGGGCATTGATGGAAGGCAGTCGGTCTTGTCCCAACACTTTCTGCGCACTATCTGCCAGAGCTTTCATCTCTCCATAAGGGTCTTCGGCATGCAGGATTGAGGGGCATAAACCTAACACCAGCACAACAAGAAGCCATTTTATATTACGCTTTACCATGTTCGGACATTAAAAGGAGTCGGACGCGAATTTAACGCTTTTATTTAATGTAAATTAGCAGTCATCCTAAAGTATAACAAATCTTAACCTTGCCTATCTGATGCGATTTTTCCAGCAGGTTCGTTTTATTCTACCCCGGTTTGCATTATCTTTGCAAATCCTAAATCACATAAGTGACTTTTATATGGCAGAAAATACATCGATTATCATAAAGGGAGCCCGTGTCAATAACCTCAAGAACATTGACGTAGAGATTCCCCGTAACAAACTCGTAGTCATCACCGGACTGTCCGGTTCCGGAAAATCCTCACTTGCTTTCGATACATTATATGCCGAGGGGCAGCGCCGCTACGTGGAGAGCTTGAGCAGTTATGCCCGCCAGTTTTTGGGACGTATGAGCAAGCCTGAATGCGATTTCATCAAAGGGATTCCACCTGCCATTGCCATTGAGCAGAAAGTAAGCAGCCGTAACCCACGGTCCACCGTGGGTACCTCCACTGAAATATACGAATATCTGCGGTTGCTCTACGCACGTGTCGGTAAGACCTTCAGCCCGATCAGCGGACAAGAAGTGAAGAAACACTCGGCAGAAGATATCGTGAAGTGCATGCTGGAATATCCGGAAGGAACCAAGTATACCGTGCTCGCCCCGATATTGCTGCGCGAAGACCGCACGCTGCAACAACAACTGGAGATAGACATGAAGCAAGGTTTCACCCGTCTGGAAGTGAACGGTGAAATGATGCGCATCGACGAATACAAGCCGAAAGCCGGAGACACTGTTTTTCTGTTGATTGACCGTATGACAGCCTCTTCAGAAAAGGATTCCGTCAGCCGCCTCACCGACTCGGCCGAAACAGCCATGTATGAAGGAGACGGTGCCTGCCTGCTGCGTTTCTACCAGCCCGACGGGAGTACCTGCCTCTATCGTTTCAGCACCAAGTTCGAGGCAGACGGCATCACCTTCGAAGAACCGAACGACCAGATGTTCTCCTTCAACTCTCCCATCGGTGCATGCCCCGTATGCGAGGGATTCGGGAAAGTCATCGGCATCGACGAGCATCTCGTGATACCCGACCGCTCCTTGTCCGTCTATGATGGAGCCGTTGTATGCTGGCGGGGCGAAAAGATGGGCGAATGGAGGGATATGGTGATACACGGAGCCGAGAAAGCCGGCTTCCCCATCTTCACTCCCTATTATGAACTGACCGACGAGCAACGCCGGATGCTGTGGGAAGGGACACCCTACTTTGAGGGCATCAACGCCTTCTTCAAGATGGTGCAGGAAAATCAGTACAAGATACAATACCGTGTGATGCTGGCACGCTACCGCGGAAAGACGCTCTGCCCCAAATGCCACGGCACCCGCCTGAAGCCCGAAGCAAACTACGTACGCGTGGGAGGACGCAACATCTCCGAACTGGTAGATTTGCCCATCACTGAGTTGAAGCTCTTCTTCGACAACCTGCAACTGGACCCGCATGACGCCGACATAGCCCGCCGCATCCTGACAGAAATCAACAGCCGCATCCAGTTCCTATTGGATGTCGGTCTGGGATACCTCACGCTGAACCGCCTCAGCAACTCGCTCTCCGGCGGTGAAAGCCAGCGAATCAACCTTGCCACTTCACTGGGTAGCAGCTTAGTGGGCAGCCTGTATATTCTTGACGAACCGAGCATCGGCCTGCATAGCCGCGATACGGACAAACTGATACACGTGCTCCGCCAGCTGCAACAGTTGGGCAATACGGTAGTGGTAGTGGAACACGACGAAGAGATTATCCGCGCTGCCGACTATATCATCGACATCGGTCCCCGGGCAGGCCGCTTGGGAGGAGAGGTGGTCTATCAGGGAGACATGAAAGACCTTCAGAAAAACAGTGACAGTTATACCGTGCGCTATCTGCTGGGGGAAGAGACAATCCCACTGCCGGAACACCGTCGCCCGTGGAACAACTATATAGAAATAAAGGGGGCCCGCGAAAACAACCTGAAGGGTGTAGAGGCACGGTTCCCGCTGAATGTAATGACCGTAGTCACCGGTGTCAGCGGTTCGGGCAAGAGTACGCTGGTACGCGACATCTTCTACCGCGCCTTGAAACGGGAGTTGGATGAATGCAACGAACGTCCGGGCGAGTTCACTTCCATTGGAGGAGACTTGCAGAACCTGCGCAATGTAGAGTTTGTTGACCAGAATCCTATCGGGAAGTCATCGAGAAGTAACCCCGTGACCTACATCAAGGCCTACGATGAAATCCGTAAACTATGGGCAGACCAACCGCTTGCCAAGCAGATGGGATACAGTGCCGGATACTTCAGCTTCAACAGCGAAGGCGGCCGTTGCGAGGAATGCAAGGGTGAAGGCACCATCACGGTGGAGATGCAATTCATGGCAGACCTTGTACTGGAATGCGAATCCTGCCACGGCAAACGCTTCAAGGCGGACACGCTGGAAGTGAAGTTCCACGACATGAATATCTACGACGTATTGGAGATGACCGTAAACCAAGCCATCGAATTCTTTACGCAACACGGACAGAAAAAGATTGTGAAGAAGCTGCAACCCTTGCAGGATGTAGGTTTGGGATATATCAAACTGGGGCAAGCCTCCTCCACCCTCTCCGGTGGAGAAAACCAGCGCGTGAAACTCGCCTTCTACCTCAGCCAGGAGAAAGCAGACCCGACCATGTTCATCTTCGATGAACCGACCACCGGACTACACTTCCATGACATCAAGAAACTGCTCGAAGCCTTCGATGCCCTAATACGCCGCGGGCACAGCATTGTCATCATCGAACATAATCTGGATGTGGTGAAGTGTGCGGACCATGTGATAGACCTGGGGCCCGAAGGAGGGGACAAAGGAGGAAACATCGTAGCTACCGGTACACCGGAGGAAGTGGCGAAGTGTGCGGCAAGTTATACGGGACAATTCTTGCAAGAGAAATTACACCCCTCGCTTCCTTAAATAGAACACAGAGGCACGGAGACACAGAGATATTAAATTCAAGGAAAAAGAATAAAACTCTATGCCTCCGTGTCTTTGTGCTTAATCTTACCGGTGCTACTACTCCAATTTAAAAGTAACCGGAAAAGTAAATTCCACCTTCACGGCTTTACCCTGCTGCATTCCCGGTTTCCATTGTGGCATCAATCCTACAATCCGTAATGCTTCCTCATCCAAGGCAGGATACCTGCTGCGCATAATAACGGGGTCCGTCACACGACCATTCTCGTCAATCACCACGCTGACAGCAACTCTTCCCTGAATGCCATTCTTACGGGCTTCTTCCGGATAACGGATATTCTTTTGAATAAAATCCATTAAGGCTTTCATACCTCCCGGAAACTCGGGCATCACTTCCACTACTTTATAGACCGGTTCCTCCATTGGCTCCGTTATCAATTGTGGGCTTCCGCCCTTCCCTGCATCCGAAATATAAGGGGGAAGAGATGTCTTTTCCGCCGTTCTCCATTCTTCCTCATTGTCCGTCAATCTGAACTCAGCCATCATCAAGACAGGTTTCCTCCTGATGGTTATCTCATAAAAGTAACGGTAGCGTCCCGGCTTGTTGGGATGCACATCCGGATAAAGAGAGGCTTTCATAACCCTTTCCTCCCCATCCCGCAGCACATAGGCGATGTCCCAAAAGGCAGCGTTTATCGGCAATTCCCGCCAGGTACCTTTTTCGTCTTCGAACGTCAGGTAGTAATGCTCGCCGCAGGTCAAATCTCCGCCACTGTGATTGCTGAGGATGAATGTCGCATGAGGCGCTTTCGTTGAAAAGACTGGATATTCGGGACGGATATGGATGCCACGAATATGATTCCTGCCTACTCTCTCGTTGATGACGGGGACTTCTACACCATGAAAACAGAAAACGGGGGAGTCCATTATCTCCTCCCGGAACTCTTTCCGTTTTTCAGGAGTATTCACAATCAAATCTATATCTATGCAATGCATCCCCACCCCATATCCGGTCACATTCCTCCGGATGTGTGTGTAGGTTGTGTTTTCCAACCGCTTTCTCAGTTCGTCGTGAATGGCAAGCAATTGTTTTTGCAAGCAGTCACCGTCATCCACGAGCCCTATCTTGAGGCTATCGCTCACTGATTTTTCCTGCAACCGTCGGTCTAACCCTACCGTATCTACAGAATCTTCAGGCATTTCTACGCGTTCCGTCTTATTCATCTTGCAGGATGAAAGGCAACAAAGCAATAGGAGAAAACAAACTCTGTTCATAGCATTTTGTATTTCAAGTCCATAGCATCAAATATACTCATTTTCGCAATCATAATCAAAAATAGAACCCCTAATCTCATAAGACTATATTAGGAATACATGTAATAACGGTATGAGAATAGAAAAGATTACGGCTAAAAGACACTGCATCGCCACTGCAAAGTCACTGCATTCCTTTTGCAGTGCTGCTGCACGCCCATTGCAGTACGACTGCAACCGTATTGCAGAGCTACTGCAAGCCTCATGCAGTGACACTGCAAAAAGCGTGCAGAACTTTGCAGTAGGAAAGAACTGATAACTAAGATAATAGCGCCAATGAAAGAAGTATGCAGTACAATTGAAATGGAAACGAAATGGGCGTGACAGATAAGTGTAACGATTCTTATCTATCACGCCTATCTATCACGCGGTAAGGTATTTGTAATCAATAGAATATACCCCTCCGCGTGATAGCATGACAGATGTTTTGCAAAAACAAACTCTGTGGTAGTAGCAAAATGAGATTAGAAATAGAATCCGAAACCTACTTTCAGACCAAATTTAGAACGGTCGTCGTTAATGTTCCAATAAGCCGCAGGTTCGATGGTCACCGTACGCGTCAGGAAGAACGCATAACCGGCTTCCAGACCGAAAGAGAACTTGGTATCATCCAAATCGTGTCCCCAATCCCAACGGTCCACATTGACATCGGCACCCAGATACACGCCAATCTTGTCGAAATAATAACGTCCGCCTACACCCAGCGTATAGACATCGAGGTCAGATCCTCCGGTATTCCAAGCAGCTCCGGCATGCACCAGCAAGGCGATGTTGTCGAGTAGAAAAGCACCTCCCTTGGCTTCAAGGCCAAAACTTGTCTTGTCGGTTCCCGTGTCATGAGAAAATTCCAAACCGGTGATGGACGGGTTCAAAATCCACTTACCTTTTTCAAACTGTGCCTGAGCTGCCACTGTGACAACAAGCAAGCAAACGAATAATGCCAGTTTTTTCATCTTGTTCTGTTTTTTGAGTGAATAATCAATGTTGTTTATTGTCTTCTTCGAATCGCTTGCGTTGCAGCGCCTCCTTCTTGCGAAGCACCAGCCACAGCACAAATACAATGAGGTACGAAGCAGCTACGGTGACATACTTCTCAGTATCGCTGATTTCCGTATTGCGGGGAAGGAAATAAGCGGCAGTAGCAGAAACGTAAATAAGCAGGGCCAACGTGAGCCCGGTAGATTTCTTGATTTTCTTCATTACCAAAGTTTTTTAGTCGTCTTAAAATACCAAATATTAAACCAAATAGCAGCCAGCACAACAGCTATCAAGGCTATGCCCAGCGCATAATTCGGACCGAGCCCGAAACCTTCGGGAGCAATGCAGATGTAAGTGGTACACACAGCCGTCATGAATAATGCCGGGAAATAGGTGACGTAATAATAACGTCCTTTCTTCTCGCGTACCAGATAGACCGTAATGGCCCACAACGTAAAGACGGACAGAGTCTGATTGGCCCAGGCAAAATAACGCCAAATCATATCAAATCCATCCTTGTCCCGCAGGCTGTAAAGCAACAAGCTAATGGCTACCAGGAACATCGGGATGCATATATATAAACGGCGACGCATGGATTTTTGTTCCATTCCCAAGAAATCCGCCACAATGAGGCGCGCTGAACGGAAAGCCGTGTCGCCACTGGTAATAGGCGCGGCAATAACACCCAGAATGGCCAATACGCCACCTACGGCACCCAGCCAGTCTTTTGTAATGGCGTCTACAATGATAGAGGCATTCGTCTCCCCCATCCCGTTCTCGTGGAAGAAATAAGTGGCGGCGGCAGCCCATATCAGAGCTACAATGCCTTCGGTTATCATTGCCCCATAGAAAACGGGGCGTCCGTGGCGCTCGCTTGTTATGCAACGTGCCATCAGCGGACTCTGCGTGGCATGGAAGCCACTGATGGCACCGCAGGCAATGCTGACGAACATGATGGGGAAGATGGGCAATGCAACCGCATCGGGATGCGTGTTCTGCAATCCGTCCCATATCTCCGGCAATGCAGGATGGTTGACGTAAAGCATTACCAGAATACCGACCGCCATGAACAGCAGGGCAACGGCGAACAGCGGGTATATCTTACCGATAATCTTATCTACCGGCAGCAAAGTGGCAAAGATATAATAAGCGAAAACAACAATAATCCAGAAGGTGGTATCCAAGCTGTCGGGGGTCAGCTTGGCAAGCAGTCCGGCCGGTCCTGCCACAAAGACAGCTCCCACCAATATCATCAGGATGACGGTAAAGCCGCGCATCACCTGCTTGGTGGTCAGCCCCAGATAGCGTCCGATGATTTCCGGCAGGCTTTCCCCGTCATGCCGCAAGGAGAGCATACCGGCAAGATAATCGTGCACAGCACCGGCAAAGATACTGCCAAGTACAATCCACAGATAGGATGCCGTGCCGAACTTGGCTCCCATGATGGCGCCGAAGATAGGTCCCAACCCGGCAATATTGAGAAACTGTATCATAAAGATTTTCCAAGTAGGCAGTGGAATGTAATCCACACCATCGGCTTTGGTAAGGGCGGGTGTTTGCGGTCATCGGGACCAAAGACGCGTTCTATAAAGCGTCCATAGATAAAATAGCCGGCTATCAACGCCAGCAGGCAAAGCGTAAATGTAATCATGGCGTGTTAATGTCTTTAATGCATGCAAATGTAACAGTTTCCAAGTAAACAGCACAAAATAATCGGGTGTTTTGCTTATCTTCGCCGAGAAATATGACAGAAATAAAGAGAAAAGAGAAAAATGAAACGAATTATTTCCATTTTACTATATATAGCCGTCTTGCTGCCACTGGCTGCGCAACCACCCAAGCATGAAGTGCGTGCCGCCTGGATAACCGCCGTCTATGGCCTGGACTGGCCGCAGACACGCGCCACTTCGCCCGAAGGCATCCGCAAGCAGCAGGCCGAACTGATTGAAATATTGGACAGACTGAAAGCCTCCAATTTCAACACAGTACTGTTCCAAACCCGTACACGGGGAGATGTCCTCTACAAATCAGCCATCGAACCCTACAACTCCATACTGACCGGAAAGGTGGGCGGCGACCCCGGCTACGACCCGCTTGCCTTTGCCGTAGCCGAATGCCACAAACGCGGCATGGAGTGCCATGCCTGGATGGTGACCATTCCGCTGGGCAACCGCAAGCATGTGGCCGCCCTCGGTAAAGAGTCCGTCACCAAAAAGAAACGCGCCATCTGCGTACCCTACAAACGCGAATACTTCTTGAATCCCGGACATCCGCAAACCAAAGAGTACCTGATGAGCCTTGTCCGCGAAGTGGTGGAACGCTACGATGTAGACGGGATACACTTCGACTACCTGCGCTATCCGGAAAACGCCCCCCGTTTTCCCGACAGCTACGACTACCGCAAATACAGCAAAGGACGCAGCCTTGCCCAATGGCGCAGAGACAACCTGACGGAAATAGTGCGCTATATATATAAAGGTGTAAAAGCCATGAAACCCTGGGTAAAGGTCAGCACCTGCCCGGTAGGAAAATACAAAGACACTTCCCGCTACCCTTCCCGTGGCTGGAATGCCTTCCACACCGTCTATCAAGACGTGCAGGGTTGGCTGGGCGAGGGCATCCAGGACCAGATTTATCCGATGCTCTATTTCCGTGGCAATCATTTCTATCCCTTTGCCCTCGACTGGCAGGAACAAAGTAACGGACGCCAAATCATTCCCGGCCTGGGCATCTACTTCCTCGACCCCAGCGAAGGGAACTGGACGCTGGACGAGATTGAACGGCAGATGCACTTTATCCGTGCCCACGGTCTGGCGGGGGAGGCACACTACCGCGTGAAGTATCTGATGGACAATACGCAAGGGCTTTATGATGCGCTGGAAGAAGACTTCTATACCGCCCCGGCCCTGCAACCCGCCATGCCGTGGATAGACAATGCAGCTCCTACACCTCCCACCGGACTCACGGTGGAAACACCGGAAAACGGCTATTGGAAACTAAGCTGGCAACCCGCCACGGACAATGACAAGCGGAATGCTCCGATGTATGTAATCTACGGTTCGGACACCTATCCCGTAGATACCTCCAATCCGGAGAATATCCTGGCACAACGAGTACAAGGCACGGAATATACCTATGCCCCCATCCGCCCGTGGACTGCCCGAAAATATTTTGCCGTGACAGCCATAGACCGTTGCGGAAACGAAAGCGAAGCTATTCAGCAGCAGTGACACAGACAAAAGCCCGGTAACGGCTCTTCGGAGTGACCGGTACCAGAGGCAGATAGCCGGAAACAACCCTGCCGTCCTTCACCACCAGCGGATAGCTTTGCATATCCTGCTCATGCTGTTCCATCAAAGCTTCATGGGTCGGAAAGCAATCAATGGAGAAACGTCCCTCCCCACCGGGGACAATGAAATGCTCACTAAGCACATGGGAAACGATTCCCATATTCATCCGTAGATTTATTTCGACATGGGGGTTGATGGCATACGGATGCCCTTCCTTCTGACGGCAGACCATCATGTCCACACCCAAGAAACCCATATAAGATGTAGCATAACTCGTTTCCAATGCTTTCTGCATCATATTGCGTATGCGTACAAATGCTTCAAAGGGTACATATTGCTGAATCCATTCCTCCATTTGCTCATCCGAAGTAAGGATATTACCACGATATGCCCCTTTGTCATCCGTAACAAAACGGGAATAGCCGACAAAAAGAAGCTTTCCCCGACCATCCGAATAAAATTCCATGGCAAAGTCTTCCACCTTATCAAATATAGGCTCCATCACAAAACCTCTATTTTCTTTCAGCGCCCTACTACACCAATCGGAAACATTTTTCGTAAAGCCATGACGGCACCAACACAATCCCTTTCCACTTCCCGACCAAAGTGATTTGAACACACATCCCTCCTTGTAACGATCAACAATATCCGGAGAGATATCCGTCATTCTACCATCAGCCTCCACCAAGCAACAACCGTCACCACAAGTATAATCTATTTTATTGAAATAGAAAAGTGCGCGAAAAGCCAAAGCGTTACTACGGGCAGCCTTCATACGATATTTATCCAAAGCATCCGGCGTAGGAAGATTTTTTTCCAGAACACCGCCTTTCAACATCCGTTTACGGATAGCGGGGTTCCATCCCCAAGGCATTACCCGCACATCAGCATAATCGGGTAGCTCCGGCTCTGTCACCAAATGCACATCCAGCCGGAACAACTGTTGCATCTGTTTCAGATAATCTGCATTATAGGCGGAAGAGGCCAGTACCCCACTACCCGGCTGGGCATACCAAATCGGCAACAAAGCCAAGTCTTCAGCCATACGGCGGATGGTAGCGGGCGCCATATAATTTTCTTCATTATTTCCCAATGCCATATCTGCATCAGGATTGAACACATAAAGTTTCATCTTTCAAATGTTAACCAATTACTCACGTTTTGTATGAGAGTGCAAAGTTATATAATATTTTGCCATCTCTACTTTGCAAATCTATAAAAAAGCCGTATATTTGTCGCCCGATAAACCGAATTTAAAGCATGGAAGCATTTTACCGTACACACGCTTATCTCGTAGAGCATACCAATGCCCCCGTACGCCGCGACCTAATGGACGAAATAGACTGGAATGACCGTCTTATCGGTATCAAAGGCACAAGAGGCGTAGGTAAGACTACTTTCTTGCTGCAATATGCCAAAGAGAAATTCGGCACAGACCGCTCCTGCCTCTTCATCAACATGAACAACTTCTACTTCTCCGGACATGGCATCGTGGAGTTCGCCGCCGAATTCCAGCGCCGCGGAGGAAAAGTGCTGTTGATAGACCAAGTATTCAAGTACCCGGAATGGAGCAAGGAACTGCGTATGTGCTACGACCGCTTCCCCAACCTGAAAATCGTGTTCACCGGCTCGTCCGTGATGCGTCTGAAAGAGGAGAATATGGAGTTGCGCGACATCGTGAAGAGCTACAACCTGCGCGGCTTCTCCTTCCGCGAATACCTAAACCTGCAGACGGGCATGAAGTTCCATGCCTATCCGTTGGAAGAAATCCTGAGCAACCACGAACAGATAGCCAAAGGCATCCTCTCCAAAGTACGTCCATTGGACTACATACAAGACTATATGCACCACGGCTTCTACCCTTTCTTCCTTGAAAAGCGTAACTTTTCGGAGAATCTGCTCAAGACGATGAACATGATGGTGGAAGTGGATATCCTGCTCATCAAACAAATTGAGCTGAAATACCTTTCGAAGATAAAGAAATTACTATATTTGTTGGCCGTGGACGGGCCGAAAGCGCCGAATGTCAGCCAACTGGCAAACGACATACAGACCTCCCGCGCCACAGTAATGAATTACATCAAGTATCTGGCAGACGCACGACTCATCAATATGGTCTATCCGAAGGGAGAAGAATTCCCCAAGAAGCCGTCGAAGATAATGATGCACAATTCAAATCTGATGTATTCCATCTATCCCGTCAAGGTGGAAGAGCAAGACGTACTGGACACTTTCTTTGCCAACACAATGTGGAAGGACCACAAGGTGAACAAGGGCGACAAGAACATCTCGTTCATGGTAGATGAGGTGATGCCTTTCAAGATTTGTCCGGAAGGAACAAAGATAAAGAATAATCCGGGAGTTACTTATGTACTGCATAAGGCAGAAATAGGCCGAGGCAACCAAATACCTCTCTGGTTATTCGGTTTCTTGTATTAAGAGAGAGATTTTTTTACTTAAATAAATAATTCAATTTAGTTATGACTAAACAGAAGAAATTCATTACTTGTGATGGTAACCAGGCTGCTGCACATATCTCGTATATGTTCTCCGAAGTAGCTGCCATCTACCCCATCACCCCCTCTTCTACGATGGCTGAATACGTAGACGAATGGGCTGCCGCAGGTCGCAAGAACATCTTCGGCGAAACAGTATTGGTACAGGAAATGCAGTCAGAAGGTGGTGCTGCAGGTGCCGTCCACGGCTCTCTGCAAGCCGGTGCGCTGACTACTACTTACACAGCTTCACAAGGTCTGTTGCTGATGATCCCGAACATGTACAAGATTGCCGGTGAATTCCTGCCTTGTGTATTCCACGTATCAGCACGTACATTGGCAAGCCATG
>ENA-OQET01000098-OQET01000098.1-human-gut-metagenome-genome-assembly--contig:-NODE-98-length-45623-cov-3.991911_pt1 | contig 45623 bp, 46 predicted proteins | sample MGYA00242800_ERZ504645 | MGnify/ENA primary metagenome ERZ504645 (study PRJEB26092, sample SAMD00036308) | human gut metagenome | host: Homo sapiens | study: EMG produced TPA metagenomics assembly of... | reverse complement strand
ATCATACTATCGGCGGAACTCCGACTCCGCCGCCGACGAGCAGGGGATCTGCCGCCGCTCTTTTTTGTGTTGTATCCGTTGCCCAGCCCCGTCAGCAGATCGAGTTCATCTTCCTGCCGCCACACGGCTCATCTGCTCTGTACCGTGGCCGACGGGTTTTTATATATCAGCGGTCAGATTATCTCGACGCAGTCGCATGACCGATATCGGGCGGCGCAGGAAAAATCCGTCAAGCTTTATGTTTACGAACTGTCCCGGCGCGGTTATCGCCGAGGTGTCGCCCGCAAGAGTCATTTTAAATATGTCGCGTGCGATTTTTCGTTTGAAGTTATCTTGAAAATACCCTGCTTCATGCTCTATCCTCCGCCTTGTAAACTACTTTTCCATTATGCACCGTCAGCAGACATCTGCCGAATACCTCACGCCCCGCGAACGGTGTGGCGCGCCCCATCGAAAGAAAATCTTCCGGGTCTATTTTATACGCTTCGCTTATATCAAACACCGCGAAGTCATTATTTGTGTCTATCCCGAAGCGCTCTTTCGGCTTGAAACCCATCAGCTCAACGAGCCTGTCGAGCGTTATTATATTTTTCTTCACAAGCTCTGTGTAGAGCACCGGGAACGCCGTTTCGAGCCCGACAACGCCCATGAGGCTCTTTTCGAGCCCGCGCCCTTTTTCTTCTGCGCTGTGCGGCGCGTGGTCGGTCGCTATCATGTCTATCGTGCCGTCTTTTATGCCCTCTATGAGAGCCTTTTTATCTTCGCGGCTTCTCAGCGGCGGGTTCATCTTGAATCGCCCGTCCTCCTGCATGTCCTCGTCGCAGAGCACGAGATAGTGCGGCGCGGTCTCGCAGGTCACATTGACTCCGCGCGCCTTCGCCTGCCTTATCAGCTCAACGCTCTCCTTTGTCGAGATGTGGCAGACGTGATATGCGCAGCCCGTCTCCTCCGCAAGGCGCAGGTCGCGCTCGATTTGCTTGTATTCGCTCGCGCTCGAAATGCCCCTGTGCCCGTGCATTCTTGCGTATTCGCCGTCGTGGATATATCCGTCGAAGAGCAGGGAGTTGTCCTCGCAGTGTGCGGCGATTATCTTGCCGAGCCTCTTGGCGGCGGTCATCGCCTCTCTCATCATTTCGTCATTCTGAACGCCTTTTCCGTCGTCGGAGAACGCGCAGACTTTGTCGGACATAGCTTCCATGTCTGCGAGCTTTTCGCCTTTTTCGCCGACGGTTATCGCGCCGTAGGGCAGAACTTTTATTGCCGCGCCGCGCTTTATCGCGTCCAGCTGAACTTGCAGATGCTCCGCGCTGTCCGGCACGGGGTCGAGGTTCGGCATCGTGCAGACCGCCGTGTATCCTCCGTGCGCCGCGGCGGCAGAGCCGGAAGCAATGGTTTCTTTATAAGAAAAACCCGGCTCTCTGAAATGCACATGAACATCACAAAGACCGGGCACAATAATATATTTTTTTGAAATAACGGGCGAAAGACCTCCGTCGGCAAGGAACTTTTCCGCAAAGGCTCTTAATTTTTTCGTATCTGCAAGCGAAGTCGTGCGTCATTTTTTGCGTCTCCTTTAAAAATATAAAAGAAAAAGTCCTGCTGCCGCAAGACTGTGTATGCAAAGAACGCCGGAACATCAACGCCGACTATCCGTATTCATCACCAATCTTGCCGGCATCTCTGTACCGCTTAAAAATTGATTTGTTTTATTATACCAACAGCCGCCCGCTTTGTCAAGATGTCTGTTATAAATGAAGCAATTGTAAATTATTTTCGTTATGACATGAAAGCATTGACTTCGCGCCTATAATACATATATAATGGATAGAAAGCGGCAATCAGACGCTTAAAAAGGGAGGAGAAATTCAAAAATGAAATGGAACATCATCACCGATTCAAGCTGTGATATGTTCGGCTTTGACAAGGAGCATGAGAACATCGTGTTTTCTTCCGTGCCGTTCACTATCAGCGTAGGAGACGAAAACTTTGTTGACGACCGCAACCTCGATGTTGACGGAATGATCGACTCGATGGACGCCTGTGCAGAGGCGAGCCACACGGCGTGTCCGTCGCCGCATGCGTGGCAGGAGAAGTTCAAGCAGGAGGGCAATGTCATTGCCATCACTATTTCGAGCAAGCTCTCCGGCAGCTACAACAGCGCGTGCGCCGCAAAAGATATGGTGCTCGAAGAGCAGCCCGATAAGAAAATCGCCGTTATCGATTCGCGTTCGACGGGTCCCGAGATGGTGCTGCTCGTCAAAAAAATCTGCGAGCTCATCGAGTCCGGCGCGGACTTTGAGGCCGTCGTTGAAAAGGCGGAGCTTTATTCCCGCCACACCCATGTCGTATTCGCTCTCTCGTCGTTCAACAATCTCGTCAAGAACGGCCGCATGAGCAAAATCGTCGGCTTCGTCGCTAATAAGCTCGGCTTCTGGGGCATCGGTATCGGCAGCGAGCAGGGCACGATCGAGATAAAGCAGAAGATACGCGGCAGCAAGAAAGCGCTCGATGCGATAATCGAGGATATGAAAGAGCGCGGCTACAACTGCGGCAAAGTCGTCATCAGCCATTGCCGCAACGCGGAGTTCGCCGAGAGCGTCAAGTCGGCTATCCAGTCCGTCTGGGATAAGGCGGAGGTCAAGATAGTCCGCGCGCGCGGACTTTGCAGCTATTACGCCGAAAAAGGCGGATTGATAATCGGTTTCTGACAAAACATAAATAAAAAGGACTGCTCATCCGGGCAGTCCTTTTAGTATGTATCTTATTCTGCGCTTTTATCTTCGGGCAGGTCGCTCGTGCAGTGCGGGCACTTGACTGCATCGATCGGAATTTCGGTGCAGCAGAACGGGCAGACTTTCGTGGTCGCGGGAGCGGGCTCTTCGACTTTTTTGTGGATAAGCTTCGATTTTGCCGTCGCCATGAGCTTTATGACGAGGAAAATTGCGAGCGCGATTATAAGAAAATCGAGGATAGTCTGAATGAAGTTGCCGTAGTTGAGCGTGGCGTATCCTGCCTCTGCCGCGAGTGCGGGGGTCGTGTACTTCGCGGGGTCAAATCCCGTGCGGTCGCCGAGAACGACGAACATATCCTTGAGGCTGCCGCCGCCCGTTATCAGACCGACGAGCGGCATGATGAGGTCAGAGACGAGCGAAGTGACTATCTTGCCGAACGCGCCGCCGACTACAACGCCGACCGCCATGTCAACGACATTTCCCTTTGAGATAAACGCCTTGAATTCTTCAACGAGTTTGATCTTTTTCATCTTTATACACCCCTTTATAATTTATATACCTTTATTATATATACGCCGCTTGCCCACGGCAAGAGTTTTTTGAAATTTTGGGAGGAGCTATGGCAGAAATATTTTATCATACCTTTGACCCCGTCTATGACAATCATTCGTGTGTGCTGATACTCGGCTCGTTCCCGTCCGTGAAGTCGCGCGAGCAGGGATTTTATTACGGACACCCGCAGAACCGCTTCTGGAAAGTGCTCTCCGCCGTGTTTTCTTCGCCCGTGCCGCAGAGCATAGACGAGAAGAAAAAACTGCTGCTTGATAACGGTGTCGCGCTATGGGATGTCGCACAGAGCTGCGAGATAAACGGTTCGAGCGACAGTAGCATGAAGAACGTCCGCCCGAACGATATATATACATTATTATATACTACCGGCATCGACCGCGTTTTCGCAAACGGCAAGACCGCCGCGCGGCTCTATGAAAGGTTCATCCTGCCGCAGACAAATGTCCCCATAACCGCTCTACCGTCAACCAGCCCCGCCAATGCCGCATTCAGTCTTGACGATTTGTGCGAACGGTGGCAGATTATCTGCACCTTGTAGGGCGCGGCGACTCGACGCACCGCTGCCGCCGTCGGCGGCACGAAAGATATATGAATTAATAGAAACAGTCATTTTCCCATTTTGCGGGATTTGTGTCAATGTAGTTCCATATCATTTCATAATCGTGCTCGTCGCGGATAACCCTATCAAAATATGTCCGCTGAAAGATATCCCTGCCTATCTCGGCGTTGCAGAATCGCTTGAAACGCCGGTCGACCATGCGCGGGAGTTTTTTTCATTTGCGCGTGTTGAGGAAATATCGGTCTCATCGATACGGATTATCATATGTATGTGATTCGGCATGATAACGAAATTATCAATGTGCGCACCCTTTACCTTTTCAAACCCGATTATGTATTTCAAAATGATTTGACCCTCGTCGGTCAGATGTACTTCCGGGGCATCGAGGTCGCCGCCCCCTACAATGTCACATAAAATTTTTGCTCTTTCGGCTATGCATATGGTTATGAAATATGCGCCTGCGCTGCTGTAGCTGAAGTTTTTCAATCTGTTTGGTTTCTGTCCGGTAACGCCATATTAATCACCCACCAATATATTATCATACAGAGAACAAAAATCAACCGCAATTTTGCTTTTTACCAATTTTGCTTTTTACAATCCTTTGTAGGGTGCGGCGACTCGACGCACCGCTGCCGCCGACGGCGGCACAGAATGCAAGCCAGAACAAAACGAATTAAGCAGCACAAACGAAACAATAAAATTTCAGTAACGCTTGCGCGTCAAAGGGTCGTCGGGGTCGCCGACCCCTACAGGGTAGGTGCGTACAATGCAATCATGCCGACAACGCACGGGCACGGCACGAACATTTCTTGCATTTTCTCAAATTTTTTGCAATCCCTTTGTAGGGTGCGGCGCGCTGCCGCCGACGGCGGCACAGAACGCAAGCTCGGAACAAAGCGAATTAAACAGCATGAATAGGGTAATCCCCCCTCTGCCCCCAATTTCGGACTTTCCAATCCTTGATTGAATATATCAATAAAGCAATTTTTGTGCAAAGTGCAAAAAACCGTTTTGGCAAAATAAACTGTTTCTAATCTATATATAAAATTTGAACTTTTGTGTTGACAAACAAAAGAGGCGCGAGTAAAATAAGGTTACAGTGTAATGGTATAGGTATGTGGAGAGGTGGCCTCTTTTCGCGGAAATCGATGCCGTTGCAGTTGCGGCAGCGCCTATGACGCCGCTGCGGAAAATAAAAGGGCAAGAAAAATGCACCGTACGCCATGCGTACAAGCCCGGTGCAAAAATCAAAAGAAAGGTGATAATTATGAAGACAAGAAAAGTCGGCAAGATAGTGTCGCTGCTCGTCGCCATAGTGCTCGTTGCAACGATCATGATTCCTGCCGCCAGTGTCCTCGCAGATTCGTCAGAATATGCCGGGGTTACTTGGACAGAGGTCGGCGATTTTGCATCACTGAAGCAAGCGTTTGATAATGCAAATAAGACCGGCGAGAAGACTTATATCCGTCTTACTTCGGACATAACTCTTCAGAGGCCTTATTTCAACAGCGATGAAATAAACGGCGGCAGCACCAACTGGGCCAAGATGTACCTCTATTCAACCACAAGAATAACAAAGATTGAAGAGAGACACGGCGGTCTGTGGACAGGAACTAATAAAACAACCCATGATTTCGCATGGCTTATGTCGCAGGCGAACTCCCCGTTTAACGTCAGCGATCCCAATGCATACTTCTACGGCTATACGGAGGACGAACTGAAAAACGGCTTCCTGGTTGACAAGGGAATGCAGGATTATGTCGGAATGGGCAAAAAGGCCGGACAGGGAACCGGTAATGACGAGAAGATAGGCTACGAATACAGCGAGCGTATGCTTGTTGTTGATGAGAATGCCGATATCACCGTCGACCTCTACGGCAAGACCATGAAGGCCAGCGACTACAATCCGTATGACAGCACGCCTGCGTACCAGATGAGCGCTATCAAGGTCAACAAGGGCGGCGCTTTGACCGTTGTGGACCTCTCCTCCGAGCAGACCGGTACTATTTCCGGCGGTACGGGCAACGTGTATTATAAGGAAACTGTTTCTACGGATAACAGCGAACATACCCGTGACGCAATGTTCAATGAAGATTGGACGGTAAGAGATACTACCGGCTGGTGGGGTTGGCTTTCAAGCACCGGTAAGTACAATATCGAATATGAGTCGAAATCAACATGGGTTGAAAACGTTAAGGAATCCCGCGGCGGCGGTATCTATGTTGAAAACGGCGGCGTATTTACTCTTAAGAGCGGTAAAATAAGCGGAAACCAGGCATTTATGGAGCCCAAAAGCGGAATCTTTGCTACCGACGTTGATTCCTATGCTAAGGGCGGCGGCGTTTACGTTGAGGCCGGCGGCGTGTTCAATATGTTCGGCGGCGAGGTTTCCAAGAATGCCACTCGCTCGTTCTTCAAGAACTGGAGCACTGGCAATGACAGAATTTATCACGCTTATTCCGAAGGCGGCGGTGTTTACCTTGAGGGCTCTCAGGAAGAGACTGTAAACGGTGCTACCGTAACTGTCCCCGGCGCGGTCTTCAATATGACCGGCGGTAAGATAGCCGAAAATGCTACTTACGCTCAGGGCGGTACCAGCGCTTCCTCCAAATCCCGCGTAACGCACGCGAACGGCGCGGGCATATATGTCGGCACCGGCGCTGTCTGCAACATAAAGGGCGCCGACTCCGATTCGGCCTCCACCAATATCGAAATGATGAAGAGCTTCCCGCAGATTGTTAACAATTCCTGCGGCGGCCAGATCGTTAAGGCCTCTTATACCACAAACTCCTCCATTGAAGTTAAGGGCGGCGGTATATATAATGACGGTACCGTCAATGTAAAGAATGCTCTGATTGCCTCCAACGATTTCTCCGAGGCCAGACAGTCTGACGCAAAGACGGCAGTCCACATTATGCGTGACGAATACCTTCCCGAAGGCCAGAGAACAATAACCTATTCCGACGGTAAGACCGCGACTCTTCCCGGCACAGGCACAGACCTTGCGCTCTATGTTCTTGATTATTGGGAAGAGACCAGCAACGAGACCTACGGCGGCGGACATAAGGGTATTAAGCAGCGTCCCAAGACCTATATTACCCGTCTTGATGACAGATTTACCGATAACCTTCAGCTTGCAACCGAGGAAGTTCCTCACGCAACAAGCGGTATTTTTGGCAGCGTTATCGTTAATGATAACATGAAGGTAACCTCCGACGGCGCAGGCGTTTGCGTCGGCGAAAACGGAAAGCTCGTTGTCGGTGAGCGTACATGGATTACCGATAACTATGACTTCCTCACCAACGGCCATATGGCGTTTAATTCGATCAGAAACTACAAGCGTTTCTGGGCGCAGAACAGAACGGTCGTCGATGACAGAGTTTACAAAACCGACGATACCAACGGAGCAGGTGCGACCTATACGGATCCCGCCGGCGGTTGGGTATATTACGGCACTACTAACTCAAACGTAAGCGACGGCTATGCCTATTCGGATACCTCCGATGACGTTTATCTTCCCGACGGAGCTGTTATATACAAGGGCGGCTCGCTGTTCGAGTCCAAGATCGGCATCAACTATTGGAATATGGTCAATGCCGACGGTTCTGCCGTTGAGGCTGAAAGAGGCCTCGGCCAGGCAGGCAGCCGTGCAGGCAACCGTGTTATTGTTGCAACGGGCAAGAACCTCGACGCCTCCTTCTGGGGTGATTCGGTAGCACAGCCCACAGCAAGAGATATTCAGTTCTTCTATGCAGATGATAACAATAAGAACTGGGAGAAGAGCAACTATACTCTGCCGGCATATTACACGGATGATATGGGCAGAACTATTTGCGACCTTCGCGCTACAAATTCAAACAACTGGGAAGACAGATACAGAGTTACCGCTATCTCTACATCTAACCCCGGTATCAAGAGAGATTCTTCTCCGTATGAGGGATATATAAACTACGATGTTGAGTATCCCGCAAGTCGTTGGGCGTCCGGTACTCGGGGATACTATGCCGGACATGATATCGCAACCAACGGCGGTTATTGGACCTACTACAAGGATACCTCTTACAGAATAAGTGATCCCGACTGGACACCCGATAACTCGGACTTCCGTCCTAAAAACGGTGAGTTCATGAACTCTACCGTTAACTTCCCGCAGCGCTCATATCAGCTTACTGCTGAAATGAAGACAATGAACAAGTCTTATCTCCAGGCTAAGTACATAGACTACAAGGTAGTTTATGATACCACAACCTTCGGTACCGAAGCAGCTCCCGTCCTTCGTTTCGGTAAGACTGACAGCGATACACGTAATATGTATGTCACCGTCAACTTCGACGAGGCGAATAAGCACTATTACGGTCTGTCGAACCAGCCTTCGTTCACCCTTAACGATTCGGTTTCGACCAGCAACTTCACAACGTCGGTCAATCCGTTCCTGAACAACCTTGACCAGAATCTTACCAATTCGACTTTCACCTTCTACGGCGCCAACAAGCCTACGGGAACTATAGATATCGCAAAGGTCGTTCCGGACTATTCGGCATATGGCAAGATTGCGCAGCTCAACTATTTCCTGAACCTTTCTAACGTAGACAGACTGGCAACACAGACATCCATCTCAAAGGATTCCGCCAACAAGGAGCTTACAGACCTTTACTTCAAGGGCTGGCAGTTCTATACCTCCTACGAGTACGGACCCGAGGTAGTCACTCTTGACAATAAGGTGGCGCGACAGACAGTCAGCCTTGACGGCAGCACGCTCGATTATCGCGGATACTTTGCCGCAGATCTGAGCAAGATCTTCAACTCTAACGTCAACGCTCAGCCCTGCCCGTCCATGACAGCTCTTTGGTACAGCAAGGAAGAGCTCGCCGAGGCCCGTAAGAAGGTCTCCAACGTCATGTTCCAGACCGTTCAGCGTAAGAATGATGACGGCTCGATTACCAACCTTCTTCGCTTTGTTGCCATCGCAGGCTCTCAGTATCCTGATTTCGACGAGATCGGCTTCGTCATCTCGACAACCAACGCCACTCCCACTATTGAGGGCGGTTATGACTTCGTTGTCAAGAGCAGGGTCTATGAGAAGCTCGGCGTCAACAGGGCTGCCGGCGCTGCAAAGACCTACTACGATGTTGACAAGCTTCTTGGCGGAACTTATTCCGGCCACCAGAGCGTCACTGTCGAAGATGCAAAGTGGAGCTTCACCAAGGACAGCCAGTTTGCAGCTAATGTAACTACAGGCAAAACGGGCAAGGCAGGTTACGTGGATGCTGGTCTGTTCTACACCAACATCGTTATCACCGATGCTAATAAGGACACCGTTTACTTCGTAACTCCTTATGCTAAGATGGGCAACACCTACTTCTACGGTGAGTCCCGTGCCGCCTGCTATGCAGACGCCCCCATCGCTTGATGAAACCCGAGATTCTATAGGAGATGTGCACTATGAAAAATTATGAGAAACCTATCGCAGAAGTCCTCCTGTTTCGTCTTGCAGAAGTCAGAATGGTTCCGCGTATAAGCATTGGCGAAGGTACTGATGATAACTACGCCAAGAAGCACAACGGTTCCGGCGACTGGGACGGCGACAAGTGATTTTGCGCTTTCACGGTTTATGAAAGGAGAAGAGTTCGCTATGAAAAAAACCTCTCAAAGCTGTTATAGCTATGATACTTGTTCTGGCGCTCGGCTTTGCTGTTGCTGCCCCTGTCTTCGCAGCTTCCGCTTCAACCGTTGCCCAGTCGGCAAGCATTAAGGACTTCTTCAAGAAGATTGGAGATTCCATAAAGAAATTTTTTGAGAAGATCTTTAAGCCCACGCCCAAGCCCGACCCGCAGCCCGATGTCCCGTCTACGGACGGCTCGGTTGAGGCTGAGAGCGTCCCGATTGACGATTCTCAGGACAAGGGCAACACCATCGGCAAGAATGACGTTTACGCCAGCCCGCTGTGGTAAAAAGAATTGAGCAATTTTAGTATAAAAATTGCAGATTTACCGGTAGGTATCTCCTGCACGCACCCTCACCTTTCGGATGTGTGCAGTGAGTACCTCACCGATGAGGCTCCGCTGTTTTCGGTTGGGGCCGATGAAGAACACAAAGAGGAGCTCAGAAAGTTTTTTCTGGGCTCTTCTCAAGTGTTTTCTGATGCTTTTTTGGAGAGCGTCGCAGTGCAGGAAAAGGTCTGCGCCGCCGTTCTCGATTATGATGCCGCCGTCTTTCATGCCGCCCTTATTTCTTTTGACGGGCAGGGCATAGCTTTTGCCGCGCCGAGCGGTACCGGCAAGACGACGCATATAAAACTCTGGCAGAGACTCTACGGCGACCGCGTTGAGATAATCAACGGCGACAAGCCGCTTTTCACTCTGCGCTCCGGTCGCTTCTTCGCGTCCGGTATGCCCTGGTGCGGAAAAGAAAACTGGGGCTGCAACAAAACCGTTCCGCTCAAGGCGATCTGCTTCATCGACCGCGCGGAACACAATTCGATTTCACCGCTCGAGGACAATCGGGAGATAATGAGCCGCCTGTTTTTTGCAGCTCGTCATGCCCGAGGAACACCGCCTCATGGTGAAATATCTTGATTTTGCAAATAAGCTGATAAATACCGTTCCGTTCTATCTTCTGCGCTGCAACATGGATTTATCTGCCGCGCAGACCGCGCACGACGGCATTTTTGGCATAGAATAAAGAGGTTGCTATGAAAGTTAAAGACGGTTTCTATCTGACTGCTATCGGCACTGATTTTGTGATAATTGCCAGCACTCCCGAGACAAAGAAGGAGTTTGACGGCATGCTTCGCCTGAACGAGACGGGCGCTTTCCTCTGGAAGAAGCTCGCCGACGGCGTGACCGAGGCTGAACTTGCCGATGCGCTTGCCGCCGAATACGGCGTTTCACGCGAGGTATCCGAAAAAGACACCGCCGATTTTCTTGACGTTATCCGCTCCGCCGGATTCATCGAGGAATAATATGGACGCTTCGATGTCTTACGAGACGCTTATCGCCGCCGCGGGCAGCGTCGTTATTGAGCCGCGCGGCATCAGTATGCTCCCTTTTCTGAAGGAGGGCAGAGATTCGGTGCGCCTTGTTAGTCCGACCGCCGCGCCGCGCAAATATGATATCGTACTCTACCGCGTGCGTGATGAATATGTGCTCCATCGAATTATCGGCTTTGACGGCGATAATTATATAATCTGCGGCGACAACTGCCGCGGCTGGGAGCGCGGACACGGACGAGGGGATATAATAGCCGTCGTCGATGAGATATACAGAAACGGCAGGACCGAAAAGCCGCACTGCCTCAAAAATCGAATCTACGAGCGCCTTTGGTGCTCGTCATTACTAAAAAGAATTGTTATGAAATTGAGAAAAAATAAACAAAACGCCGAGATTTAATCTAAAATCCTTGGCGTTTTTCTTTATTATTCCAATTAGAAGAGATTTTTCTGTGTGCAGTCTATATAATACTATCAAGCCGTTTCAAAAACAGCAGCAAAAAAGATCCGCTGCCGGTTATTTTGCGGCGGCGGATCCTCTTCTATTTAAACAGTGTGCAGCCCGACTGACGGAACCGCTCAATCATTTCGTGTGCCTTTTCGACGCTCAGCCCGAAATGCTCGCACAGGCACTCTATGCACATACACTCATGAGCGCCGCGGTTGACCATCTTGCGGTGGAACCCGATGTCGTCATTGGTCAGCAGCTTTGAACATTTGATGCAGTATGTCATTTCTTCAGCTTGCAGATGAAGCAGGCGCAGTCATGAGCCTCAAGATGCATTTGCATGAACTCCTTCTTGACTCCGATGCACTCGCCCGTGAACGCGTCGGTCATCTCAAGTCCGTAGCCGGAGGCGGCAGATATGCCTATGTTCTCAAAATAGAACGGAACGCCGCACTTACTCTCGCTGAAGTTGACGAAAAGAATGGCGATTTCATTGTTTGAAAGGAGCTTTGCAAAGACTATCTTGTCGTTCCAGCTCTTGGTTGCGACGAATGCCGGACGGGACTCCTCGTCCTGATTGATTCTGATGAGCCTTTCATTCTTGACGAGGTCAAGGCAGAAGTCGTTCATGCATCTCAGGTCGCCGCCGAGCATCAGCGGGGACGAGAACATGCACCAGAGCGCGAACTGTGTCTTGTAGTCAACGTCAGAGCAACCGACCGAGCCGACATTGCCTCTGCCGTACATACCGACGGTGAGCATATCAATGTCGTTGAAACAGCCGGGCGCGGAATAGGCGAGGTTGTCGATTTGGCTTAGCGCGATATCGGCAAACGAACGGAAGCTGTCGTTTATATCGCCGGTCGAGCGATACATGTGCGCGCCCGCCGAGCGAATCCAGCGGCTGACTTCGTCGTTGCCCCAGTTGCAGGCGGAGAAGAGAATCTCGCGTCCGCAGGCTCTGAGAGCCATGCCCAATTTTTCTGTAGAGCAGGGGACCGTTTGCACTGTCCGGCTTGTAGCAGAAGTCATATTTCAGGAAGTCTACGCCGTATTCGGCAAAGGTCTCGGCGTCGAGATATTCATGGTCAAAGCTGCCCGGATAGTCGGCGCAGGTGCGTGTTCCGGCGCAGGAATACATGCCGAACTTGAGCCCCTTGCTGTGGACATAGTCGCTGACTGCTTTCATCCCGTTGGGGAACTTCTCCTCGTCGGGGACTATCTTTCCCGTCTGCGGGTCGCGCTCTCGCTTGCTCCAGCAGTCGTCGATGACAAGATACTCATATCCGCAGTCACGCAGACCGAGCTCGACCATCTTGTCGGCGGTTTCTTTGATAAGCTGTTCGTTGATGTTTTCGCCGAATGTGTTCCAGGTGTTGAAACCCATAGGCGGAGTTTTTTGAAAGCATTCGATCACTCCTAAATAGATTTTTTTGTTCAACCTATATTAACATATATGGGTATCAAAGGCAACAAAAAAAATCTGCCGCACCCGCAAAAGGTGCGACAGCTTTTTGTCGGTACATTAAGCAGCGCCGAAAATCTTGAGAATCAGCTGGAAGATAGCGTCAACTATCTGCTTGCTCAGACCGTGCTCTTCGAGGAATCTGAGAATGTCGCCGACAAACTTCAGGAAAGCCTGAAAAAGCTCTGCCGCTTCCTGGCCGCCCGCCTGAAGCTTCGCAAAAAGCTCGACTATTTGGTGAATGAGCGTTGTGATGAATTCCATTATTTTTGCCTCCTTTTATTTTTGCGGAAATTAATAAAATATTAGCACATTTTTTTCTTTCGCGGCAATAGTCAAATCGGCAAAATTAGCATCGGCAGAAATAATTTTTTCGTTACTTTGCTCACGAATAATAATCTATGTGTCGAAAAGCTTCAAGGTCGGTCGATATAAAAGACAAAACAGACAGCGGTGAGGCTGTCTGTTCTGCCAAAAAAAGGAGTCAATTTTCAAAAAAGAAGTCAATCTTTGATAATTGTATTTGCGTGTCTTATTTAATAAGACCAAGGATAGCATCAAAGATAGCCTTGACGATAGCCTGTGCGTCGAAAGAAGCGCCGGCAAAATCAAGAATCTTTTCGATCATCTCAAAGATAGTTGCTAACATGTGCGATGTCCTCCCTTCTCCCTTGATAAGACAATTGCTTGTCTCCTTACGTTTAAATTATAACAGCAAATATTTTTGCTTGTCAAAAGGGAATTGAGAGTTTTGTATATTTTTTAACGTCTTTTGGCCATATTATAAACAGTTTGTAAATAAAATTTATAAATAATACAAGTTTATTCGCAGTATGTATATTTATGCATATTGTTAGTTAAAAAAAGAGAAAATAAAAGTAGGTGATTCATGATGTTTTTTTACAGGTTCCTTTATGTGTTCATCTGGCCGCTGTTCCGCCTCCTCTTTCATCCGAAGGTGAGAGGCAGGGAAAATATCCCGAAGAGCGGCGCGATTATCTTTGCGGGTAATCACAAGAGCAACCTCGACTGCGTTTTGCTGGCTACGTGCCTGTGGCGTCAGGTTCATTTTATGGCGAAGGATGAGCTGTTCCGTGGCGCCGCAGGCGGATTTTTCCGAGCCCTGGGCACAATTCCCGTCAACAGGCGCATCCGCGATGCCTCCGCCTTGAGCGAGGCTCAAAAGGTGCTTGACGCCGGCGGAATCATCGGCATCTTTCCGGAAGGCAGCTTCAACCGGACGAAGGAAACTGTCATGCCGTTTAAGCCCGGCGCCGCGAGAATGGCGGCGAGAAGCCATGCAGCGCTTGTCCCGTTTGCGATAAAGGGGAAATATACCGTAATCGGCAGGCGTGTGGAGATAGAGTTTTATCCGGCGATAGAAACGGCGGAAAGAGATGCCGCGTCAATAGGACACGAGCTCGAAAATACGGTGAGAGAGGGACTCGAAAATGGGAAAAGATAACGATAGGGGATTCAAAGTAATAACAGCGTTTATAAAGCCGGGCTTCAGACTGCGCTTTTCGCCGACAATTATAGGCGCGGAAAATATTCCGAAGGACGGCGCGGTTGTAATCGCCGGAAATCATAAAAATATAAGCGATCAGTTTTTGGTGTTTTTAGCGACAAAGCGAGTTGTCAATTATATGGCCAAGCGCGAGTATTTTGACGGTGCGCTCGCTCCGCTTTTCAAATGGGCGGGGTGCATCCCCGTAAACCGCGACGGCTTCGATGCCGCCGCGGTCAGAAGAGCGATAAAAATTCTGAAAAGGGGCGGCGCTGTCGGAATCTTCCCGGAGGGCACGCGCAACAAAACGGACGCGCTCTTATTGCCGTTTAAGCCCGGCGCCGTTGCCATTGCCCAAAGAGGCGGCGCCGTAATAGTGCCGTTTGCGATAACCGGAGAGTACGAGAGAAAGGGCGGGCTGAAAATTGTTTTCGGCAAGGCTTTTTCGCCGGCGGATATGAGCCCGGAAGCGGCGACCGAAAAATTGTACAATGAGGTCAGAGATTTGCTAACCGCCCGGTAAATCGCCCGAAATCGAACAAAAAACGACTGTTTTAAAAAATTTTTTGTCATTTTGCATTGAATTTTTATTTCGTGCTTTCTTCAATTTGTTGTGGTTTTTCCGTTGACTTTTGGCATATATTGTGATACAATCCAATCGTAGGAGATTATACCCTGCGCGAATCGGCGCGGATCTTCAAAAAAATCGAACATTTGTGTTGACAAACCGAATATTTGTGCTATAATTAGAGACAGAAAGAACAAATGTTCCGATTTTTCCGTAAGGAGGAAGCAAAAATGACAAGTACATTCATAATTGTTTCGATTCTCGAAGTTGCCGCTGTGGCTCTTATAATAACAGGCTTTGTGTTTGAGAAGAAGCTGATCAATTTTGAGGAGAAGTTTGAGACTGCTCTTGCCAAGAAGATCGCTCACTTCCTCTGCACCAACAAGTATACCAAGGCTCATTTTGCCAAAGAGAAGAAGACCGCTCAGCGCCGCAGCGCAGCCAAGACTGCGTTCGAGCCCGAGACCGTCTCTCCGACTCCCGGCAGAAAGGGCAACAGAGTTGCCTGATCTTTTTCAAAAATCGTATAAGTTTGACCGCCCTGGCTATTTTCGGCAAGGCGGTCGTTTTCACTTTAGCGGTCTTATGGAATGTCAGCAGCCACAGCCGTTGTTGCAGCCACATCCGCAGTCCGAAGCTCTGGAGACGCCATTATTGCAGCCGCAGCCCGTGTCACAGAGCAGAAGGATGATGATAAGGAAAATGCACCAGTTGTTTGAGCAACCCATCGTTTTGCCTCCTCTTCAGTTACTAAGAAAGAGTGCCGCGGTTTTGACTCGAGCACCGCTTTCATCAACATATTATGAAGCACCGCTTTTTGCGGTTACACTTTCTGAACCCAAACATAATTTTCTTTTCTCCGGCGTAAACTAATAAGAAACCGGAGGTGTTTTATATGCTGTTTGACAAGAACGGAGAAGTCGTGAGCTACGACGAGTCGGATATCTTCTGCGACGATCTTGTGCGCGCGGATGAGCATATTGACCCGTCTTATTATATAAATTACGCCGGAGCGCAAAGCGGAAAATCAAAGAAAACACGAGATAGACTCAGTAAATCAAAGCATGAGCGAGATAATTAAAAATATTTTGCCCGATGGGTGATTTTTGACCTTTTCTGACTTTTGACCGGAGTTTGCATCAGGGCTATAATAAAGTCAAAGGTCAAAGAAAGTCAAAGATAAAAAGAGGTGACGGCAATGAGCCTTAGCAGTCAGATAACGGGCATGATACTCGAAATGCTCGGCAGCAGCGGAACCATCGAGATACAGCGCAACGAGCTTGCGCAGACGATAGGCTGCGTCCCGAGCCAGATAAACTATGTTATCGCGTCGCGTTTCACGCCGGAACAGGGCTATATTGTCGAGAGCCGCAGAGGCGGCGGAGGATATATCAGAATAAGGCGTGCGGCGATGGAGCCGGATCAGAAGGTCATGCACGCAGTCAACGCCGTAGGCGATAAGCTCGACGAGCGAACTGCCCGCGCGCATCTGGCGGAGCTCGTCAGCACAGGTGTTATAGATAAACACGCCGCCATGCTGATGCTCAGCGCAGTGTCGGACAACGCTCTGCGACCTGCCGCCGTCCGGGGACAGGGACGCCGTCAGGGCGTCGGTATTCAAACAACTGCTGCTCGTTGAAATGGGCAGAAACGGATAAAGGAGGAACACATATGCTTTGTCAGAACTGTGGAAAAAATGAAGCGACAACTCACATAAAGCAGGTCATAAACGGCGACACGGCTGAGCGCCATCTCTGCTCCGAATGTGCCGAGCATCTCGGCTACGACGACGCGTTCTCGGGCTTCGGCTTCGATGTTGCCGGACTTTTCGGGAACTTCTTCGGCGATGCAGTCCATTCGCTCGGCGCACCGAGAAAGGTGGTTCGCTGCCCGAAATGCGGCTCTTCGTTCAATGATATCGTCCGCGAGGGCAGAGTCGGCTGCGCGGAGTGCTACAAAGTTTTTTATAACGAGCTCAAACCCTCGCTCCAGCGCATTCACGGTCAGATTCACCACAGCGGCAAGATAGCTTCGACCGCCGAGCCTGTCAGCGAGGAAGAGGCAAAAATCGACGAAAAAGAGGAGCTCAAAAAGCAGATGGACGAAGCGGTTGCCGCGCAGAACTTTGAGCTTGCGGCGCAGCTTCGCGACAGGATAAAAGAGCTTGAGGGAGGGAACGAAAATGAGTAAATGGTATGTCGACAAGGGCGAACAGGGAGATATAGTCCTGAGCACCCGCGTGCGTCTTGCGCGCAACTTAGAAGAGTTCCCGTTTCCGTGCCGCCTCGATACGGCGAGCAGAATAAAGGTCAACGAAAAAGTTCGTGACACCCTGCTCTCATGCGTGCCCGAGCTGGGGCTCCACTATGTCACAATGGATTCGCTCAGCCGCGAGCAGGCGATATCGCTCGCCGAGCGGCATCTGATAAGCCCCGAGTTTGCCTCCGTCCGCGAGGGCAGGGCGCTCATGCTCACTGAAGATGAGACGGTCGGCATCATGCTCTGTGAGGAGGATCATATCCGTGTCCAGGTCATGAAAGCGGGTCTCGCGCTCATGGACTGCTATGTCCTCGCAGATAAAATTGACTCCGCGCTCGATAAGAAGCTGAATTTCGCGTTTGACGAGAGTCTCGGCTATCTGACCCAGTGCCCGACGAATCTCGGCACAGCCATGCGCGCGTCCGTCATGCTGCATCTGCCCGCGCTCAGAAGAAGCGGTCAGCTCGCAGTCCTCAGCTCGACCATATCCAAGCTCGGTCTGACCCTTCGCGGCGCATACGGCGAGGGCAGGGAGTCGCGCGGCGATATCTATCAGCTGAGCAATCAGATAACCCTCGGCATAACCGAGCAGGCGGCGATAGAGAACCTCCAGTCGATAACCCGCCAGCTCGTCACCCAGGAGCGCGCGGCGGCGGAGCGTATGTGCGCCGATGTCGCGATGCAGGACAAAATATACAGAGCTCTCGGAATTTTGCAGAGCGCGCGTGTGCTGTCCTGCGACGAGATGATGGATCTTATATCCCTTGTGCGCCTCGGCTCGGCAAGGGGAATACTTGATATACCGATAGAAAAACTTAACGAACTGCTCGTCAATATGCAGCCCGCCACCATAAGCGCTGCGAACGGCAAGCATATCGATGCGCGGCAGAGGGACTGCCTCAGAGCGGACGCGGTGCGCGAGGCATTGTCCTAAAATACCGCCGATAAACATATATAAAAACATATATCTTCCGATTCTCTTTCGATTTTCCGGCAATAATCTCTATTGTACGGTTCACCGCGGAAAGGAATGATGATATGTATAAGTTTACCGGCTTCACCCAGAAAGCCAACGACGTGCTCAACGCCGCCATTGAATATGCGGAGAATATGGGGCACACCTATATCGGCAGCGAGCATCTTCTGCTCGGCCTGCTGACCCAGAACGGCGGGATAGCCTATACCGTTCTGATAAACAAAAAGCTTACCGCCGGCAAGGTCGAGGACGCTGTCAGAAACAGCATCGGATTCGGCGTGCCGACGGTGCTGACTCCGGGCGATTTCACGCCCAGATGCAAAAATATTATTGAGAGCGCAATGATTCAGGCGCGGGATATGGGTCACAACTATGTCGGCACGGAGCATCTGCTTATCGCCATGATAAAAGAGGGCTCGAGCGCGGCAACCGCCGTTATGACCCGTCTCGGCGTGTCACCGCAGGAGATTTTGCAGGAGCTTTTGAAAGCGTTCGGCTCGGCGTCGGGTAAAGATTCCGGAAAGCCGGAGACGGTCAAAAAGCCCGGCGGCAGAACGGATACCCCGACCCTCAATCAATATGGGCGCGACCTGACTTCGTTTGCCGCGGCGGGCAGAATTGACCCTGTTATCGGCAGGCAGAAGGAGATAGAGCGCGTCATTCAGATTCTCTCGCGCAGAACGAAGAACAACCCCTGCCTGATAGGCGAGCCGGGAGTCGGCAAGACGGCGATCGCCGAGGGGCTCGCGCTGAAAATTGCCACGGGCGAAGTGCCCGAACTGCTCAAAGGCAAGCGCATAGTCTCGCTCGACCTCACGGGCATGGTTGCCGGTACAAAGTACAGGGGCGATTTCGAAGAGCGCGTCAAATCCGCCATTGAAGAAGTTTCAAAGGCGGGGGATGTCATTCTCTTTATAGACGAATTGCATACGCTCATCGGTGCAGGCTCGGCGGAGGGCGCGGTTGACGCCGCGAATATTTTGAAGCCCGCGCTTGCCCGCGGCGAGATGCAGGTCATCGGTGCAACCACGCTCGAAGAATACCGCAAGCATATCGAAAAGGACGCCGCGCTCGAGCGCCGTTTCCAGCCCGTCACGGTCGGCGAGCCGAGCGAGGACGAGGCGGTCGCGATACTCATGGGCATCCGCGACAAATACGAGGCGCACCATAAAGTCAGAATAACCGACGACGCGATAAAGGCGGCGGTGAAAATGTCGGTGCGCTATATCGGCGACAGATATCTGCCCGATAAGGCGATAGATTTAATAGACGAGGCAGCGTCGCGCGTCAGGCTCGGTGCATTCACAGCGCCGCCGGATCTCAAAGATATGGAGGACAGACTCCGCGCCCTCGCCGAAGAAAAAGATTCGGCGGTGAATTCTCAGGAGTTCGAGCACGCCGCGCAGATACGCGACGAGCAGAAGAAGCTGAGCGACGAACTCGAGCGCGCAAAGCACAGCTGGCGCGAGGAATCGAGCAAGAAAATAGGTGAGGTCACGGCTGATAATATAGCCGAAATAGTCTGCGCGTGGACTGGAATACCCGTCTCGCAGCTGACTCAGGCGGAGAGCGAACGCCTGCTTCATCTTGAAGATGAGCTGCACCGCAGAATAGTCGGCCAGGATGAGGCGGTCAGCGCGGTTGCGCGGGCAATAAGGCGCGGCAGAGTCGGGCTCAAAGACCCCAAACGCCCGACTGGTTCGTTTATTTTCCTCGGCCCTACAGGTGTAGGCAAAACGGAACTCTGCAAGGCGCTTGCCGACTCGCTTTTCGGCGACGAGAACGCGATGATAAGGCTCGATATGTCCGAATATATGGAGAAGCACACGGTCTCTAGGCTCGTCGGTTCGCCGCCCGGATATATCGGCTATGATGAGGGCGGTCAGCTGACCGAAAAAGTCCGCCGCAGACCGTACAGCGTCATTCTCTTTGATGAAATAGAAAAAGCTCACCCCGACGTTTTCAATATGCTGCTCCAGATACTTGATGACGGCATCTTGACCGACTCGCAGGGACGCAGGGTCGATTTCAAGAACTGCATTATTATAATGACCTCGAATGTCGGCGCGAAACTGATTTCGGGCAGCGGAAAAGCGCTTGGCTTCTCGTCGGAGCGCGGCAATGTCCCGAGCTATGATCGCGTGCGCGAGCTTGTGATGAAAGAGCTCAAGAACACATTCAGACCGGAATTTTTGAACCGCGTTGACGATATAATCGTCTTCCACTCGCTCGAAAAGCAGGATATATCCGAAATTGCGCGCAGAATGCTCGAAACGCTCTCAAAGCGCGTGGCGCAGCTGGATATAACTTTAATTTTTGACGAATCGGCTGTTCAAAAGACGGCGGATGCGGGCTTTGACCCGGTCTACGGAGCGAGACCGCTCAAGCGTGTTATCCAGCAGCAGATCGAGGATAAGCTCTCGGAGCAGATGCTCGAGGGAAAAGTAACAACCGGCAAAAAGTATATCTGCAAAGCTGAAAACGGCGAATTTGTTTTTGCGGAGCAGACTGAGCCCGAGCAGAAAGAAGAGCCTGAGACGGCAGAAACCGAATAAAATCACCCCGAAAGCGCAGGCTTTCGGGGCATCTTTATGTGGACTATTTACAGCGCTTCTGCTATACTTAGAAAAAACGGCAGGAGGCGCAGAGTGGACAGGACGGAAAAGATAATACAGTATCTTATTGATAAATATTCGCCGTCGGTGCTGATATCCTACGGCTCGTTTGCCGACGGCTCGGCGAGCGCGGGCAGCGACTATGACGCGCTTCTGGTCTATGACGGTCGCGAATGCCACGACGGTTCGGTTATTGACGGCACGCCGCTTGATGTGTTCTGCTATCCGGCGGAGAGCTTTTCGGGCGACTACGACCCGGAGAAATATCTCGGAGTGTTCGACGGAAAGATAATCATTGACACTGACTCCATCGGGCAGAGCATAAAAAATAAAGTGCGCGGTTTTATTGAAAATGCGCCGAAAAAAGACAAAGACGAGCTGAGGCACGAGGTCGAGTGGTGCAGGAAAATGCTCATAAGAAGCGGGCGGAATGACGCCGAGGGCTTTTTCAGATGGCACTGGGTGCTCGTAGACAGCCTCGAAATTTATTTTGATATCATCGGCAGATACTATTACGGACCGAAAAAATCGCTCCGCTATCTCGGCGAGACCGACAAAAACGGCTTCGCCCTCTATGAAGCCGCGATGCGCGAATTCACTCCCGAAGCGCTCGAAAAATGGATAGCTCATCTTGAGCTGATATTCAATGAACGGTACGAAAAGTAAAACATCCTCCGTACGGCAACTCATACGGAGGATGTTAGCTTTTATTAAATTACTCAGCCATTACAATGAATCTCTTGAGATTCTCAAGCCCGATTTCGATGCCCGTGAGCGTCTGCTCGATGCCCTCGAACTCGATGCTGACATATTTGTCGTAGCCCGCGCGCTTGAGTATGCCTATGCACTGCGCCACGGGGATGTTGCCGTGACCTATCACTGCGCCGCGCAGGTAGTTGCCGGCTCTGCTGCGGAAGAATCCGCGCCCGGGATCGGGCTCTGAGCCGCTCTTGATGTGAAAGTCCTTGGCGTGGACGTGCTTTGCGTATTTTGCTACTCTGCCGACCGCCTTGTCCGAAGGGTCGTCGGCGCAGGCGAAGTTGCCCATGTCAACGAGCAGACCGAAGTTCGGGTTTGCAACTCCCGTGACGAGCTTTTCGACCCGGTCACTGTCCTGCGCAAAAAAGCCGTGGTTCTCAACCATAGTCGAGATGCCCTTCTCTGCGGCATATTCGGTCACTCTGCGACAGCCCTCAACGAGGGTGGGCAGAGCCTGCTCAAACCCGCAGTAAGCGCTAAAGGGCGCATTATAGCCGCCTGTTGCATCGTGGCGCATTCCGGAAGCGCCGAGTATCTCCGCTATGTCTACCTGCCTGAACAGGCGCTCGCACTCCTCGTCGAGCGGGCGGTTGAGAAGCTCCGCGCCGATGGTGTAGTTGACTATCGGCAGGTTTTTCTTTTCGCTCTCGTCGCGCAGACGCTTGGCATATTCTTCAACTGACCTTCCGTCTTCGGGCATGAGGTCGATAAATTCGATTCCGTCAAAGCCCATTTCCTTGACCTTGCCTATGAGCTGAAGCTGGGTTATTTCCCCGCTCGAAAGCATAGGCTGAAAGCTGTAGCTGCTGACGCAGGTTTTCATTTCATTCACCTCAGTCCATGTATCCCTTGAGGAAGCTGACGGCGTTTCCGATATCCTTTTCGGGGTCGTCGCCGACTTCGCGCTCTATCGTCAGAAAGCCCTTGTAGCCGATATCATTGAGCGCGGCGAGATATTCGTCCCACTTGACGCTGCCCTCGCCGAGCGGCACTTCTTTAAACGAGCTGCCTGTGACGAGCGGGTCTTTTTTTATGCCGTAAACTATCTCGGGATCCCTGTAGAATATCTGAACGCCGTCTTTTGCGTGGGTGTGGACTATGTAGTCGCGCAGGTTATAGACCGCCTTTGCGGGGTCGTCGCCCGTGACCATAACAAGGTTAGCGGGGTCGAGGTTGACTGCGACGCCGGTCGAGCCGAGCGAGTCAAGAAACTTCTTGAGCGTCGCCGAGGTCTCGGGTCCCGTCTCGATGGCGAAATGGGCGTCGAGGCTGTCCGCGAAGCGGGAGAGCTCGAAGCATGCCTCCTGCATGATTTTGTATCTCTCGTGGCTGCTGTCCTCGGGCACAACGCCGATGTGGGTCGTGACAACATCCGTGCCGAGCTCCTTTGCAAGTTCGATTATTCTCTTTGACTTCTCGACTCTCCAGGGGTTCTCCTCTTTGTTGCCGAAGCCGCCGCCAAGATCGCCGCAGAGAGCGGAGATAACGAGTCCGTTGTCCTCAACGAGCCTGCGGAAATCCGCACGCTTCGAGCCGACAAGCTCCTCGGGCGACATCTCGCCGCTGGTGGCATAGACCTGAATGCCCTGCGTCCCGACCTTGGCTGCCTTTCCGACCGCCGTCGGGATATCCGTTCGGAAGCTGTCAATAATAACGCCTATTGGAAATTTCATGGTAGCACCGTCCTTAAAACGTATTTTTTACAAGGCAATGATAACAAATAAGTGGGGGATATTCAAGAGAAAAAAGCCTTTTCACTGAATAAAATAAAAAACGGCTCGGCACGGGGAAACACCCGAACCGAGCCATGATTTTTTATCAGCTGACGACTGACATAATAAAGACGATTATAACTATTATCGGCAGGATATATGTGAAATAAGGTCTTATCCAGCCGGGCATTTTTGCGCCCTTTTCGCCGCAGTTGACTTCGCCGATGTAGTTCTTCCAGCCCCAGCCGTATTTCCTGCTGCAGAAGAGAACATAGACGAGACTGCCGAGCGGGAGCAGGACGTTTGAAACGAGGAAGTCTTCGATATCCATGATGCCTTTGCCGGCTATCTGTATCTTTTCGAGCACATTGAAGCCGAGCACGCAGGGGAGGGAGAGCACGAGCATGAGCGCGATGTTTATCAGCGCCACTTTGCGGCGGCTGAGCTTCGTCAACTCGAGCCAGAAGGACATGATGTTTTCAAAAACGGCAATGACCGTCGAGAACGCTGCGAATATCATGAACACGAAGAACAGCGCACCGACTATGCGTCCGCCGGGCATGCTGTTGAAGATGCTCGAAAGCGTCGTGAACAGGAAGCTCGCGCCGACCGTGCCCGCGTCTGCGGTGACGCCGCCGTTATAGGTGAAGCATGCGGGGAAGATGATAACGCCGGACATGAGTGCAACGAAAGTGTCAAGCCCGACTATTGTCACAGCCTCGCCGAGGAGCCTGCGCTCCTTGCCGATGTAGCTGCCGAATATCGCTATAGAGCCGATACCGATGCTCAGAGTAAAGAACGCCTGCCCCATTGCGGACGAGATTACCGTCCATACGCCCGAATTTTCAAAGGACTTGAGCGAGGGGACGAGATAGAATTTCAGTCCCTCTGCGGCGTTTGAGAGCGTGCAGGAATAGATTGCGAGCCCCACCATGAGAAGCAGGAGAGCCACCATCATCCATTTTGTTATCCTCTCGACGCCCTTTTGCAGACCGAACGAGCAGATGCTGAAGCAGACAAGAATGACTGCGAATGTGGCGCAGACCATGAGCACGGGGTTGCTTATCATCGTGCCGAACACCGCTCCGAGTTCTTCCGCGCTCTTGTACGCGAGGATCGAGCCGTCCGCATACTTTATAAAGTATATCAGCATCCAGCCGGAGATAGTCGTGTAGAACATCATGAGCAAATAGTTTCCGGCGATGCCGAGATACTTGGCGAGATGCCACTTCTGCCCCTTCTTTTCGAGCACGTCGTATGACGAGGCGATGCTGCGCTGGCTTGCACGACCGACTGCGAGCTCCGCCGTCATGACCGGTATGCCGAGCAGAACAAGAAACGCGATGTAAATCAGCACGAAAAACGCGCCGCCGTATGCGCCGGTCGTTATCGGGAATCTGTAGACATTTCCCAGTCCGATGGCGCAGCCTGCCGAGATCAGAATGAATCCGAGTCTCGACGAAAATTTTTCCCTGTTTTCCATTGAATCTTCCTTTCAAAAGCCGTAAAAAATGAGACGATGATAATTCTACCACCGACTCAATAAAATTTCAATATTTTTAAAAAAATAAGTTGAAAAGACTGACTCAATTGAGCACGATTTCCATCTCGCGCTTCTGTATCTTCATGCCGTGCTTCTCATAGAAACGCAGCGCACCGTCGTTGCCCTCCCAGACGTTGAGCGTCAGGTCGTGGCAGCCGAGCTCTTTTGCCGTCTCAAGAGCCTTTTTGAACAGGGCGTCGCCGATGCCCTCGTGCCTGCACTTTTCGTCAACGCACAGGTCGTCGATATAGAGCTCCTTGTTCGGGCAGCGTGCGGAGTCAACGGAGTGGTCGATGAGAATGCAGAAAATATATCCGAGCACCTCGTCGTTTTCGTCCGCCGCAACAAAAGTTATGCGGTTCTCGTCGGCTAAGAGCTTCGCGAGGCTTTCACTGTCGTATTTCGACTTTCCCGCCTTGAACAGGTCGGGTCTTATCCCGCTGTGAAGATTGCAGATATATTCGAGCAGTTCGAGCATTTTAGGGCAGTCTTTTTCTTTTGCGATTCTTATTTCTTTGAGCATTTTTATTTCCTCATCTTACACAGATTCTTTCAATACTTCTTGACTTTCCGGTTTTTTCGTCAACATCGATTATAACGCCGCACATCATGCATGCGCCGTCGCTTATCTCAAATCGCGTCGGAAGTCCCGTCTTGAGCCACGATATCGAAGCCTCGGGGCGGACTCCGAGCACCGAGAGCTCGGGTCCCGTCATGCCGAGGTCGGTTATATAAGCCGTGCCGCCGGGCAGGACTTTTTCGTCGGCAGTCTGAACATGGGTGTGCGTGCCGACAACGGCAGTCGCCTTGCCGTCGAGATAGAAGCCCATGGCGAGCTTCTCGGCGGTGGCTTCGGCGTGGATATCAACTATTTTTATCCGACAGTCGCTTATCTTTTCCATGAGAGAGTCGATGCAGGAGAACGGGTTGTCCGAGCTGTTTATATATGCGCGCCCGAGCAGGTTTATAACGCCGATGCGGACTCTGCCCATGTCTATAACACCGAAGCCCTTGCCGGGGCAGGCTGCGCCGACATTCGCCGGGCGGATTATATCGCTGCGCTCGTCGAGAAAATGATATACCTCGCTGCGCCGAAAAGCGTGGTTGCCGGTCGTTATAAAATCAACGCCGCTTGAAAATATGTGCTCGGCAGCGGACGAAGTTATCCCGTTGCCGGGCGCGGCATTCTCGCCGTTGGCTATCACGACATCTATGGCCTTGAGCTTCTTGAAGCCGGGGAGCACAGAGCGCAGAAAGTCGCAGCCCTGCGTGCCGACGATGTCGCCTATAAGAAGTATATTCATTCCGATTTTCCTTTCAAAAAATCCCACCGCGTTTGACGGTGGGATTTGTTTTTATTTTGCGTAATCGCTGACTCTGCTCTCCCTGATAATGTTGACCTTTATCTGACCGGGATATTCAAGCTCGTCTTCGATCTTCTTGACGATGTCGCGGGCGATGAGAACCATCTTCTCGTCGCTGACGACTTCGGGCTTGACCATTATGCGCACTTCGCGGCCCGCCTGAATGGCGAACGAACGCTCAACGCCCTCGAACGAGGATGCGATGCTCTCGAGCTTTTCAAGGCGCTTGATGTAGTTCTGAACATTCTCGCGTCTTGCGCCGGGGCGGGAAGCCGAAACGGCGTCGGCGGCCTGAACGAGGCAGGCGACAAGCGTCTTTGCCTCAACGTCTCCGTGGTGAGCCTGGATGGCGTGAATGACGCCCTCGCTCTCGCGGTATTTCTTCGCGGCCTCAACACCCAGCTCAACATGCGAGCCGTCCATCTCGTGGTCGAGTGCCTTGCCGATATCGTGAAGAAGACCGGCTCTCTTTGCAAGCTTGACGTCGGCGCCAAGTTCCGCCGCCATGAGACCTGCAATATAAGAAACTTCGAGTGATGGTTGAGTACGTTCTGGCCGTAGCTCGTTCTGTATCTGAGCTTGCCGAGAAGCTTGACGAGCTCGGGATGCATCTCCGTTGACTCCTGCGTCGATGAGTGCGCGCTCGCCGGTCTGCTTGATAGTTGCATCGACCTCGCGGCGGGCTTCTCGGACATCTCTTCGATGCGGGCGGGATGAATTCTGCCGTCCGATATGAGCTTTTCGAGCGTCAAACGCGCGACCTCGCGGCGAACCGGATCGAAGCTCGAAACGGTTATAGCCTCGGGCGTGTCATCGATTATCAGATCGACGCCGGTTATGGTTTCGAGCGTGCGGACATTTCTGCCCTCGCGTCCGATTATGCGTCCCTTCATCTCGTCGTTGGGCAGGGCGACAACGGATACCGTGGTCTCTGCCGTGTGATCTGCGGCGCAGCGCTGGATAGCGGTGCCGATTATCTCTCTTGCAATTGTATCAGCTTCGTCCTTTGTGCGCTGCTGATATTCGAGCACCTTGACCGCCTTCTCGTGAACAAGGTCGTCTTCAAGGTTCTTGAGCAGGTATTCCTTAGCCTGCTCCTTGCTGTAGCCCGAGATTTTTTCGAGCATATCGAGCTGGCTTCTCTTGAGGCTCTCCGCCTCGGCGAGTCTGTCATCCGCATCCTTTATCTTGCGGTTGAGGGTCTCGTCCTTCTTTTCGAGATTCTCGATCTTCTTGTCGAGACTCTCTTCTTTCTGAATGACTCTGCGCTCCTGGCGCTGAACTTCATTGCGCCTTTCGCGCAGTTCTTTTTCGTTTTCGCTTCTCTGCTTGTGGATCTCATCCTTGGCTTCAAGGATAGCTTCCTTCTTCTTGGCCTCTGCCTGGGTCATAGCCTCGCTGACTATGCGGTTCGCCTCCTTTGTGGCGGAACCTATTGCGGCTTCGGCAACTCTCTTCCTATGTAAACCGCCGAGAATGAAACCGATGATGCCGAATGCAACTCCGACAGCGGCGGCTATAAGAATAATTTTCCAAACGTCCAAACGAATAACACCTCCCGAATAAAAATTTTGATTATTGTAAAACTCAGTAAAATAACAATATGGAGTATAGCTTGGCACATAATACTACCATTATTATGTATAATAACCTTAAACGGGAGAAATGTCAAGGTATTATTGCAACACATGGTACAAAAATTTATGGAAGTTGAACAAAATCCCGCGCGAAATAAAGTGTTGACTTTTTCGCGTTTGGTGATAAAATGATAATGTTAAAAGCTGTGAAGCAGAAGACGTGTTCCGAACATCCTCAAAGAGAGCCGCGCGCCGTTGGCTGAGAGCGCCGGTGTTGATACGGGATATGTTACCGCTGCCGAGCGCGCACCGAAGCCCTGCGGGATAGGCTGCGACGTATGACCGCGTTAAGGTCGCATGAGTGGCGGCGCGAGCCGCAAACCGGGTGGAACCGTGGAGCATTTGCTTCACCCCTGTAATTTTTACGGGGGTGGAGCTTTTTTCATCCCTGAGACGGGCATCAGCCCGAAGCTGAAAGGAGAAATTTTTATGGTAAACATTGAACTCAAGGGCGGAGTCGTCAAGGAGTTTGACGACGGAATAACCGTCATGGAAGTGGCGAAGAGCCTCGGCATGGGACTCTATAAGGCGGCGTGCGTCTGCCGCATCGACGGCGAGGTCAAGGATCTTCGCACCCAGATAAATAAAGACTGCAAGCTCGAAATTCTTACTTTTGACGATGACGACGGAAAGCGCGCGCTCAGACATACCGCTTCGCACGTCCTCGCTCAGGCTGTCAAGCGCCTCTATCCCGAGGCGAAGCTCGCGATAGGCCCCGCTATCGACAACGGCTTCTATTATGACTTCGATGTCGATGTGCCGTTCACTCCCGAGGTTCTCGAGAAGATCGAGGCGGAGATGAAGAAGATAGTCAAAGAGGCTCTGCCGCTCGAGAGATACGAGCTCGATCCCGACGAGGCTATTGCTATGATGGAGAAGAAGGGCGAGCCCTACAAAGTCGAGCTTATCAAAGAGCACGCCGGCAAGGGTGAGAAGATATCGTTCTTCCGCCAGGGCGAGTTCGATGAGCTCTGCGCAGGCCCTCATGTCCCCGACACCTCGCGCGTCAAGGCATTCAAGCTGACCTCCTGCACCGGCGCATACTGGCGCGGTGACTCGGACAACAAGATGCTCCAGAGAATCTACGGAACCGCTTTCACGAAGAAAGAGGATCTTGACAATTATCTTCATATGCTCGAAGAGGCGAAGAAGCGCGACCACAGAAAGCTCGGCAAGGAACTCGGCCTGTTCACCATCATGGACGAGGGCCCCGGATTCCCGTTCTTCCTGCCCAACGGCATGGTTCTCAGAAATACCCTTATCGACTATTGGCGCGAAGTGCATAAGCGCTACGGCTATGTCGAGATATCCACTCCGATGATGCTCAACCGTTCGCTCTGGGAGCGCAGCGGTCATTGGGATCACTACAAGGAGAATATGTACACCACGGTTATAGACGACACCGACTTTGCGATAAAGCCGATGAACTGCCCCGGCGGAATGCTCGTCTATAAGCTTCAGCCCCATTCATACCGCGACCTGCCCCTGAGAATGGGCGAGCTCGGACTGGTTCACCGCCACGAGCTGTCCGGCGCGCTCCACGGTCTGTTCCGCGTGCGCTGCTTCACTCAGGATGACGCGCATATCTTCATGACATGGGATCAGATGAAGGACGAGATAAAGGGCGTTGTCCGCCTGTTTGATGAGGTCTATTCCGTGTTTGGTCTGACCTATCAGATCGAAGTCTCGACCATGCCCGAGGATCACATGGGCGACGAGAAAGACTGGGATTTCGCGACCGAGACTCTCAAAGCGGCGGTCACCGAGATGGGCAAGGACTTTGTCATCAACGAGGGCGACGGCGCATTCTACGGACCGAAGCTCGACTTCCATCTGTCCGATTCTCTCGGCAGAACATGGCAGTGCGGCACCATCCAGCTCGATATGCAGCTGCCCGAGCGCTTCGAGCTTGAATACACCGGTGCGGACGGCGAGAAGCATCGCCCGGTCATGATTCACCGCGTTGTTCTCGGTTCTATCGAGCGCTTCATCGGCGTTATCACCGAGCACTTTGCCGGCGCGTTCCCGCTGTGGCTCGCTCCCGAGCAGGTCAAGATTCTGCCGATATCCGACAAGTTCCACGGCTATGCCGAGGAAGTCCGTCAGCAGCTCGATATGGTGGGACTCAGAGTCAGCGTTGACACCCGCAGCGAGAAGATAGGCTACAAAATCCGTGAGGCTCAGCTCCACAAGATTCCCTACATGCTCGTCATCGGCGAGAAAGAGGTCGAGAGCAGCACGGTCAGCGTCAGAAAGCGCGGTGAGGGCGATATCGGCGCGATGAGCATCGCCGATTTCATCGACAGCGCAAAGACCGATGTAGCTGAAAAGGCTATCTGGTAAATTTTTACAATAAAAATCTAAGCTGAAATTGCCGTCCCGGTGCAGTATACAATATCTTGTGTATTGCGCCGGGACTTTTTCTATTCGCCAAAAATTTTTTAAAATCAGAGCACAAAAAATCGCCTGAAACTATTGCACAGGCGGTTCTTTTGTTTTATAATGGTGGTGCAAATAGGTGGCAGAAACCACTCCAGTGGTGGATGAGAACACCCGAATTCACACAAAAGGGGGCGAGCGCATGGAAAAAACTGAATTCAGCGGATTTTTTGTCCATACGCTCGACCAGAAAAACCGAGTGTTTATCCCGGCAGAATTCCGCAGCAAGCTCGGCGCGGAATTCGTCGTCTGCACTCCGCCCGGCAGCACCGACTGCATCATCATCTATACATTCGAGGAGTGGGACAGATACTTTGAGAATCTCCGCGTTCTCTGCAAGGGTACGACCCGCGCCTATGCCGAGCGTATCGCGAGCAGCTCGAAGAGATGCGTCATCCCAGACAAGCAGGGCAGAATAACCCTCTCCGCCGACCATTGCGCAAAAGCGCACCTCGAAAAAGAGGCGCTGATAGTCGGAGTCGGCAACCGCATTGAGATATGGAACCCCGAGATTTGGGATCAGAAGTGCGCGGAGAACATGGCAGAGATCGAGAAGATCGCGGCGGATGTTCAGCTTTAATGCGGAGGGCGGCATAATATGGAATTCAAGCATATACCCGTACTTTTCCGCGAATCGATCGACGCGCTTGATATAAAGCCGGACGGACTTTACGCAGACTGCACTGCGGGCGGCGGCGGTCACTCGAACGCGATACTTGACAGACTCTCGGGAAACGGCAGGCTCGTTGCCATTGACCGCGACCCCGAAGCGATTGAGACGCTCACAAAGCGTTTCGAGGGCAGAGAGAATGTCAGCATAGTCAACGACAACTTCTTTAATATAAAGAGCATACTTTCGCAGTTTACCGACGAGGGTGCGGACGGCATTCTCGCAGACCTCGGAGTAAGCTCCCATCAGCTCGACGACGCCGCGCGCGGATTTTCTTTCCACGCGGACGCTCCGCTCGACATGAGAATGTCGATGCAGGGCATGAGCGCGGCGGACGCAGTCAACTCGCTCTCACAGCGCGAGCTGCAGGATATCATCTACAGATACGGCGAGGACAAGTTCGCTCCGCGTATAGCGGCGGGAATAGTCCGAGCGAGGGCTGAAAAGCCGATAGAAACAACACTGGAACTCGCCGAGATAGTCAAAAGCTCTATTCCGGCAGCGGCGCGCCGCGAGGGAGGCCACCCCGCGAGGCGCACCTTCCAGGCGTTGAGGATCTATGTCAACGGCGAGCTCGACGGACTCGACAGAGCAATAGGCGATATGTTCGATTCGCTCAAGGTCGGCGGCAGGCTCGCGATAATAACCTTCCATTCGCTCGAGGACAGAGCGGTCAAGCAGACTTTCGCCTCCCTGTGCGAGGGGTGTATATGCCCGCCGGAGTTCCCGGTGTGCGTCTGCGGGAGAAAGAGCCGCGGCAGATTGCCGCAAAAGGCGGCGGCTCCGAGCAAGGCGGAGCTCGAAGAGAATCCGCGCAGCAGAAGCGCAAGACTTCGCGTAATAGAGAAAATCAGATAAAATTTTTTTAGTATAAACGGGAAAAAGTTACAGAGAAAGGATGGTAACTATGGCAACAAATCTCAACGGCACGCAGGCGTATAGATTCGAACTCTTTGAGCCTCAGCAGGCTATGCCCGCGCCGAAAAAAAGGGAAGTTCCGGTCGGTCCGCAGCGAGTGATCAAAGCGCCGGAAAAGACGAAGGAAGAGAAGCAGGCAGAGGCAAAAGAGATAAACAGGCGCATCGCCGTTATTCTCAGTGTGGCTGTCGTTATGTTCATGCTTCTGGGCATAAACATGTATTCGCGCACAAGGCTTACCGTCCTTGCAAAAGAGACGGCGAGCATACAGACGAGCATCGCCGAGGAACAGAGCAGAACGGTCGACCTGCAGAGCAGACTGACTCAGAAGATGAGCACGGACGCTATTCTCGACTATGCGACAAACAGGCTCGGCATGGTCAAGGGCAACCGCTCGCAGATAAACTACATAACCGTCAACGGTTCTGATTCAGTCGTTTATAATGATGACAACGGATCGAAAGCGGGAGAATAGTACGGGCATCGCACGGCATATAATTATGTGCCTGAGTTGCTTTGAAAAGGGCGGATCGCGGTCTGCCCTTTTTGGACATTTAAGAAGGTTTTTTACCGAACGGTGAAAGGGTGAAGATATGCAGAAGACATTGCCTAAAAAAGAAAAAGACAGACGTGCCAAGGTGATGGTAGTTATCATCGCCATAGCTTTCCTTGCCTGCGTCGGCAACCTCTTCCGCATTCAGGTGGTTCAGGCTGATTATTACAAAGGCAAGGCCGAGGAAAATCAGCTCTACGATACCGAGATACCGGCTCAGCGCGGCACTATTTATGACTCCGAGGGAAATGTCCTCGCACAGAGCGCATCGGTGTGGCTCGTGTATATTGACCCATACAGCGTGCCGGACGATAGCGTCCGTGCCGATTTGTGCAGTGATTTGAGCAATGCGCTCGGCATAAACGGCGACACGCTGATGAAAAAGCTCAAGATGACGAAATACAGATATCTCGTCATCGCAAAGCAGGTTGAATATGACAACAAGGAAAAAGTAGTTGAGATAAAAAAGAAAAAGTACGAATACACGCAGGATGGCAAGAAGCAGTATGCCTACGGCAGTGCGATGGTCGGCATAGATCCCGATGTCAAGCGCTACTACCCCAACGGCAACCTCGCCAGCCATATCATCGGCTACACAAACTCCGAGGGCAACGGTCAGGCGGGCATCGAGCTATATTATAACAGCATTCTTTCGGGTATCCCCGGCAGAAAGGTCACCGCAAAGGACGCCTACGGCAGGGCGATGCCACTCCAGTATGAGACTCTTTATGATGCGACGAACGGGCAGAAGCTTCAGCTGACTATAAACAGCAATATCCAGCGCTATCTTGAAGAAGCGCTCAAGCAGGCGTATATCGACAACAAGTGCGCCTATGCAAACGGTATAGTTATGGATGTCAACACCGGCGCTATACTTGGCATGGCGACCATGAGCGACTATGACCCGAACAATCCGCGCCAGACGGACGATGCGGAGGTCGAGGAGGAATATAAACGCCTTCAGGAGCTGCGCGCCGCAAAATATGAAGAATCGGGCAAGACCCCGACCGAGGAAGAAATCAAAAAGGGTCAGGAAGAGGACAGAAACAACGCGAAACTCAACGTGTTCTATAACAATGTCCGAAACCAGAATGTCAGCAGCACATACGAACCCGGCTCCGTTTTCAAGACCATAACCGCCTCGGCAGCTCTCGATCAGGGCGTCGCGGATCAGTCAACGAAGGTCGATTGCGTGGCGGGCGGAATAAAAATTCTCACCCAGACCTACCACTGCAACGCGCACACAGTTCACGGCACGCTCGACATGGTCGGCGGTCTGAAAAAATCCTGCAACTCTTATTTCATAACTATGGGTCAGCGCCTCGGCGTTGATAATTTCTACAAATATTTCGAGGCGTTTGGCTTCACCGAAAAGACCGGAATCGACCTCCCGGCGGAAACTCAGCCCAAGGCGGGCGTCACCTACCACGCCCACGAGGGCATGACGCTCATCGACCTCGCGAGCTCCTCGTTCGGTCAGTCGTTCCAGGTCACGCCCATTCAGATGGTGACTGCACTCTCCGCCATAGCCAACGGCGGAAAGCTGATGAAGCCCTATGTCGTCGCGAAAGTGCTCGACGACAACGGCAATGTCGTCAGCGAGACCCAGCCGACCATCAGGCGTCAGGTGATAAGCGAGGAGACCTCTGCAAAAGTCGCCGAGATGATGCGCCGCGTCGTCAACGAAGGCACGGCGAAAAACGGATATGTTATCGGCTACCGCGTCGCGGGCAAGACCGGCACATCGCAGAAGCTCGGCAAGACCGGCGAGCACGTCGCGTCCTACGGATGCTTTGCCCCCGCGGACGATCCGAAAGTCGCAATAATAATTATTATCGATGAGCCGCACGGCGGTCAGATCCAGGGCGGTCAGATAGCCGCTCCCGTCGCCGCGCAGGTCATGGAAAAAACGCTCAAATATCTCAACGTTGAGCCGCAGTATACTGAGAGTGAGCTTGCAAAGCTCGACACGACGGTTTCCAACTATGTCGGCAAGAATGTTTCGGAGGTCTCTTCGGAGCTTCGCTCGGCAGGCTTCAACTGCAAGGTTATCGGCAACGGCGACAAGGTTATAAGCCAGCTTCCCGGCGCCTATCAGAGCGTGCCCAAGGGCGGCATAGTCGTGCTCTATACCGAGGGCGGCCCCGTTGAAACAAAGACCAAAGTGCCCGATCTGACGGGACTTTCGATAACCCAGGTCAACCGCACTGCGGCTGCCACGGGCATAAATGTCAAGATATCCGGCAACACTCTCGTCAACTCCGAGCTCACTTCTTACGGACAGAGCATCGCAAAGGGCGAAAGCGTCGATTACGGCACGACGGTCACAGTATACTTCAAATCGAATACCGGCGTTTCCGATTCTCCGGGCTGATAAAGGAGATTTTTAATGAGACTTTCCGAATTGTTCCGGGAAGTTGAATTTGACGGAAGTATAAAAAAACGATGCGGATATAAATCTCGTCACCGACGACAGCAGACTCGTCCGACCCGGCTCGCTGTTTGTGTGCATACGCCACAGGAGCTTCGACGGTCACACGGCGGCTTTGGATGCGCTCGCCTCGGGCGCGGCGGCTGTTGTGACTCAGGATAGGCTGGGACTCGAAAACGAGCTTCGTGTCGCGGATTCCCGCAGCGCATATGCGCGCCTTTGCGCGGCACTCTGTAATCATCCGGAGCGCAAGCTCAGACTGATAGGCGTTACCGGCACAAACGGCAAAACGACGGTGACCACGCTTATCAGGAATATACTTTCCGATTCGGGGACGAAAACACTGCTCACCGGGACGGTCTGCAACCGCCTCGGGGATGAAAATCTGCCGAGCGGGCTGACCACGCCGAAGCCGCCCGAGCTTTATTCGCTGCTATCGCGCGCCGTTTCGCAGAGGTGCAAAGCCTGCGTCATGGAGGCTTCGTCTCAGGCGCTCGCGCAGGGGAGACTCGAGGGTATAGACTTTGATGCGGCGGTGTTCACAAATATCACGCGCGACCATTTGGATTATCACGGCACATTTGAAAATTATATTTCTGCGAAGAAAAAGCTTTTTGAACATTCTGCTCTATCAATAGTCAATCTCGACGACCCGCGCGCTAATGAGATAATCGCTGCGTCAAAGGGAAAGATAATTACATTTTCAACCGTGCTCGACTGCGCCGACTATACGGCAAAAAATATCTCGCTTCTTTCGGACTGTGTCCATTTTGAGCTCGTCTCAAAAGGGCACATAGAACATATAGAATTTGCCTCGCCCGGACTTTTCAGCGTCTCGAACGCTATGGCGGCAGCTGTCTGCGCGATAAATCTCGGCATCGAGCCGAAAGATGTCGCGCAGTCGCTCGCAAAGTCAAAAAGCGTCTGCGGACGGCTCGAACGCGTGGAGTGTTCAGCACCGTACAGCGTCATTATTGACTACGCCCACACGCCCGACGGGCTTGAACAGGTTCTACGGGCTCTGCGCCCGTCCTGCCGCGGGAATCTCATAGTTCTTTTCGGCTGCGGCGGAGACAGAGACAGAACCAAACGCCCGCTGATGGGCGCCGCCGCGTGCAAATATGCGGATAAGATTATCGTCACGAGCGACAACCCGCGCTCGGAAGACCCGACAAAAATAATCGGCGATATATTAAAAGGCACGGACAAAAAACGCCGCGATCTGTTCGTTGAACCGGACAGACGCAAGGCGATAGCGCTCGCGCTTAAAACAGCCGAACCCGGCGACACAGTTTTGCTCGCGGGCAAGGGACACGAAAAATATCAGCTTATCGGCGGCGAAAAATTGCCGCTTGACGAGCGGGAGACCGTAAGAAAAATTCTCGGGCTTCCGCACGATACAGGGAGGAAAAAACAATGAACACTATCGCAGCATTGATAATGGGCGCGGCGGCCGCGGCGCTCGTCACCGCGTTGCTCGGGCTTGCCATAATTCCGTGGCTGAGAAAGCTCCATTTCGGGCAGACTATTCTTGAAATCGGTCCGAAGTGGCACGAGAAAAAGCAGGGCACGCCGACCATGGGCGGACTCATGTTTATCTTCGGCACAATAGCCGCAGTCGCGGTGACTGTTATTACCGATAAGCTCCTCGGCGGCGATATCGTCGACAGCAGCGCTACCGGCGCGTCGATAATCGAGCTTTATACGAAGTTCTACAGCGGCATTATCTTTGCTCTCAGCGTGGCGCTCATCGGTTTTGCCGATGACTATATAAAAGTCGTCAAAAAGCGCAACCTCGGTCTGACCGAGAAGCAGAAGACGGTGCTTCAGTCGCTCGTTATAATCGCTTATCTCGTCTCACTCTATATGGGCATGGGCAAGGAGCCCTATATGTTCATTCCGTTTGCCGGCAATGTTCGTATGGGCGTATTCTTCTGGATCTTCGGCTTTGTCGTTATCTATGCCGCGATAAATGCAGTCAACTTCACAGACGGCATCGACGGACTTTGCTCGAGCGTTACGATAACCTTCGGACTTTCCATGTGCGTTATTGCTTATATGCATAAATTTTTCGGCGTCTCGCTCATGGCGAGCGTACTTATAGGCGGATGTGCGGGCTTCCTCGTCTGGAACCACAACCCCGCAAAGGTGTTCATGGGCGACACGGGCTCGATGTTCCTCGGCGGCATGGTCGTCGCTATCGCGTATGCGCTCAACTGCCCGCTTATTCTGCTCCTGACGGGCATAATATATGTTATAGAGGGCGCGTCCGACGTGCTCCAGATAGGCTATTTCAAGATAACTCACGGCAAGCGCATCTTCAAGATGGCTCCCATTCATCATCATTTCGAGATGAGCGGCTGGAGCGAGAAGAAGATAGTCGCAGTGTTTTCGATAGTAAACGCTGTCGGCGGAGCTGCGGCGATCGCGCATGATGTATTTCGGCGGCTACGCACTTTAAAAAAACAAACGCAGGCGAAAGGGGGATCGGGATGACGAAGACAAAAGGAAAAACAAAGAACACAAAGAGCGAAAAAACAAAAAGAGAGAGCGGGGAAATGTCTCCTGCAAAAAAAGCTTTTTCGCCAGTATTATCCGTTCTATAAATATACCCCGAACGGTATAAAAAGGCTCGACAAGCGCGAAGTGCTGGCTTTCGGAAAGATAGACACAAGGTTCTTCCTGCTCGTCGTCATCCTGCTCATCATCGGTCTGATAGCCCTGTTCTCGGCGAGCTATATCAACGCCATAAACAGACATAAGGGCAACGCGTATTATTATATCGAGCGTCAGCTGATCTTCGCCGTAACAGGCGTTGTGCTGATGTTTTTGGTGTCGAGAATAAATTACAGGGTGCTCAAAGATTTATCGTTTTTTGCGATAACCGTCGCGTTTTTCTTTCTTATTCTCGTGCTCATTTTCCACGGCGACGGCGATTTCAAACGCTGGCTCGTCATTGGCGGCAAGAAACTGTTTCAGCCGTCCGAGCTTGCAAAGGTCGCGCTGATAATGTACTGCGCGTGGAGCATGGACAGACGCAAAAAAGCCATATGCTCCGACTGGAAGATGATGTTCCTCTATATGACAGTCGTCGGCGTTATGTGCGGACTTATCGCGCTCGAAAAGCATGTCTCGGCGACCATACTTGTCGGTCTTCTCGGCATAGCGATGACCTATCTCGGCGGTATCGACCGCAAGTGGTACCCGCTCGTCATAGCCTGTATCGTCGGCGGCGCAGTGCTCATGGTCGTTTTCAGAGATAAAATGCCCGCCTATGCGGCGGAGCGAATAATCGCATGGCTCGACAAGAGCTATGACCCCGGCGACGCCCGCTGGCAGACAAACAACTCCCTCTATGCTATCGGCTCGGGCGGACTGTTCGGCGTCGGACTCGGCAATTCGCGCCAGAAGCACATGTATGTTTCCGAGCCGCAGAACGACTTCATTTTCGCGATATTCTGCGAAGAGATGGGTCTTGTCGGCGCTCTGGTCGTTATCGTGCTGTTCGTGCTCCTTGTCAAGCGCGCTTTCGATATCGCCATGCGTACCAAAGACACATTTGCGTCTCTGCTCGTTATGGGCATCGCGGTTCAGGTCGGACTTCAGGCGGCGCTCAATATCGCGGTCGTCACCGACCTCATTCCCAACACCGGAATCAGCCTTCCGTTTTTCAGCTACGGCGGCTCATCACTGTGGATATTGCTCATAGAGATGGGCGTTGTGCTGAGCGTATCGCGAAGCGCAAAAATAGAAAAAATATAAAAACAACGGAGGAGTCAATATGCTCAAAGCAAAAGAATTCTTATCGCCGCAGGCGGCACAGGCGGCCATATCAACCCGGCTCTTTCTGTTGCCGGATATATCCGCTCGCAGGATCCGACTGCCGAGATACTCTTCGTCGGCACTGCCGATAAAATGGAGGCGAAGCTTGTCCCCCAGGCGGGTTATCCGATAAAGATGATAGACATCAGCGGTTTCCGCCGCGACCTGAGCCCGGCGGGTATCGTTCATAACATAAAGACGGTTTCAAAGATGTTCAAATCGTCCTCGCAGGCGAAAAAGATAATCGAGGATTTCAAGCCCGAGCTTGCGATAGGCTTCGGCGGCTATGTCAGCGGACCCGTTATCAGAATGGCGGCGAAGCTCGGCGTGCCGACCGCTATCCACGAGCAGAACGCCTATCCCGGCGTGACAAACAAGACGCTCGCAAAGCAGGTCGACGCTGTTATGCTCACGAGCATGGCGGCGGAAAAATACCTCGAGCCGAAGAATCCGTGCGTGCTGACGGGACTTCCCGTGCGCGCCGAGTTCTTTACAGCGGATAAAGAACACAGCCGTCTCGAACTGGGCGTTGACAGCCGTCCGCTCATTCTCTCCTCCGGCGGAAGCCTCGGCGCGGAGCCGATAAACAGAGCTATGGTCGAGCTGATAGCGGCACGCGCGCCCAAAGGCGACTGCTGCTTCATCCACGCCACCGGACACAGCGGCACATGGGTCGCGGACGAGCTCAAAAAGCGCGGAGTCGACCCGGACAAATTCGAGAATGTTACAATAAGAGAATACATAGACGATATGTCCCGCTGCATGGCGGCGTGTGACCTGTTCATCAACCGCGCCGGCGCATCGACTCTCTCGGAGATAGAGGCGCTCGGCAAGCCGTCGATACTCATTCCCTCGCCGTATGTTGCGGAGAATCATCAGTATCACAACGCGATGACTCTCGTTGAAAAGAACGCGGCGGTGGTTATCGAAGAGAAAGACCTGACGGGCGAAAAGCTGACCGAAGAGGTCGAGAAGCTTCTCGAGGACCGCGCAGGGCTCGATAAAATGGGTGAAAACGCCCGCGCGATGTGCGTCAGCGACGCGGCGCAGCGCATATACGACTGCCTGTGCAAGGTGGTCGGGTAACAGAACAAATCATTTTCGCATATGATGGCACGCAGTTACTAATTGAGTTGCGCGGGGTGCGAAAATGGAAACGGTGAGGATCACAGGGAAAAACAGACTCTCGGGTGAGGTGCGCCTCCAGGGCGCAAAAAACAGCGCGCTGCCTATCTTGGCGGCTGCGGCGAGCGTTGACGGCGTGAGCGTTATTCATAACTGCCCGCGCCTTTCCGATGTTGACGCCGCGATGAAAATTCTGCGCTTTATCGGCTGCAAAGTCGAACGCGAGGGCGACACGGTCACAGTAGATGCGACAGATGTCAGCCGCTGTGACGTGCCGCGCGAGCTCATGTGTGAGATGCGCTCGTCCGTTATATTTTTGTCGCCCCTGCTCGCAAGGCTCGGTATGGCGGAGATATCCGCGCCCGGCGGCTGCGAGATAGGACTGCGCCCGATTGACCTTCACCTGTCCTCCCTGCGCCTTATGGGCGCACAGATTGAGACCGAGGGCGGCGTGCTCTCTTGCAGATGTCCCGACGGTCTCCGCGGAGAAAAAATAACCCTCTCGTTCCCGAGCGTGGGCGCGACTGAAAATATACTTATCGCCGCGGCGTCCGCCGATGGCGAAACGGTTATACTCAATGCTGCGCGCGAGCCGGAGATAGCCGATCTTGCGGATTTTCTCTGCTCCTGCGGAGCGCATATATCGGGTGCGGGCAGCGGCGAGATAACCGTCTGCGGCATGAAAAAGCTCCATTCCGCCGAGCACACGGTCATTCCGGATAGAATAATCGCCTCGACCTATATGGCTGCCGCGGCAGTGACCGGCGGCGACGTGCATATTTTGGATACCCGCGCCGAACATATAACTCCGGTCATCCCCGTGTTTGAGCAGGCGGGGTGCAAAGTTGACTGCGGCGAAAACAGCGTGCATATTTCGGCGCCCGTTCGCCTGCGCAGTGTACAGACCGTGCGGACGATGCCGTATCCGGGCTTCCCGACCGATTCCCAGGCGGCTGTCATGGCTATGCTCAGCGTGGCGCACGGCACGAGCGTTATGATAGAAAATATTTTTGAAAACAGATATCGCCATGTGCGCGAGCTCTGCCGACTCGGCGCGGATATAATGACCGAGGGCAAAGTCGCGGTGATAAAGGGCGTCGAGACGCTCACGGGCGCGTGCGTGTGCGCCGCCGACTTGAGAGCGGGTACGGCGCTTGCCGTTGCGGGGCTTGCGGCGCAGGGCAGCACGACGATAGAAAATGTCTGTCTCATTGACAGAGGCTGGCAGGATATGGAAGAAAAGCTTCGCTCACTTGGGGCGGAGATTGAAAGAGAAAGCTGAAAAGGGGTGTCCCGCATGGAAAACAAAAAGCACAGCCGCAGAAAAATAAGACTCCGAAAAAGAAAAGACTGAGCAAAAAGGCGAGACGCCGCCGTCGCGTTAGAATAGCGATAGTGACTCTGCCTATTGTTATTGTCGTTCTTGCGGCAGTCGCGCTCATAGGCAGTGCAGTGCTGTTCCGCGTGGAGGGCTTTTCTCTCAGCGGAGAGGGCAGATATGACGGAGACGAGATAGTCAGTGCGTCCGGAATAGATATCGGCGACTGCCTGATGTGGATTAATCTCAACAAAGCCGAGGACAGGATAACGAAGAAGCTGCCGTATATTGAAACGGTGACAATAAAGCGCAAGCTGCCGCACACGGTCTCTATAGAATATAAGCAGGCGAAGGTGCTCTACGGCGTCTGCGTCGACGGCACATGGGCACTGACCGATACAAAATATAAAGTTATCGAGCTGCTCGATTCCGAACCCGAGAATGTGTCGCAGAAAATAAAACTGCCGGAAGCCAAGACTTTTGAGCCCGGAAGCGTTATTGCATTTGAAGTCAAGGACGGCGAAGAGTCTCCGCTCGACACATACAAAAATCTTTTGACCGAGGCGGAAAAGACATCGCTCAAGGGCAAGATAACCGGCGCGGATGTAAGCAATCCCGCCGCGCTGACGCTTACATATGACGGCAGAATAACAATAAAGCTCGGCGCTTTTGCCGATATTCCGGCGAAGCTCAAGCTCGCCGCCGGCGCGGTCGAAAAAGAGGACAGGATCGACTCGACCGAATACGGCACGCTCGACGCAACAATAACGGACAAGGCATATTTCAGACCCGAGACGAAGAAGAGCGAAACGCCGTCTGCCGAACAGACAACGGCGGAGATATCGCCGGAGCAGGCGGTAGAGTAAGACAGGAAATTTGTTTTGATTTTTTGCTTGTCTTTTTATTGAATATATGCTAAAATTAATCTATCTGAAAACTAACCGTTTTTTATATATCAGTTTGGGGGTTACGAAATGGCGTTTGAACTCGACAATGACTGCGAGATAACCACGCAGATAAAAGTTATAGGCGTCGGCGGCGGCGGCGGAAATGCCGTCAACCGCATGGTCGAAAGCGGTGTGCTCGGCGCTGAGTTTATTGCTGTCAATACGGACAAGCAGATACTTACTCATTCCAGCGCAACGCACAAGATCCAGATCGGCGAGAAGCTGACAAAGGGTCAGGGCGCAGGCGGCAGACCCGAAATAGGCGAAAAATCGGCGGAGGAGAGCCGCGATGTTATCTCCGACGCGCTCAAGGGCACTGATATGATATTCATCACTGCCGGCATGGGCGGCGGAACGGGCACAGGCGCCGCTCCCGTCATTGCAAGAATCGCCAAGGATATGGGCATACTCACCGTCGGCGTTGTCACCCGCCCGTTCAAGTTTGAGGGCAAGAAGAAGCAGCTCCAGGCTCAGAAGGGCATAGAGAACCTTGCCGAGAATGTGGACAGCCTTATTGTCATACCCAACGAACAGCTCAAGGCGATGAACAACGGTCAGAAGATGACTTTTGTCGAGGCATTCAAGATGGCGGATGAGGTTCTGCTCCACGGTGTCAAGAGCATCTCTGAGCTTATAAAAGTTCCCGGCTTCGTCAACCTCGATTTCGCGGATGTCACTTCGATAATGAAGGACGCCGGCTATGCTCACATGGGCTTCGCCAAGGCCTCCGGCAAGGACAAGGCTGCCGAGGCGGCAAAGGGCTCGATTTCCAGCCCGCTGCTTGAGACTTCGATCTCGGGCGCAAAGGGCGTTATTATCAGCTTCACCGCTGCTCCCGATGTTGACCTTGATGATATCGAGGGCGCAGCTGCGCTCATTACCGAGCAGGCGCATCCCGATGCGGATATCACATGGGGCATTGCGTTCGACGACAGCATGGACGACGAGATGATGATAACCGTTATCGCAACCGGCTTTGAAGATAAGCCGAAGTCAGCGATGTATCCCGAAGAGCAGCCTAAGGCAGAGGCTCCCGCAGCTCCGGCAGCGCAGACCGAGTATGTTCAGACGAGCATCGCTCAGCCCGCAAAACCCGTAGCTCCCGAAGAGCCGAAGAAGGAAGACGCTCCTTATATCGCCAAGAGACCTGCTGAGATAAATCCCGATGATGAGTTCAGCATCATTCTTGACAGCTTCAACAGATAAAAAGTAAAACTGCACCGCTGAGTTTTTCGGCGGTGCGTTTTAATATTGACTGCTATATGCTTTTAGTGTTATACTAACTGCGTTCCGTGCAATCGGCGCGGAAGGGTATATAGGAGATAAGGTTTGGGGAACCGCCGGAGAGCTTCTTGCTTTCCGGCGGTTTCCCTTTTTGATATATTATTTTATTCAGCGGCAGATTCAACAACCTTTTTCGCTATCGCTTCAAGCTGTTCGAAGCTTTCGAGCGTGCCGAGCTCGCGGCGAAAAGCCGCCGCCCCATGTATGTCGCGAATGTACCACGACGAGTGCTTGCGCGCCTCGCGGATTCCGATATAGTCGCCCTTGTTCGCTATCAGCGCGCTGATATGCCGAAGCATTATGTCCATGCGCTCATCTACAGGCGGGTCGGGGAGAACATTTCCGCTTTTTAAATATTCGCTTATCTGAGTGAATACCCACGGCCTGCCGAGTGCCCCGCGGCCGACCATTATTCCATCGCAGCCGGTTTTTGCGAACATATCCGCAGCGCTCTTGCCGTCTACAATGTCGCCGTTTCCGATGACGGGGATACTTTTTACGCGTCTTTTCACTTCGGCTATCACATCGAGATCGACGGGCGGCGCATACATCTGCTTGCGAGTCCTGCCGTGTACGGTTATCGCTGCCGCACCCGCCTGCGCGCAGAGTACGGCAAGCTCCGGCGCATTGATATTTTCCGCGTCCCAGCCGGCGCGCATCTTGACCGTTATCGGAACGGGGGAGACCTTCACGCACTGCGCGACTATCTCTGCGGCGAGCTCCGGGCGCTTCATCAGCGCGCTGCCGCCGCCGTTTCCCGCAACCTTCGGCGCGGGACAGCCCATATTTATATCGATGAAATCGGGCGAATATTTCATGCAGGTCTCAATTGCTTTCGCCATTATCTCAGGCACGTCGCCGAATATTTGGACACCTGCCGGGCGTTCGGCATCGCTCAGACTCAGCAGCTCGGAGGATTTGCGGTCGTTCATGCTTATGCCCTTTGAGCTCGCCATCTCGCCGATGCAGCCTATTGCGCCGAACTCCATGCACAGCTCGCGCATGGATCTGTCCGCAACGCCTGCCATCGGGGCGAGCAGAGCGCCGCTCTTCAGTTTTTCAGCCGATAAATACACCTTGCCACCTCCGAAAGATACTCAGTAGATTTTAGCATAAAAACCGCGCGGTTGCAATGATTATAAAAATAAAGCCGCACAGCGGATACTGTACGGCTTTGAAAATTCGATATTGTTTTTACTTCTTGTCTGCGGAGACAGTTTCCTTTTCTTCTGTCTCTGCGCCGGGCTCGTTGAACTGCTTGAGGGATTCCATGGCGGCGGTAGCTTCTCTTGCAAGCTCCGCGGCCTCCATGGCCTTCTTCGCAGCCGCATCGACTGCCTGGGCGGCAAGCTGAGTCTTGTGGCCCGCATCGGAAGCACCTGCGGCTTCTGCAGCCTTCGCCTCTGCGGAGAGCTTCTCTGCCTCTGCTTCGAGTTTGTCGGCCTCTTCCTTTGCCTTCATGGCGAGCTCGACCTTGTTGTTCGCGTCGATCTCTGCCATCATCTTTCTGATAGCGTGGGTGCTCATGCCCTGCTTGACATATTCGAAGTATTCCTCAGACGGGATACCGCCGATGAATGTCTCAGTGTACTTGACCTTTACGCCGACCTTCGCGATAACGATGTTGATGACAAGCAGCGCGACGAGCGTTCCGAGGAACACATATGCGCCGAAGCCGACCGAACCGCTGAAAACATCGGGGAAGAACTTCGCGAGATCTTTCGAGAAAAAGTTAAAGCAGACTATCGAAACCGTCGCGAGCACAAGCATGATGCTGTTGAGGGTGATGTTGCGGGGATTGCCGTGCTTCGAGCATCCCATCGTGAGCATAATGAGGCTGACGAGGATGAGCACTGCCGAAAGCAGGATCGTCACAAGCGATATGAAGTAGAGCAGGAAAGTGTTGCCGAAGAAGCTCGAGCCGATATACTTGAACAGCGCGTCAAAATCGAGCGCTGACACCGCATTGTATATCGTGATGGCGTTGACCGACACTTTCTTCTCGAAGAACGGTCCCCAGAAGGACACATTCGCCAGCGGAAGCATGAGCGCTCCGATGGGAAGAAGGCTGAGCACGATTCTGATTATTGTCAGGGGAGATCCGATGAACGAAGCCTTGAGCCTGTCAAGCTTCTTCTGGAATACGGCGTGTTCGCTCTCGGCCTTGTCGGCATCCTCGAGCAGACGCTCCTCCATTCCGTAGTAGATAAGATTGATGCCGCAATGAGGGCAGGTGGGGCGCCAGTCAGTCAGCTTGAGACGCGCGCCGCACTTGGGGCAGTTAGCAAAGGAATCGAGACTGCCAGAAAGATGTCCAGTACCAGTTTCTATAGACAAGCAAGAAAGTGAGAACAGAGTGAAACAAAAGGTGGATGAAAGATGGCATATTAACCATAATTGAAGGTGAGAAATTA
>ENA-OQET01000097-OQET01000097.1-human-gut-metagenome-genome-assembly--contig:-NODE-97-length-45771-cov-5.657830_pt1 | contig 45771 bp, 49 predicted proteins | sample MGYA00242800_ERZ504645 | MGnify/ENA primary metagenome ERZ504645 (study PRJEB26092, sample SAMD00036308) | human gut metagenome | host: Homo sapiens | study: EMG produced TPA metagenomics assembly of... | reverse complement strand
ATTCTTTCTGCCAATTCGTTGGTAGCTATTTCTCTAATTTCTGCAATCTTCATATCAATTAAGCATTTTGACTTGCGTCGTAATCACGTCTAACAATAAACTTAGTTGTAACAGGAAGTTTCTGTGCTGCAAGGCGCAAAGCTTCTTTAGCTACATCAAAAGAAACTCCTTCTACTTCGATCAAAATACGACCCGGAGTTACAGGAGCTACAAATCCTTCGGGAGAACCTTTACCTTTACCCATACGTACATCAGCAGGTTTACGAGTAATAGGTTTGTCCGGGAAAATACGGATCCAAATCTGACCCTGACGCTGCATATATCTTGTTACAGCAATACGAGCTGCTTCAATCTGACGTCCAGTAATCCACTTAGTCTGTAATGACTTGATACCAAATGTACCGAAAGCCAACTGGTGTCCTCTCTGGGCATTACCTTTAGCGCTACCTTTCTGCTGTCTTCTGAATTTTGTCTTTTTCGGTTGTAACATAATTCCTAAAATTCAAATTCGTTAGCGATTGTTGTTTTTCTTTCTACGGAAGTTCTTTCCTCCATTATTACCGTTTCCACCACGGTTGTTTTCCTTGCTCTGAGTGAAGTTAGGAGCTAACTCACGTTTACCATAAACTTCACCACGGCAAATCCATACTTTGATACCCAGCAAACCAACTTTTGTCAAAGCTTCAGCATGACAATAGTCAATATCTGCACGGAAAGTATGCAACGGAGTACGACCTTCCTTATACATTTCAGAACGTGCCATTTCAGCACCATTCAAACGACCTGAAATCAGTACCTTGATACCTTCAGCTCCCATACGCATTGTATTGGCAATAGCCATTTTAATAGCGCGGCGGTAAGCAATCTTACCTTCAACCTGGCGAGCGATATTATTAGCAACAATCACAGCGTCGAGTTCGGGTTTCTTCACTTCGAAGATATTAATCTGGATATCCTTATCGGTGATCTTCTTCAACTCTTCTTTCAACTTATCAACTTCCTGACCACCTTTACCAATGATAATACCTGGGCGAGCAGTACATACAGTAATTGTCACCAACTTCAGAGTACGTTCAATTACGATTCTTGAAACGCTGGCTTTTGCAAGTCTGGCATTCAGATATTTACGAATTTTGCTGTCTTCCAATAAAGCATCACCATAATTCTTGCCACCGTACCAATTAGAATCCCATCCTCTGATAATTCCTAAACGGTTACTTATCGGATTAACTTTCTGTCCCATCTACTCTTAATTTTTATCATTAGTATTTTTAGAATCAACGAACAAAGTTACATGGTTTGAACGTTTACGAATTCTGTAACCTCTACCCTGTGGAGCCGGTCTCATTCTTTTCAGAGTTGCTCCTCCGTCAACAAAAATCTTAGTTACAAAAAGTTCACCATCTTCAGCTTTGCGTTCGTTTTTCTGTTCCCAGTTAGCAATAGCAGAGCGCAACAGTTTTTCCACTCTTGCAGAAGCTTCCTTAGAAGAAAACTTCAATACACCAAGTGCTCTATTAACCTCCATACCGCGAATCATATCAGCGACGAGACGCATTTTACGCGGAGAAGTAGGCACATTTTGCAATTTTGCAAAATACATGGTCTTAAGGGCTTCTTTTCTTTTTTCAGCCGATATTTTTTTTCTTGCTCCCATTATTTATTACTTTATTATTTCAATAAGTGTGTCCTGTTATTTTTTCTTGTTACCTGCATGACCACGGAAAGTACGAGTTGGAGCAAACTCTCCCAACTTATGACCAACCATGTTTTCAGTAACGTAAACAGGAATAAATTTGTTTCCGTTATGAACTGCAATTGTATGCCCTACAAAATCAGGCGAAATCATTGAAGCTCTAGCCCATGTTTTAACAACTGACTTCTTGCCGCTTTCATTCATAGCGAGCACTTTGTTTTCCAGTTTTACATTAATATATGGACCTTTTTTTAATGAACGACTCATAAATACTCAATTAATCAGTTGTTATTATTTTCTTCTTTCAATAATATACTTAGAAGACTGTTTCTTAGGTGCTCTTGTCTTCAAGCCCTTAGCATACAAGCCTGTACGTGATCTTGGGTGACCTCCTGACTGACGTCCTTCACCACCACCCATCGGGTGATCAACAGGGTTCATAACAACACCACGGTTGTGAGGACGACGACCTAACCAACGAGAACGTCCAGCCTTACCTGAAGCTTCCAAAGCATGGTCTGAATTACCAACACTACCAACTGTAGCTTTACAAGCACTTAAGATTTGTCTTACTTCACCTGAAGGCAACTTGATTACACAGTATTTACCTTCACGAGAAGTCAACTGAGCAAAATTACCAGCCGATCTTACCAATGCAGCACCTTGTCCTGGACGCAACTCAATGTTATGAATTACAGTACCGACAGGGATGTTTTCGAGAGGAAGTGCGTTACCAATCTCAGGCGCCGCATTCGCTCCAGACATCAAAGTGCTACCAACTTGCAATCCATTAGGAGCAATAATATATCTTTTTTCACCATCAGCATAAAATCAACAAAGCGATACGAGCGGAACGGTTCGGATCGTATTCAATTGTTTTAACAACTGCTGGAACACCGTCTTTATTTCTCTTGAAATCAATAATACGGAATTTTCTCTTATGACCGCCACCGATATAGCGCATTGTCATTTTACCTACATGGTTACGACCACCAGTAGAACGCTTTCCATATACAAGAGATTTTTCTGGTACCGATGCAGTAATTTCTTCAAAAGTACCAATAATTTTGTGTCTCTGCCCCGGTGTTGTGGGCTTAAATTTACGTACTGCCATCTTTTATTTAAATATTGCTATAAAAATCAATAGTATCACCTTCTTTCAATGTAACGATAGCTTTTTTATAAGCATTAGTACGTCCATTGATAAGACCTGATTTAGTATAACGGCTCTTGTTCTTTCCTGCGTAACGGATAGTATTCACATCAACAACAGTTACGTTATACAAAGCCTCGATTTCGCTCTTAATTTCTAATTTGTTAGCTTCAGGACGAACAATAAATCCAAAGCGGTTGAACTTTTCAGATATTGCCGTCATTTTTTCCTGTAACCAACGGTTTAATAATCATTCCCATATTACTTCAGCCTCCTTTAATTATTTAACTAAGGTTTCCTCGATAGCTTTCAATGCGCTCTCTGTAACAACAAGAGTTTCTGCGTTCAATACTGAGTAAGTATTCAGCGCAGAAGCAATTGCAAGATTTGTACGCTCTAAGTTACGAGCAGACAAATATACGTTTTTATTTGCTTCCGGCAAAACCATAAGCAGCTTTTTACCAGCTACTTTAAGATTATTCACAACATTTACGAATTCTTTAGTCTTAGGAGCTTCAAAAGTGAAGTCTTCTACTACTACGATATTGTTAGCCTGAGCCTTATATGCCAAAGCAGACTTACGAGCCAAAGTCTTTACTTTCTTGTTCAATTTGAACCAATAATCACGTGGCTTTGGACCAAATACACGAGCACCACCAACCAACAATGGAGAGTTGATATCACCACGACGTGCACCACCTCCACCTTTCTGACGACCTAATTTACGAGTAGAACCACTGATTTCGCTTCTTTCTTTAGACTTATGAGTTCCCTGGCGCTGATTAGCCATGTACTGTTTTACGTCCAGATAGATAGCGTGATCATTCGGAGTGATTCCGAAGATAGCTTCATTCAAAGCAACCTTTCTTCCGGTATCTTCACCCTTAATATTTAATACGTTAACTTCCATTATTTCTCAATTATTACGATTGAACCTTTGCAACCCGGAACAGAACCTTTGATCAAAAGCAAGTTGTGTTCAGGAATTACCTTTAATACCTGTAAGTTGTGAGTAGTTACTCTGTCACCACCCATTTGACCACCCATGCGCATTCCTTTGAATACTTTTGCAGGGTAAGAACAAGCACCGATAGAACCCGGCTTACGAGCACGGTTGTGCTGACCGTGAGTAGTCTGACCTACACCACCAAATCCGTGACGTTTAACAACACCCTGGAAACCTTTACCTTTAGAAGTACCGATTACGTCTACATAGCTAGCATCGTTAAACAATTCTACAGTGATAGTATCACCTAAATTCAATTCTTCTGAGAAATCTTTGAACTCGGCCAAGTGTCTCTTTGGAGTTACTCCAGCTTTCTTAAAGTGACCCATCAACGGTTTTGTAGTATGCTTTTCCTTCTTGTCTTGGAAACCTACCTGAACAGCTGCATAGCCATCTTTTTCTACACTCTTAATCTGAGTAACTACACAAGGACCAGCTTCGATAACAGTGCATGGTACATTTTTACCATCAGCACTGAAAACGGATGTCATTCCGATTTTCTTTCCTAATAATCCTGGCATTTCAGTTAATTTTTAAATTTATTAAACTTTAATTTCTACTTCTACTCCACTTGGTAATTCCAATTTCATCAAAGCATCTACTGTCTTAGCAGTTGAGCTATAGATGTCGATCAGTCTTTTATAAGAAGACAATTCAAACTGTTCACGAGACTTTTTATTAACAAAAGTTGAACGGTTTACAGTAAACACACGTTTGTGAGTTGGCAATGGAATAGGACCGCTAACAATAGCGCCTGTAGCCTTCACAGTTCTCACAATCTTCTCAGCAGACTTGTCTACCAAATTGTGATCGTAAGATTTCAGTTTAATTCTAATTTTCTGACTCATTAGTAATAGTTAATTAATTATTATTTTTAAGGTGAAGCATGAGGGCTAAGAGTCATTCGCTAGCCCTCATCAGCTTCAAGTTATTTCTGATTATACCAAATCTACGCGACCTTTAACTTCTTCCAATACAGTCTTAGCGATAGAGCTTGATACCTGAGCATGGTGATCATAAGTCATTGAAGAAGTTGCACGACCAGAAGTGATAGTACGCAAAGCTGTTACGTAACCAAACATTTCTGCCAGCGGAACCATAGCCTTCACGATACGAGCACCAGAACGGCTAGTTTCCATTCCTTCAACCTGACCACGACGCTTATTCAAGTCACCGATAACGTCACCCATGTTTTCTTCAGGAGTAACAACTTCCAACTTCATGATAGGTTCCATTAATACAGGACCTGCCTTAGCGCAAGCATTCTTATAAGCCTGAATAGCACAGATTTCGAAAGACAACTGGTCAGAGTCAACCGGGTGGAATGAACCATCTTTCAATACAACCTTCAATGAGTCAAGAGGGAATCCTGCCAACACACCATTCTTCATAGCAGTCTGGAAACCTTTCTGTACAGAAGGGATAAATTCCTTAGGCACATTACCACCTTTAACTTCATCGATAAATTGCAATCCACCTTGTTTGAAGTCTTCATCAACCGGACCGATTGTCACAATGATATCAGCAAACTTACCACGACCACCAGACTGCTTCTTATAAACTTCACGCAATTCAACAGTCTTAGTAATAGCTTCCTTGTAGTTAACCTGAGGACGACCCTGGTTACATTCTACTTTGAATTCACGTTTCAAACGATCGATAATGATATCCAAGTGAAGCTCACCCATACCAGAGATAACTGTCTGACCTGTCTGTTCATCAGTTTTTACTGTAAATGTCGGGTCTTCTTCAGCCAACTTAGCCAAACCGTTAGACAATTTATCCAAGTCTTTCTGAGTCTTAGGCTCTACTGCGATACCGATTACAGGTTCTGGGAAGTCCATAGATTCAAGAACGATCGGAGCTGTTTCATCACACAATGTATCACCAGTACGAATATCCTTGAAACCTACACCAGCACCAATATCACCAGCACTAATTACTTCAACAGGATTCTGTTTATTTGAGTGCATCTGGAACAAACGTGAAACGCGTTCTTTCTTTCCTGAACGAGAGTTGAAGATATAAGAACCTGCTTCAACCTTACCAGAATATACACGGAAGAAAGTCAGACGACCTACATATGGGTCAGTAGCAATCTTGAACGCCAAAGCAGAAGTCTTTTCATCTTCATCTGGCTTACGATCTTCTTCAGCTCCAGTAGATGGGTTAGTACCAATAATATTTGGAGTATCCAATGGAGAAGGCAAGAAAGCACATACATAATCCAGCAAAGTCTGTACACCCTTATTCTTGAATGAAGAGCCACACAGCATTGGAACGATTTCCATCTTCAATGTTCCGGCACGCAATGCACGCATGATTTCTTCCTCTGTAATAGTAGAAGGATCATCAAAATACTTTTCCATCAAAGCTTCGTCGAACTCAGCAACCTTTTCAAGCATCTTGTCTCTCCATTCCTGTGCTTCATCAACCAAGTTTGCAGGAATTTCTTCTACATCATAATCAGCACCCATTGTTTCATCGTGCCACAAGATAGCTTTCATCTTAACCAAGTCAACTACACCCTTAAAGTTTTCTTCAGAACCAATAGGGATAACTACCGGACATGGATTAGCACCTAAAACATCCTTCATCTGACGTACAACTTCAAAGAAGTCTGCACCAGAACGGTCCATTTTATTAACGTAACCGATACGAGGAACATTATACTTATCAGCCTGACGCCATACAGTTTCAGACTGCGGTTCAACACCACCAACTGCACAATATGCAGCAACAGCGCCATCCAATACACGCAATGAACGTTCAACCTCAGCAGTAAAGTCTACGTGTCCCGGAGTGTCAATCAAGTTAATTTTATACTTATTACCTGCATAGTTCCAGTAAGTAGTGGTAGCAGCTGAAGTAATTGTGATACCTCTTTCCTGCTCCTGCTCCATCCAGTCCATAGTAGCAGCACCATCGTGCACCTCACCAATTTTGTGAGTCAGACCAGTGTAAAACAAGATACGTTCAGAAGTAGTTGTCTTACCAGCATCGATGTGCGCCATGATACCGATGTTACGGGTCAAATGCAAATCATGTTTAGCCATTTTATTTCCTAGTTAAAATTAATACTTGATTTAGAATCTGAAGTGAGCAAAAGCACGGTTAGCTTCAGCCATACGGTGCATATCTTCTTTACGTTTGAAAGCACCACCCTGCTCGTTATATGCATCAAGAATTTCAGCTGCCAATTTATCAGCCATTGATTTGCCACCACGTTTACGGGCAAAAGCAATCAAATTCTTCATAGAGATTGACTCTTTACGGTCAGGACGAATTTCTGTAGGAACCTGGAAAGTTGCACCACCAATACGGCGAGACTTAACTTCCAGCTGCGGAGTTACATTATCTAGAGCTTTTTTCCAAACTTCCAAAGCTGAAGTTTCTTCACCTGGGAGTTTTGTTTCAACTGTCTTCAATGCATTGTAGAAGATTTCGTAAGAAGTATTCTTCTTTCCATCATACATCAGATGGTTTACGAATTTAGAAACCTTCTGATCATTAAATACTGGATCCGGAAGGATCACACGTTTTTTTGGTTTTGCTTTTCTCATTTTGTTTGATAATAATGTTTAGTTTGGGGCTGCATCTCTGTTTTCTTCAACGCCTCCTCTGAAGCATTTACTCAACCTTAAAGCTTTTCCAACAAACCAAAACGAATTAATAAAGTTTTTTTACTAAGGATTGTACTCAGCTACGAATTATTTCTTACCCTTTCCTGCTGGAGCCTGTCCTGGTTTCGGGCGCTTAGCACCATATTTAGAACGTCTCTGTGTACGACCAGCAACACCTGCTGTATCCAATGTTCCACGAACAATATGATAACGTACACCTGGAAGGTCTTTCACACGACCACCACGAACCAATACGATTGAGTGTTCCTGCAAGTTATGTCCTTCTCCCGGAATGTAAGAGTTCACTTCCTTAGAGTTTGTCAAACGCACACGAGCAACTTTACGCATTGCTGAGTTCGGCTTTTTCGGAGTTGTAGTATAAACACGTACACAAACGCCACGTCTCTGAGGGCATGAGTCCAATGCAGGTGATTTACTCTTCTCAACCAAAACCGTTCTTCCTTTTCTTACTAACTGTTGAATAGTAGGCATTTTGTTTTGATTTTAATTATTATATATATTGTTTATTGTTTTTCCAATCCTAGTCGAAACTATACATTTCGGGCTGCAAAATTACAAATAACTTTTTAATAGACAAACTGTTTTTAAAAATAAAAAAAGCCCATTTCCCGAAAAAAGTCGGGAAATGGGCCATAAAGCTATGTTTTTATATTTTTTTAAGCTTCTCCCTTAAAATCACTCAATGGAGGGACAAAGGTTTTACTACCGTTTCCCTGTTCTTCTGGCATACGTATTGGGCCAAAATTATGCTCGTACTTTGCAACATTATCCTGCAATGCATACATCAATCGTTTTGCATGTTCAGGAGTCATCACAATACGCGATTGTACTCCAGCCTTTGGCAAGCCCGGCATAATACGAACAAAATCTACAATAAACTCAGAAGTAGAATGAGTAATTATAGCAAGATTAGCATAAGTTCCTTGAGCAACTTCTTCTTTCAGCTCTATCTGAAGCTGATTATTTTTGTTTTCGTTTTCCATAATAACTTAGTTTTTACATTTCAATTTTTATATTAACGCCACAAATGTAGGGAAAAAGTTGAATCATCCGAACAGTTAAGTAAAAATTTCAATAGCCAATTTCACTTTTTGGCAAATTCAACGAAGCTATTAAAGGGGAAATATAAGTTGAGATTTTCGATTTATGATTGATATAAATACAAAAGGAGCTGTGCCATTCTTCATGACACAGCTCCTTATATGTATAAGATTAAAGTATTATTCTACTTCACTATAATCAAGCACGTTCTTACGATTTGCCAAAATTCTGTCATACTCTTCTTTTGAGCCAACAATAATCTTTTCGTATTCACGCTGACCAGTTCCGGCAGGTATCAAGTGACCGCAGATAACGTTTTCCTTCATACCTTCCAGTTTATCAACTTTACCGTTAATTGCCGCTTCGTTCAAAACTTTAGTAGTTTCCTGGAATGATGCAGCCGACATAAAGCTTGATGTTTGCAATGCAGCACGTGTAATACCTTGCAAAATCTGAGTTGATGTAGCAGGAACAGCATCGCGTACTTCTACTGGTTTTAAGTCACGGCGCTTCAGCATACTGTTTTCATCACGCAACTTACGAGCTGTAACAATCTGTCCCGGCTGCAAGTTCTGAGAATCACCAGCATCAACAACAACTTTCTTACCCCAGATACGGTCGTTTTCCTCGTTAAATTCCAAACGGTCTACAACCTGCTGTTCCAAGAAACGAGTATCTCCCGGCTCATCAATCTGAACTTTACGCATCATCTGACGAACGATAATTTCAAAGTGCTTATCGTTAATCTTAACACCCTGCAGACGGTATACATCCTGAATTTCGTTCACGATGTACTCCTGTACTGCTGTAGGACCTTTAATAGCCAAGATATCAGCAGGAGTGATAGCACCATCTGACAACGGAGTTCCGGCACGTACATAGTCGTTTTCCTGAACAAGGATCTGCTTTGACAGAGCCACAAGGTACTTCTTCACATCGCCTGTCTTAGATGTAACGATAATTTCACGGTTACCACGTTTAATCTTACCCATCGTAACCTCACCATCGATTTCTGAAACAACAGCAGGATTAGATGGGTTACGTGCTTCGAACAATTCGGTTACACGTGGAAGACCACCGGTGATATCACCTGCCTTACCAACTGCACGTGGAATCTTAACCAAAATATCACCGGCCTTAACCACCTGCTTGTCTTCAACAACTACGTGACCACCTACCGGCAAGTTATATGTACGAATGATACCACCATTTTCATCCAAAATATGCAATGACGGGATCTTTGTCTTATCTTTAGATTCTGTAATGATGATTTCACGCAAACCTGTAGCTTCATCCGATTCTACCTTATATGTTACATTTTCAATTACAGATTCAAAGTCAATCTTACCTGCAGCTTCTGTAACAATAACGGCATTGAACGGGTCCCACTTAGCAATCAGCTTACCTTTCTCAACGACTTCACCATCTGATGCATACAGTTTAGAACCATAAGGAACGTTATGTGTTGACAGGATAATACCTGTATTAACATCCACGAAACGAACTTCAGCCAAACGACCAACAACGATCTTAACTGCTTCACCTGTTTCTTCAACAGCGTCTACTGTACGCAATTCTTCAAACTCAAGACGTGCATCGTTCTTCGCAACAATACTTGCATTTGCAGCCATGTTACCGGCGATACCTCCAGCGTGGAACGTACGCAATGTCAACTGAGTACCCGGTTCACCGATTGACTGAGCAGCGATAACACCAACAGCCTCACCTTTCTGAACCATACGGCTGGTAGCAAGGTTACGTCCATAACACTTAGCACATACACCCTTCTTCGACTCACATGTCAATACAGAACGGATTTCAACGCTTTCAATCGGAGAATCTTCGATTTCCTGTGCAATTGATTCTGTAATTTCTTCACCAGCAGCTACTATCAGCTTACCAGTTGTAGGATGTATTACATCGTGTACAGAAACACGTCCCAAAATACGTTCATACAATGTTGCAATAACTTCATCGTTATTCTTCAATGCTGTACAAACCAGACCACGCAATGTTCCACAGTCTTCTTCATTAATGATCACGTCGTGAGAAACGTCAACCAAACGACGAGTCAAATATCCGGCATCGGCAGTTTTCAACGCAGTATCGGCAAGACCCTTACGAGCACCGTGAGTAGAAATAAAGTACTCCAACACTGACAAACCTTCCTTAAAGTTAGAAAGAATCGGGTTTTCAATAATCTGAGCACCTTCAGCACCTGCTTTCTGAGGTTTAGCCATCAAACCACGCATACCAGACAACTGACGGATCTGTTCCTTAGAACCACGGGCTCCAGAATCCAACATCATAAATACAGAGTTGAATCCTTGATCGTCATTCTTAATAGTCTTATACAAGATATCAGACAAGTCGCTGTTAACGTGTGTCCAAGTATCAATAACCTGATTGTAACGTTCGTTGTCGGTGATGAAACCCATGTTATAGTTCATCATAATTTGCTCAACCTCTTCGTTACCACGTTTAACCAGTTCTTCCTTTTCTTTCGGGATAATGATATCACCCAAGTTGAATGACAAACCACCTTCGAAAGCTTTCTTATAACCTAAGTTCTTAATACCATCCAAGAATTCACAAGCACGGGCAACACCGACTGTCTTAATAACATCGCTGATGATATCACGCAATGATTTCTTAGAGATAATAGTATTCAAGTAACCGCATTCATCTGGAACCAACTCGTTAACGATAATACGTCCTACAGAAGTTTCTTTAATCATCTTCTTGACAATATTACCATTTTCATCAAGGTCGTTAGTTACAACACTGATGATAGCGTGAATATCTACTTTTCCTTCATTGTAAGCAATCAATGCTTCTTCTGGTCCGTAGAAAATCAATCCCTCACCCTTAGCACCTTTACGCAACTTGGTAATGTAATACAAACCAAGAACCATATCCTGTGCCGGCACTGTGATAGGAGCACCATTGGCAGGGTTCAATATATTATGTGATTGAAGCATCAACATCTGAGCTTCAAGAACAGCTTCATTACTCAAAGGCAAATGTACCGCCATCTGGTCACCATCAAAGTCGGCATTGAACGCAGTACATGCCAACGGGTGCAACTGAATAGCCTTACCTTCAATCATCTTAGGCTGGAATGCCTGAATACCCAAGCGGTGCAAAGTCGGCGCACGGTTCAGCAATACAGGATGTCCTTTCATTACATGCTCCAAGATATCCCAAATAACTGGCTCCTTACGATCTACAATTTTCTTTGCAGACTTGACAGTCTTAACAATACCACGTTCTATCAATTTGCGAATGATAAATGGTTTGTAAAGTTCGGCAGCCATCAATTTAGGAATACCACATTCACCCATCTTCAGTTCCGGACCTACGACAATTACTGAACGTGCAGAATAGTCAACACGTTTACCCAGCAAGTTCTGACGGAAACGTCCTTGCTTACCTTTTAAGCTATCTGAAAGTGACTTCAAAGGACGGTTGGCATCTGTCTTCACTGCGCTTGACTTACGAGAGTTGTCAAACAATGAGTCAACAGCTTCCTGCAACATACGCTTTTCATTACGTAAGATTACTTCCGGAGCCTTGATTTCAATCAGACGTTTCAAACGGTTATTACGAATAATAACACGACGATACAAATCATTCAAGTCAGAAGTTGCAAAACGACCTCCATCCAATGGAACCAACGGACGTAATTCTGGTGGAATAACCGGAACAATACGTACAATCATCCATTCAGGTTTATTACGGCCACGTGAAGCACGGAAAGATTCTACAACCTGCAAGCGCTTCAAAGCTTCATTCTTACGCTGCTGAGAAGAATCATTATTAGCTTTATGACGTAATTCATAAGAAAGAGCATCTAAGTCCAGACGAACGAGTAAGTCATAAATTGCTTCAGCACCCATCTTCGCAATGAACTTATTTGGATCACTGTCTTCCAGATATTGGTTTTCTTTTGGAAGACTATCCATAATATCAAGATATTCTTCTTCAGACAGCAAATCATATTGGCTGATACCATCTTCTGCTTTTATACCCGGCTGAATAACTACATAACGTTCATAGTAAATAATAGCATCAAGCTTCTTTGTAGGCAATCCTAACAAATAGCCGATTTTATTAGGCAAAGAACGGAAATACCAGATATGTGCAACAGGTACAACCAGCTGAATGTGACCGCTACGTTCACGACGAACTTTCTTTTCTGTTACTTCTACACCACATCGGTCGCACACAATTCCTTTATAACGAATGCGCTTGTATTTACCACAATGACATTCGTAGTCCTTTACCGGACCGAAGATTCGTTCACAGAACAAACCATCACGTTCCGGTTTATAAGTACGGTAGTTGATAGTTTCCGGTTTCAATACTTCACCGAAAGAGTTTTCCAAAATCTCTTCAGGAGAAGCCAGTCCGATCGTAATCTTTGAGAAATTACTCTTTATCTTAGTATCTTTTCTAAAAGCCATACTTTATATTTTATAAAATGAAGAATTTAAAGATGAAGGTGGAGGCTATCCGTCTCCATCCTTCATTAATATATTATTCCAGTGTAATGCTCAGGCAAAGACCTCTCAATTCATGCAGCAATACATTCAAAGATTCAGGAATACCCGGAGTAGGCATTGGTTCACCCTTGACAATTGCTTCATAGGCCTTCGAACGTCCAACTACATCATCAGACTTGATTGTCAGAATTTCCTGAAGAACATGGGCTGCACCAAATGCTTCGATTGCCCAAACCTCCATTTCTCCAAAACGCTGACCACCAAACTGAGCCTTACCACCAAGTGGCTGCTGAGTAATCAGAGAGTACGGACCGATAGAACGAGCATGCATCTTGTCTTCAACCATGTGACCAAGTTTCAACATGTAAGTCACACCAACGGTTGCCGGCTGGTCAAACTGCTCACCTGTACCTCCATCATATAAGTAAGTCTTACAATAACGAGGCAAACCAGCTTTATCTGTCCATTTATCCAAATCATCCAGAGTAGCACCATCAAAGATCGGAGTAGCAAACTTCACACCCAGTTCTTTTCCGGCACGTCCAAGTACAGCTTCGAAAATCTGACCGATGTTCATACGAGAAGGCACACCCAACGGATTCAATACGATATCTACAGGAGTTCCATCTGCCAAGAACGGCATATCTTCCTGACGTACGACACGTGATACAATACCCTTGTTACCGTGACGACCTGCCATCTTATCACCTACACCAATCTTACGTTTCTTAGCAATATAAACTTTAGCCATCTGAATGATTCCTGAAGGCAACTCATCTCCGATGGTCAAAGCGAATTTCTTACGCTTCAACTCAGCATCGAGTTCTTTATATTTCTTCAGGTAATTCATGATCAAATCACGAATCATGTCATTCTTATGAGCATCAGAAGTCCATTTGCTCAACTGAATGATTGTATAATCCAATGATTCCAAGTCACGTTTTGTAAACTTGGCACCCTTAGCAATCACTTCAGTTCCCAAATAATCCTTAACGCCTTGAGAAACCTTATCATTAGTCAAAACTAACAGTTTTTCAACTAAGATTTCTTTCAGTGCTGCTGCCTTTTCTTCAAATTCTTCATTCAGTTTCGGCAGAATAGCCTTATCTGCATTCTTCTCGCTACGAGTCTTTATAACACGTGAATATAATTTCTTATCGATAACCACACCTCGCAATGATGGAGAAGCTTTTAATGAAGCATCTTTTACATCACCAGCTTTATCACCAAAGATTGCACGCAGCAATTTTTCTTCTGGAGAAGGATCTGATTCACCCTTCGGAGTAATCTTACCAATCAAGATATCTCCCGGCTCAATACGTGCACCAATACGGACAATACCATTTTCATCCAAATCTTTTGTTGCTTCTTCACTCACATTAGGAATATCAGAAGTCAACTCTTCCATACCGCGCTTAGTTTCACGTACTTCAAGGATGTATTCGTCAACGTGTACAGAAGTCAGAATATCTTCACGAACAACACGTTCGTTCAACACAATAGCATCCTCGTAGTTATATCCTTTCCATGGCATATAGGCAACCAACAGGTTCTTACCCAGTGCCAATTCTCCGTTAGCTGTAGAATATCCTTCTGTTAAGATATCTCCCTTCTTTACACGCTGACCTTTAGTACAAATCGGACGCAAGTCGATAGTCATACTCTGGTTCGTTTTGCGGAATTTAGGGATACGATATTCCTTCAATGCCGGTTCAAAGCTTACAAATTCTTCATCATCTGTACGGTCATACAAAATTCGAATTGTTGTTGCATCTACAAAATCAATTACACCGTCACCTTCAGCTGTAATCTGAGTACGTGAATCTTCACATAATTGTTTTTCGATACCAGTACCAACAATAGGAGCTTCTGTCTTCAACAAAGGAACTGCCTGGCGCATCATGTTTGATCCCATCAATGCACGGTTAGCGTCATCATGCTCCAAGAACGGAATCAATGAGGCAGCAATAGAAGCGATCTGCTGTGGAGCAACGTCCATCAACTCTACCTGATCAGGAGTTACTACCGGATAATCAGCATCACGACGAGCTTTTACTTTCTCGCGGATAAATGTTCCGTCATCATTCAACGGTGCATTACCCTGAGCTATAATCTTGTCTTCTTCTTCCTCTGCTGACAAATATTCTATACCTTCCGGTGATAAATCAACAACTCCATCTTTTACTTTACGGTAAGGAGTTACGATAAATCCAAGATCATTAATCTTTGCATATACACACAAAGAAGAAATCAAACCGATATTCGGACCTTCAGGAGTCTCAATCGGACACAAACGACCATAGTGAGTGTAGTGTACGTCTCGCACCTCAAATCCGGCACGATCACGTGACAAACCACCAGGACCTAATGCAGACAAACGACGTTTGTGAGTGATTTCAGCCAGCGGATTTGTCTGGTCCATGAACTGTGACAAAGCATTTGTTCCAAAGAATGAATTAATAACAGAAGAAATAGTCTTCGCATTAATCAAGTCAATCGGAGTAAATACCTCGTTATCGCGTACATTCATACGTTCACGGATAGTACGTGACATACGAGCCAAACCAATAGCGAACTGATTAGACAACTGTTCTCCTACTGTACGTACACGACGGTTGCTCAAATGGTCAATATCATCTACATCTGCTTTTGAGTTAATAAGCTCAATCAGATATTTGATGATTTCAATAATATCTTGTTTTGTCAATACTTTGACATCCATATCCGTATCCAGATTCAACTTCTTGTTGATACGGTAACGTCCTACTTCACCCAGATCATAACGCTTTTCAGAGAAGAACAAGTTATTGATAACTTCACGAGCACTAGCATCATCAGCAGGATCTGCATTACGCAACTGACGGTAGATGTACAATACAGCTTCCTTCTCTGAGTTACTTGGGTCTTTCTGTAAAGTATTGAAAATAATTGAATAGTCAGAAGAATTAGCTTCTTCATTGTGAACGAGGATATTCTGGATACCAGATTCCAAAATCAAATCGATATGTTCCGGTTCGATTACAGTTTCACGGTCGATTACAACCTCGTTACGTTCAATAGAAACAACTTCACCAGTATCTTCATCAACGAAATCCTCAGTCCAAGTTTTCAGCACACGAGCTGCCAGCTTACGACCAATAATCTTTTTCAAATTGGCTTTATTAACTTTTACATCTTCAGCCAAATTAAAGATTTCCAGGATGTCTTTATCATTTTCAAAACCAACAGCACGCAGCAATGTAGTAACAGGCAACTTCTTCTTACGGTCAATGTAAGCATACATTACGTTGTTAATATCCGTTGCAAATTCAATCCAAGAACCTTTAAACGGAATGATACGAGCCGAGTACAATTTTGTTCCATTAGCATGGATACTTTGTCCAAAGAATACACCCGGAGAACGGTGTAACTGAGAAACAACTACACGTTCTGCTCCATTGATAACAAAAGTACCTTTTGGAGTCATGTAAGGGATAGGACCCAGATATACATCCTGAATAACGGTATCAAAGTCTTCGTGATCGGGGTCTGTACAATAAAGCTTCAGCTTAGCTTTCAAGGGAACACTATAAGTCAAGCCACGTTCTAAACAGTCATCGATTGTATAGTGAGGCGGGTCAATATAGTAGTCGAGGAACTCGAGCACGAAGTTGTTACGTGTATCTGCAATAGGGAAGTTTTCTGCAAACACCTTATACAAGCCATCGTTCTTTCGTTTTTCAGGCGGAGTATCTAACTGTAAAAAGTCTTGAAATGACTTCAATTGCACTTCCAGGAAATCCGGATACTTCATCGGATTCTTAATAGAAGCAAAATTAATTCGTTGATTATTAGTATTTGAAGACATCTGTATGGAGTTAAAATGTTTAAATTCAGGTAAGAGAACCTGTGTAACTTAATATAGACGCAAAAAGGTTAAGAATCCTCTTGACAGAGGACTCTTAACCGAACTACCTGATTTACAGGATAATCTTATTTAAGTTCAACTTCAGCTCCAGCTTCTTCCAAAACTTTCTTCAAAGATTCAGCTTCGTCTTTAGCCAAACCTTCTTTAACTACGCTAGGAGCACCGTCAACCATGTCTTTTGCTTCTTTCAAGCCAAGACCACAAGCTTCTTTAACTGCCTTAACAACCTGCAATTTAGCAGCACCTGCGCTCTTCAAAACTACATCGAATGAAGTTTTTTCTTCAGCAGCAGCTGCACCAGCAGCAGCAGGACCAGCAGCAACAGCTACAGCTGCAGCAGCAGGTTCAATACCATATTCTTCTTTAAGGATAGTTGCAAGTTCATTAACTTCTTTTACTGTCAAGTTAACTAATTGTTCTGCAAAAGCTTTCAAATCTGCCATTTTTGTATGAATTTAATTGTTTGTTACTAATTGATAATTAAAGTTGTTTAGTTTAGTCTTAAGATCAGCAAACGATTATTCTGCACGTTCACCCAAAGTCTTAAGAACTCCGTGAATGGTGTTACCACCAGACTGAAGAGCAGAAATAACGTTCTTCGCAGGAGATTGCAGCAATGCCACGATATCCGCAATAACTTCGTTCTTGCTCTTGATTGTTGCCAAAGCTTCGAGCTGATCAGCACCTACATAGAATCCTTCTTCTGCATAAGCAGCTTTCAATGCAGGAACACCTTCTTTGTATTCTTTCAACAACTTAGCAGGAGCGTTTGCTGTTTCGCAGAACATTACTGAAGTTGTACCTTTCAAAGAATCAAACAATGGTGAATAATCAACATCCAAGCTCATTAAAGCCTTGTGAAGCAAAGAGTTCTTCACAACTACCAGTTTGATACCAGCCTTGAAACATTTTCTACGCAGTTCGCTAGTAGATGCTGCATCCATAGCAGTTGTATCAACCAAGTAGAAATGTCCATATTGCTTTACGGTATCAGCCAACTGACCGATAATTACGCCTTTATCTTCCTTTCTCATGATTCCTCCTTAATTTTAGATTTCTTCTACAGATTTAGGGTCAATCTTAATACCCTTACTCATAGTACTTGAAAGATAAATACTCTTAATATAAGTACCTTTAGCTGTGGTCGGTTTCAGTTTAATGATAGTAGCGATAAATTCTTTCGCATTTTCACGGATCTGGTCAACAGTGAAAGAAACTTTACCGATTGAAGTGTGAACAATACCACTCTTGTCAACCTTAAAGTCAATCTTACCCTGCTTAACTTCCTTAACAGCTTTAGCTACATCCATAGTTACAGTACCACTCTTAGGGTTAGGCATCAATCCACGAGGACCAAGCACACGACCCAGAGCACCGATCTTACCCATGATGGACGGCATTGTAATGATTACGTCAATATCAGTCCATCCACCTTTGATCTTTTCAATATATTCATCAAGACCAACATAGTCAGCACCTGCTTCTTTTGCAGCAGCTTCAGCATCCGGTGTACACAAAACAAGCACACGAACTTGCTTACCTGTACCATGAGGAAGAGAAACAACGCCTCTTACCATCTGGTTAGCCTTACGAGGGTCTACACCTAAACGTACGTCAATATCTAATGAAGCATCAAACTTAGTGAAAGTAATTTCTTTTACAAGCTGAGCAGCTTCTTTCAGTGAGTATGCTTTCCCTGCTTCAATTTTTTCTGCAGCCAACTTTTGATTTTTTGTCAGTTTACCCATTATCAATTGAAGTTAATTAGTTATTACCCGGGAAGTCACCTTTTACAGCGATACCCATACTTCTAGCTGTTCCTGCTACCATTGTCATAGCAGCTTCGATAGTAAAGCAGTTCAAGTCAACCAATTTGTCTTGAGCGATAGCACGAATCTGATCCCAAGTCAGTTCTGCAACTTTCTTACGGTTAGGTTCAGCTGATCCACTCTTAATCTTAGCAGCCTCGAGCAATTGAATTGCAACAGGAGGAGTCTTGATTACGAAATCGAACGACTTGTCTGTGTAGTAGGTAATGATTACAGGCAATACTTTACCTGCCTTGTCCTGGGTTCTGGCGTTGAATTGCTTGCAAAATTCCATGATATTAATACCCTTAGAACCCAAAGCAGGTCCAACGGGAGGTGATGGATTTGCAGCGCCTCCTTTAATCTGTAATTTGATTAGTCCAGCAACTTCTTTAGCCATTTTTACAAAATTTAATATAAATGATTAACGAATAGAATAAACAACACGTAACAAAATGCGTTATTCCTTTTCCACATCCGTAAAGCCTAATTCGAGCGGAGTTTTGCGCCCAAATATTTTGACCATAACTTTCAGTTTGCGTTTTTCCGCGCTTACTTCCTCAATGATTCCACTGAATCCGCTAAACGGTCCAACACTTACTTTCACTGTTTCTCCTACGGTATAAGGGATATTAGTATCCTCACTTACTTCCTGCAGTTCATCTACCGTACCCAGTATTCGATTCACTTCCGATTGTCTTAAAGGCACAGGATGTTCCTGACCTCCTAAAAAGCCAATTACGTTTGTAATGTTTCTCAAGTGATGAGCAACTTCACCAACCAATGCAGCTTCTACCAAGACATAACCAGGGAGATAACTTCTCTCTTTCACAATTTTCTTTCCATTGCGAACCTGATAAACCTTTTCGGTAGGAATCAATACCTGAGATACATACTCTCCAAGGTCGCTGTTTCTCATTTCAGCTTCAAGATATTCTTTAACCTTAGATTCTTTACCACTCACGGCACGAAGTACGTACCATTTTTTTTCAATCTCAGACATTTCTCTAACTGTTTATTAGTGCGGATAGATAACGTCTTCCATGATAAACTGGAAGGCAGAATCCATAAGAAAAACAACGAGTGCAATGAGTAGGGAAGCATATAAAACAACCACTGCACTACTAGAAAGCTCTGAACGAGTAGGCCATGATACTTTATGGACTAGTTCGTCGTAAGATTCTTTACAATAATTCGTTATCTTTTTAAACATATTCTTATCAATTTAGCACGGGAAGAGAGGCTCGAACTCCCGACACTCGGTTTTGGAGACCGATGCTCTACCAACTGAGCTATTCCCGTAAAAATAGTTCCCGAAACCAAATCCGGGAACTATAATTTATTTCGATGAATCGATATTAGTCAAGAAGTTCTGTAATCTGACCAGCACCTACTGTACGTCCACCTTCACGGATAGCGAAACGCAAACCTACGTTCAATGCAACCGGATAGATCAATTCAACGTTGATAGTAACGTTATCACCCGGCATTACCATATCTGTACCTTCTGGCAAAGTGATTTCACCTGTACAGTCCATAGTACGCAAGTAGAACTGAGGACGATATTTGTTGTGGAATGGAGTGTGACGACCACCTTCTTCTTTCTTCAGGATATAAACCTCAGCTTTGAACTTAGAGTGAGCTTTAACCTGACCCGGGTGACACAAAATCATACCACGTTTGATTTCGTTCTTGTCGATACCACGAAGCAACAAACCAACGTTATCACCAGCTTCACCCTGATCCAACAATTTACGGAACATTTCAACACCAGTAACAACTGATTTCTTGTCTTCACCAAGACCCAGGATTTCAACTTCGTCACCTACCTTGATAACACCAGCTTCGATACGACCAGTAGCAACAGTACCACGACCTGTGATTGAGAATACGTCTTCAACCGGCATCAAGAATGGTTTATCTACATCACGCGGAGGCAGAGGAATCCAGTTATCAACTGCATCCATCAATTCCATAACTTTTTCTTCCCACTGAGGAACACCGTTCAATGCACCCAAAGCAGAACCACGGATGATAGGAGTATTATCGCCATCGAAGTCATAGAATGACAACAATTCACGCATTTCCATTTCAACCAATTCCAACATTTCTTCGTCATCAACCATGTCGCATTTGTTCAAGAATACAACCAGACGAGGAACGTTTACCTGACGAGCCAACAAGATGTGTTCGCGAGTCTGAGGCATAGGACCATCAGTAGCAGCAACTACGATGATAGCACCGTCCATCTGAGCAGCACCAGTAACCATGTTCTTTACGTAGTCGGCGTGTCCCGGACAGTCTACGTGAGCATAGTGACGGTTAGCAGTCTGATACTCTACGTGAGAAGTGTTGATAGTGATACCTCTTTCCTTTTCTTCAGGAGCGTTATCGATAGAATCGAAAGAACGCAATTCTGACAGACCTTTCTTTGCCAATACTGTTGTAATAGCAGCAGTCAAAGTGGTTTTACCGTGGTCAACGTGACCGATAGTACCAATGTTAACGTGCGGTTTCGAACGTTCAAATTTCTCTTTAGCCATAGCTTTACTATTTATTTTGATTAATAATCAGCTTTACAAATTCACGAGCTGTTACCGGGACTTGAACCCGGGACCTCTTCCTTACCAAGGAAGTGCTCTACCGCTGAGCTATAACAGCAAAGAAGAAAAAAGAAGAGCGGAAGACGGGACTCAAACCCGCGACCCTCAGCTTGGAAGGCTAATGCTCTATCGACTGAGCTACTTCCGCAATTTTAGTGGGCAAAGATGGATTCGAACCACCGAAGGCGTAAGCCAGCAGATTTACAGTCTGCCCCATTTGGCCACTCTGGTATTTGCCCAACTTCTTTCAAAGAACACCAGTTATAATCCTGTGTTTTTCTTCTTTCGAGCCTCTTGTCGGATTCGAACCAACGACCCCGAGATTACAAATCACGTGCTCTGGCCAACTGAGCTAAAGAGGCAAATTAACTTTGCAGCCACACAATCTCCGCGACTTAGCGGCTGCAAAGTTAGATATTATTTTCTAATCACAAAATATTTCCCGTGATTTTTTTACTTACCCTGCTGTTTTTCTTTCGCTTTCAGCAGTTGTTTAGAGAGTGCATCCATGCACACATCTATAGATTCTTCAAATGTATCACTTACCTTCTCAGCGTAAAACTCTGTATTCAGTGCCAAGACACGTACGCCAGCTTCTTTATTCATAGCTGTTTCAGGTTTTACTACTTTTAAAGACACCTCTACTTTCTTTATATTATCGCAAAACTTCTCGAGCTTCTCTGCTTTTTTCTGAATAAAAGCTTCAAGTTTTTCAGATGCATCGAAATGAATTGATTGAATTCTTACTTCCATAAAAACCTCCTTTTTCTTTACGCTCTAGGGTGAGCTTGTTCATAAACTTTTTTCAGTTCTTCGAAAGTTGTATGAGTATAAACTTCCGTCGTAGTCAAGCTTTCATGCCCAAGCAATTCTTTTACCGCACCCAATTCTGCATGATTATTCAGCATCGAGGTTGCAAAAGAGTGGCGCAACACATGAGGGCTTTTCTTTTTCAACGAAACAACCTTCGAAAGATTACGCTTCACTAAAAGATAAACCAGGCCAGGATATATCGGCTTCCCATTTCCACGAAGAAAAAAAGCTTCTCCACCACCTGGAAAGCGTTCTTCTCTTACTGAAAGATAAGCGTTTAAGTCACTTTTCAATTTATCACCAAAAGGAATAAAACGCTGTTTATTTCTTTTCCCCGTTACTTTTATTTGCTTTAGAGATAAATCCACATCAGCATCCGTCAAACCAACGAGTTCAGAAAGTCGAACTCCTGTTTCATAAAAAACCTCTAAAATAACTTTATCCCGAACACCCTCAAAACTTGTTCCAAAATCAGTTTCATCAAGCAAACGAGACATATCAGCCTCTTTCACAAAAACAGGCAAAGGTTTTTTCTTTTTAGGCCCCACCACTTTTTGAAGCGGATCCACAGAAACAACACCTTGACGCAATAAGTAGCGATAAAAAGAACGAAGTGAACTTAACTTTCGATTTACCGAAGTAGCCGTATACCCTTCTTCCATCAATGAGAGAACCCATCCACGAATCAGATCAGCATCTACAACAGTAAAATCCAAGCATTCATCCACCGTTTTAAAATACTCTTCAAACTTTTCAAGATCTATACCATAACTAACAATCGTTTTATCGGAATAGTTCTTCTCAAATTGAAGATATTTCAAAAAAGAATCTTTCAGCATAAAAAGCATCGCCTTTATTATTCAGCAACGAATTTATGAAAAAGAATTCAATAATTCAAAGTTTTTACGGAATTATTATTCTTCTACTTGGTGCATTTTCTGAACGTAAACAGCACGTTCCATTTTCAGTCTTTTCAAAACAGACGGTTTGTCATACTGCTGTCTGCTTCTCAATTCTTTTACAACACCTGTTTTTTCAAATTTTCTTTTGAATTTCTTCAGCGCTTTTTCAATGTTTTCGCCTTCTTTTACTGGTACTACAATCATGTTTTTAAAATTAAAGTATGTTGTTATTAAATTATTCGATAGTCGAATTGCGGCGCAAAATTACACATACTTTCTTTATTTACAAAACTTTCCAGTATATTTTATCGAAAATAGCACAGAAATCGTACCTTTGCTTTTAATAGAAAGACTTTGATAAATATATTTTTACTATGAAGGAAGAAATAAAAAAAAGAATAATCTCTTTACGCACTTTCATGAAACGACAAGGAATTGCTGCTTTCATTATACCAAGCACAGATCCTCATTCAGGTGAATATGTACCAGAGCATTGGGAATCACGCAAATGGATTTCCGGATTTACCGGTTCTGCAGGAACTGTTGTCATTACTAAAGACAAAGGAGGATTATGGACTGACTCAAGATATTTTTTACAAGCATCAGAACAATTACAAGATACAGGTATCACCCTGTTCAAAGACCGGCTTCCAGACACCCCCACCATTGCTGAATGGTTGGGAGAAGTCCTGCACTCAGGTGATAAAGTTGGTATAGACGGCTGGGTTAATACCGTAGCAGAAGTAGAAAGTCTCCGTATTTCACTTGCCTCTAAAGAGCTTCAATTGGTATCTGTTGACGATCCTTTCAATCTTTTATGGGAAGATCGTCCCCCTTTACCTCAAAGCTCACCGTTTATTTTACCTCTGGAATACAGTGGCATGTCTTGTTCCGATAAGTTGACTCTAGTAAGAGAAAGTCTCTGTCGTAATCAAGCGGATGGCATTTTAATTTCCGCCCTCGATGAAATAGCGTGGACATTAAATTTGAGAGGAAGTGATGTACACTGCAACCCTGTTTTTATCAGCTATCTATTTATTACTCAAACAGATGCAACCTTATACATTTTACCAGAAAAGCTTACAGCAGAAGTCAAGGCATATCTCACACAGAATCAAATTCAGACAAAAGACTATACAGAGATAGAAAATAACCTGCTTCAATACAAGGGAAATAGTATTCAGCTTTCTCCAGAAACCAACTACACTCTCTATCAAGCTGCATCAACATCAGCCAGTATCATTAAACAGCCCTCACCAATACGTTTACTGAAAGCCGTAAAAAATGAAACCGAAATCAAAGGGTTCCATCAGGCAATGGTGCGCGACGGAGTAGCAATGGTACGCTTCCTGATATGGTTGAAGGAGAACGTGCAAAGTGGTATGGAAACAGAACTTTCAGTTGACCGCAAGCTGTACGAACTACGATCAGAACAATGCCTCTTTCAGGGCATCAGCTTCGACACCATTGCCGGCTATCAGGAACATGGAGCCATTGTCCATTATGAAGCAACGCCTGAAACATCTTCCACCTTGCAAGCAAAAGGACTGCTATTACTCGACAGCGGAGCACAATACCTGGATGGAACAACAGATATAACCCGAACAATTGTACTAGGAGAAGTTTCTGATGAACAAAAAACGGATTACACACTCGTTTTAAAAGGATTCATCGCTTTATCGCAAGCAGAGTTTCCACAAGGAACATGTGGTACACAGTTAGATGTACTTGCACGCCAGTTTATGTGGAAAGCAGGCATCAACTACGGACATGGCACAGGACATGGCGTAGGGCATTTCCTAAATGTACACGAAGGGCCTCATCAAATACGTATGAACCATATCCCCACTCCTTTACAACCAGGCATGACAATAACGAACGAGCCAGGCATCTACAAATCCGGACGGTATGGCATCCGTACAGAAAATACAATGCTTGTAGTACCCGCACGTGAAACCGAATTTGGAGTTTTCTATAAATTCGAACCACTTACATTATGTCCGATCGACAAAGAAGCTATTCGCATAGATTTATTGACTGACGAAGAGATTGAGTGGTTGAACAGCTATCACCAGAGAGTATACGATATGCTTTCTCCAATGCTTACATCCGACGAACAAAACTGGTTGAAAGAAGCTACCGCACGCTTATAAATTCAAACGAAATAAAGATAATTATGGCACTAATAAAATCAGTCAGAGGATTCACTCCTCAAATAGGTGAAAACTGTTACCTTGCCGACAATGCCACCATCATAGGCGACGTCGTTATGGGACGAGATTGCAGTATATGGTTTAATGCAGTCTTACGAGGTGATGTCAACTCTATCCGTATCGGTGACAGAGTAAATATTCAGGACGGAACCGTATTACATACTCTTTATGAAAAATCTACTGTCGAAATAGGAAATGATGTTTCTATCGGACACAATGTCACCCTCCATGGAGCCTGCGTACACGATAATGCCCTCATCGGCATGGGTTCCACTCTCCTCGACCATGCTGTAGTAGGAGAAGGAGCTATAGTAGCTGCAGGTGCACTGGTTTTAGCAAATACTGTTATAGAGCCTCATACCCTTTGGGGTGGAGTTCCTGCTAAGTTTATAAAGAAAGTAGACCCTGAACAAAGTAAAGAGCTGAACCAAAAGATAGCAAACGGATATTTGATGTATGCTTCCTGGTTTAAAGAATAATACAAAAAGCGGAGAACAGACCAATTTGTACACAGTTGCTGTTCTCCGCTTTTTACTTAACCTGCATTTTCGTCTTTTATAAATACCCCATATGAATTAAACAACCAGCGGGTTCCATCTATCAACAAAACATGATAATTTCCTTCCCTTCTGTCTACATCTGTAATTCCGACATCTGCTGCTGTATTTTTCCAATACGAAATAATACCTGAAGGCAACAATGGTAACATCGAATCCGGCCATATCTGCCCTCCCCCATTTATGCGTAACCATTCATAATCACCATCAAACAAGAAACTGAATCCATTTGGTAAAGCAACAGATACAAGTGGATTATTACAATCATAATTCCATGAAATTTTCATCTGATAAACTTCTGTAAAATAGTTTTTCAGAAATTCCTGAATCCGGCTGATTTGAATCACAAAAGTTTTTTCACCTCCATAGGTAGAAATCGCCTTAGTAGGATGCACCTGTAATGTATAATAATCTTTCTGGTCACGGGAAACAGAGGTAATCCGCGCATTGGGTTCAGAATCCCAAATCTGTTCCATCACCTTCTGAGGCAGTAAATCAATCACAGTTTGCGGCAACTCCGGAAACAACAATTCTCCGTTTTCTTCTACAACTGTCCGATCAAATTCCCCACTAACCAAAGTCCATTCTCCTTCTTTATCAAAAAGAAGCAGATAAGTATCATCTATCCATACCCGATAAGCAGGCATAGAAGGATTCAACTGTTCCGAACCAATAATAATTCGTGTAATCTCTCTACCCGGAAATGCTTGTAAAATATAATTCTTTATCTTCTCTGACAAATATTCCTCGCCAACTTCAACAGGATATTCATATCCCAGACAACGATTCTCATAATGCTGGAAAGCCAGTTTTCTTCCGTCACTCAACTCTGCTGTCAATCCCTCCTTGATTGCATAAATGGCGGAAACTGATATCTCACCAAATTTGGCTTCCATAAAGTCGTACATCTCTCCCAGAAACTTACGCGCGAAAATCTGCATTCCTGCATTAGGGAAACAAACCTTTGTCCAACTTCCTTCGTTAGTAAAATCTACTTCTACATTATTCGACAAGAGAGCATGATACCCTCTCTCTCCCTCATTAATCCGTGAAATCTGTTCAATCATTGCTCCAGGAAACCAAGCAGACACAAACAACGAGATATCGGAAGGAACATCCTGCACAGATACAACTTCTTCAACATCGTCCCCCGAACAGGAAGTTATCCACGGAAACGTTCCACACAAAACAAGGAACAAATAACATATACAGAACAACTTCTTCATAAGCTCCTACAATTAAGTTGTTAAAGTTAAGCATTTTAGCTGACAGCAACGAATATTCCTTGTTAAAAAAGCAACAAAGTGCCAAAAGGCTTTTACAATCTATGATGCAAAATAAAAACAACTATAACAAATGTAATTCACGTGCGATGCCAAAAGCCTGAGCTGAGTTGCTTACTTGTAGTTTTTGCAGGATATTTTGCCTATGACGACTGACGGTATGTATGCTGAGAGAAAGCTCTTCAGCTATTTCTTTACTCGACTTTCCCCTTCCTATTAATATCAGAATTTCTTTTTCACGTCTTGAAAGCAAGTCGGAACAGTCGTACGTATCAATATCTATACGACTTCCATCAGCTGAATTTACAATCATGCTTCCTATGGAAGAAACTTCAGTCAGATTATATAAACACAAGGCCAGACAAATATTCCCTGTATCCTGTGCTATGACATAAAACATACGGTGTAAAACCTGATGGTATTTTCCCACACTGTCACACATCCGAAGATACTCTTCCAGATAATAATCACTGCGCTGCTTCTCTAAAGCATTTTTAAGGAAATGCAAAAAGCGTAATTCACGAGTATGTTTCTTCACCAAATCATCGGGATGAATCCGACTGAATATTTCTTCTTCCCAGATAGATTCAATAAGATGACATTCCCCATGCAAAGCTATGCCTAAAAACTCTCCTACCTTACCATAATAAATATAACTTCGGTTAGAACCCATATCACTCAGAACTGCTATCGAATTTTCTACCTCAGCATACATCGAAGCAACCTGTTTATAATGTGTAAGATACCGGTTCAGGTTTACTTCCCCTGCAAAATCTTGTGCAAGCAGTTCGTTGTTCAATGCAGTCTTTACATTCATAACGGGAGAGAGAATAAAAATGGTTATTTATCAGTATTGGTGCTCTCAGTATAGGTAACTACCTTTGCAAAATAAAAGAAAATATTCCACATTCTAACTTTACACATTTATGAAAAAGCTCTTTTTGGCAATGCTAACCTTTATAAGTACGCAGGCTATGGCACAGACTCTGGAAAAAATGCAATGGTTCAATGAACCAGAGCAGTGGGAAATAGCAGATAATGCATTAAGTATGTATGTCACTCCACATAGTGACTATTGGCGCATTTCACATTACGGATTTACTGTCGATGACGCTCCTTTTTATTACAATACGTATGGCGGCGAGTTTGAAGTAAAAGTAAAAATCACAGGCGACTACAAAGTCCGCTTCGACCAAGCAGGTCTGATGCTGCGTATCGACAAGGAAAACTATATCAAGACCGGTATTGAGTTTGTTGACGGAAAATTCAACCTAAGTACAGTTGTTACCCACCATACAAGCGACTGGAGTGTTATTACGCTCGATAAGCCTGTACCCTATATTTGGATAAAGGCAGTCAGACGACTAGATGCCGTAGAAGTGTTCTACTCATTCGATGACAAAACTTATGTTATGATGCGGAATGCCTGGCTGCAAGACAATACACCGGTCAAAGTTGGTCTGATGGGAGCTTGTCCTGACGGTGAAGGATTTAACGTAAAATTCGAACACTTCAAAGTAACCCATCTTCCTGACCAGCGAAGAATGGAATGGCTTAAGAAAAATGCTGAATAAAAAGAATACTACTTTGTAAAACACAAAGCAGGAGTTTCATATTATCCTCCAGGCGCAGGGCTTTCCAATATAAGTCCTACGCCTTTTATCGTTTTCAATTGCACAGTATTATCGGATGCAAGCAACTTTCGCAAACGTGAAACGAATACATCCAGACTGCGTGATGCAAAATAGTCGTCATCTGTATTCCATAAACGTTCCAAGATAGCTTCACGCTTAACAACCTTATTTTTATTCTCGCATAAAATACGCAACAAAGCAGCTTCTCGTTCGGTAAGTGTCTGCTCCTTTCCCCCTGTCTGTTTCAACAAGGCATGGCCGGCTTCAAATATAAAAGAAGTTCCGAGATGGAATATTTCTTCTTCATTTACTGATCTTATTCCTTTTGTCAGTTTCAACAAAGCAAGGATATGTGCATTCAACTCCTCAGCAAGAAAGGGTTTCTTAATATAATTATTTACACCTAGCTCATAACCTTTCACTACATCCTTTGGAGAAACACGGCCGGAAGTAAACAGAATAGGTGTTACATCATCCGTTTCACGAATTCGTCTCACCATTTCATATCCATCCATTACCGGCATCTCAATATCAGCAACAATTACATCGGGATGCGTTTCCTTCCATATCCTCAAACCTGTTTCACCGTTATCGGCTGTCATTATCTCGTAACCGCCTATCATATCCTCTAGTCCACCACGTATGATGTAGCACAGATTGGTATCATCTTCTACCAGCAATAGTCGTATCATTGTTCTATTATAATTCATTTATTTGTATTCAAACAAGTTTTATCAATAGAATCTTCTCTATTCGGAAGATATATCGTAAACTCGCTGTACTCTCCTTCAATGCTTTCCAACGTTACTCTGCCACCATGAGCTTCAGCTACACGTAAAACATAATTTAATCCTAAACCGAAACCAGCAGAACCTCCATATCGACTTCTATCCGCAGCCGAAGCACGTTCGTATTTTTCGAATATCTTACTCTGGTCTTTCAGCGGAATACCGAAACCCGTATCGTGTACCTTTATATAATATTCGTTCGAAAGCTTTCCCGACGAAAATGTAATTTCAACCTCCTCACCCGAATATTTCACGGCATTGTCAATCAGATTGCTGAGTGCTTCTTTCAAAAACTCCTCATCCGCATAAACAGTATCTGCCTGCAAATTCCATTTATAGACAATATGCTTCACTGCTTTTGCCTTATACTTCTCGGCAAGGTCTTCCAGCATCGAACGAACACAGCACGTATCTTTTTCCAACTTCAACTGATGATTTTCCAGTTTAGAAAGTGTCAATACCTTGTTTGTCAGCGAAAGCAGGTGTTCTCCCTCTTCTTTCAAAATGCGGAAATAACGTGCCTTTTTCTCCGGTTGGGTATCCAGTTTCCCAGTTTCCAGTATCTGAGTACCCATCAATATAGAACTCAAAGGCGTCTTCATATCGTGAATCATAGCATAAGAAAAATCCTCACGTAACTTGGCAATCTTATCTTGACGAACGATAATACGTATCTGATAAATGATACAAACTATAACCAAGACCATAATCAGCACAGTAGCAAGCAAAAGTAATGTCATTCGCCGGAAAATCACCCGATACGGATTGGTAATAACTCCTTGCAAAAAGCGAGTTCCGTCATGACTGATCGGCAAAGGAGAAGTTCGTAATACACCTTTGCCATGTATATCCAGTTGACTGGAAGACCTCATTACACGACCGGTTGAATCGACAATACACGAAGCAACAACAGCAGGGAAGCCAATCGAATCGAGCATGTGCGCATAAATCGAATCCAAATCCACAAACGAAACATCACGATTAAAATCTTTCAGAGCAATTTCCTGAAACGAAACATGCATATAACTCATCAGCCATTGACCGGGGTTAGACATGGTTTCCATATCCTTCTCAGCATCAAAGTTAACGTTCATTGTAACCGTGGAGTCTTTCTTTGTCTTAGATACGCGCAGGAAAACCTCCTGTAAAGCTGCTTCGGGAAACAGTTCCTCCCCTTTCATCTGAATACTTTCCTTAGTCAGCTTATATGTGTTGACAAGCCATACGTATTGCAGCTCAACAATAGCAATAAGTCCCACCACAGCAATCCAACGAATATGTTTTATCTCCATAAGTCGTGTATTAACGTAACATTAACCTGCCCTTAACCCAGAAAATCGGTCGGGCCCTTTACTTTCGCACTGTCAAAGATATAGAAAATAACCCAATGCAATTTGATATGAAAATCTATTTTTTAATGAGTATCTTCTTGCTGGCAGGAGGCTCAGGCAGCCTGACAGCACAAACCGTTTCGGGTAAGGTTGTCAATACAGAACAGCAACCGATAGACGGTGCAACTATCATTCTTCAGACTTCGGACTCAACTTTCGTGGATGCAACAATCTCGAATGCCGACGGAAACTTTGTATTCAATCATCAGCCGGAAGCTTATCGACTCATCTTTCAGCATCTATTATATCATACAATAGAGAAAAAAGGCAAAGAAAAAGATGCAGGTATCACGGTACTACAGGCTAAAGACTATGCGCTGGATGAGGTTATTGTACGAGGGGAACGACCGCTGGTCAAAGTAGAAGGCAGCCGCTTGACCTACGATATGCCTCAACTCACTGCCAATAAGCTGGTGACGAATGTGTATGATGCATTAAAACAACTACCGGGCGTAATGGAACAAAATGGAGTGTTGACACTAGCCGGAGCTGGAAGTATCAATATTATTTTGAACGGAAAGCCTACATCTATGAACTACGAACAGCTTGTTACATTATTAAAGGGTATGCCTGCATCACGTGTAGAACGGGCAGAAGTGATGTATAATACTCCCCCGCAATATCATGTGCGCGGTGCAGCAATCAATGTAATACTAAAAGGTTATAAACCGGGAGAAGGAGGATTACAGGGAGAGATAAACGGCAATTATGTACAGGCAAATAAAGCAGGAGAAGAAGGCGGCGTGACATTTGCCTATTTATCTCCCAAACTGGATATAGACTTTATGTACAATCTCAACAATCACTACAACCGTCAAGGTTATAAACTGATTACCCGTCACACGTTGAATGATGAAATACATAACATCAGCCAGTCTACTAACGGAGAAAATAGGCAACTGGTACATACATTCCGGCTTGGAGGAAACTATAAGTTTAATGAACAGAGCCAATTGGGGCTGAGTTATACTTCCAGTCTTAATCCCGATAAACAACAATCGGTTACCTCTTCGGATAATCATTCGACCACCTTCAACCATGCCCCTGCCGAAGAACAGATGCATAACGTGGCTTTAAACTATACTTCCGGCTTCGGTCTGACAGGGGGTATCGACTATACGTATTTCAGGAATAAAGAGGAACAATCTTTCCGCAGCATAGAAAACAACGGACAGGAAACGACTTTTCTTAGCAACACGGCTCAATATATAAACCGATGGAAAGTATATGTCGACCAAAACCATACACTTTCCAAATGCGTGGGTACTGAATTACGGAACATCCTTTACATATGTAAACAACCATAATTCTCAAAGATATAATCTTGCAGCGATGAGTGGAATGAACAAAGAAAGCCGAGTTGATGAATATACTTATAATCTTTATACCGGTTTCGAAAAGAACTTTGGTAGCCAATGGAGTCTGAATGCATCTGCTTCCATTGAATATTATCAAATGATAAGCTATAAAAATGGGCAATCTACCCTACTTTGAACTTAAGTTATGTTCTTTCCCCTTCACACATCCTTCAATTTGAACTCAGTTCGAACAAGACTTATCCCGATTATTGGACGTTAAGCGGATCGACCAGTTACCTTAACAATTATCAGGAATCGGCAGGAAATTCATCACTCAAACCTTATACTGATTACTCCGCAGCTTTGACATACATCCTGAAAAGCAAATATATTTTCCAGTTCAGCTATGATTATATCAAAGATTACTTCATGCAAATGATATACCTAGACTCCAGCCGTCTGAAAGCTGTATACAATTATCAGAACTGGGACTATTCAAAAGAGTTTGCCTTTACTTCTGTTATCCCGTTCAAGACAGGAGAATGGTGGGACAGTCAGCTGATGATATGTCTGTCTTCACTTCATCAACAGGCAAGCAACTATTATGATGCTCCTTTCGACCGTAGAATATGGAATATAGCAGGAAACTGGACCAATACGTTTACACTCAGTAAGCGCCCCAACATCAAAATAGAAATTAGTGCGACCGGTACATCCAAATCCATACAAGGAAGTTATACCATAGCGCCTGCCGCATTCATCCATACAGCCATTCGCTATACCTTTGCAGGAGATAAAGCTATGATTCAGATCAAAGGGAATGATTTATTCAATGGAAGCAACCACCTGACAACGAAAGTCCGCAATGGAAATCAGTATCTAGATATGTATCTGAACAATTATATGCGTAACGTCACCGTATCTTTCAGCTACAAATTTGGAGGATTCAAGAAAAAGGAAGTAAAGGACGTAGATCTTTCTCGTTTCAAACACTAAAAAAATCTATCTGACAAACAGAGAAAGTCCCCCTAATCTTTCCAAGTTACAGGCAAACACTGCAATAACAATTAAGAAAAAATTATCTAAAAGGATAAAAGAAAAACAGGCATACTCGTGAGAACTTCACTTGTATGCCTGTTTTTCTTTTATTTACTATTACTATAAAGAAACTGTATTCATTATCTTTTCCAATGCACCGGCATTATTACGCACATAATCACCGGCATTCTTTCCAGCTTCATGCAGGCAGGCCTCATCCGAAAGGAACTTGTTCATCAAACGGTCGAAGTCTTCTTTACCCTGAATTTCGAAACCTCCCTGACAAGCCTTCAGCCCTTGCGCCTCGAGGAACTTATAATTATTCGGGCCGAAAATGACAGGAATACCATATACAGCCGCCTCAAGTGTATTATGAATGCTGACTCCAAAGCCGCCTCCTACATACGAAATTTCTCCATAGCGGTATATTGACGACAACAGCCCGAAACAATCTATAATCAGACAGTCAGCCTGTTTGACATTTTCTTCCGTAGCTTGTGTATAGCGTACTACCGGACGTTTCAACTTTCCGATAATTTCCTGCAAATGACTCTCGTCTATTACGTGAGGAGCAATAATCAGTTTCATTTCCGGATGCTCATTAAAATAAGGGATAAAGATATCTTCATCCGGAGCCCATGAACTTCCTGCAACAAAAGTCTTGCGATTATTTCCCTTGAAGCTTTCTACCAACGGTAATTCTTTCGCCTGACTGCAAATTTCCAGTACCCGGTCAAAACGAGTATCTCCTACTACTGTCGTACGAGTCACCCCAATACTTTCCAACAAGCGGACAGATTCTTCATTCTGTACAAAAAGATGGTCGAAACATTTCAAGACATTCTTATAACTTCCTCCATACCAGCGGAAGAAAATCTGCTGAGGACGAAAGATAGAAGAAACACTATATACCGGAATATTACGACGCTTCAGTTCACTCAGATAATTGCACCAGAACTCATACTTGATGAAAAAAGCCATATAAGGATGAGCCAGATCTATAAATCTCTTCACATTACGTGGAGAATCAAGAGGCAGATAACATACTACATCCGCTCCCTTATAATCTTTACGTACCTCATATCCCGAAGGCGAGAAAAACGTTTGCAGAATCTTATATTGCGGATATTGCTTACGAATCTGTTCTATCAGAGGACGTCCTTGCTCAAATTCACCCAGTGAAGCTGCATGAAACCACAAATATTTGGCTTGTGGATCAATCTGTTTCTTCAAGACAGCGAAAGCTTCCTTCTCGCCTTTCACCATCTTGGCTACTTTCTTATTAAAAAGTGCAGCCAGATGGACTGCACTTATATATAAAGCTATAACAAAATTATAAATCATGCCGGTTCTTATTTGAGTACCTCTACTGCACGACGCATACGTCTGACAGTTTCTTCTTTACCTAATACAGCCGAGATATCAAACATGTGAGGACCTTTTCCTTCGCCCACAAGCGTAAGGCGGAAAGCATTCATGATATTTCCCATATGGTAGCCGTGGTCTTCTATCCATTTCATAACCACTTCTTCCTGATGAGCCAGTGAAAAATCGTCGAGTGATTCAAGCAAGTCTGCAAGTTCTGTCATACGAACAGCAGAATCTTCTTTCCAGCGTTTCTTTACAGTCTTTTCATCATATTCTGTAGGAGCTACGAAGAAGAACTTGCAAGTATCCCACAATTCCTTGATAAAGCTGACACGACCTTTCATCAGACCTACTACGGTTACAACTGTTTCCATAGGAGCTTCGATGCCATGCTCTTTCAAGATAGGCATAAACAAGCCTGCAATTTCCTCATCACTCTTCATCAGGATATATTCATGATTGAACCATTTACCCTTTTCATAATCGAACTTAGCTCCCGCTTTGCTACAACGATGCAAATCGAACAACTTAACCAGTTCGTCCAGTGACATGATTTCCTGATCATTTCCCGGATTCCATCCCAGCAAAGCCAGGAAGTTAATCACAGCTTCAGGCAAATATCCAGACTCACGGTATCCAGAAGAAACCTCACCAGTCTTCGGATCATGCCATTCCAATGGGAATACAGGGAATCCCAGACGGTCACCGTCACGCTTACTCAATTTACCGTTTCCATCCGGTTTCAACAACAATGGCAAGTGAGCAAATTCAGGCATTGTATCTTCCCAGCCGAATGCACGATACAACAAGACATGCAACGGAGCAGAAGGCAACCATTCTTCACCACGAATTACATGAGATACTTCCATCAAATGGTCATCAACAATGTTTGCCAAATGGTAAGTAGGCAATTCGTCGGCTGACTTATACAGTACTTTATCATCCAATATAGAAGAGTTGATTACAACTTCTCCACGAATGATATCGTGTACATGCACATCTTCATTCGGTTCTATTTTGAAACGTACTACATACTGTGTTCCTTCGGCAATCAGCTTATCAACTTCTTCCTTCGGCATCGTAAGCGAGTTACGCATAGAATTACGTGTAGAAGCATCGTACTGGAAATTCGGAACTTCCTTACGCTTGGCCTCCAGTTCTTCCGGTGTATCGAAAGCAATATAAGCTTTACCATTATCAAGCAATACGTTTACATATTTCTTATAAATATCACGACGTTCAGACTGACGGTACGGACCGTAATTTCCGCCAAAGCTTACACCCTCATCGAACTTAATGCCTAACCATTTAAAAGATTCGATAATATATTCTTCTGCCCCCGGAACAAAACGGTTTGAGTCTGTATCCTCAATACGGAAAATCAAATCTCCGCCGTGTTGGCGTGCAAAGAGATAATTATACAAGGCAGTGCGCACACCACCGATATGCAATGCACCAGTCGGACTCGGTGCAAAACGAACTCTAACTTTTCTTTCTGCCATAGTGGTCTTTATCTAAAAATACGCTGCAAAATTAAGCTAAATTTCCCGTTTTTTTCTTATTTTGCACGCAAAATATCCTAACACATGAAAAGTTTCCAAGCAGAAAGACAGTTTTCATACAAGAAATTACTGTATCAATGCGCCATTTTCTTGGCAGCAGTTGCCGTCATTGTCTATTTCTTACCAAAGGAAGGTACATTCAACTATCAATTTGATATTAACAAGCCATGGAAATACGGTTTGTTACAGGCATCATTCGATTTTCCTATATACAAGGGAGATGAAGAGGTCCGCCGGGAACAAGACAGCATCATGACCAATTATCACCCCTACTTCCTTCTGTCGGAAAATACAGGTGAAAAAGCAATCAGCCAGTTTAAAAGTGATTACAACCGGAGCTTACGCAAGATAATTCCTGACCCTACATATTCGCATCATATCGAACGAATACTGAAAAACGTATACGAGAAAGGAATTATTCCAGTAGAACAGCTGGGGAACTTGCGCAAAGACAGCATGCGCAGTATTCATATCATCAATAAAAACACTTCTATCCTACAAAGTGTAAGCGAACTGTATACCACTAAGAGGGCCTACGAGGAACTGATTTATTCTGATACGTTACATTACAACAAGACACTATTGCAACGCTGTAATCTGAATAATTACCTAACTCCTAATCTCATGTATGATTCGGAAAAATCGGAAGCTGCAAAAAAAGATATCCTCTCCGGAGTATCCTGGGCCAAAGGGTTTGTAATGAACGGACAGAAAATAATCGACCGCGGCGAGATCATCGACCAGCGTACATTCGATATCTTGAGATCACTCCAAAAAGAATGGGACAAACGAGGCGAAACTATTACAGAAAAACGTCTGACTTTATTCGGACAGATTCTGTTTGTATCTATTCTTATAGGATGCTTCATGACCTATCTGGCACTGTTCCGCCGAGATTATTACCAAAAGAAAGGTAGTCTGGGGTTATTGTTCTTTCTTATTATATTCTTCCCCGTCATATCAGCTATCATGGTAGCTCATGCTTTCATGAGTGTATATATAGTGCCATTCACCATGCTTCCCATGATCATACGGATCTTCCTTGATTCACGTACGGCTTTCATGGCACATATTGTATCAATCCTGCTTTGCTCCATCTGCCTGCGAACCCCACATGAGTTTATCTTATTGCAGACAATAACCGGTATGGCCAGCATCTACAGCCTTCGCGAACTGTCTCAACGCTCACAATTGTTACGCAGCGCCCTGATTGTCGTAATAACATATACCATACTCTATTTTGCACTCGACCTGATACACGTGAACGATATTGCGCAGCTTAACACATATATGTATGTCAATTTTATTATAAACGGTATTTTGCTGCTATTTACTTATCCGTTATTGTTTATTTTGGAAAAGACTTTCGGATTTACTTCGAATGTAACCCTGGTGGAACTTTCCAACATCAACAACAAGCTGATGCGTGAGATGTCGGAAGTTGCTCCCGGAACATTCCAGCATTCTCTGCAACTTGCCAACCTGACTGCCGCCGCAGCCAACCGCATTGGTGCCAACAGCCAGCTGGTGCGTACCGGTGCCATGTATCATGACATCGGAAAGATGCTGAACCCCGCTTTCTTTACCGAGAACCAGACAGGAGTAAACCCACATGACCAGTTGAACTATAAACAAAGCGCACAAATCGTCATAAATCATGTAACAGACGGTATGAAGCTGGCTGAAAAAAAATGACCTGCCTCAAGTGATCAAAGACTTTATCCGCAACCCATCATGGTCAAGGACTTACAAAGTATTTCTATATATCCTATCAGAATGAGCATCCCGATGAAGAAGTGGATAAAAGAAGCATTCAGATATCCGGGTCCCAATCCGTTTACCAAAGAACAGGCTATTCTGATGATGGCCGACTCGGTAGAAGCAGCTTCAAGAAGCTTGAAGGAATATACCGAAGAAAGTATTTCCGGACTTGTCGACAAGATCATAGACAGCCAGGTACAGGAAGGATACTTCAAGGAATGTCCGATAACATTTAAAGATATTGCTACAGTAAAAAGTGTCTTTAAAGAAAAGCTGAAAACTATGTACCATACCCGTATCAGCTATCCGGAACTGAAGAAATAAAGGCATTGCACAAAAAGACCAAGGAAAGAACAATTTTTATTATCTGTATAGGCACTTCTTTGATAATTTTGAGATGTAAAACCTAAACACATACAGATATGAAAAATACTTTCTTCAAAGCAAGCGGCAGAAATCTTCTGACGTGTGCTATTTGTGCACTAATGGCAATGCCGGCATCTTCCCAACAAGCACTTTCCCTCAAGGATTATGAATATACAACCAGAGAATGGAAACGAATGTAAGAAACAGTCCGGACAGTTTTTTCACAACCGATGAAGCAAAGCGGATTGCCGATAATGTGCTAGCTTTTCAACGTACAACAGGAGGATGGCCTAAGAACATTCCAATTCACCGCCCACTGGGTGGAGAACTTCCTATCGTATTAGGAGATAAAGACAGGCGCAATGACTCCACAACCGACAATGACGCTACCATTCTGGAATTGACTTATCTGGCAAGACTTTATCAACAATCTCCCGAAGAACGTTATAAGGAAGCCTTTCTTAAAGGAGTGGAGTTTATCTTAAGCGGGCAGTATGACAACGGAGGATGGCCACAGTTCTGGCCTGAACATAGGGGATATCAAGTATATATTACATACAATGATGATGCCATGGTACAAACAATGGAAATCATCCGAAACCTTCGTGACGGAAAAGCTCCCTTCGATATACTGGTAAACGATGAAATGAAAGCACGTCTGTCCGCCGCTTTCGATAAAGGGATAGAATGTATTCTGAATACTCAAATCAGAGTAAATCGTAAACCGACCATATGGTGTCAGCAACACGACAACATAACCTTAAAACCAGCTCCGGCCCGAACATTCGAATTGCCTTCCTTCTGCACGGCAGAAAGCTGCTCACTGGTTCACCTGCTAATGGAACTCCCCGATCCGGACGAACGGGTAAAGGCAGCAGTCAATGGTGCAATGGAGTGGCTTGATTTACATAAATTATATGGCATACGTGTTGAGCGGTTCATGACTCCTGAAGGCAAGCCTGACACACACGTAGTGAAAGACGAAAAGGCCGGACCTGTATGGGCACGTTTTTACGACCTGGAAAACGAAGAACCGCTATTCTGCGACCGTGATGGAATTCCCCGTAAATCATTTTCCGAACTTGGATATGAGCGTCGAAATGGTTACAGCTGGTACAATCAGGCTCCCGAATCACTCAATGAAGAATATCAACACTGGAAAGAAAAATATATGTAATTTACACATACAACCAGTTCTTTAAGTGCAGGTAAAAAGCAAGTCTAATCAGCTCCTCTTCTAACTCTATTATTTTTTGTACAAATTTTCAAAAAACATCGAGAAAAGTTCAGGAAAATATGCTGATATTTTCGACAAAATATGCTGATGTTTTTCTTATACGCCGATACACATTGGTTATCAATTATTTACAAGAAGCAGTATATCGGCGTAAAGAAAAATATAAACTGGATATCTTACAATCATCAATCAGAGTTCTTGAGTCAAGCTATCGAGCAAACCTCCGCAAGCATCTTCCAGTATGTCAAGTACATTTTCAAATCCTTGAGCCCCGCCATAATAAGGATCAGGAACGTAGTCGACTACCTTCACCCGACAATAGTCGGTCATCCGGCCTATTTTCCGTTCCGTTTCCACATCAGGAGCTTTCTCCTTCAAGGCATCAATATTGCGGTCATCCATACCCAAAATCAAATCGAACTCATAAAAATCATCAGTACGGACAGGACGTGAACGGTGAGTAATGTTATACCCCCGGCGAATAGCATGTGCACGCATCCGGTCGTCGGCAAGTTCTCCTTGATGATAACTGCTGATTCCCGCTGAATCTACTTCTATCTCCTTTTCCAGTCCTGCACGCTTGATATACGTACGCATAATTTCTTCTGCCGACGATGAACGGCATATATTCCCAAGACAAACGAACAAGATTCTTTTCATACTCTGATACCTAAATATTTTTTAAACTTGCTTACGCTAGTATTCATAATCAATTCTTCCGGAAACTCAGTTTCATTTACCAGCTCCAATGCATAATCGTAGGTGGCAATATCAAACGAGATATGTGCATCACTACCCAAAATCACCGGAACATCATAGCGACGGCATAACTTCAGTATTTCCAGATTATTGCTCCGGGCGTCAACTTTGCCCCGACAAGGTTTCAGTGATGAATTATTTATCTCAAGCAACGTATGATGCTCCTTTGCCGCAAGTACAATAGGCTCGAAGTTCAACTTTGCAGTCCCATCACCCGGATGACTAATGATATGAATATATGGATTAGACACAACCTGAACCATACCATGTGTATTCTCTTCGGGTGTCCCCCACTTATAACAAAGTGAATGAATACCGGCAATACGCAAGTCAAGAATCTTCAAATAAAACTCATCCAGATCGAGATTGCCTTCGCTGTCGAGAATATTAATTTCTGCTCCCAACAAAAGTTCTATTCCATACATCTGGCGCGGAACCACATGCAGGTTACGGAAATAAATCGGATCGCATGTACCCGGTATACCCGGTGAATGTTCTGTAATCCCTAATAATTTCAATCCCTTACCAGCAGCAGCCTGTGCCATTTCCTGCAAGGAACTAAAAGCATGACCGCTTGCTACGGTATGCGTATGTACATCCAGTTCTATTTTCATACGAATATTTTTTACATCGGATCGACATCGTAATAAACCAACAGCGAACGGAAACGTTCATCCTCAACAATGGCACGTTGCACTTGCTGAAGATATTCACGCACTTTCGACATCGAAGCCTGTTGTTCAATTTTCACTACAATCTTTTTAATAAATAAAGTCTGTATACGCGACACTGGAGGACGGTCGGGTCCCAGCACACGACTACCAAGTCCGTTTCTTAAGTACCCGGCCATCAAGTCGGCAGCCTGATCGAGTACTTCCTCTTTACGATGTTTCAAATACACATAAATCAACCGGTAAAAAGGCGGATACTTAAACAAATTACGTTCTTCAATTTGTGATTGGAACAATCCTCCATAGTCATTGCTTACTACCTGAGCGATCAAAGGAAGATCGGGAGATTTGGTTTGTAGCACTACCAGCCCCTGTTTGTTCTTTCTTCCAGCACGCCCGGCAACCTGCGCCATCAACTGAAAAGCCCGTTCATACGAACGGAAATCCGGATAGTTCATCATCGAATCCGCATTCAAAATACCAACAACACTCACACGGTCGAAGTCAAGTCCTTTTGAAACCATCTGTGTACCAATCAGAATATCCGTCTTGCCATCCTCAAAATCGGCAATGATCCTTTCATATGCAGTACGGGTACGCGTGGTATCCAAGTCCATACGAGCCACACGGGCATCCGGAAATATCAGTTTAATATCATCTTCTATCTTCTCGGTTCCAAATCCTCGGTTTATCAGTTCTACCCCTCCACATGCCGGACAAGACTTTGGAACTTCATAAGTATAACCACAGTAATGACAGGTCAGCTGATTCAATCCTTTATGATACGTCAGACTGACATCACAATTCTTACACTTCGGTATCCATCCACACGTACGGCATTCTATCATCGGAGCAAATCCTCTGCGGTTCTGGAAAAAGTATAACCTGCTCCTTCTGTTCAAGTGCCTCACGGATTTTCTGAAGCAAAGAGTGGAGAAAACTGAGCCGTCATCCGCTTCTTTCGGGCAAGTTCCTTGATATCTACCACCTCAATATGAGGAAGCAAAACATTCTGATGTCGTTCGGTAAGCTGTACCCAGCCATATTTTCCATGAACAGCATTATAATAGGTTTCGATACAAGGTGTAGCCGTACCCAACAGTGTCTTTGCTCCGAACATCGATGCCAGTACGATAGCTGCATTGCGCGCATGATAACGTGGAGCCGGATCCTGCTGTTTATAGGTATTTTCATGTTCTTCATCCACGATGACCAGTCCCAAACGCCGGAAAGGCAGAAAAACCGAAGAACGTACTCCAAGTATTACATCATAATCGTCATCGGTAAGTTGTTTACGCCATATCTCTACACGTTCAGCATCCGGAAACTTGGAGTGATAAATTCCCAGCCGATTACCAAATACCCTTTTCAAACGTTCGGTGATTTGTGTAGTCAGTGCTATCTCCGGCAACAAATACAACACCTGCTTTCCTGCCTGAATTGCCTGCTGAATAAGATGAATATAGATTTCAGTCTTTCCGCTTGCAGTAACACCATGAAGCAAGCAGACATTTTTCTGATGAAAGTGCGTCAGGATCTCGCTATACGCCTGCTGCTGGGCACTGCTTAAAGGGTTCAAAGGTGATACACTTACTTGCTCGGCAGACAAACGTCCGATTTCGAACGAGTAAATTTCGAAAACTCCTTTTCCAATTAATCCATTAAGCACTGCACTAGTAGCACCAGCCGAATCTAACAAAGCCTTACGGGAAACTTCCTTAAGTTCTTTCTTTTCTCCAGTCCAGCCGGACAGCTCTATGTATTTCATGAGTAGAGCCAGTTGTTTGGGAGCACGTGCCAATGCATCAAACTGACGATGGACGGCCTCTTCTGTCTGCATAGCAGCAGACAATCGCACCCTACTCTCTACACGCGGTTTATAGCTGCGTTTCAGCTCTTCTTTTACCAGAATCGCCTCTTTTTCCAATAAAGCTTTGATTACCGGCAACAAATTCTTTATTCCACTGGACTTTTCCAGTTGTGTAATACATTGCTCCGAATCGTTACCCAACAGATCAAGAATACGCTGTTCCTTCTCGGAAAGAGGTTGCAGTGCCTCAAACTCCGGATTTAAGACAACTAATGTTTCGCTTTCCAGCTTCATTCCAGAAGGTAAGGCAGCCTTGTATACATCTCCCAACGTACAGAGATAATAATCTGCCAGCCATTGCCAGAAATCATACTGACGTCTCAACAAAACAGGAGATTCATCGAGTACCTCCATAATGTCTTTTGTTTCATAGGCCTCAGGCGCCGTTTGGTGTACTTTGGTTACAATAGCCGTATAATACTTCTTTCTCCCGAACGGAACGACGATCCGACAGCCTGCCTTTATCTTATCCGCCAACTCATCGGGAACGGAATAAGTATATTGTCCGGCTATGGGCAAAGGCACTATGACATCCACGTACTTCTTCATGGCTGCAAAGTTACAAAAAACAGTTCTATCCCATTTGGTACGTCAGGCAAACTTTTATAGCTTTGTAAAGAGAAGTTATGAAAAAGGTCTAAGATATTGAAAATGAGCATAGATTGTTCGCTCATTATGGTAATAGGTTACGAATAAGAGAGTTATCTCCTTAAATATACTTCTGCGCGTTGCGTAACCTTCAAAGAACTCTTCAAGTACAAAAGTACAAATAAAACGGGAGATTACGACAGAATCTCCCTACTTTTTTCACCCTAATTTGGCTTTTCCGTAAAAGCGATTTTATTTCGTCGGCACACCATCGCCAAAACAAGTTTTGACAACCATGTCCCGACTATCCGCATAAGCGAAGAAAAGGGCTTTGCCTCATGCCTAAACAACAAGTTTAGACTGATGAAGCAAGGCCCATTTCTTTAGGGCTTATGCCGCAAAGGTGCTTTTACGGATTTTCTGAGATTATTTTCTTTTTGCTGTTTTTTTGAGCCGGTAGCGGAAAGCTGCATGTGACCGCCCGCCCATAAATGGGACAAGCCGTCACCCACAGCAGGCAAACCGGGAAGAATGGTTTATTTGCCCGACCAAACGGGTTTGGCCAGACGGATAAACCATACTTCCTTGCATATGGTTTGCCCGGTTTCACGCTTCCGGCAGTATTTCCTTTCTCTTTGTCTTTTCTTCTTTTTGTGGATTTCTCTCTGAAGTTTTCTCTCGAATCTGCCTCTACTTCCGTTTACCTCCATTTTTACGCCTTTCAGTAGCCGCATCAGTCAGTCATTTTCGTTCTGGGCGCAAAGGTAATTCCGGGATTTGACGGAAATGCAAGGTCGAGCCTCCTGTTTTCTGGAAAAATCTCCAGCCCTGCGGGTAGTATTTTTCCGAAAAACCTTGCATCCCCTAATCCCTACCTTTTTGAGCACCCGAAACGAAAACGACCGATGCGACAGAAAGACGCATAAAAAAAAGTGTCGGATAAACCGAGAGGCAGATAAGATAGCTTGAAACTCAACTCCCTCAGCTCTTGAATCCGCATTAAAAACAAAAAAAATTCAAAAAACAACGTAGATATGACAGCAACGGCAAATTTCAGACAAGTGGCGCAGAACATAGGACTTGCAGTATGCGGTTTAATCGTGCGCACCGCCTTTGGGATGTTCGGCATCCTCTTGGGCATCATTTCAGAGATTGTAAACGGATTGTTCCGAGTGGCAATAGGTATAATCGTGGCTATCCTTTCCACCATTGCCTTCTTCGGTCTTATCCTTTGGTTATTCACCCTTTAATACTTACCGATATGGCAAAGAGAAACAGCAAGACAGCAGCACAGCAGTGCAGATACTATGAGGTGGACAACATCTTCGAGTATATGGTGGAAACATACATCAACGGCAATATATCCGTGTTCCGTGAACTCTACCATGAACTGAACAAGGACACCCGAAAGGATTTTACCGACTTCCTATTGAGCGAAGTGGAGCCGACCTATTGGAGAGAGATACTGAAAGAAACAATCTAAAACGACAGCGATATGAAAGGAACTGACCATTTTAAGAAAACGATACTGATGTACTTGGAGCAACGTGCAGAGGAAGACCAACTCTTTGCCAAAAGTTTCAGCAACCCTGCCAAGAACATAGACGACTGCGTGACCTACATTCTGAACTATGTGAAGAACAGCGGTTGCAACGGCTTCACGGACGGAGAGATATTCGGGCAAGCCATCCACTACTATGAGGAAAACGAGATAGAGGTGGGCAGACCGATTAACTGCCAAGTGGCGGTGAACCATATTGTGGAACTCACGGCAGAGGAAAAGGCGGAAGCACGGCAGAAGGCTATCCAAAAATATCAAGAAGAGGAAGTCCGCAAGTTGCAGAACCGCAACAGACCGACAGCGAAAAAAGAAACTATTGTACAACCCTCCCTATTTGACTTTTGATTATGAAACCCAAGACACGCATACAAAAAGAGGTGGCAAGACTTTCCGCCAACCTTCGCCCCATATCCGCGACACAGATTGATTGGGCATACCGCCATTGTGTTGAACATATCGGCTACCGCACCAAGAAAGGGAACATCACCTGTTCCGACTGCGGTCACGAGTGGCACGGCAACAGCGGACTATGCGACAGCCTTGATGGTTGCACCTGCCCCCAATGCCGTACCGAACTCAAAGTGTGGGACACCCGAAAGCGCACTCACAAGGAAACGCAGTATTTCAGCGTGATAACCACCTGCAAAGGGTATCAGGTAATCCGCGTGGCGCAGGTCAGATGCGAGAGCAGGAAAGGCGAACCGATGCGTTTCTACTGCCACGAGGTCGTGCAGCGTTGGATTTCACC
>ENA-OQET01000095-OQET01000095.1-human-gut-metagenome-genome-assembly--contig:-NODE-95-length-45983-cov-5.854348_pt1 | contig 45983 bp, 40 predicted proteins | sample MGYA00242800_ERZ504645 | MGnify/ENA primary metagenome ERZ504645 (study PRJEB26092, sample SAMD00036308) | human gut metagenome | host: Homo sapiens | study: EMG produced TPA metagenomics assembly of... | reverse complement strand
AATTTCAGCCGTCCTATTTATTTTTAATTTTCGGTTCTTGCATACGAAGTGCTGCGCCGCACGATCAGTTTCGGCTCATACTCGACATGATTACGTGCTTAAGGGTTCATTGCCGTCCTGGCTTTCCCGAAGAGACTGGATTTTCCGCAGGATGATATCGCACGCATCGCGGCCCTTCAATGGCACATAGTGGTCGATCGTCGTCAGGGAAATCGAGCGGAAGCTGGAATAGACGGTGTTGTCACATCCCACTACGGAAATATCCGCCGGAATGCGCAGTTTGCTCTCGAGCACGGCGTCCATGATCCCGAACGCGATCATATCATTCATGCCGACGATTGCCGTAAGGTTCTTGTCCTCCCGCAGCAGTTCCTTCGTCAGATAATAGCCCATCTTGTACTCAGAATCCATGCTCGGGATCACTTCGTCGAGGTCCTCATCCGCCGATTTGACGATCACGCCGTCGCCGTATCCTGCCTCCTCAAACTCGCGCACAAAGCCTTCCACGCGTTTCAGGCGCTGACCCTGTTTGGAAGTCAGCGGAGGTGAAACAAACGCCACATGCCGGTGTCCCAGTTCCAGCAGGTGGCGTGCCATCAGCCTGCCGGGTTTTGCATTGTTCAGCTCGACCGCATCAATTTCCAGCAGTTCTTCCCGGTTGTTGATGATGACAAGCGGAATCTCCGCGGCCAGCTCCTCCACTTTTTCCTTGCAGCTTCTGCTCGGATTGCAGGTGTAGATAATGCCGCGCGGGCGCACACTCTTCATCATCCGAAGATAATTCTCTTCGATTTTCAGGTCCCTCTGCGTATTGCAGACAAAGACCCCGTAATTCTTCTCTTTTGCAACTTCTTCGATGCCGTGCAGCAGCATCACATAGTAAGGATTCGTCAGCGTCGGACAGAAGACGACGATCAGCTTGTTGCCGTTCGACTCTCTTCTCATCTTCCGCCGCGGAATCTGGTAGCCCAGCTCTTTTGCCGCCGCCTCCACTTTTTCTACTGTTTCCCGCGAGAACGAAACGTTTTCCCGCCGGTTCAGGATCATGGAGACCGTCGCCTGGGATACGCCTGAGGCTGCTGCGACATCACTGGATGTCACTTTTTTTCTGCCCATAATTACAGCTCCGTTCTGCCCTCTAACGCACGCAGAAGGGTGACTTCGTCAATATTTTCCAGATCGCCGCCCACCGGAACGCCGCTTGCAATCCGCGTCACCTTGATACCGGTCGGCTTGATCAGCTTGCTGATGTACATGGCCGTTGTCTCGCCCTCCAGGCTGGAGTTCGTGGCAACGATAACCTCCGAGACATCGCCCTGGAGGCGCTGCATCAGCTCTTTTAACCGGATGTCGTCCGGCCCAATCCCCAGCATCGGGGAGATGGCCCCGTGCAGGACGTGGTAAACGCCGTCGTATTTTCCGGTTTTTTCATATGCCGCAAGATCCTGCGTCGTCTCCACCACCATGATCACGCTGTGGTCGCGCTTGACATTTGCGCAGATCGGGCACAGCTCTTTGTCGGTCAGGGTCTGGCAGCACTTGCAGTACTGGACGTGGGATTTTGCTTCTGTGATCGAATCGGCCAGCCGTTTTGCCTGGTCGGCCGGCATATTCATAATATGAAAGGCCAGTCGCTGTGCGGTTTTCACACCGATGCCAGGCAGACGGGACAGCTGCTCGATCAACTGATTGATGTATCCGCTGTAGTAATCCATCAGAACGGGAATCCTCCGCCCATGCTGCCGAGTCCGCCGGCAAGTTTGCCCATAGCTTTGGCTGCCTCGTCCTCAACTTTGCGCAGTGCTTCGTTGGTTGCTGCCATGATCAGATCCTCGAGCATTTCTACGTCGTCCGGATCTACGGCATCTTCGCTGATTTTAACTTTGGTTACTTCTTTTTACCGGAAATGGTTACTTCTACGGCTCCGCCGCCTGCTGTCGCAGTGAACTCTTTCTCCTCCAGTGCTTTCTGGTTCTCTTCCATCTGCTTCTGCATTTTCTGAGCCTGCTTCATCAGATTGTTCATGTTGCCCGGCATTCCTCCCGGGAATCCTCCTCTTTTTGCCATGGGTAATATCCTCCTGAAAAATTTGTTTTTAATCTATTCTTCCCCGTCGTCGAAGTCGCTCTCGTCGTCCTCCTCGACCGGGATTCCATGAATCGCCTGCGTCAGTGCATCATCCACGGAAATCGTGGAGAGCGCGGCGTTTGCATGCTGGTCTGCTAAAATGAGCTGGACCTCTACGGTTTTTCCAGTCATCTGTTCAATAATGGTGCGGATCTCATCGGCTGCCTCCGGCCGCTCAACGTAAATGGATGCGAGCTGGTCTGCAAACTCAACAAACAGTTTGGCGTCGCCCGTCTCGCTGTTGTATTTCGGAACGGCGCTCTGCAGAAACTGGCGGAACATGCCGCTTGTCTGGCCGACAATTGCCTTCCAGGACGCGCTGATGCGCTGTAAATCCGCCGGTGCGGCTTTCACTGGTGCCGGTGCATTCTGCGGTGTTTCTGCCGCTGCATAGCCGTCTCCGGCCGCTCCGGAGCCTCCTGCACTGCCGTTTCCTGCTCCCGGTGCATTTGTCACCATCATCGGGATTCCGCGCTCCATTTTTTCTTCGAGAATCCTAAGCCGCTCCAGCACGGATTCGAGGTTCTGCTCCATCTGCGGTTTGCAGAGTTTGACGAGCGCCACCTCAACGAGCACGCGCTTCTGCGCCGCATAGCGGAGCTGGCCGGAGAGCTCGGATAAAACGCGGATATAGTGGATCAGCGTCTCATCGTCTACCATCGTGCTCTCTTCTTTTAAGAGCTTCAGGTTTTCTGTAGAGACGTCGAGCAGTTCTTCGGTTTCATCTGCGCTTTTTACCAACAGCAGATTCCGCAGATACCACGTAAAGTCGGTAACGAACTGTCCCAGCTCTTTTCCGCGGTTTAAAAGGGTTTCCAGCGTGCGGATGCCTCCCGTTACATCCCCGGCGAGGATCGTGCGGAGCATCTGGCTGAAGATTTCGGTATCAACAGTTCCGAGAACTTCAAGGACTTTATCGTACGTCAGCTTCTGCCCGAGGTAGAAGGCGATGCACTGGTCCAGGAGGCTTAACGCGTCTCGCATGGAGCCGTCGCCCGCCTTTGCGACGTAGCGGATGGCTTTTTCTTCGACGTCCACGCCCTCTTTTTCCATCAGTTCACTAAGACGCGCCGCGATGGTATCGATCGTGATGCGGCGGAAATCGTACCGCTGGCATCTGGAAAGGATCGTCACCGGGATTTTGTTTGCCTCTGTGGTCGCCAGAATGAAGATGACATAGGACGGCGGCTCCTCCAGGGTTTTTAAGAGTGCATTGAACGCTCCGGTAGAAAGCATATGCACCTCGTCGATGATATAGACTTTATACCGTCCCTGTGTCGGCCGGTAGGCTACCTCCTCACGGATTTCACGGATGTTGTCGACACCGTTGTTCGATGCCGCGTCGATCTCGATGACGTTCGTGGAAACGCCCGCCAGAATCGCCTTACACGTCGGACATTCGTTGCACGGGCTTCCGTCCACGGGATGTTCGCAGTTGACCGAACGGGCGAGAATCTTGGCGATCGTCGTTTTTCCTGTTCCGCGGGTTCCGCAGAACAGGTACGCATGACCGATGCGGTCCGCGCGGATCTGATTTTTTAATGTTGTTACAATGTGATCCTGTCCTTTTACATCCTCAAAGGTGGAAGGACGGAATTTTCGGTACAGAGCAGTATAGCTCATAAAATTTTTCTCCTTTTATTGCATCGGCATGGAAGCCTGCCGCCGGCAGTTTCTTTTAGACAGCAGTGCAACAGAAGAACGGAGACCTTGTTCTTCTTGCTTTAAGGCCTCCGTTCTTTTTCCTTGCCTTTTTCGGGAACGCATCAATCGCCGAAGCTGATTCCCATCCGTTTTGCCTGCAGGACTTCCTGTGCATTCGGATCTACGGTCTTTAATTTTCCGGCGCACTCGCCCAGCGGAATTTTCTTTACTTTTCCGTTGACCATTCCGACCATGTAGCCGTACTGTTTGTCCAGAATAAGCTGTGCTGCCTCGGATCCGAGTCTTGTGGAAAGGACACGGTCATACGGACACGGGCTGCCGCCTCGCTGCATGTGGCCCGGTACGGTGACGCGGATTTCCATGCCTGTCTTTGCCTCGATCTCTTCTGCGATCTTGTAGGATACGGACGGGTATTTCTTTGCGATTTCTTCCTGACGTTTTTTCAGCTCTTTCTTCGGAAGTGCTGCGTCTTCTTTTGCAATTGCACCCTCGGCAACGGCAAGAATGGTGAATCCGCTTCCGCGCTCTTTTCGTCTGTTGATGGCCTCGCATACTTTTTCAATATCGTATGGAATTTCCGGAATCAGGATAACGTCTGCGCCGCTTGCGATTCCGGCGTACAGAGTCAGCCAGCCTACTTTATGACCCATAACCTCTACGATAAAAACTCTCTGGTGAGAGGAGGCTGTTGTATGGATGCAGTCGATCGCATCGGATGCAATATTGACGGCACTGTAGAAACGAGGTCATATCCGTTCCGTAGATATCATTATCGATGGTTTTCGGAAGATGGATAATATTCAGTCCTTCCTCTCTCAAGAGGTTTGCTGTTTTCTGGGTTCCGTTTCCGCCAAGAATGACAAGGCAGTCCAGAAGGAGCTTGTGGTAGGTATGCTTCATTGCTTCCACTTTGTCCAGACCGTTTGCATCCGGGGTACGCATCAGCTTGAACGGCTGACGTGAGGTTCCGAGAATAGTTCCTCCCTGTGTTAATATACCGGAAAAATCTTTTGCACTGAGCATGCGGTAATCGCTGTAGATGAGGCCTTTATAGCCGTTCATGAATCCGTATACTTCGAGATCTTTTACATTGTTTGCAAGGCCTTTTACGACTCCGCGCATGGTCGCATTTAATGCCTGGCAGTCTCCGCCGCTTGTTAACAGACCAATTCTTAACATATGACTTTTCCCATCCTGTTCTTTATTAGATTTTCACGACTGCTTCTTGTTTCTTGGCAGTATTATGGAATGTTTACATTATACCCTATTTTTTTCGTTCTCACAATAGTTCGGGGGTAAGAAAGCGCGGGAGTTTCTATTTTTTGTACGAAAAAGGAAGTCTGTGGTTCAGGCTTCCTTGGATTTTCTTTTTTATGCGCGCCGCACTTTCGAACTCTCACCACAAACGTTACTCCTACAGCCTACTCGGCCCAGGCACCCTCACGGCACACAGGAGATTCCACTTAGTGCTGCTGCATTCCTGCCCTGACACGGTTCATGGAGTCCTGTTGCGTAAGACCCAGACGTCAACGTCACTTATAGAAGGCAGCTTCGCAATGAAAGAGCCCTCGGATTGGCATCACCCCCGCTGTAGCGGATTGCGGGTACAGGGCACCGCTATCTCCCCGGCTGCGCATTGTTTAGTATACGGGATTTCGGAGGGGATGTCAAGGAATTTGTGAATTGAAATATTGGTATAGCACGAGTATAATTTATAGTAAGGCCAGAAAATAACGCAAAAATTTCAGTACCGCAGAGTGTGAACGACTGCTTCACAGATTTTCGTCGTACCCTGGTACGCCTTTCCATCTGTTTTTTACAATTCTCACTCTGCAACACTGCTTTTTTCATTATTTTCAAGATTTGCTATCGATAACTTTTTGAAAATGATACATTTTTTTCTTATAGAAGGAGGATGGACGAATGATACGAGTTACGGTCTGGAATGAGTTTCAGCATGAGCGGACGCAGGAGAAAGTGAAAGAGATTTATCCGGACGGGATTCACACCTGTATTGCAAAGTTTCTGAGACAAGAGGAGGAGCTTTCGGTTCGGACGGCTGTGTTTGACGAGAAGGAGCATGGGCTGACGGAAGAAGTGCTGGCAAATACCGATGTGCTGGTGTTCTGGAATCATATGCTGCAGGAGGAGTTCTCGGACGATGTGGCCGAGCGGGTTCGGCGTCATGTGCTGGCCGGAATGGGGCTGGTAGTTCTGCATTCAGGGCATTATTCCAAGATTATGCGGAAGCTTCTCGGAACAAGTATGACGCTTCGGTGGCGGCATGGGGATCGTGAGAGACTGTTCTGTACGTGTCCGACCCATCCGATCGCGCAGGGAATTCCGGCATGGGTGGATATTCCGGAGGAAGAGATGTATGGGGAGTTTTTTGATATTCCTAAACCGGATGATGTGGTATTTACGGGATGGTTTGCAGGCGGTGAGGTGTTCCGCAGCGGATGCACCTTTACACGTGGGCTGGGCAAAATTTTCTATTTTCAGCCGGGACACGAGGAATACCCCATTTACCATATGCCGGTGATTCAGAAGATTATCAAAAATGGGGTGCGCTGGTGCGTTCCTGTAGTACGAAGACCGGCACCACTGGATAATGCATGGGTGAATCCATCTACGGAGGAAGTGTATCTTTCTTCACACCAAAAATAGCAGCTGCAGTTTACCGATATCTGTATCCCGTTTGATTTTTTCAAAACAGGGGTCTGATTTCACGATCAAAAATGTTCTGCAATACACGGATGGAATCTGCGTACACATTGCATAAATCAGGAGGAAATGTTATATGAGAAAGCTTTCCGTTTTTTACGAACACATTCTACAGGCGTGTGAGCAGTCCGGTAAGACGATTCCGGAAGTGCTCGCGTTCTGCAGGGAGCAGGGAATTTCGGCTGTTGAGATGAACTACAGTCTGTTTGCATCAGAAAGAGAGGTCATTGCCCCGATGCTTTCCGATGCGGGGCTGGTGATCAGCTGTATGCATGAAACCTTTGATTTTTCCCATGATACGGATCTTGGCAGAGCACAGCAGATGCTCGATACTGCGGCATCGCAGCAGGTTTCGCGTGTCCTGTTTGTTGCAGGCGCGCTTGAAACTGCCGAAGCGGCAGAGCTTGCAGCCTGCAGCAGCACCTATGAGGCAACGAGTACTTTTATGGCCGAAAACAAATCGATTCAAAATATGGTACATGCGCTTTCCTCACTCGCCGAATATGCGGCTTTACGTGGCGTTTCGATTACCTTAGAGGACTTTGACGGTTTTTTACAGCCGTTTGCACGCACATATCCGCTGCTCTGGTTTATGGAGCACGTGCCGGGGCTGCGGTATACGCTTGATATCGGAAATTTTGCTTTCAGTGATGAGGATGTTTCGTATGCTGCCTGGCTTCTGAAGGATTATATTGTCCATGTTCACTGTAAGGATCGTGCCGAAAAGTCCGCTCGTTCACGGACGTTTCTGCCGCGGCCTTGGCCAGACACCGGCCGGAACGGGATATCTGCCGATGGCAAAGCTTCTTACAGATTTAGAAGCGTGCGATTATGACGGTTATCTCGCCATCGAGCATTTCGATGCGCCGGATCAGTTATCGTTCATCGAACAGTCCGCAGCGTTTCTGCGCCAGTGGGTTTCCGAATAATTCCACCTCTTTCATAAGCGCTCTGATTTTCGGAAAATTTCGTATTTCCGGGGAGAAATTCAGCAAGGAAAATATGTCGAAAAAATTCTTTACTATCTTTGGTTTTTTCGTATCTTTTCCTTGCTTTCCAGGGAAAACATGGTAAACTAAATTTGAAGCTTTTTGAGAAGGCATGATTCGAAAAGCAAATCTAAAACAAGAGGGTTTTAAAGTAATGGGAGAAATTATTATTCCGCAGGGTTACAAATCTGCATTAAACCTCCACGATACACAGGTGGCGATTAAAACAGTAAAGGATTATTTCCAGCATGAGCTGACACATCGTCTGCATCTGCTCCGTGTAACAGCTCCACTTTTTGTACAGCCGGAAACCGGCTTGAATGACAATCTGAATGGCGTAGAACACCCGGTTTCTTTTGAGTTAAAGGATCAGGGTACCAAGAAAACCGCTGAAATTGTTCAGTCTCTGGCAAAATGGAAACGGTACGCACTTCACAAATACGGCTTCTCTGAGGGAGAAGGCATCTACACCGATATGAACGCCATCCGCCAGGACGAGGTGACCGACAACATTCACTCCGTTTACGTGGATCAGTGGGACTGGGAAAAAATCATGTCCCCGGAAGAACGCAATCTTGATTTCTTAAAGAGTACCGTAAAAGATATCTATGAGGCACTGAAAAACACGGAAAAACATATGGCAGACCAGTACGACTACATCGAAACCATTCTGCCGGATGAAATTTTCTTTATCACTTCCCAGGAACTTGAGGATCGCTATCCGGATCTGACTCCAAAGGAAAGAGAGTATACAATCACCAAAGAAAAAGGTGCTGTCTTTATTATGCAGATCGGCGGCGTGCTTGCTTCCGGAGAGCGTCAGGACGGACGTTCCCCGGACTACGACGACTGGTCCTTAAACGGCGATCTGATCGTTTATTATCCAGTGCTTGACATCGCCCTTGAGCTCTCCTCCATGGGTATCCGCGTCAACGCAGATGCTCTCCGCGCCCAGTTAAAGGAGTGCGGATGCCAGTCCCGCGCGAAGCTTCCCTTCCAGAAATCTATTCTGAACGGCACTCTCCCGCAGACAATCGGCGGCGGTATCGGACAGTCCCGTATCTGTATGTTTTTCCTGCGCAAAGCGCACATCGGAGAGGTACAGTGCTCGGTATGGCCGATGGAGACACGAGAGGTGATGGATGTGATGAATATTCAGCTTCTGTAAGATTGGTTTCGAATAGACTATTACTGTAAAAGGGATACGTTTCCTGTCCGCCCGTTTTCAGGGTATGACAGAAACGTATCCCTTTTATATTTTCCTGCATTGCTGCTGCATTTCGTCCTTACATCAAATCTTTTTCTGCTTTTTGCGGTTTCAGAACCGTTCTTCCAAAAGCTCAAGCAGTTCCTCTCTCTGAAAGGATGCTGTCTTAATTTCATCACCGGAAAGGATCTCTTCCGCCAGCTCTTTTTTCCTCTGCTGAAGCTTGATGATTTTTTCCTCGATGGTTCCTTTTGCAATCAATTTGTATACCGTCACAACATTTTTCTGCCCAATACGATGTGCACGGTCTGTCGCCTGATTTTCAACTGCAACATTCCACCATGGATCGTAATGGATGACGATATCCGCGCCGGTCAGGTTCAGGCCGGTTCCGCCTGCTTTTAGGGAAATACAGAATACAGACGTGTCATCCCGGTTGAACTGTTCCACCATTTGTGCACGCTGCTCTTTTTTCGTGCTTCCCTGCAGGACAAAGTAGCTGATGCTTTCTTCCTGCAGACGCGCGGTCAGGATCTCGATCATCGAAGTGAACTGGGAGAACAGCAGGATTTTGTGGCCGGATTCCACGGCACTCTGAATCAGCTCGATGCAGAGATCGAGTTTTGCCGAACCGCCTTCGTAATTTTCGTAAACAAGCGCAGGATCACAGCAGAGCTGACGCAGCCGCGTCAGTTCAGAGAGCACCTGGAACCTGGAATCGGCAAATTCTTCCTCTGTCTGGTTCTGCAGCATAAGCGCCAGCCGCTGGGCATGTGCATGATACAGCTCCTTCTGCTTCTGTTCCATGCAGGCAGCCATATTTTTCTCAATTTTATCCGGCAGATCCTTCAGCACTTCCTTCTTCAGACGGCGCAGAATAAACGGACGGATCATCTTTTGCAGACGTTCTAATCTTTCTTCGTCGCCGTTTCGCACAATCGGAAGTTCAAACTGCTCGCGGAATTTCTGATATCCATAGAGGAATCCCGGCATCAGATAATCAAAGATGCTCCATAGTTCACTTAACTGGTTTTCTACCGGTGTTCCGGTTAATGCCAGGCGGAACGATGCATGGATCGTTTTCACAGCTTTTGCTCCCTGCGTTGCGTGATTTTTGATGAACTGCGCCTCATCAATGATCTCGCAGAAGAACGGGAGATCCTGATACAGTTCGATATCGCGGCGGAGCAAATCGTACGAGGTAATCAAAATATCCTGCATACCGGCATTTTGGATCATCTCTTTCCTCTGTTCCTGTGTGCCGGCGACGAGTCTCGTCTGCAGCTCCGGAGCAAAGCGGGCACATTCGCTCTCCCAGTTATAGACGAGAGATGCCGGTGCAACGATCAAAGAACGACGATTTGCATCTTCGGGTGCTTCCTGCATTTCAGATAAGAGAAAGGCGATGGTCTGCAGCGTCTTTCCAAGTCCCATATCATCCGCCAGAATACCGCCAAAGCCGTTCTGGCATAAGGTTTTCAGCCACCAGAATCCTGTTTTCTGATATTCACGGAGCTGTGCCTGCAGATTGTCCGGAAGTTCAAAATCGTTCTCCTCTGCAGTTTTCATATTTCGGATCAGCATACGGAACTCGCGGTTTTTCTCAACCTGAAGATCATCCTGCTCTTTTAAACGGGTATCGAGGTAGAGTGCTCGGTATTTCGGAATTGTGATCTCGCCGCTCTTCAGCTTTGCCTCGGAGATCTGCAGATTTTCCCGCAGTTCCGAGAGAACGCGGATACCGTCCTCGTCCATATCCATAAATTCACCGGTCCTCAGGCGGTAAAATTTCTTTTTCCGGTCATATTTTGAAAGAATCTCTGCCAGTTCCTCCATGCCAAAATTGCCCGGATTCAAATGAAGTTCCAGTACATTTTCTGCGAGGGATACACCGACAGAAACTTTCGGGGACGGGATGACACGGATCGCTTTTAACCGGTCAGAAACAAAAATTTCGCCCAGTTTCTGCAGATCTTCCATACCGCTGCTTAAAAACTCATACATCTCATCGGCTCCCTGGAGAAGCATCTGATGTTTCCGCGCATCATAAGCGCTGAAACAGGATCGAACGAGCTGGTTTGCCGCTGCTTCTTTCCGTACATCACGGCCATGGGAAAGCTGATGGATATCGTTTGCATCTGCAAAAACATTGTATTTTTTCTCGCCATAGACAGCCAGAAGTTCGCAGATAATCATATCATGCTGCGGCGCATCCAGATAAATCTGAAATTCCACCTGCGGCGGAAGATACTGCTGTAATTCCAGCTTTTCTTCTTTTTTTACCTTAAAATGTTCCTCCAACACCGGGAGAAGTCCCTGGCAGAAGGTCGGGATATCTTCTTTTGCAATTTCACAGACTCCGTCCGGACATCGCTCCATATATTCCAGGAAGTCGCAGACTTCTGCTATCTCTTCCCTTGGGACTCGGTAAATTGTATTTTTTTCTGAAAGAAAATACAAATATTTTCTGCCATAAAAAATGGGATCCGCGTACATCTGTACCTTTAGGCCATCTGCTTTCCGTAAAAGCTTCATTTCATACTGCGGCATCCCCTCCTGGCAGTGCCACAGTTTTTCTTCTCTCCAGTTCGTACGACAAAAGAACTCCTGGCTGCCAACAGCCTCAAAAAATTCATCCATATTCTGCACAGAAATCATCACATAACGGTCATCAAAGCAGGACGCATAGCTGCCGGTACCTATCTGATAGCATGAGCCGCGTTCCATGGTATATGCGCTCAGAAATTCTACCATCGGACGGCTTTCTTCTTCAAAAGCATCCATACAGTGCAAAAAAGAAAGCTGCGCACCGTAGCTGACCGTTTCCATATTTTTTACAGCTGCTGTCATTTTGGAAACACTTTTTAATACATACATCCTTTTGCTTCCGATTTTAAATTCTGCCCGAAAGGAATCGTCAAACTGGCTCTCCAGATGAATTTCCAGTTTAACCTGACCTGCTTTTGCTTTCGGCAGAAAAGCAACCTGATCCCGCATCACATAATGTGAAAGCAGTTCAGAAAAACCGGGGCTCGTCTCTGCTTTTGGTGTTGGTTTTACTACTTTTCTGACAATTTTATGTTCTCCCTGGAATTCTTCCATTCCTTTTTTCACGCCGACAGCACGAAGAAGCTGCTCCAGTTCCTGATGTTCTTCGTCATTTCTCACTTTTTCTTCCAGTTTTTTTCTCTCTTTTTTCCGCCATTCAAGATAGTACAGCAAAACAGCGACACAATGTTTGCACAATCCCCAGTACTGCTCATGTGCCGGACAATCACAATCATCTTCCATAATTTCAGACATTTCTTCATCTACAGAAACGCTGACACAATACATATTTTTTCCGCTTCCGTCTACGACAGCTGTAATTTTATGCAGTTGATATCCGAAAATATCCTCCATTTCCTGTACCTGAAAAGCATGCACTTTCTGTTCTTCATAGATCTTTTTTCCACGGTTATATGATACGGAATTCGTTTCCTGTTTGATGTCCGCCTTTGTAATCATGCTGGTAAAATCCTTTCTGTTCTATCTTTTCCCATCATTCACAATTCGTATTTTACAGATTCTGGTTTTGATCACATCCGACAAGCTTCTCGGAAAGCTCTTTTAAAATATTTTCCTGATATCCCGCTTTTCCTGTTTTCCTTACCAGTTCCGCCGTTTCTCTTAGTAACGGGTGCCAAATGTGTTCCAGCTTTTTTTCTGCCATTCTCTCCAAATACTTCTTTTGAAAGACTGTTCCGGTAATCCTCTGGTGACATTCCAAAGAATTGGATTCTGTTTCCGAACCGCTGCCAGAGTCTGTCGGCAATTCCAATCCCATCCGGGTCAAGATCTCCACTGTAGTAAATGGGAATCCCACTCTGTACGATCAACGAAATCAGTTTTAATGCTGCATACCGCGGCTGTCCCGACGTACACAGCAGCGACACATTCTTTCCCTGCACCTGTTCCATAAGATAGCTGAATACCATTTCGTTTTCCACAATGTATACACACGTTCCGACAGGCTGTACTTCTGTAATACCCTTCAGATTTTCCATGGTAAGCACATACGGTTCCCCGCATCGGCAAAAGGCTTCATATGCTGGATGCCATATCTCCTGTTTTTTCAAACGAATTCCAAACGCATGTACCAGGGAAGAAATATTATCCGGCACAACTCCCACGCACTGCAGCAGTTCTCTCCATTGCATTCGGTACTGATAAATAAGAGGTTTCATCAATTGCCTCCAAGTAGTCCATCCTTTTTTCCTTTCTTATTCTCTTTTATTTCAACTAATAAAAATTATATCATAACCTGCTATATATGATAAGTTTCTTTTGGTTAAAAACAGAAAAACCCCGGCCGCCTTACGGCGCCGGGGTCTCTTACGTTTGAGCACAAGTATCTTTCGATACAATTATATTTTATTTCCCGCAGTGCTTTCCTCGATTTCGCTTCGCTCCATCTCGGTCGGGCTGTCGCCCTATAAATTCTCCGACTAATGCCCTTGTGTGAGCAAGCTCCCACCGGTCATTACTCTCCGAATTTGCACTGCTCATAGATAACCGAAATTAGTCGATCAGAGTAGCAACACGGCCTGATCCAACGGTACGGCCACCCTCACGGATAGCGAAAGTAAGACCCTGATCCATAGCGATCGGGTGGATCAGTTCGATGGTCATCTCTACGTTATCGCCAGGCATGCACATCTCAGTTCCTTCCGGAAGAGTGATAACACCTGTTACGTCAGTTGTACGGAAGTAGAACTGCGGACGATAGTTGTTGAAGAATGGAGTATGACGGCCACCCTCGTCTTTTGTCAGAACGTATACCTGAGCGGTAAATTTGGTATGGCAGTGAACGGTACCTGGTTTAGCCAGAACCTGTCCTCTTTCGATCTCTGTTCTCTGAACACCACGAAGCAGAGCACCGATGTTATCACCAGCCTGAGCCTCATCGAGGAGTTTACGGAACATCTCGATACCAGTTACAACAGTTTTCTTGGTCTCTTCTTTCAGACCTGCGATTTCAACTTCCTCATTCAGATGAAGAACACCAGCCTCAACACGGCCAGTAGCAACAGTACCACGACCAGTGATGGTGAATACATCCTCTACAGGCATGATGAAGTCTTTATCTGTGTCACGCTGCGGATCCGGGATCCAGCTATCTACTGCATCCATAAGCTCCATGATTTTATCTCCCCATGGGCCAGCCGGATCTTCCAGAGCTTTCAGAGCAGAACCCTGGATGATCGGAGTGTCATCTCCCGGGAAGTCATACTCGTTCAGCAGCTCACGGATCTCCATGTCTACCAGCTCAAGCAGCTCTTCGTCGTCTACCATATCGCATTTGTTCATGAATACAACGATGTAAGGTACACCTACCTGACGGGACAGAAGGATGTGCTCTTTTGTCTGAGCCATAACACCGTCTGTAGCAGCTACTACAAGGATAGCTCCGTCCATCTGTGCAGCACCAGTGATCATGTTCTTTACATAGTCAGCATGGCCTGGGCAGTCAACGTGTGCATAGTGTCTTTTCTCTGTCTGATACTCAACGTGTGCTGTAGAGATTGTGATACCACGCTCTCTCTCTTCTGGAGCTTTATCGATATCTTCGAAGTTCTCAGCAGTGTTTCCTTCTACTCTGGTAGAAAGTACTTTTGTGATAGCTGCGGTCAGAGTTGTTTTACCATGGTCAACGTGTCCGATGGTACCAATGTTACAATGCGGTTTTGTTCTTTCAAATTTAGCTTTAGCCATTTTAAAATGTCCTCCTTAAAATTGCGCCCAGTGGGCTTTTTTGAGACTAAATTGGTGGCAGGAACCCACCTGAATCGTAAACCTGCTAAGTCTGATTATATTGCATTTCCGTCTTATTTGCAAGGGAAATCTCAGAAAAATAATACTTTTAGGCTGTGCAGCCTTTGACAGCTGCACACCCGATTATTTTTCTTACATTATTTTGCTTTTGCAGACAGAACTTTTTCCTGTACGTTTTTCGGAACCTGCTCGTATTTATCAAAGAACATGGAGTAGTTACCACGTCCCTGAGTTTTAGAACGAAGGTCTGTTGCGTAACCGAACATTTCAGCCAGCGGTACGAATCCACGGATCATCTTTCCGCCGCCGATGTCATCCATACCCTCGATACGACCACGACGGGAGTTGATATCACCGATAACATCACCCATGTAATCTTCCGGAGTGGAAACTTCGACTTTCATGATAGGCTCAAGAAGAACCGGAGCACCCTTCTGCATAGCTTCCTTGAATGCCAGAGAACCAGCAATGTGGAATGCCATCTCAGAAGAATCGACCTCATGATAAGATCCGTCGTATACATTTGCATGAACACCGACTACCGGGAAGCCTCCCAGGATACCGGCTTTCATAGCCTCTTCGATACCTTCGCCTACAGCCGGGATATACTCTTTCGGAATAGCTCCACCGACAACGGTAGACTCGAATTTGTAAATCTCTTCGCCGTTTGCATCCATAGGCTCGAATTTAACTTTACAGTGACCATACTGTCCACGTCCACCAGACTGTTTTGCATATTTGCTGTCGATGTCTGCCGGTTTGGTAATGGTCTCTTTGTATGCAACCTGCGGAGCACCTACGTTAGCCTCTACTTTGAACTCACGAAGCAGACGGTCAACGATGATTTCCAGATGCAGCTCACCCATACCAGCGATAATGGTCTGACCAGTTTCCTGATTGGTGTGTGCACGGAAGGTCGGATCCTCCTCAGCCAGTTTTGCAAGGGACTCGCCCAGTTTGCCCTGGCCTGCTTTTGTCTTAGGCTCGATAGCCAGCTCGATAACCGGCTCCGGGAACTCCATAGACTCAAGGATTACCGGATGCTGCTCGTCGCAGATGGTATCACCTGTGGTGGTGAACTTGAATCCGATTGCAGCTGCGATGTCACCGGAGTAAACTTTGTCCAGCTCCATACGTTTGTTTGCATGCATCTGAAGGATACGTCCAACACGCTCTTTTTTATCTTTTGTTGCATTCAGTACGTAAGAACCGGAGTTCATGGTTCCTGAATACACACGGAAATATGCCAGTTTACCAACGAATGGGTCTGTCATAATCTTGAATGCCAGTGCGGAGAACGGCTCGTCATCGGAAGAATGTCTTACGATCGGGTTTCCGTCCAGATCGGTACCCTCGATTGGCGGGATATCGGTCGGAGCCGGCATGTACTCAAGGATCGCATCCAGGAGTTTCTGAACACCTTTGTTTCTGTATGCAGAACCGCAGCATACCGGTACAGCTGTACACTCGCAGGTAGCTTTACGCAGAACTGCTTTCATCTCGTCTACAGACGGGATATCATCATCCAGATAACGCATCATCAGCTCATCATCCAGCTCGCAGATTTTCTCTACCAGCTCGGTGTGATACAGCTCAGCGTCGTCTTTCATATCTTCCGGGATATCAACGATGGAGATATCATCGCCCTTATCGTCGTTGTAGATGTAAGCTTTCATCTCGAACAGATCGATAATTCCCTTGAACTCATCTTCCTTACCAATTGGAAGCTGAAGGCAGATAGCATTTTTACCAAGTCTGGTCTTGATCTGATCTACAGCGTTGTAGAAGTCAGCACCAAGGATGTCCATCTTGTTGATGAATGCCATACGCGGTACGTTGTAGGTATCAGCCTGACGCCATACGTTCTCAGACTGAGGCTCTACACCACCTTTTGCACAGAACACGCCGACAGCGCCGTCCAGTACACGAAGAGAACGCTCTACCTCTACGGTAAAGTCAACGTGGCCTGGGGTATCAATGATGTTGATACGGTGCTCAAGAGCGCCCGGTTTCGGCTTGCAGTTCTCTTCCAGAGTCCAGTGGCAGGTTGTAGCAGCTGAAGTAATTGTGATACCACGCTCCTGCTCCTGTTCCATCCAGTCCATGGTAGCAGTTCCTTCGTGAGTATCACCAATCTTGTAGTTAACACCGGTATAGTACAGGATACGCTCGGTCAGGGTTGTTTTACCTGCATCGATGTGAGCCATAATACCAATGTTTCTGGTTCTCTCTAATGGATATTCTCTTCCAGCCAACGGATTTTCCTCCTCTTAGAATCTGTAGTGAGCAAATGCCTTGTTAGCCTCTGCCATCTTATGAACTTCTTCTTTCTTCTTCACAGAAGCACCTGTGTTGTTAGATGCATCCAGAATCTCGTTTGCCAGTCTGTCTTCCATGGTACGCTCGCCTCTCTTACGAGAATAAGCGGTCAGCCAACGAAGGCCAAGAGCCTGACGTCTGTCCGGTCTTACCTCGATCGGTACCTGATAAGTAGCACCACCGATACGTCTTGCTTTTACTTCAAGAACCGGCATGATATTGTTCATTGCTTCTTCAAATACTTCGATTGCTGGTTTTCCAGCTTTTTCTTCTACTTTAGCAAATGCGCCGTATACGATTTTCTGGGCAACGCCTCTCTTACCATCCAGCATGATGTTGTTGATCAGCTTGGTTACCACTTTGTTATTGTATAACGGATCTGCTAAAACATCTCTTTTCTGAGTATGTCCTTTACGTGGCACGTTACTTCCCTCCTTAACCATCATTCGATTAAATCATCGGTACTCACACTTATTTGCAGTATGTCCGCGCGTGTAAATTCTCTATAAATCCGCAGCCGTGGGGATTTATGGAATAACGCACAACATTTCGCTTTTTTGTGATACTAGATATATCTCGAACTCGTTTTACTTAATTATTTCTTTTTCGGTCTCTTAGCACCGTATTTAGAACGGGCCTGTTTTCTGTTAGCAACACCTGCAGTATCAAGTGTACCACGGATAATGTGGTATCTGGTACCTGGCAGGTCCTTAACTCTTCCTCCACGGATCAGAACAACGCTGTGCTCCTGAAGGTTGTGACCTTCTCCTGGGATGTAACTTGTTACTTCGATTCCGTTGGAAAGACGAACTCTGGCGATTTTACGAAGAGCTGAGTTAGGTTTTTTCGGTGTAGCAGTTTTAACAGCTGTGCACACACCTCTCTTCTGAGGAGAAGACATATCTGTGGATTTCTTTCTCAGAGAATTGTAGCTTTTCTGCAGTGCCGGCGCGGTAGATTTCTTTACGGAAGTCTCACGGCCTTTTCTTACTAACTGGTTGAATGTTGGCATTCCATTTCACCTCCTGATAGATTTCTCCGTGTGTCCCACGGGGTTTCATACGGCTGCTTTAGTTCAACATAATTGCTTTGCAGCTTTTGCGCGCACAAAAAACAGTCTTTTACGCACGCTCGTTTATTATAGCGTCTGTCCTTGCAAAAGTCAAGGGGGAAATTCGCAAAAAATCGCGTATTTACGCGGCTTCTGCGGATTTCCCCCATTGATGCATTACTGTGCAAAAGTATTTTTTCTTCCTATTATAATCTCACCAGATTATTTTCTGACATTTTCTGTTTTTCGTTAAAGCGGACGGTTCCTGAAGGCCGGACACGCATCACACCGCTTCGGCTTCTCCTCGCTCTGTGCATTGCCCCAGAGGTCACGCGCTTTCTCTTCGGCACACCCTTTGCACCAGGGAAACATGCGGACATTGCTGATGTAAAATTTCTCAAAGTTTGTCTCGTCGTTGTTGATGTCAAACTGCTGCTTTCTCGACAGCTCTTCCGTATGTTCTGCAATCCAGGCCTTCTGCCCTTCGGTTGCCGGATACCCCGGTCCGCCGAGGACGTAATCCATATCGGCATGGAGATTTTCCGGTTCGCCTGGTTTGTGGAATCCTACAAATAAAATATAACCGCGGCGCAAAAGCTCCTGGATCGGCTCGTCCGTCTGGCCGTCCGGACCTAAAATCGCCCGCGCGGTCTGCGCATGAAAATTTTCTGTTTTGGGATAGAATTCCCCAGTTGGTGCTAAAAATCCATCTGCCATTTTCTTTTCTCCCATGTTCTCATTTGCTGTATGCTTTTCTATACCATAACCGATTTTTTCAAAACAGGCAAGGTTTGTTTTACTGGAATTTTTTTTTTATCTGTGCTATACTCTTGCCCGTGCATTTATGCAATCGGATTTTCCCGTCTTTTTGCGGGTGTCCGGACTGGTTCGTGAACTTCCCAGTATAAAAAACCAAGTATCTCAAAATTTTCATCAAAGGAGATTGGAAAATGAATGCAAGAAAACTGATCATCGACTGTGATCCGGGCATCGACGATTCTCTCGCCCTGATGCTTGCCGCGGCTTCGAAAGAGCTGGATCTTGTCGGCATCACCACAGTCAGCGGAAATGTACCCGCTTCTATGGGCGCTAAAAATGCCCTCAAAATTCTTTCTATGATTGGAAAACCAGATGTCCCGGTTTATGTCGGCGAGGAGACGCCTCTGGTCCGCGACTACGTGGACGCGATGGACACCCACGGCATGGACGGTCTCGGCGAATCGGGCTGGCCGGATGCCGAAGGCCTTACGCCAAACAAGGACGCTGTTTCTTTCCTGATCGAAACCTTAAAAGCAACCCCTGATGTTACCATTCTTGCCCTCGGACCGATGACGAACCTTGCAAAAGTCATCTCCCGCGCACCGGAGTGCCTGACAAACCTGACGGCTCTTGTCTCCATGGGCGGAAGCTATAAGAGCCATGGAAACTGCTCCCCGGTTGCCGAGTACAATTACTGGTGCGACCCGGATGCCGCAGCCGAAGTATTCCGCGCGTTTTCCGAGCTGCCGCAGCTTGCAGGCAAAAAGCTTCATATGATCGGGCTGGATGTCACACGAAAAATTGTCCTGACGCCGAATCTTGTGGAATATATGAAATGCGTAAATCCAGGAGTCGGAACCCGCATTGAGGAGCTGACACGCTTCTACTTTGATTTCCACTGGAAACAGGAAAAGGTCATCGGATGCGTGATCAACGATCCGCTCGCGGCCGCTTATCTTGTGGATCCGTCGCTCTGCAGCGGTTTTGATGCGTATACGCAGGTAGAAACCGGAGGCCTCTGCATCGGACAGACGGTTGTGGATGCCATGAATTTTTATCAGAAAGCACCGAACAGCCACATTCTGACGCAGGTCGATGTGCGCCGTTTCTTCCTGATGTTCTTTGAGCGCGTTCTCGGCGTGCCGCAGGAGGAATCCGCACCGGTTCTCGACCAGATTCTCACCGCACCGCCGGTCTTCCCACATGAGACGATGTTTCAGAAGGGAGGCGAGGCATGATGAATACTAACCGTACGTTAAAGCTCACAACACTCGCGCTCTGCGGTGTCATCAATATTCTCGGCGGTACCATTGCTCTGCTGCTGCGTCTTCCGGTTTATCTGGACTCCATCGGAACAGTTCTGGCAGCCGCTCTGTTCGGACCTGCTGCTGGCCTCGTTCCGGGACTGATCTCCGGACTCATTTCCGGCATGACGAGTGATGTCTATGCGTTTTACTATATTCCGGTGCAGCTTGTCATCGGTCTCGTTGCCGGCCTTGTATTCCGCAGACTCCGCCCGTCCCATACGGCAGGATCCCGCAGCGAGAGTCTTTCCCTCCGCTCCATGGGCTGGAAGCTGTTTCCGGCAGCGCTTGTGATTTCGCTTCCGGGTACTGTGGTAAGTTCCACAATCACTGCGGTTGTTTTCGGTGGAATTACTTCCTCCGGCTCCACCGTGCTGGTGCAGCTGCTTCACAGCCTCGGCATGAATCTGACGCTGTCCGTCTGCGTTGTACAGGCTCTGACCGACTTTGTGGACCGAATGATCGTCCTTGCTGTCGTTCTTGTGATTCTGCCTGCTGTCCATTCTGCTTTCGGCAGTCTTTCCATGAGAAGCAGAAAATAATCTGTACCAATAGCACAAAGAATCCTGCAAAAAATTCACTTTCTTTTTTGCAGGATTCTCATATTTTGGCATAACAAGAACTCCGGAAAAAGGGGAGGCTGCATCAGGAGTCATCCCTTTTCCGGAGTTTTTTATTTCTTCTTTAATAAAATCATTCACATGCGCGGATCCATACCTGCATTTTCGCCCTCACCTCGGTTGTTCCACATATAATATGGAATCAGTTTCAGTTTCGTCTTTTCCTCTTCCTCTTTCTGATACAGATGATACAACGGCTGTTTTTCCGCATCGCCCAGCTTCATGCGACGTCCCTCGGCCGTTACGCGCACAAAGTGCTCGCCCAGCTCATCGGCTGCTTCTGCGGTTTTTTTCACCATCCACACAGAGTTTTGTCAAATGCAGATTCTTTCCGTTGTCTGCTTCTTCCATACAGTAAACAACCGGTCCTCGTTTTACGGCAACACGGCCGGCGTCCTCGCGTACAAGCGGATTGGATGCCAAAAACTGGATTTCCATCGGGAAGTTCAGGCGGATCGTCTCACCCTTCGCCCATACTTTTGTCACATACAGATACCCGTCTTTTTCTTCCACTTCTGCGCCTTTTGGAATCTCTTTTTCATAAGAAGCACACCATCCCGGGATGCGGAATGCAAAGGTGTACGGCTCTTTGGTATCGCTCTCGCAGGTCACGGAAACATGGCCGTCCCACGGGAATTCGGAAGTGATGGATGCTTTTACTTTTTCTCCTTCCACTGTTCCACCCATGTACAAGTGGACAAACAGGGTTGTGTCGTTTTCCGTGTATGCGTAAGATGCAACTGAGCTTACCGTTCTTGCCAGGTTCGGAGGGCAGCAGGCACAGCCGAACCATTTCTGGCGGATCGGTTTTACATGGAATTTCCGCTCATCCTTGTGGCATGCCTCCGGCAGTACTTCCAGCGGGTTGACGTAGAAGAAGCTCTTTCCATCGAGTGCCATGCCGGACAGAACGCCGTTGTAGAGGGCTAATTCCATCACATCCGCGTACTCTGCTTTTGCCTGAATTTCCAACATGCGGCGAGCAAAGAACACAAGACCGATGGATGCGCAGGTCTCTGCGTAAGCGGTATCGTTTGGCAGGTCATAGTTGAAAGAGAATGCCTCTCCTATATGAGTAGCACCGATTCCGCCGGTGACGTACATTTTCTGATGCACCATGTTGTTCCAGAGAGTTTCACAGGCTTTCAGCAGGCTCTCATCCTGCGTTGCCCTTGCCACATCCGCCATGCCGGAATAGAGATATACGGCGCGTACGGAGTGCCCCTGCACCTCATCCTGCTGACGCACCGGGCGGTTTGCCTGATTGTAGCTATATCGTTCCTCGCCCTCCGGGCAGGTCAGACCGCGCTCGATATCGTAATAGTATGGTTTTGTTCCGCGTTCATCGATGAAGTATTTTGCAAGATCAAGATACTTCTGCTCGCCGGTCAGATCATAGAGACGCATCAGAGCCATCTCTGCAATTTCGTGACCAGGATAACCTGCTTTTTTGCCCTCGCCGTGACCGAGTTTGCTGGCAATAAAGTCCGCGAAACGCTCCGCTGCTTTTAAGAGACGGTCTTTTCCGGTCGCCTGATAATAGGCTACGGCGCCTTCCGTCAGATGACCGAAGCAGTACAGCTCATGGTTGTCCTTAAGGTTTGTAAAAATCATATCCTGATCGTTGATCAGATAGTAAGTATCGAGATATCCGTCTTCTCTCTGTGCTGCGCATACAGCTTCAATCGCTTCATCTGCCGTTTTTTCCAGCTCCGGATCGGGATGCTGTGTCAGGGAGTACGCAACTGCCTCCACCCATTTGGTAAAATCGGTATCCTGGAACAGGAAGCCATAAAATCTTCCATCCATTTTGCCATCCTTCGGCAGTGTCTCAAAAGTATCCAGCGGATATTTGATCTGAACAAATTTGTCTCCTTTTGCTTTCCGCTCTTTTTCAACTTCACCGGCGCGGCGGTAGTTCCGCATACAGAAGCTTGGTGCTGCTCCCGGAACATTGTCATTTAAGGCATTCCACTGATACGGAATTACTTCGGTGCGGACAAGCTCCATCTCTTTTTTCCAGAATGCATCGCTAACCTGGACTTTTGCCAGGGATAATGGTTTGCTGAAGTTTTCTGATCCATTTTTTCGGTCTCCTTTTTCGTTGTCTTCCGCCGCCTCCTGGTTTGAAAAAGATATTTTCCTTGCTTTCAGATATGGGAAGCGTTACACTTCTTTTGACGGCTGTTTTCCTGTTTTTCTATAGTTTTATTTTAGCAAAACGGACCGCCGTTTAAAATACAAGAATGTTTGAAAAGGTTTGAAAAAGTCATATGATCTCTGTTTTATTTCCAGATGCCGCCTGTTTTACCTACGACCTCTGCGGCAAATTCCAGTCCCCGTCCCCGGAGTGGATGCACCTGACACGGAATCTCGTCAATTTTGAACTGATGGTTGTGACGGAAGGAACGCTTTTTATCGCGGACGAACGCCGCTCTTACGAAGTCCATCCTGGCGAATATCTTCTTTTGCCTCCGACCGTCCATCAGCACGGCTCGAAAAAAGGAAGCTGCGCTTTCTACTGGCTCCATTTTATCCCTGGTATCCCCTCCGCACCGATCATCGCTCCTTCTGACCCGACCGCCGGATCGGTTCTGGATGAGTTTCATGCTGCACCGCCATCCTCCTACCGCCTTGAGGACCTCGCTCCCGCCCAGTTTCCATCCAACTACCCCGAAACGTTATGCATCCCGCGCCATGGAACGCTTTCGTCCCCGAACCGCGTCATCATCCTCATGAAGCAGCTCCAGGACACTTCCCTGCGTTTCCACAACACGTTCCTCAACAACAGCCTGACTGCCGCTGTTCTCGGCGAAATCAACTGCCAGAGCCCCTTCTACCGCACCTACACTTCCGAAACGCAGCGGACACAGATCCTGCAGGACATCATCAGCTACATCCAATACCACAGCAGCGAGTCCCTCAAAGTCACCGAACTCGCCCGTTATTTCGGCTACAACGACAAATACCTCTCCTCCCTCTTCCACGAGGGCACCGGGATGACACTGAAGCAGTTCATCCTGAAATCCAAAATGGACAGCGCAATGGCTGAGCTGACGGACACGAATCACACAGTCTCTCAGATTGCCTATAATGTTGGATTTCAGGATGCGCATAATTTTTCCACGGCTTTCCGAAAACTCACCGGGATGACGCCGGGACAGTACCGGAAGAGTTATGGGAACCGGAAACTTTCTTTTGAATAGGACGGGAGGATACGACCCCAGGCACCGCGGGGGGCGGACGCTCCGCTGCGCCTGGGGACCCATCTACGTTTTGGCGGACGGAAGTGATTTACTCAATGGATGGATTCACTTATTCTTTAGAAATTTACTGTTTCTTTTAGAAAATAGACATACTTTGCTCACATTTCTTCACTATACTATATCTCAGATAGTTGATGAACCACTCAAAACTATCTCCCCCCTCATTATGAAAGAGCAGCCCGCATATCCGCGGGCTGTTCTTATTTTTTGTCTTTTTGCACCCCACCTAACGTAAATGCCGCCTGCGGTCGGGGAAATATCCCGACCGCAGGCGGCCTCACAATCTACCGTGGAATCACATTACTCTTCCGCAGCTTCAATTGCTGCAGTCTCGATAATAAATTTCACGCTTCCATCCATTCCATTTGCCTTACCACTGTAAGAAGTATAAGCACATTTATCCGAATTCAGCGCCTGAATCCGATCCAGTACATCTCCCAGATCATCCTCAAAGGTACTCTTCAGCTTGCTGGTACCCTCTTCTTCAAACTTCTTCGTACCGTCAGCCAGTTCTTTCGCCCCATCGGACAGCTCGTCAATACCATCAACAACCTTGCTGCTTCCCGATTTCAGATCAGAAGCTCCGCTTGCCAGAGAAGAAGTTCCATTTGCCAGTGTAGAAGCTCCGCTCGCCAGCGTAGATGCTCCGCTTGCCAGCGTAGAAGCTCCGCTGTTCAGTTCAGAAGCTCCGCCTGCCAGGGAAGAAGTTCCATTTGCCAGTGTGGAGGCTCCGCTTGCCAGCTGGGATGCTCCGCCTGCTACCTGAGAAGCACCGCTTCTTAAGCTTCCGCTGTTTGCAGAAAGTTTTGCAGATCCATCGCTTAACTGGCTTCCCAGCTGTCCAAGACCTGCGGTCAGCTGTGTCGTGCCGCCCTGCAGAGTCGTAACACCCTCAACCAGAGCCGGTGCATTTGCTTTCAGCTGGCTTGCGCCGGAAAGCAGCGTGTCATTGTAAGCACTCAGCTGGGTAAATCCTGCGTTCAGTGCATTGATGCCTGCTGTTGCTTTTGCAAAACTCTCATTTGTGCTGCTGTACAGCTGGCTCACACCTGCGGACAGAGTACCGATGCCCTTGTACAGAGCGCTTCCGCCTGCATCAAGCTGTGCCACACCTGCGGTCAGTTTCTGCATTGCACCAAGATTCTGCTCAACAACTGTTTTATTATCGGTGATGGTCTGCATCTGTTTCTGCATGGTCTCAAGCTGCGGCATCAGAGCTGCAACCGTCTTCTGCAGATCACTGTACTGGCTCTTGATGTCGCTCATCTTCTGCTGCATTGCTGCAAGACCGGAGAGATCCGGGCGCTCGATTTCGAAGTTCAGTTCCGGAAGGGTAATCTGCGGAGCTGTAACTGGAGTAACCGAAACGGTTCCGGCGGAAGCGGAAACGCTGACACTTCCGATCTGGTTTCTTGCTTTACTTAAGGAATCGGCAAGCTCTGTATTTCCAGCGCTCTTAGCTGCGGAAATCTGTGCATCCAGTGTAACTGCTGCTGCAGAGAGCTGATCATTTGCCTGTTTTGCTGCATCGGCGGATGCCTGGCTTGCTGCTGTATCAGCTGCGCTCTGTGCTGCTGCTGTTGCTTCCTGGTTCAGCTGTGCTGCTGCTCCGTCTGCCCATGCCTGAACCTGTGCTGCCATCTGGGTTCCCATCTGCGTTGCCTGATTCGTGATCTGTGCCTCCAGACCGCTTAAGTAGCTCTCAAGTCCTTTGGACAGCGTATCCATCTGGCTCATCAGCTCGCTGCCGTTTGTCATCATGCTGTTGACAGATCCTGCGATTGTGGTGTTCAGAACCTCGGAGAGTGCCTCGGTCTCGGAGATCAGGGTAGAACCGGTGCTGGTCATACCGTCTACCATCGTCAGAAGGCTCTGTACATCGGTGCTCTGCAGCTGCTCGTTCAAACTGGTCAGTCCTTCGGAGAGTTGTTTTGCTCCTGCAAAAATATCATTCTCATCTTTTCCGTCGAGTGCTGCGTTCAGTGTTGCGATTGCACTGTTTACCTCGGTCAGGCCGTCTGCCAGAGGCTGAAGCTGCTCAGCGCCTGCTGCAAGCTGTTTCTCGCCTGCTACATAAGAAGCAACGCCGTCGGACAGCTGTGTTGTTCCGTCGGTGTACTGTTTTACGCCTGCAACGACTTTATTCACACCGTTTACATACTCGGTTACGCTTCCAGTCAGCACACCGTTCTTTCCAAGATACGTCTGGATTGCTTTATTCAGGGTATCAGCGCCCTCGGTGTAGGAGTTTACGCCGCTTGCCAGGGAAGAAGCTCCGCTGCTTAAGGTGGATGCTCCGTTGGACAGGGTAGCTGCTCCGCTGTTTAAGGTAGAAGCTCCGCTGTTCAGAGTAGAAGTTCCGTTTGCCAGAGTCGATGCTCCGCTTGCCAGTGTGCCGGCTCCGCTTGCCAGTGTGCCGGCTCCGCTGTTCAGCTCGTCAGCGCCGTCTTTTAACGTTCCGATACCGTCATCCAGCTCTTTGTAGCTGTCTTTTAAAGTATCCACACCATCGGAGAGTGCCTTGGAACCGTCAACCAGTTCCATTGCAGCATCCTCAAGATCACTCAGTGCATCCTTCAGATCATCGTATCCGGTGATGTTGTCGGTATCGATGGTGTCGAGAACATCGTCAAGTGCAACGGTGAAGGTAGAATCCAGAGAGAAGTTCTCCACATCTGCAGTGATCTCCAGGCTTTCCGGCAGTTCGAAATCGCTGTCACCGGATACCAGATCTTCAAGGGAATCGGAATTTAATCCCAGGCTTTCCTGCAGGCCCGGCATACCAAATCCGATTACGATGTTTCTGCTTCCATCGGAAATGACTTTACCATTGTCGATCTTGACATTGGAGAAAGTATCCTGCGGAAGAATCATTCCGGTCATCAGGACGAATGGGGTGTACATCGTCTCTTTCTTGCCATTGATGTCAACCGTTGTCTTTGTGTTGTTTGTATAGTCAACTTTGATTTTCAGTTTTCCGCTCTTTCCGGCCAGGTCATCCGGTTTGATTTCCTTGCCGTCCAGATAATAGGTGAACTTCACGGAAACCGGAGGTTCTTTTGTGGTTGTTCCCTGATAATAGATATCCTCGCCGTCTGTCTGCCAGGTCAGCTCGTTTCCGCTCTGGGTGAACTCCTCGTCGCCCTTTACGTTTTTGATGTCCTTCAGTTCACTCTCATCTTTCAGGTTCTTTTCCGTTCCTGCGTTCTTCAGCCAGTTGGATACGGTGATCTGATCTTCCGATCCGTCTGCATTTGCATTTACATATACGGTTTCTTCTTTGGAAACCGCTGCGTCCTCTCCTGTCGCTGCATAAACCGGAGCAGCTCCCATAACAGCAGCCATACCAACAGCAAGACCAGACATCATCTGTTTTCTCAGTTTTCTGTTTCTATTCATTGTGATAAACTTCCTTTCTGTGGTTTTTATAATGGTTTTTTATGATGAAATCCAGGATCATAAGAGAAGTAAAACCCGCTCGGAGTAAGATACTGCGGGATACTGTTTCCCTCAGATCGAGGATGTTTTTCCTATGCCTTTCAATCATCTAATGTTATAACGCAAAAATGACTCTTAGTCAACATTAAATACTGCACAAAATTGACGATCGGTCATTTTTTTCTTCGTGCATAGTCACAAAAATGAGAAAATTAGTCATTTTCCCTTTGACAGTTTCCATGTATTCTAACTATAATTGTAGTTAAGTAAATGACACATGATGTGATATTTTTTCAGGAAAGGAGACTCTCTGTGGGAAAAATTGACAACAACAAACAAATGAAACGTGAGTCCCTTCTGGACTCTGCTTTCTCACTTTTTATCAACAACGGCTTCAGTAAAACATCCATTTCGGATATCGTGAATAACGCCGGCGTTGCAAAAGGTACCTTCTATCTTTATTTCAAAGATAAGTACGATATTCGGAATCATCTGATTGCACATAAGGCGAGTCAGGTATTTCAGGCCGCCTACTCAGATCTGCTGCGCCACCCGGATATCCATGATTTTGAAGAGCAGGTGCTTTTTATCACCGACAATATCCTCGACCAGTTTGCCGCCAACCACAGCCTCGTGACGCTTATTTCCAAGCATCTGAGCTGGGGATTCTTCAAAAATTCTCTTACCTTTGCTCCGTTTGCCGACACGCCGGCCATCTACACTATCTATGAATCTCTGCTCTCTCATGCAGCATATACGTATCGTTCACCGGAGCTGATGTTCTATATGATTCTGGAGCTTGTAAGCGGTACAAGCTACAACGCTATCCTGTACCAGCAGCCGGTTCCGCTTGAAGAACTAAAACCGGAGCTTTACGCTGCCATCTGTGGCATTTTCAAACAGTTCCGGATCCGTAAGAAACGAAAAAACGCGGAAAATGCAGGCGCGGATCCCGCCTCACTGTTCTCGTAGAAAAGAAAGAATCCTGCTACGGCAGGATTCTCCGCCTGCGGCGGGTCGCTTTGGCGACATAATTCCACTCCGCCGCAGTGCGATCCTGCCCGGAGGGCTTTTTTAATTTACAGGAAAATTCAACGAAGTTTCCTGTAAATCAAAAAATACTTTCGCGGAATCTTTTCAAAAGAAACCACGAAAGTATTTTTATTTTCCTCTTTGCTTATACCTGCTGTTCCAGATATTCACCAATCCGCTGTTCCATCACAGGCACCAGCCACTCGGCATAGCCGGCCTTCATCGGATGAATCGGATCCTGAAGATACAGTTTTCGTTTTTCCGGGGAAACACGGTTGATTTGTTCGTCATTCCAGAAATCGATCACACCGATCTGCCATTTTTCCTGAATTTTCAGAAGCGCCTCTACCATCTTCGCGTACGGCTTGGAATCATACTGTGGATTCGTATAGAACATCACCGGGCAATGCCACGTTTCTTTTGCATATGCAATGATATACTCAATCGCGCCGCAGACAGTTTCGACATCGAAGCTCTCCAGATCGCGGGATTCCGAAATTTCACCGAGCGGGCTGTTGCGTGTTGCATCGTTAGTGGACAGCTGGCAGATAAAAAGATCCACCTGTTGCTTTGGATCAAGCCTGTCGCGCATACGCTCGATGTAGGAATCCTCACCATTATCAATCAGCGTGGTTCCGTTGACCGCTTCTTTGATGCAGGTACAGCTGTCTTTCTTCGCTATGTACTCCGCAAACGAATTGTTGTGGGCAGCAAAGCCCTTCGTCACGGAGGATCCCAAAAATACAACTGTTTTTCCTTTTAACGGACTTGTTTTTTTAAACGGAATACGGGAAACATCGTATCGGACGGAATTTCCCTTTTTAAAATAACCTGTTTTCTTATTCATGCTATATATGCCGCCGACAGCTAAGGCTGCGCCTCCCGCGGCCAGGATTCCGGCTATTATTTTTGCATCCATCGCAAAACCTCCATTATCTGATTCAATACCACTTCACAGATCCTGTCGGATCTTTTTTTCGAATACCCCTATCTTACATCATTTTTCTGAAAATGCAAGTAAACTTTGTTGTCGATTTTGTTCCGATTTTGTTAACAAAATACGGATTTTCTGTGTTCTGGTCGAATTCTGATCGATTCCGGCGATTTTTTTATTCTCTTTCCCTCAAAAACCATTGACTTTCAAGTGCACTTAAATGATATATTAAAAGCAACGTAATTACTATTCTTTCTGTACTTCCAGAGTCCTTCCACGCCTGCTTTACGAAAACCTCTGCGAATACAGAAGCATTGCAAAGGAGAAAATTCTACTATGAAAGAAACAATTTTAGGCAATCACCTGCGAAAAGTTCCTTCCATTGCAGTCGGATGCATGCGGCTTTCCGAAAAATCGAAGGACGAGATGAATCATTTTATCCACTCCGCTCTGGAGCAGGGCGCATATTTCTTTGATCACGCGGATATCTACGGCGGCGGCATGAGCGAGACTGTGTTCGGTGAGGCATTTTCCGGCGATCCGTCCCTGAAACGGGAGGATATTTTTCTCCAGTCCAAATGCGGCATCCGCCAGGGCTTCTATGATCTGTCGAAAGACCACATCCTGGAATCTGTCGATGGTATTTTAAAACGTCTGCAGACGGATTACCTCGATCTTTTGCTGCTCCACCGGCCGGATGCGCTCGTAGAACCAGAAGATGTAGCTGCCGCCTTTGATGTTCTGTTTGAGAGCGGAAAGGTCCGCCATTTCGGTGTTTCCAACCACAAGCCGATGCAGATTGCACTGCTGCAGAAATATGTCCGCCAGCCACTCGTTGCCAATCAGGTACAGTTCAGCATTCCGGTTTCCAACCTTGTTGCAAATGGCATGGAAGTGAACATGGAGACTCCGGGTTCTGTCGATCACGATGGAAGTCTGCTGGATTACTGCCGTCTTCACGACATTACGCTTCAGGCATGGTCGCCGTTCCAGATGCCATCATGGAAGGGATGTTTTCTTGGAAGCGACGAGTACCCGGAACTGAACCGGAAAATCTGTGCACTGGCCGAAAAATACAGCGTCAGTGATACCACGATTGCGGCAGCGTGGATTCTGCGCCACCCGGCGAATATGCAGCTTGTCACAGGTACGGCAAGTGAAAACCGCCTGAAAGAGATTATCGCGGCATGTGCTATTACGCTGACGCGGGAAGAATGGTATGAGCTGTATCTGGCGGCAGGCCATCCGCTTCCGTAAGTTTTTCTGTCCGCCTGCCCATATGCGGAACAAGGCTAAAATCCCATTTTCGGATCCGTGATTGATTTATAACATCGGAAAAGCATTCCTTTGGATCTTATCGATCTTCTGGAATGCTTTTCCCTTTTCCTTTTCTTTTTTCATGCAGCTATCTGCAATCCGCATTGGCTGCCTGCCCATAACCAAATAACTGCTCCGCAGTTTATCAGAAGAAGCTTGCATTCCTCCTGATACAGGCAAGTCCCCAACCACTGCTTATTACTTTTCGTACTCGAAGCAGGTGACTTACTTGATTCGGTTAAATCAGATCTCTCCCACCAGATATCCCTGTTTTCCGTTGCGCAGGAAGATCGGCAGTGTTTCGATCGGCGCCTCAATTTCATAGGCTTTTCCGCCCTCATAAACATCACCGGTATTTGCCAGCGTCCAGGACGCACCGGCCGGCAGATAAACGGTACGGCTCGTTGCTTTTGGCCGGACAATCGGTGCTACAAGGATGTCGGAGCCGAACATGTAAGCATCGGAGATGTCCCAGCATGCTGCATCTTCCGGGAACTCATAGAACATCGTTCTCATGACCGGTGTTCCTTTTTCGTGTGCTTCTGCCATCAGGCTTCTCGTGTAATCGCGCATTTTTTCGCGGACACCGATGAATTTTGTCAGGATTTCATAATTTTTCTCTCCGAAGCTCCATACCTCGTTGTCAGCTCCGGTTCCCTCACGCACTTCGCCAGCCTTGTTGATGATTTCTTCTCTCGGTCTTCGGTTTCCGTGAATACGCATAACCGGGCAGAAGGTACCAAACTGGAACCAACGCACAAGCAGCTCCTGGAAGTCCGGATCTTCGGTCACACCGCCGTGGAATCCGCCGATATCGGTTGTCCACCACGGAATGCCGCACAATCCCATATGAAGGCCTGCGCAGATCTGTTTGCGGAAGTCCTCGTAGGTTGAGAAAATATCGCCGGACCACACAAGGGCTCCGTATTTCTGGCTTCCGAGCCATGCACAGCGGACGAGGTTGACGATATCCTCCTGGCCGCTCTCTTTCTGGCCCTCGTAGAACATACGGGAATACTCTCTTGGATAAATATTTCCGATCTCTTCCACCGGGCCTGCGGCGTAGCGGTAGCACTCGTACTCATAGGTTGAAAACTCCGGTTCAGCCTCATCGAGCCAGAAGGTGCGGATGCCGAGATCTGCATAATTTTTCTTTACTTTCTCCCATACATACTTTCTTGTTCTCGGATTTGTTGCATCCAGGAAGACATTATTTCCATGGAACAGCATCTGTACATCAACACCTGCGTTGCTCTTCACGAGGAGTCCCTGCTGTTTCATTTCTTCGTAATTCTCGCTTCTCCAGTCGATCTGCGGCCAGATGGAAACCATCGTCTCGATGCCCATCTCATGCAGCTCGTCGATCATTGCTTTCGGATCCGGGAAATATTCTTCATCAAAACGATAATCACCGCATCTTGGCCAGTGATAATAGTCGATGACAAAGACATCCAGCGGAATGCCGCGTTTTTTGTACTCGCGTGCCACATTCAGTACCTGCTCCTGATTGTAGTAGCGCAGTTTGCACTGCCAGAAGCCAAGGCCGTACTCCGGCATCATCGGAACTTTGCCAATGGCATCTGCAAAGTGCTCTTCAATTTCCGCCGGGGTATCACCTGCGGTTACCCAGTAGTCGAGCTGCTTTGTGGTGCGTGCCAGCCATTCCGTTGTGTTTGTTCCGAAATGAACCTCACCGACTGCTGCATTGTGCCACAGGAAGCCGTAGCCAAGGCTCGATACATAAAACGGAATGCTCGCCTGCGAATTGCGGTGCGCCAGTTCCAGGTTGCATCCCTTCAGGTTCATTCGCTCCTGCTGATACTGTCCCATACCGTAAATCTTCTCATCCGGGTTGGAATCGAAGGATACTTTCAGCTGATAAGCGCCGCCCTTCAATGCACGGTAATCGTGTGCGCGCAGGCAGAGCGCTCCGCCGTTCGCGATCTCGGAGAGCAGCACCTCGCCCTTCTGATTCAGGAACGTAATCCGCAGCTTCTGTCCCCACGGCTGAAGCTCGAGAACCGCCTGGATTTTACCGTTTTTGATCGTCGCTTTCAGTTCATCCACCAGCTCAATTTCCGCTTCCACCGGTTCCGGATCAAGCAGTGCAATGCTTCCCTCTTCTATCTCCGAAAGAAGCGTACCTCTCACCCGAAGACTGTCCTTCTGCCACGGCTCCATTCGGACCGTCTCCCCATCCTGCCGGAAAATCAGCGCATTTCCCTGTTTTTCAAAATACTGCATAAAAACCTCCCTTTCCATCCCCCGCCGCCCCATAAGCGCACGCGGGCTCTGCTGTTTTCGTTTGCTTTCTACTTAGTATTATACTAACATTTCGGGCAGAATACTTGATCTTAATTTTCATGTTCTAACACTATTTTGATCTTTTTCAATTATTTCCCATTGAAATAAAGCTCTTTCTTAAGGAATCGGAATTCGCCTTTCCCCTGCGTCCGTTTTTCAACGCAAAGAACCCCCGGAGCCATTACAGCCCCGGGGGTTCTCAGTATTTCATTTATTATGCAAGCTTCAAAGTATTAACCTTAACTCCAGGTCCCATAGTAGGAGCCAGAGTAACGCTCTTCAGGTACTGTCCCTTCAGAGTAGCCGGTTTTGCTTTGTTGATTGCACCGATCAGCGTCTGGAAGTTGTCGCTTAACTGCTCCTCAGTAAAAGAAGCTTTTCCGATTGGCACGTGGATAATGTTTGTTTTGTCAAGACGATACTCAATCTTACCTGCTTTGATCTCTTTAACGGCTTTGGTAACATCCATAGTTACGGTACCAGCCTTCGGGTTTGGCATTAAACCTTTCGGTCCAAGTACACGGCCCAGACGACCAACAACACCCATCATATCCGGTGTAGCAACAACAACGTCGTAATCAAACCAGCCATCGTTCTGGATTCTCGGGATCAGCTCCTCAGCTCCAACGAACTCTGCACCTGCTGCAACAGCCTCATCAGCTTTTGCGCCTTTAGCGAAAACAAGGACACGAACCTGTTTTCCGGTACCGTGCGGCAGAACAACTGCTCCACGGATCTGCTGGTCTGCGTGACGTCCGTCACAACCAGTTTTGATGTGAACTTCGATTGTCTCGTCAAATTTAGCAGTAGCTAATTTCTTAACTGTGGAAATAGCATCTGCCGGATCGTACTGAATGCTACGATCAACTGCTTTTGCAGCCTCTAAATATTTCTTACCATGTTTCATTGTCTAATAACCTCCTGGTGGTAGTTGCGGGAATCTCCCTCCCACGTCAATACGAGAAGATGTAAACTCTTCTTCTAAATTAGTCCTCTACAACGATACCCATACTTCTTGCGGTACCTGCGATCATGCTCATAGCTGCCTCAACAGTTGCTGCATTCAGGTCTGGCATCTTCATCTCTGCGATCTCACGAACTTTGTCCTTAGAGATAGTAGCAACTTTCGTTTTGTTCGGAACGCCGGAACCAGATTTCAGGTTGCAGGCTTTCTTAAGCAGAACTGCTGCCGGAGGAGTTTTGGTTATGAAGCTGAAACTTCTGTCTGCATATACAGTGATAACTACAGGGATGATCAGGTCTCCCTTATCTGCTGTTCTTGCGTTGAACTCTTTGGTAAACTGTACGATGTTTACTCCGTGCTGTCCAAGTGCAGGTCCAACCGGTGGTGCTGGTGTTGCTTTACCAGCAGGAATCTGTAATTTGATATATCCTGTAACTTTCTTTGCCATTTTACGGCACCTCCTAAATAAATGTGGTAATTGCGGGAATTTCCCTCCCACGAAACGCCCCTGGGGCATTTCTTACATCTTCTTGACTTCTGCGAAACTTATTTCTACCGGCGTTTCGCGGCCGAACAGCTCAACATTGATGGTAACCATCTGTTTTGTATCGTTGATACTCTGAATCAGTCCGGTTGTATCCTTCCATGCGCCGCCTGTTACAACGACTGCATCGCCGACTTCAAGGTCAAGCTCAACCTTTTCCTCACCACCGGTGATTCCAAGGTTCACCATTTCCTCATCCGTAAGCGGTACCGGCTTGGATCCCGGTCCTACGAAGCCCGTAACACCTCTGGTATTGCGGACAACATACCAGGTATCGTCGTTCATGATCATGTTGATCAGAACGTAGCCCGGAAACAATTTCCGGAGTACCTGTTTCTTGGTTCCGTTCTTGACTTCAACAACTTCTTCCATAGGAACACGTACTTCCAAAATCTGATCCTCAAGATGACGGTTCTCAATTGTTTTCTCAATATTGGCTTTTACTTTGTTTTCATAGCCCGAATAGGTGTGGACTACATACCAGTTTACTTCTGACATTCTGACACCTTTATCCTTATTTGATCAATAAATTGACGAACTCGATTACAGCGCTGTCAACCAGGGTGATTAACCCGCAGGTTACTGCAGAGATCGCTACGACTGCAACGGTCTGCTTGCCCAGCGTTTTGTTGTCAACCCAGATGATTTTTCTGAACTCTGCTTTCAAGCCCTTGAACCAGCTCTTTTTGGATGCTTTTTTTTCAGTTTCTGCCATTGGATCACCTCTTACCAAAGATTATTTGGTTTCTTTGTGCATTGTGTGCTTTTTGCAGAATCTGCAGTACTTCTTTGTCTCCATTCTCTCAGGATGGTTCTTTTTCTCTTTTGTCATGTTGTAATTACGCTGTTTGCATTCAGTACATGCCAATGTGATTTTTACGCGCACGACTTCCACCTCCACTGTGTATTTGCGTTATCGCTTGTGATCCTTGCGGATCAGCGGCGGTCTCTTCATTTCTGCCCTGTTTTTGCTGCTCGTACTTCAGCAATTTCAGGCATAAAAAAAAGACCTTCTTCCATGTCGCTGGTTTATTGTAGCACAGGAACTGCCTGTTGTCAACAAAATTCACCAAAGTACGCTGAGATTTTTTATCAGGATCGTATCGTTCACCGGTGTCCGGCGAACTGTAACACCCTGTTTGTTCGAGGCGGTTCCGGATCAGGAAATGATTCTGCGCGCAATTTTTCCTGCGCGCAGAACCATTCTCTTATTCTTTCCCTTAAAAAGCCTTACGCATCCGATCTGGAATACGCGTTTTTCATCTGGTTGCTGAGTTCAAAGAGTACCTTGTGCAGTGTTGCACCCGTCTCTTTTTTCAGCATTTCAGCCATTTTGTTGTTTGCTTCTTCTCTCAATTGTGTCTGTTTTGTTTCGTCTGTCTCCCCTGCAAGCAGCGCATCGTACTGATGGATCAGTGCATGGCCTTTTGCCATCACCTTTTCCTGATACCGTTCAATGTGGAAGATAGAAGACTTATAGGACGCATCTGCCATTGCTGCTATCATGCGGCTTGCCCAGTAGAAATTATCTGTGGAAACCTCTCCCGTTGTGTTGGAAAGATACTCCGGTGTTGTCGTCACATCGGTGTAGAACGGAACCAGCACATTGAACGCATTCGACGCAAATGCGATCCACTGCAGAATGCCGTTGTCTCCTTTGTGATCCGGGCGCATCTGGATGACAGAAAGGAAATCGGTCCGGTTGACACCGATGGAGCGGTATGCCCCCTTCCACGATTTCTCGCCGTATGCGGCATACGGGTCGTACGGTGTTCCCTGATAGTGGGAAGACAGTACGTATTTCACATCCTCTACGGTGATCTTCTTCTCCGGAACCATCATCCACGGAATATCGTCAGATACCGGTGTGTAATCGGCATCCGGTCCGTCCCATTTTTTCGTGTGCGGGTTCAGACAGCGCTCCATGAACCAGGCACGCGGTGTATTGTAAACGTGATCGGAATCATCGTGGCTTCCGAAAGCATCGCGAGGATTAAAATTTCCATCCATAGAAAGATCCAGATGATATGTTTCAATAAATTCTTTCAAGTCTGCTGAGCACATATATTCCTTCTGTTCGCCGAGTGCATCCTCCAGATCAAAATGGTCGATGCCAAGCTGGTTCGGCATGGCCACATAATGGTCATCCGGCACTTTCACTGCCATCCAGTGATGGCCGCCGATCGTCTCCAGCCACCAGATCTCATCGTGGTCCTGAAATGCAATGCCGTTCATCTCGTATGTACCGTACTGCTCCAGCAGGCTGCCCAGTCTTTTGACACCTTCTCTGGCGCTTTTAATATAAGGAAGAACAATATAAACGAGATCCTCCTCGCCGATTCCGCCCGGAACCTCTTCTTTTCCGTCTTCCGCCGGCTGATAAACGACAAGCGGATCAGCACCCAGCACACGCGGATTCGATGTGATTGTCTCGGTCGCAGTCATACCGACCTGCGCTGCATTCACGCCGCTTGCCGCCCAGACCCCCTCGCCTTTTTCTGCGTTTGGCACTGCAGTGTACCGCATCGGATTGTCCGGAAGCTCAATGGTCAGATGTGAAATCTCGGTTTTATAGGTTCTCGGCTGCTCCTCCGGGTGAATAACCACAAATTTTTTCGATGTATAATGGCCCGCACCGGAATCGTCATTTTCGCGCGATCATGGTGGAACCGTCATATGATGCTTTCTTTCCAACTAAAATAGTTGTACAAGGCATAGCTATAGCCCTCCTTTTGCTGTCTTATGCTTCCGATTATGACACTTTCAACTGCGATTTGCAAGCACCATGTTATCTGTCGTTTTCTTCCTTTTTTACAAAATAAACCGTATCAATTCCTTCTCCCCTGTCATCCTTCAGCCGCCTGACAAGACTATATCCCAGCTTGTCCAGGATATGCTCCTGGGCCCCGTTCGTGGACCAGGTACGGAGAGTAATCCGGCTTCCCGGAAATTTTGCCGCGATGTCCTTTTCTGCTTCTGCATACATTACCTCCGAAATTCCCTGTCCGCGGTAATCCGGCCAGACGCAGAGGGTGGTCAGATAGCAGGAATCCGGATATGCTTCCAGATTTTCACAGTTAAAATGATCCTTCCAGGTCATAAAGGCCCGCACGACTCCCTCTTCCTTCCACAGCACCACATGCTGACTGCAGATATTTTCCAGATATTCTGCAATTCCATCCGTCTTTTCTTCTGTCTCGGCCCAGTTCGTCTGGGATGTACTGTTGCGGTGGGAAAGCGGCGGAACGAAATCCTGATCGCACAGCTCCAGCAGCTGCCGGATTTCCTCTTTCTCTTTTCGATCCTCTATCCCGTCCCTTACAACGACTCTGCTCTCGCAGCACATCCACGGAAGCCGGCATACGAGTGCTGCGGCTGCACACATGCCATCTTCTACACTGGCGGCATCAAGCCATTCTTCTCTGGTATGTGCTCCCCCGCCCCGGCAGAAACCGACACAGATGGCAGGAATATGCCGCGACAATGGGATATTACAATCTGTAGATGCCTCAGAGCATACCGGCTCTTCCCCGTCGGCTGCCTTCAGCGTTTTCTGCGCACACCGCGTCATACGTGCCATCTGGACAGGATCGGTTTCTCTTGCGCACGGCCGCTTTCCGACGAGCTCACAGGAATACTGTACCTCCTCACTCTGGCGTGCTGCTATGGTCTGCTCCAGATATGTTTCGCAGGCTTCCAGACTCCGGTAATCCTCCGAACGGAATTCAAACAGCATGGAGGCATCCTGCGCAATCGTATTAACAGAGGTTCCTCCCTCTATTTTTCCCACATTGTATGTTGTATGAGATGCTGCATCCGTCTGAAAACGGTAAAGCTCTCCGATCAGACCCGCAAGCTCTGCAATGGCATTTTTTCTTCCGAAATTCAGGAAAGAATGACCGCCCTTTGTTTTTGCCGAAATCCGATACCGGACAGACCCGATGCAGATGGGATACATTTTATCCCGATACAGGTCAAAGGCTGCCATTCCACACAGATTTTTTTCATAATGGTCGACAAGCGCGCGAACTCCGCACAGATTGCCAAGCCCTTCTTCTCCCAGATCCGCTGCAAAAATCAGACCGCATGGAAGCTCCGGCTCTGTCTCATGAACGTATTTTGCCGCCATCAGAAGCATCACGACATTCACGGTATCGTCTGTGATGCCGGGACAACGCCAGATCATTCCGTCTTCTTTAATCTCCAGCGGCTCCTCCAGCGAAAACACGGTGTCCAGATGCGCCGTATACAGAACCTTCTTTTCCTGTTCCGGCCGATACTCCCAGATTACATTTCCAAGCTCATCCGTATGAACTGACTCCATGCCCTGCTGTTTCATCCATTCCATGCAATATGCGATTCTCTGATCCTCTTTTCCCGTTTCCGTCGGGGTCAGTGTCAGCTCCCGCAGCGTCTGCAGCGCAAGTTCTTTGTTGTTCCGGCAAAAGTTTCGGTATTCCTCTTCTATTTCCCATTTTTTACGCATGAAGTACAATCCTTCCTTCTTTGTATTCCCATTCTGTTCCATTATCTCTTGCTCACGCGGGTGAGATATTCTGCAATTTTTTCTGCTGTTTTTTCGTCTGCCACGTACGGAATATTTTTTTCTGCGTTTTCCCTGTCCATACCAAGCTCGACCGGCAGAAGCTCCAGATGTGTGCATTTTCCCTGACAGATCTCGAAATACGGCAGCACACTCCGATAGACCTCCGGAATTTCGTAGAGGGAATGTGAGGACTGCTCCTGCCGCCTGGCGATTCCGATGGATGCTGCCGTGTGAATATTCAGACCATATTTTTCCATGTAGTCCGCAGGCAGAAGGCGTACATACTGATTTTCAAAAATAAAATTTCCGAGGCAGTAGAAAATCGGACAGTCATGATACAGTTCGATTCCCTTCAGCTGATGCGTTCCGCCCCCGATCACCGCGCTGGCTCCCGCATCGATACAGGCGCGTGCAAATTCCTCCAGAAAATAATCCGCTTCCTCGTCATTGTCCTTACGGATTTCATGGGAATGTACCATAACCAGGACTGCCTCACATGTCATCTTCGCTTCCCGGATTGCATCGACGGTGCGTTTCACATCGATCGGATTCGGGCTGGAGCTTCTTCCCTCTGTTCCGTCCTTGCTGATTTCAAACATTTTCCCGCCAAATTCCATGACACCCTCGGAAAGCGGAGCTATAAATCCCTCCTGCCGGTGCAGATCCCGCAGTCCGTTGATTCCGGTCACCTCTGCAATCTTTGCAAGATCCTGCGCATGTTTCTCCGTAATGGTATATTTTTCCGAAAAGCGCAACGGATTTAAGCCCGGCCTGCCAGGCTGCCGTTCCGTCTGGCTTCCCGCCCTGGCTGCATTCTCAAACGTAGAACAGATATCAATCACCGCAATCTGTCCCGCTGTTGTGTCCAGAATGGCAGGACGCGATGCTTCGTAAAGATTTTTGCCTGCTCCGGCATATGCCACATCCTTTTTTTTCAGTTCGCTGATCGTAGATGCAAGTCCTTCATAGGAATAATCCATCGTATGATTATTCGAAATCCCAAGAAAATTAAAACCGTAACGCAGGGTATCTTCCAGACACTTCGCATCTGCCGTCAGCCATGTTCCGCCGGAATACGCCGATGCGTAACAGCTGCCGTCCGATATCGTCGTTTCCAGATTCGCCATCCGAACCTCTCCCTGCATCAGAAATTCGCGAATCGGCAAAACATCCTGATACCCCGGCAGAAGCCGTTTCATAATCAGAATATCACCTGCCGCCGATACTCTTATTGTTCTGTTCATTCTTTTTTTGCCTCCCGAACGATTCCTGCTCTCTGCTTTTAGAATCGCATCTTTATCCATTCTTATTTTTTCGTAACGGTTCAAAAGTCCCATCCCGGTTTTTCTTTCCTTTTACATGGTTCCAAATCGTTACTTTTTCTCTCTGTATCTGCTGCTTCTTTCTACCAGATCCGCAAAAAGGCGGTTCATCTCCGGCGCTGAGTGGATCAGCCCTTCCGGATGCCACTGTACGGCCACAATCTGTCCGTTGCGGCTTTCTATCGCCTCGATGGTTCCATCCGGCGCCGTTGCTGAAACCACGATGTCCTCTCCCGGCGTACGCACTGCCTGATGATGCATGGAGTTTACCGCATGGGTTCCCGCCCCAAGGATTTCTGCCAGATGGGTTCCCTCTTTAATTTCTACATGGTGATGCAGATACGACCGCTCCAGGGACTGCAGATGCAGAATTGTAGTTTCCTTCTGTGTATAGATATCCTGGTACAGATCACCGCCGCACAGGACATTTAAAAACTGAATTCCTTTGCAGATGCCAAGCATAGGCATTCCCATCTCTTTTGCTGCCCGTCCAAGTGCAAACCATGCCTCGTCGATCTCCGGGCGGATGGTCTGGATCTGCGGTTTTGGCTCTTCCCCATAATACCACGGATTTAAGTCCTCTCCGCCGGGAACCAGAATTCCGTCGCACACAGCAAGTATGCCTTCCGGATCCGCTTTCATGGCAACTGCCGGAATTGCCATAGGAATTCCGCCGTTATTCAGAACTGATTCGATATAATCGCTGTTGACATACATTCTCTCCGCACTTGCAAAAAAAGTCCCGGCTGTGTTTTATACGTATTTCCCAAGATTCCAATGATCGGTTTTCTCACTTGTAAACTCTCCTTTTTTACCAGATATGCCGAAAACGGCTTCACCTTTCCTGTGAACCCGCTTCCGGCATGCTTTTTCTTTCGTTATCGAATATTTTACAGTACATCCTGATGGCAGATATGACGGATCTTTTCCTCATCTAAAGCACGAATGACATTGGCTGCCATTGCGCTTGCTGCCTCCAGGTCTTCTTTTGCGCAGAAATTGTAATGGCTGTGCGCATAGCGGGATGGAACACCAAGCACCAGACACGGAACTGCTTTTCCTGTCACGCTGATTTTTGCTGCGTTTGTGCTTCCGCCTCTTCTTACGCTCTCCTGGTATTTAATTCCGCATTTTTCTGCTACTTCCTCGGCCAGTGAAATAAACTGCGTATTGGAAATATAGCTGTTGTCCAGGATACGAATCTGAACACCCTTCTTCATGCAGCCCTGTGCCTGTCCTGCGCTGATGAAAAAGTCATCGGAAGGAGATCCCTCAAATACAATGGCAAGGTCCGGTTTTACAATCTGACTTGTTACCACAGCACCGCGGGTTCCGACCTCCTCCTGTGCTGCAAAGGCGCCGACAACATTAACCGCAAGAGAAGCCTGCTCCTTTTCCAGCTGTTTCATCGTATCTACGATGCATGCGCAGCCGGCCCGGTTGTCAAATGCTTTTCCGAAGCAGATCTCATGCTCTGCATCGTATTCAAAGGTTACATCCGGCATCATCGGATCACCGATATGGATTCCGAAAACATTTTCAACCTCCTCGCGGCTGGTTGCTCCGACATCCACATACATTTTTTCAATTTCCAGAGTCTGACTGCTGCGTTCCGCTGTTGTCATGAAATGAACCGGTTTTGCACAGATAATACCATGTACCATTTTTCCGGATCTGGTGCGGATCCATACCGCATGTGCCGGAAGGCTGGTCAGATGAAAGCCGCCAAGCATGATAATGCCAAGGCATCCGTTGTCCTGGATATTCTGTACCATGAAACCGCATGCGTCCAGATGGGCATCCAGCTGGATGACCGGACGGGAATCCTTCTCTGTTCCCGGCATCCGCACATACAGGTTATTCATTGCGTCATTTTCTACATCAAATTCTTTGCAGTAATCTGCTATGGTACGGATGACATCCTCCTCAAATCCACTTGGTCCAAATGCATCGGAAAGCTTGCCAAACATTTCTATATCCATTGTTTTATCCTCTTTTCTTTGGTTTTCTATCAGATTTATATTCTTAATATACAACAAAGCAGTGTGCTGTGACAATATCCATCCAGCGATCTGTCTCCAGCTTATTTGTGAAGGTATCTACCTTCTGCATTCCCGGATAAAACGACATCGTGTACGCTTTTTTCCAGTCTTTATAGGTTACCTCATATGTAAAGTGCTCCGGAAGAGCCACCTGACACTCTTTTTTCTGTCCGGCAACTGCCTTTTTTACCCCTTTCCGGATTTCGGATATCACTTTTCCTTTCGCCTTGCACCACGTTGCCGCACCGACACCATGCTTCGTTTCCACTGTCGTAATGCCCGGAATCAGTTCTTTGGCCTGACGGCAGATCTCTTCATCTCCGGAAAGAAACAGCACCGGTACGTGATGTGATGCTGCTGTATAGCTGTTCAGCATGCACTCACTCATCACTTTTCCATTCAGATGAATATACAGGCTGTTTCCTGTCGATGTGTGGCTGATCGAAAAATTGGGATCTCCTGCCGGTGCATGGTATCCAAGATACAGTACACCGTCATAGCTGTCGTCGATACCATACATCATATTATACGGATGACCACTCTTTCCCCGGATCAGGGTGACATACTCCGGCATTTTCAGCGGGTCAATGTTGGATGCATCTCCGTGACCGTCCTTTACGACAATCTCATCCGCACCCGCTTCATGTGCTGCTTCGCATGCCGCAACGACCTCTTCGGTCATCTCCTCTGCAAATCTCTGGTATACGCTTTCCTTCTTATGTGTTTCATCGGTCAGTGCCACTCCGGCACAGCCCTCGATATCTGCACTGATAAAAAGCTTCATTTCTGCTGTTTCCTTCTTTCTTTATCATAAAGATGACAATATACGTAATGTCCGTCATCCACTTCATACCGCTCCGGCGCCTGTGTTTTGCAGCATTCCATGCATTTTGGACATCTGGTATGGAATTTGCAGCCTGTCGGCGGCTTGTGGGCGGATGGGATGCTTCCCTCAAGCAGAATTCTTTCTCTTTTTGCCGTCGGATCCGGAACTGGAACTGCGGAAAGCAGTGCCTGCGTATACGGATGCATCGGATTGCTGTAAATTTTCTCTTTTTCTCCGACCTCCACGAAATTGCCGAGATACATAACGCCGACACGGTCACTGATGTATTCCACAACGCTCAGGTCATGTGCAACAAAAATATAGGTCAGATCCAGGTCATGCTTCAGTTCATTTAAAAGATTCAGAACCTGCGCCTGAATAGACACATCCAGTGCCGAAACCGGTTCGTCTGCGATGATCAGAGACGGTTCTACCGCAAGTGCACGGGCAATTCCGATTCTCTGACGCTGACCGCCGGAAAATTCATGTGGATAACGGTTTGCATGGTAGTCATCCAGTCCTACCCGATGCAAAAGATCCAGCACTTTCTTTTCCAGATCCGCTTTATCCTGATACAGATGATGCACCAGCAGCGGCTCTGCAATGATGTCAAAAACGGACATCCGTGGATTCAGGGACGCATACGGATCCTGAAAAACCATCTGTACCTTTTTCCGGATGGAACGCATTCTCCGGTCATTGTACTCTGTAATATCTTCTCCATCCAGATGCACATGGCCCGATGTCAGATTTTCCAGTTTGCAGACCCCTCTTCCCAGCGTGGATTTTCCGCAGCCGGACTCGCCTACAATTCCGAATACCTCGCCTTTTTTCACCTCAAAGGTAACTCCGTCTACCGCTTTGACGAATTCCTTTTTCCCAAATCCGCTTCCGGCAACCGGATAATAAATTTTCAAATCCTCTACTCTAAGTAATGTATCCGACATCCTAGTCACCTGCCTTCTCTACGTGATCTGTTTTGAGCTGTCCGCTTTCGCAGAGCCAGCATCTGCTGATATGGCCTTCCTCGATCTGGAAAAATCCCGGTTCTTCCTCGCGGCATTTTTCCGAAGCGTATGGACATCGCGGCTCAAATTTGCAGCCTTTCGGCATATATTTCGGGTTTGGAACGTTACCCGGAATCGACTTCAGTTCTTTTCCGGCGTCTCCCAGTCTCGGAATCGATCCCAGCAGTCCCTTCGTATACGGGTGGGACGGATTGGCGAAAATTGTTTTTACATCTCCGCGCTCTACCACGCGGCCGCAGTACATAACGGCAACATCATCGCAGACCTCTGCAACGACGCCAAGATCATGTGTAATAAACAGGATGGATGTACCTGTCTCTTTTTTCAGCTGATTCATCAGATCCAGTATCTGTGCCTGAATCGTTACATCCAGTGCAGTCGTCGGCTCATCCGCAATCAGGATTTCCGGCTTGCATACAAGTGCCATGGCAATCATGACCCTCTGTCTCTGGCCGCCGGAAAGCTGGAACGGATACTCCTTCATCATATGCTCCACACGCGGAACACCCGTTTTCCGGAGCATGTCCTCTGCCTTTTTCAGTGCCTCTTTTTTTGATATTTTTTCGTGCTGCAGAACGCATTCTGCCACCTGGTCCCCAATCTTCATGACCGGGTTCAGACTGGTCATCGGTTCCTGGAAAATCATGGAAATTTTGCTTCCGCGCAGCTTTCTCTGCTGTTCCTTCGTCAGCTTTACAATGTCATCGCCATCCAGCAGGATTTCGCCATCAGCAATTTTTCCTTTCGTTCCGGCCAGTAATCCCATCACAGAGAGGGATGTCACGCTCTTTCCACTTCCCGACTCGCCTACGATGCCAAGCGTTGCGCCGCGTCGAAGCTCCACATCGACACCGTCTACTGCTTTGATCACACCGCCATCGGTATAGAAATACGTATGTAAATTTTTTATCTCAAGTACGTTATCAGTAGCCACTTCTGCTCCTCCTTATCAATCGGAAAGTTTCGGATCGAGTGCATCGCGAAGTCCGTCGCCTAACAGGTTAAAGCTCAGTACGGTAAGGAAAATCGCAAGACCCGGGAAAATCGTCACATACATTGCGCTCGTCATATAGTTTCTTCCGTTGGAAAGAAGCAGTCCCCATTCCGGTGTCGGCGGCTGTGCTCCCATTCCCAGGAAGGAAAGGCTCGATGCCGTCAGAATGGAAGATCCAAACGACATGGAATACTGTACAATGATATCCGGAATGGCTCCCGGCAGAATGTGGTGAAACAGAATTCTCGCATCGGAAACACCGATGTTCCGTGCCGCCAGGACAAAAACGGAATTTTTCAGGGTCAGCGTTTTGCTTCGGACAAGTCGTGCAAAGGTCGGTGTAGAAAAGACAGCGACCGCAATCACAACGTTTGTCATGCCGCTTCCGAGGATTGCCACGATGGCGATTGCAAGAATCAGTCCCGGAAAAGCGAACAGGACATCGCAGATTCTCATAATAATAGAATCAATCCATCCGCCGTAATATCCGGCCAGAAGTCCGAGAATGGTACCACAGACTGCACCGACCGTAACAGCGCCGAATCCGACTGCAAGTGAAATCCGGGTTCCACAGACGATACGGGAAAACAGATCCCGTCCAAACTCATCCGTTCCAAACAGGTGCTTCATACTTGGTCCCTGCAGAATCGCATTATAATCATACTCATTGATTCCGTACGGCACAATTTTGCTTCCGAAAAACGCAAGGAAAATGAGAAAAATGATAAAACAAAGCGCAACTACTGCATTTTCTGTTTTTTAAATTTTCGAACCATCTCAGAAAACGGAGTTTAATTCTCATCCTGGTTTCTCGGCTGTACTTTTTTCTTTCTTCATCACTCTATTC